>Ga0306920_100012654_pt1 | contig 11457 bp, 10 predicted proteins | sample flu12Cox44000170_FD_204666 | JGI IMG/M metagenome (GOLD analysis project Ga0306920, IMG submission 204666) | Lab enrichment of tropical soil microbial communities from Luquillo Experimental Forest, Puerto Rico - flux4day.12C.oxic.44.000.170 (v2)... | ecosystem: Environmental > Terrestrial >...
CTCATCGCGTGCCCGCATGACTGCGATGCGCGCGTACAGACCTGGAGCCTGGCGGTCTTGGGTGGTTTGAGAAATGAGGAGCGCCGGGAACACAGCGCCGACGAGCACTGCCGCGCCAACAACCCTGGCCCAACCGTGCTTCATCGGGGTCTCCTCCTGCCGATGCCAACTTTTTTCAGCGCTCAATCCACTGACATAGCAAGGGAATCGTAGCCAAGCGGGACAGACGATTTGCGACACAGATTCGTCGGGGTCCGCCATTCCCCCTTGCCCAGCCTTGCGAATGCCTGGACCGGGCGGCATAGTAACTACACGCATGGCATACAAATCTGATGTGCGTGACCATACCCTGAGCCGCCGGATCATCGTCGTCGTGGTGCCACCGGTGGATGAGCTCGATCTGGTTGGACCTCTGCAAGTGTTTAACTCCGTGAATCGCCTTGCGGGCAGGAAGATTTACGCGATTGAAGTGGTCACGAACGCAGACAACCTGACCGTTGAGGGCGAAGGTGGGGTGCTGACTTTCGTCGCCAGGCATCATGTCAACAAAGTCGAGGGCGCTTGCGACTCCGTGCTCCTGGTTTGCGGGCTGAGCAGCCGCTCGGTGCGTGACCCGGCGCTCTCGGCTTGGCTGAAGAAGATGGCGACAGAAGTTCGGAGGTTAGGTGCCGTGTGTGTTGGCGCCTTTCTGCTCGCCGAGGCAGGTTTGCTGAATGGCCGAATGGCCACCAGCCATTGGAGATTCGGCGGGGAAATGGAAAAACGATTTCCAGCGGTCCGCGTCCGCCACGATCCGCTTTGGGTCAAGGACGGGAATATCTACACCTCGGCCGGCATTTCAGCAGGCATCGATCTCGCGCTGGCCTGGGTGGAGGAGGATTGCGGCGCGGGCCTGGCGCATGAAGCCGCGCGCGAGTTGGTGCTGTTTCTGAGGCGTCCGGGCGGGCAGCCGCAATTGAGCGTTTCACTCGCCTCGCAGGCGTCAGAGATGATGTCAATTCGCGAGCTTCAGATCTGGATTGCCGAACATCTGCAGAAAAAACTGTCGGTGGACGATCTTGCCGATCGCATGGCGATGAGCGTGCGGAACTTTGAGCGCGTTTTCACGCGAGAGGTTGGCACCACACCATCGCAATACGTGCTTCAGATGCGGGTAGAGGCAGCGCGTTACGAGCTCGAGCGCACGCGGAAGGGCCTCAAGCAAGTTGCCTCGGCCGCTGGATTCGGCAGCGTCGACGTGATGAGGCGTGCCTTCGTTCGTCTGCTGGGGCTCACACCGCGACGTTATCGCGAAATGGCGGAACATTCGAGCCGCGAATGAGGGCGGGACCGCCGAGGACAAGCGCAGCGCTTACGGCCAAACTCAGCTTGCGCGTCAGGGGCGAACCCGGAAATTGTCGAGCGCCAGCTATTCACTCATTGGTTCTGCGCTGAACCCTTCAGCACCAGTTGCTCAGCCGGCGAGAATGCGTTGGCCTGAATCATGGTTGTGCTCAGCAGGGAAGTCAGCCCGGACGAAGCCAGGATCATGGCGATAACTACGAACTGATAGATGGCGGCGTAGAGCGGCTTCGCCCCGGAGAGCAACATGCCGGTCATCAGGCCGGGAATCCACACGATGCCCAGGGAGCGCAGGTTATCGATTGCGGGGATCAGGGAAGAATGGATGCTGCTCTCGACGTATCGACTGACCGTCGTAGGGGGTGTAGCTCCCAGAGCGAGAGCAGTCTCAATTTCGCCGGTATGGGCCAGCACCTCGGCGCGGAAGCGGTTCAGCGCCAGCCCATTGGTGTTCATCGCGTTGGCGATAATCATGCTGCCGACCGGTATGAGCGAAGTAATGGCGGTGTCGATAACCCCAGCCCATGTCATGATGGCGGTGACCGCCCCAGCCCCAACCGCAATCGCCCACGTGGACACTTTCAGGGCACCAGGGATGTTCCGGGCTCGGCGGGCGGAAATGGAACCCGCCGCCAGGACCATGCCTGCCAGCAGAAACACGCTGCTCCAGCGCGGGGCCTTGAGCAATAGCGCGAGGACCGACCCAACCACGACGATCTGAACCAGTCCCCGCAGCAACGCGATCGCGGCATCGCCTTCCAGATGTACGTGCCGCCGCCGCGCCAACAGGATGACGGCCAACGCCAGCAGGGAAGCGACTCCGGCCTGCGCCAGCCCCAACTGGATTTCCGAGTGAAAGAGCGACTTAAGCACCGAGCACCTCCGCGGCCAATCCGATCTGTGCCAGCCGTCCTGCTTCCAGGAGCATGACCCTGTCACACAGGCGCCGTGCCTGGTCGCGATCATGGGTCACCATGACGCAGGTCAAACCGCGATCGTGAACCAGCTCCACGATCAACTCCTCGATGCCCCGTTTCGATTCTTCGTCCAACGCCGAAGTAGGTTCGTCGAGCAGCAGCACTTCGGGGCGGTTTGCCAGGGTTCGCGCCAGTGAAACCCTTTGCTGCTCGCCGCCAGAGATTACGGAGACGTCCGTGCTCGCGAATCCCGGCAGGCGCACGCGATCGAGCAGCAGTGAGATCTCTTCGTCGGGTAAGATCTCTCCGCGTTGCGCCGGGCCAAAGCGCAAGTTGGCGGCAACCGAACCGGGAAACAGGAATGGACGCTGCGTGACCATGCCCACACGCCGCCGCAGTTCGCGCGGGGGAATCTGGCGATAGTCTTGCTCCTCGAGGTAGACGGTGCCGCTGGTAGGCTCGTCGAGGCGGTTTAGCAGCCGCAGCAGGGAACTCTTGCCAGATCCGCTGGGACCCACGATTCCCAGCAACTCGCTCGTCCTGACGTGGAAGGAAACGTTGTCGACCAGGGCTTTGGCGGCCACGTCCCGGCTGAGATTCTCCGCCCGCAGGACGGTCTGGGTCGGTCGCCGGATGGAGCTGTCGCTCATGCTGCCAGGTGCCCGAAGTAGATCTTGGTTTGATATGCGAGGACCACTTCTCCGTTTTGCGCAAAGCGGTGGAAGAGCGCAGGCAACTCCTTTAGCATGGCCTCCGCACCCGGACCCTCGCGGGGAACATAGGACGAAGAAAGCAGTCTTCCCCGCAAGCCTTCGAGCTCGAACCGCTGACTGCTGGCTTGTGTGACCAAATGCATCGCATTCGGCGAGAAAAATCTTTCGAGAGCCTTGTAATTCGCCACCTTATTATGGGCGATGGTCGGGTAATCGATGGAATGCCGCAGCAGGAAGCTCTCATACTCCTTCAGGAATTCAGTCGACTCGGTGTCGCGGTCGTGCCAAATGAGCACCACCCATCCTTCCGGCTTGACGATGCGGGCGAATTCGCGCCTGGTCGGGGCTGGCCGGAACCAGTGAAACGCCTGGCCGGCGATCACAAAGTCGGCGGATCGATCGGGTAGCGTGGATTGCTCCGCGCTGCCGGCGACCATGCTGAACTTGCCGAAACACGAGAGAAACCGCTCCCCGGCTTTGCGCATGTTTGCGTTTGGCTCCACCCCGATCACGCGGTTGCCGTTTTCGAGGAATATCTTCGCCAGCAGACCGGTGCCGCAGCCTACATCGGCCACTGTGTGACGGCTGCTTAGATCACACTCACGCTCCAGGGTCCAAACCACTTGGGGCGAATAGTGGGGGCGATACTTGGCGTAATCCTCGACGCGGTCCGAGAACCTTTCGGTGGGTGCGGAATTGGCAGCGGGCATGGGTGTATCTTATCCTGAGCTATGGCGCGAGTTTCGAACGGCAAATTGCCGCTGACCGCTGCGGTCGCGGCCGCCATCCGCATGATTCCCCGGGGAAAGGTCAGCACCTATGGTGCTGTGGCGAAAGCAGCCGGTTATCCCCGGTGCGCGCGCCACGTCTCGAAGGTCCTGAATCAGATCCCGGGGCTGCCCTGGCAGCGCGTTGTGGGCTCGGGAGGCCGTATTTCTCTTCCCCGCGAGCAGGGCATGGAACAGCGATTCATGCTGGAAGCAGAAGGGGTTCGTTTCAAGGGCAATCGCGTCGACCTGAAGGTGTTCGAGTACCCGTTTGCTGACGCGCGACGGCTGCGCCGAAAAAAGAAACCGGCAGGTTTCGCTTCCCCCTGAAGTGGCATTAGCGAATCAGCTACCCTGCTTTTCAATGAGTTCGAGTTGGCCTAGAATTGAGCGGCAATGTATAGCAAGAGATGGCACATGTCGGTCGCGTTTGCCAGGATTGGTCGAATTGCTCTTGTATTGCTATCGACTGCGGCATGCCTTTCAGCCCAGCGATATAGCGGGCACGACCACGCTGTCTTTCACCGGCCCCCTGCTCCTCCGGCGGCGCAAAAGCATCCATCGACTCCCGCCCCGGGGGGTGTGAAGGCCCCACCGCCCTCGAAACAAGCGCCCGCTCCCCCGACGGCACAACCCGCTCCCCGCGCACAGGATCGCCCTGCGAGCGATCTGGGCGAGACGTCTGCTGCCCCGCGGAGCGCGCAACCCGTGCCCAATCGCCCTAACCTGTAACACTCTGCTCACTGCGCCCAAGCAAGTTTCCGTCCCAGCCCGGTTCATAGAGATTTAACACTGCTGTAGCATGGCCGCCTAGTAAGATAAAACCATGCAGGAAAAGCCCTTGGAGATTGAGGTTGAGGAGGAGGGCGGTGGAAAGAGCACGATTTTCCGCCTGCACGGCCCGCTTCTGTTGGGGAACTTCTTCCGGTTGCAGTCGATGGTTCGCAGTGACCAGGCGGGCTTGTTGATCGTTGATCTGACGGACGTCCCGTATATCGATTCGGCAGGAATTGGCTGCCTGGTTGGCGCCCACGTGTCCAGGGACAATGTGGGCCGCAGACTGGTGGTGGTCGGAGTATCCGAACGCCTGATCAACTCGTTGAAGGCCACCAAGGTCGATCAATTGTTCAATTTTGCCGCCACCGTCGACGACGCCCGCGCCAAGGCGAATGGTTGATCCACTGCGCCGGACGCCGGTGCCACCCGGTCTGCATTGCCATACGCCGCTCAGGGCCTTACCCTCACGGCACGACCCAGGTAGGTGATGGTTCTGTCGACCTCCTGGGTGGTGTCGATTCCGACACCTCGTCCGTCGCTGACGAAGACCACGCGAAACGTGCGGCTCTCCAGCATTCCCGGGAATTTTCCCTGGCGATCGCCGATGGTGAGGGTGCGTGCCGCCTCATCCCAGTGGATGGGAATCGTTGCATAGACTCCTTTCTCATAGTTGTAGCCGTCATTCTCGTCTTCGTAGAGGTTGAACGAGCCGCTGGCGCCGCGATAGATGCGCAATTCAATCGGATCGGCGGGCATTTCGGCGGCATATTGCAAATCAGGCCCCATGGGAAGGATTGAGCCGGCACGCACAAACAGGGGGAGGCGGTCGAGCGGCGCGGGGGTGTCGATTGTCAGGCCACCCGGTTGTGCGCGTCCTGTCCAGAAGTCGTACCAGGTCGCGGCTGGGAGATACATGCGCCGGGTGTCGGCTCCCGGCTCAGTCACCGGGCTCACCAGCAGGGCGGGCCCGAACATGAACTCGTCGCCGACGCTGAAGGCCCTGGAATCGGAGCGGAAATCCATCGCCAGGGCGCGCATGGGGGTGTAGCTTTCGCTCGTCACCATCCATGCCAGTGAATAGATGTAGGGCAGCAGGCGATAGCGAAGCCGGTCGTAGCTGGTAAGTATCTTTTGCGCGTCAGCACCGTACGACCACAGCTCGTTCTGGTCGTTGGTGCGGGTGCCGTGCACACGGAAGATGGGGCTGAATGCGCCAAACTCAAACCAGCGAACAAACAGCTCGCGATAGGCAGGATCGTCCGGATTTCCGCTCACGAATCCGCCGACGTCCGTGGTCCAGTAGGGAAGGCCCGAGAGCTCGAAGTTGAGACCTGCGGGAACCTGCCGCCGGAAGGTGGCCCAGTCGGAATTGATGTCACCCGACCATGCGGTAACTGCGTTACGCTGGCTGCCGGCGAATGCAGAGCGCGACAGGATGAACACACGCTTCTGGTCCGAGGCGGCGCGTTGCCCGTCATACACGGCTGTCGTCGTCAAAAGCGGAAACAGGTTGACGTAGCGATTACCGCTGCCTATTGCCAGCTGGTGATTGAGCTGGACATTCTCCTCCCGGCCTTCGGTTTCCGGCTCCGTCGTGTCCAACCACCAGGCATCCGTCCCGATCTTGAACAGGGCATCGTCCATGAGCTGCCAATAGTACTTGCGGGCGGCGGGGTTGCTCGCGTCGTAGATGGCCATCTGCGCCTGGTGGTAGGGAGGCTTGGCAACAACTGTTTTGGCGATGAACCAGCCGCTCTTGTCCATGGTTTCGTATGCAGTCGATCCGGGCTCGAAGAACGGCCACACCGAGATCATGAGATGGAAGTGCTGGGCGTGAAGCTGGTCGATCATTCCCTCCGGATCGGGATAATTCCTGTTGAAGACGTGTTCGCCCTTGCGCTTCCACCAAAACCAGTCCTGCACGACATTGTCGATGGGGATGCGCAGCTCGCGGTACTTTTGGGCCACGCCCAGCAACTCGCTTTGCGACTTGTATCGGTTCTTCGATTGCCAGAACCCGTAGGCCCACTTGCCGAACATGGGGGCCGAGCCGGTGAGCTCCCGGTATCCAGCAATCACCTGGTCGAGTTCCGGGCCGTAGATGAAATAGTAGTCGACGGTATCTGCGACCTCGGAGCTGATGTAGAGGGCATGGACAAACCGGTTGTTGAAGCGGCTGCGGGAGGCGTTGTTCCAGAGGAGCCCGTAACCGTTGCTGGAAAGCATCAGCGGTACCGCGATACTTGTGTTGTCCTCTGACAAATCGATTGATTCGCCGCGATAATTCCACACGCCTGCCTGGTGCTGCCCCAGGCCATATAACGCTTCCCCGGATCCGTAACCGCCGAGCGTCAGGTAGTCTTCGGCGCGATGTGTCTGTTCACCGTTTACCGTCACCGGAGTCAAGGTTTTCGAATCATCGTGCAGCAGCAACCGGCCCTGGGAGTCCATGTAGGTCAGGGCACCTGTGGTGCGGTCGATCGTGATCTTCAGCTTGGGCGTTACCAGGCGGATGGCACCGCCACCTTCCTGCGTTGTCCAAGGCGTGTCCGGCCAGGTCGTCTTCACGATCACCGGGTTGGCTATTGCCGGGAAACTCGAGGTTGACGAGTACTCGAGGTGAACAATCGCCGGCGAGCAGACCTCGAGGCGCAAGGTGCCGGCCCGCATGTGCAGCAGCAGGCCATTGGCCAGCTTCTCGTAGCTGGCGACAGGGTCAGGTGGTGTCCACTGTGCCCAGGTGGAAACAACGAGGGTAGTTACGAGACACAGAATGGCAAAGGGGACAGCGCATCGAGCAATCATGTGGGAAGGGTCAGTGATCTCCGATTGTGCAGCGCGCCGATTATACGGCCTGATTTCCAAAGGCAAGGGAATGACGGCAGAGCCAAGTTATTTCAAAGTCACGGCTTGCTCTCCGAATTGTTCATTCATGAGGCGATTGATCAGCTTTTTGAGGTTCTCGCCGGTCTTAGGCAGGATGAAGTCCTTTTTCGCCGCCGACCAGTCGAGTTTGAAGCTGGTGGAAAGGGCCGAAATCCAGACCTGGCGGGCCGGGGAGTTAGGGGAAACGACAAACTTGCCCGGCGGATCGTCGAAGTTGATGTGCAGCGCGCCGGCGCTGTCCTCGACTTCGAAGTCGGCTTCCCCCTCGGCCTCGAAGAGACTGCGCTTCAGGTCCTCAATGGCTTGGTCGGAAAGGCGGCGGAATTCCTGGTCGTCCATTCCGAGGATTATATGCCCAGGCAGAAAATGGCAGGCGCCGCCTAACTGAGGTACCGCAGAAATGACTGCGGGGAATTCCTGAATCCGGGAAATACCCTGTCCAGGTCATGGTTGCCCAGGTGCCGGGCGACGGCTTCGCCAAAGACAGTCCGAAAGTCCGAGGTCAACGCCAGGTCTCTGCCTTCGTGAAGTTGCGCCTGGTCCAGTCCAGGCCAGGGTCCGTAAACACGGCCACCGCGTACAGGGCCGCCGAGGACGAACATGACGTTGGCGTGGCCGTGATCGGTTCCGCGGTTGCCGTTCTCGCGGGCCGTACGCCCGAACTCGGAGGTTGTGATCAATACCGTATTCTCGGCCAGCGTACCCAGGTCAATCCAGAAGGCGGCAATTGCCTGCGCGAAGTCGCGGAGCACGTTGCCCAGTTGTCCTTCCACTGCGCCCTCGTTGACGTGATGGTCCCAACCTCCGATGTCGGTGAAGGCGATCTCGACGCCAAGATCCGACTTGATCAGCTGTGCTGACTGGCGAAGCGCGTCACCGAAGCGCCCCTTAGGATAGTTTGCGCCCGCGGCAGGGGTGTATTTCTGCGGGTCCGCGGACTTCAACATCCGCACTGCCTCAAAGGTTTCCTGCCCGGTGCCGTGCAGCACCGCATCGACCGAGTCGGCATACATCGCCTCGAAGGTCTTTCCGATCGGCGCCGCCGCCGGATTTCCTCCTGCAATACCAAAGCCGCTCACACTGCTGACGGCGATCGCCGGCGCCCTGCCCGCCAGGACGCGGGGCAGAGAGGTTCCCAGCGCCACCGCCCGAAACGGGGTTTCGGCCATTCCATGCTCGGCTTGCATGGTGCGATTGAGCCAGCCGTCCGTGGTGCTTTTTACCCCCGGTGTGCCCGATTCCATGTAGTCCTGGGCGTCAAAGTGGGAGCGGGTCTCATCGGGCGATCCGGCAGCGTGAATTACCGCGAGGTGTTTCTGGTCCCACAAGGGCTTCAGAGGCGAAAGCGAGGGATGCAAGCCGAAGAACCCGTTCAGATCGATCACCTGGGGGCGGGGAATGTTGATGCTCGGTCGCATCGCGTAATAAGCGGGCTCCCCATGGGGTACCACGATGTTGAGGCCATCCGCGGCGCCTCGCTGGAAGACCACCACCAAACGCTTGCCGCCGGTTTTCGACGCAATCCCGAACGCAGCCCGGGTGAGGAACTGGGGTATCGCGGCAGTACCGACCACTGCCATGGCGGCGCCCTTCAAAAAGGTCCTTCTTGTAAGTCGCATAAATTCCCGCAGTCTTCCGCTAGCGCCGCTGAAACTCCGGGGAACCTAACAGCAGGGCTATGGTCGTGTTGGTGGTCCCTAGGGGAGCGGGGGAGTGCCCGGTGCCCGCCAGCATCGAGTTGATCGCCTGCTCTATGGTCTGGTGGGTTTGCGGAGAAATGTTACCCGCCAGCAGTAAATGCTCTAAGCGCACCTGCGTCGCGTAGGGATCGATCTCCTGTCCCGGCGGATCAGCCAGAATCCTGGCTGAATCGAAGCGGGCTCCGCCCACCTTGTTGTTCACCAGCGACAAAACAAAGTTCATGCGGTCCAACAACGACGCCGAGTTAACCCAGGTGTCGGCGGTGGTGGAATATCCGGTCGGAGGCTGCATGCCGTACATGGGCATGCCCATGGCATTGAGTGTGTTCAGCAGGGGCTGGGTTTCACTGATATCGGTTTCCGTTGCCCGCAGAGCTGAAACCAGGAACTCAAGCGGTGTCTTTACCTTCGCACGGTAAGCCGCCGGAGCCCAGAACTGCTGCGACCGGAACATGGCCCTCATCACTTCGCGCAGGTCGCCGTCGGTGGCGAGAAATCTCTTCGCCATCTGGTCTACCAATTCCGGCGGCGGATCATCGGAGACAAATCGCTTGGCCAGCTTCAGCGAGATGAAGTGAGCGGTCGAAGGATGGCGCGCCAGCATATTGAGCACCTGTATTCCTTCTTTCTCGCCGTTCTCTTTGATCTTGTGGCCCAAGACGTTTTTCGCTCCCGGGTCGTGCAAGCGTTCCTTAAACACAAACCCGCCGCCCTCGCGGGGATCCTGCAGCGTCCAGCCGGTAAACACCCGCGCCACCTCGGTCACATCTTTCTGGGTATAGCCGCCATTGACCCCTAGGGTGTGCAACTCCATCAGCTCGCGGGCGTAGTTTTCGTTCAGTCCGTTGCGCCGTCTCGGCTGACCTTGCGGGGAGCTGGCGGGATGCGGCCGAGGATTGGGTACCGCCGGCGGTCGCGGCGCCAAGGGCACGTTGACCCAACGCCGTTGTGGGGGCCGGGAACCGGTAGCAGCCTGCGATTGAGGACCTTCGCTCTGCCAGTTATCGAGATAAAACAACATTGCCGGGCTCTGTGCTGTCGCCAGTAGTAAATCTTTGAATTTGCCCAGCACGCGGGGCCGGATCACGTCGCGCTCGTAAGAGGTGACGAGGTAGCGGTCGGCGCCCTTGCCGATGTACACGTTGAAGTGATTGAACCAGAAATCGGTCAGGACCTCGTTCAGTTGTCGTTCGCTGTACACGGCGCGCAACAGTTTTCCCGACTGAACCTCGTAGTTCACGAGCCCCTGGGGATTGTCCAGCGCGATCACGGTCTCACGCTGTTGGGGAGTGAGGCCCGCCAGCAATGCCTGCTTCTTGGGGCCGGGAAGGCCCTTGAGAAGAACCGACTGCTCAGCCGGGGGAAGACCCAGGATGCGTTGCATCCTGGCATCCGGGGGCAGAAGGAGCAGGGAATCAACTTCATTGTCGGCCCGGCGAGGCGCTGCCTGGGGTTGAATGAAAGGCGAAACAGTTGAGCCCGGTGGGCTGCCGCTCGCCGGAGTGAGCATGGGCGCGCTTCCCGTTGATGGAGCCGGGGCCGCGGAAGCATCTTTCTGCTTCCCCTCCGGCTTATTTTCCAGGCGGGCAATACCGGCCATGTAAATCGCGTGGCCGTAGGGATCGTGGGGAACCGCGATCTTGCCTTCCATGGCCGCCTTCAACAGCGGATTGGGAGGGAAGCTGAACGCTGCCTCGCGCGAATTCATCTGCAGCGTACGGTACTGTGACAGCCGTGCCTCGATGCCGCTGTCGTCGATCTTTTCCGGGTGTAGCTGCAACGCGATCCAGTTGTCGACACCCATGGCAACGACCTTCTCGGTGTCACCGGGTCGCGGCCCGAATGCGAGGCGGTCAAGGGCGTGGACGGCGCGGCGCTGCTCTTCGGTCGCATTCGCGGGCCTGGCAGCGTTCTTCGCCGCCAGGACTGCCACCAGGGACAGGGTCGCGGCCAGTCCGGCAGTCCAGGCACGAGCGTGTCCCGTCGCCGCAATTCTCCTGCGTTTTCTCACAGCTGGGTTCTTAAAACCGTAAGCACCCGGAAAGTTGCTGGCGGGCCGGGGACTCAAAAGCAGTCACGCAAGCAGCGAAAGGATTCCACCTGCAGCAAGCGTCCACTGGCCGCATGGTTGCGCAAGTCATCGCGCTCCAGCATCCAGGTGTTGTGGTGAGGAATGAAAACGGCGTGCAGGCCGGCTTCCAAGGCGGGGTTAATGTCAGACTTGGGGCTATTGCCGATCATCCAGGTCAACTCCCGCACCAGTCCGTACTTTTCGACCACCGCACGATATGCAGAAGCCTCTTTTTCGCAGAGAACTTCGATCGCGAGAAAGTAATCCTTCAGCCCCGAGCGCTCT
>Ga0306920_100012655_pt1 | contig 11455 bp, 7 predicted proteins | sample flu12Cox44000170_FD_204666 | JGI IMG/M metagenome (GOLD analysis project Ga0306920, IMG submission 204666) | Lab enrichment of tropical soil microbial communities from Luquillo Experimental Forest, Puerto Rico - flux4day.12C.oxic.44.000.170 (v2)... | ecosystem: Environmental > Terrestrial >...
TATCGGTCCGATTTTCGCCACGACCAGCAAGGGCAATCCCGACCCCGTCGTGGGCCCGGCGCTCCTCCGCGAGCTCCGCCCGTTGACGACGAAGCCCATCGTGGCCATTGGAGGCATCCGCTTGGAAAACGCCGCGGAACTTATCGAAGCCGGCGCCGACTCGGTCGCGGTCATCCGCGACATCCTCGCCGGGCCGGACCCTGCAGAGCGCGCCCGGCAATTTCTCGCGTGCCTGGACAGCGCCAGATCCGCGGCGCACCACTGAGGCAATCCGAGAATGGCCGATTCCATCAGCGTCCAGTCGTTGCCCACGGAAAAAACGGAACGTGGCTTTGTGCGCGCCATCGGCCTGTTCGATGGCACCATGATCGTCGCCGGTTCCATGATCGGCTCGGGCATCTTCATCGTGGCTGCCGACATCAGCCGCCAAACCGGCTCTGCCGGCGGACTGCTTCTCACCTGGATTCTTACCGGCCTGCTCACCATCACCGCCGCGCTTTCCTACGGCGAACTCGCCGCGATGTTTCCCCATGCCGGCGGGCAGTACGTGTACTTGCGCGAAGCATTTTCCCCGCTTTGGGGCTTCTTATACGGTTGGACCCTCTTCCTGGTCATCCAAACCGGCACCATCGCCGCGGTGGCGGTGGGTTTTGCGCGTTACCTCGGCGTGTTGTTTCCCGCGATCTCATCGACCTCCTGGATCCTTCCGCCCGTGAACATCTCCTCGCGGTTTGCCGTCAGCCTCTCTTTCCAGCAACTGGTCGCGGTGCTGATGATCCTTTTCCTCACCTTCCTCAACACCCGCGGCGTTCGCCTCGGAAAATGGATCCAGAACATCTTTACTTCCGCCAAAGTTCTCGCGCTCGTCGGCCTGATTCTTTTCTGCGTGTTCCTCGGCAGAAACGCCTCCGCCATCGCCGCCAACTTTACTCACCTTTGGGCGGTCCGTTCTCCGAGCACCATCACTCCCGGTGTCGGTTTCCTGCGCGGTGTGCTCCCGACGGTCACCGCTGCCAGCGGCTGGTTTGGCTTGCTTCTCGCCCTAGCCGTCGCCCAGGTGGGTTCGCTGTTCTCCGCCGACGCCTGGAACAACATCGGCTTCACCGCCGCTGAGGTAAAAAATCCCAAGCGCGATGTGGCCCTCTCCATGGCCTTCGGCACGATCATCGTTCTCTCCCTCTACTGCCTGGCCAACCTCGGTTACCTCTCGACCCTTTCGCTCGACCAGATTCAGAGCGCGCCGGACGACCGTGTCGCCACGCTCGCTCTGTCCGAGATTTTCGGCGGCAAAGGCGCATTTGTGATGGCTGTCGCGATCATCGTCTCCACTTTCGGCTGCAACAATGGCCTGATTCTCGCCGGTTCGCGCGTGGCCTACGCCATGGCCAAGGACGGCCTGTTCTTCAAGGCGACCGGCACACTGAACGATCGCGGCGTTCCGGGGATCGCCCTGATCTACCAGGGCATCTGGATTGTCGTGCTGATTTTGCTGCGGACCCGCAAACCCGACGGCACCTACGGCAACCTCTATAGCAATCTTTTGGACTATGTGGTCTTTGCTGCCCTGCTGTTCTACGTGCTGACCATCGCCGGTATCTTCGTCCTGCGCTCCCGCCGTCCCAATGCCGAGCGTCCCTACAAAGCATTCGGCTATCCCTTGGTTCCGCTCTTGTATATAGTGGCGGCCACCGGAATCATGGTGGTTCTGTTGCTCTACGAAACCGAAACAGCCGGGATGGGCATGGTAATCGTGCTGCTCGGTTTGCCGGTGTACTGGCTGTGGCACCGTCGCGGTTCTGCTCCCGGGCAGTCGTCGTGACGAGGTCTGGCGTGACAAAGGAGGAGTTGCATGAGCAATCCGCTCTTCGCAACTAAGTCGCTCGATACCTTAATCGCCGAAGCCAAGGAGTCCGGCGAACACAGCCTCAAGAAAACTCTCGGACCAATTCAACTTACGGCTCTAGGCGTTGGCGCCGTCATCGGCGCGGGCATCTTTGTCTTCTCGGGTCTCGGTGCGCACTACGCCGGTCCGGGCTTGATGCTGTCCTTCGTCATCTCCGGCCTCGGCTGTGCGTTTGCTGCGCTCTGCTACGCCGAGTTCGCCGCCATGATTCCGCTGGCCGGCAGCGCCTACACCTACGCGTATGCCACGCTCGGCGAACTCTTCGCTTGGATCATCGGCTGGGACCTAACCCTCGAATACGCCATGGGTGCCAGCACCGTTTCTTCCGGATGGTCCAACCATTTCATCGAACTGCTCAACATCTTCCACTTGAGGATGCCGCTGTGGCTCGCCTACGACCACTGGACGGCCCTGGCCACCGCGCAGAAGACCATCGCGCGTCAGATGGCCGTGGCCTCCGACCCCTCCCTGCAGCCCGGCACGCAAGCCTTTCTCGACAGAGCGGACGCCATCCTTGCCGCGCATTCTCCGGAACTCGTCCGGCGCGCCCACGATCTCGTGAACGCCCCGCATCTGTTCGGCATGGAGATCGGCTTCAACCTTCCGGCTTTCCTGGTGGCCTTGCTCATCACCACTGTGCTGGCCATCGGCATCAAGGAAAGTGCCCGGTTCAACGCCGCCATCGTGGCGATTAAGGTCTCCGTGGTGTTGTTCGTCATTGCCCTCGGCGCGCGCTATATCAACACGGCCAACTGGGGCAACGATTGGCACTCCTTCGCGCCCATGGGTTTCGGTGGCATCGGTGCCGGGGCTGCTTATATCATTTTCGCCTATATCGGTTTTGACGCCGTCTCGACCACGGCGCAGGAAGCGAAGAATCCCCAGCGCGACCTGCCCATTGGCATCATCGTGTCACTTTTGGTGTGCACCGTTCTCTACATCGCGGTTGCCGGCGTCCTCACCGGAATGGTTCATTGGCAGGACGTCAACATCGAAGCCCCCGTCGCACGCGCCTTTCTCGATCGCGGTCTCTCGACCGCCTCACACATCATCACTCTCGGCGCCCTCGCCGGTCTCACCAGCGTCATGCTGGTCATGCTTCTCGGGCAGACCCGCGTGCTCTACTCCATGGCCAAGGACGGGCTGCTCCCCCGCAAGTTCTTCGCCGAAATTCATCCCAAATTCCGCACCCCCTACAAAAACACCATTCTCGTCGGAGTTCTTGCCGCCATCGTCGGCAGCCTTACGCCGATCGACGACATCGGCAAAATGGTCAACATTGGCACGCTCCTGGCCTTCATCATCGTGTGCATCGCGGTCATGGTTTTGCGCCGGACAAATCCCCAGCAAAACAGGCCTTTCCGCACGCCGCTCGTTCCGGTCGTCCCCATCCTGGGCATCGCCTTCAACGGTTACATGATGTACAAACTCGGCTGGATCAACTGGGCTCGCCTGGTGATCTGGCTGGTCATCGGCTTGGTCATCTACTTTACCTACAGCCGCGATCACAGCCGCGTCCGCCACCCAGAGCTCCGCGAACAACCGTAGCCGCGTGCCTCCCGAAGGCCTACTTCTGCGGCGGCCGCCGGAGTAGGGTCCGCCGTCAGGAGGTCCAGCCGCCTTGCCGCGCAAACGTTTGCTCGAGCTGGACTCGTGTGCCTTCGGCGAATCGGGTAAAGTGTTTGTGCAACTCCTTCTGCCATGAGTGCAACACAAAACCAACCGGATCCATTCTGGAAAGGTTTGTCGAAACTGGACTGGGTTGCCGTTGCGGTCTCGGCGGTAGGCCTTCTCGTTTCTTGGCGCCGCGAGGATCTCTTCGGCATTCCCGGCATCGGCTTGTTCGAACTCGCGGGAATTGTGGCGGGCTTTTATCTTTTTTACCGCTTCTGGACCCGGCGCAACGAGTTGCTCTGGAGCCTCCGCAATCGCCTGGTGGTCGCTTATCTGTTCATCGCCGTCGTTCCCATCATCCTCTTGCTGATTTTCGCGAGCTTGCTGGCTCAAATCATTTACTCGCAACTGGGTGCCTATCTTCTGTTCCACGACGTCGAGGATCGCCTGGAAATGCTTCGCAATTCCGCCGAAGCGATTGCGGCCGCCGAATCCACTCTGCCCGCGAACCTCGATCAGGTCACCCTCGAACGGGCTCTCGCCGGCCAAGTCCTGTTTGCCGAAGAAAAGGAGTTGCCCGGCCTGGTCGTCGATTTTGGGGAAGACCCCCAATACTTCCGCGAAATCGCGGGCAACGGCGCAAAAGCGTTCACCGGCTTGCTCCAGGAAGGCACGCAGTTGCAGCTCGTCAGCATGCGGGAAGTGGCTTCGCCGAGGGGCGTTCAATTCGTCCAGTTGAGCGTCCCGGTTACTGCAGAATTCCTGGAAGGCCTGGCACCGGACCTCGGGCCTGTTTCCTTTACCCTGTGGGACACGGTCGGCCCCGAACAGTCGCAGCTTGCCGTGCCCATCGGCACCCACCGATACCGCGCCATCGCCCGGGTCCGCACCCAGAAGCGACCGCTCTTGCCGGCGCAGTCCTGGTTCGACCCCGTGGTCGACGGCTTTTCGCAGTTGAAAGCCAACTACCTCGCCGGAGGCCGCGTGCTCAGCCGCGAGCATCCCGTCTTCGGCTTCTTCAATGCCCGGAGGTCGCAACTCACGCACCGTATTTTCACCTCCTTGGGGGACTTAGGCGGCGCCAAGGGCTTTGAACTCAAATTGATCGGGGTGGTCTTCCTGTTGATCGAGTTGGCCGCCCTGGTTATCGGCGTTCGCCTGACTCGCGCCATCACCCGAACCATCTCCGACCTCTCGCGCGCTACGCAAGCCGTGCAGCTCGGCAATCTTTCCGCGCGCGTCCCGGTCGAGCGTCGCGACCAATTGGGCATGCTCGGCGAATCCTTCAACAATATGACCGGTTCGATCAGCCGCCTCATCACCGAGCAGAAGCAGCTCCAGCGCCTCGAAAATGAAATTTCCATCGCCAGCGAAGTGCAGGACCAGCTGTTCCCGAATCTGCCACAAGTCGAAGGCGTCGAAATCGAAGCCATCTGCAACGCCGCTCGCAGTGTTAGCGGCGACTACTACGACTTCATCCAGCTCAGTCCCACGAGCGTCGCCATCGCCATCGCCGATATCTCGGGTAAAGGAATTTCCGCGGCGCTCCTGATGGCCAGCCTGCAGGCAGCCTTGCGCAGCCAGTTGCTCACGCCCGGCAGCGAAAAGCTGGGTACCGCGGAACTGGTTTCGCGTCTCAATAAGCACCTCGTTCGAAACACCGGCGACGATCGCTTCGCCACATTCTTGATCGCCATCTACGATATCGCCGCACGCAAACTGCGCTACACCAACGCCGGTCACCTGCCGGGTTTCTGTCTGGCCGACGGCAAATCCCAGCACCTCGATATCGGTGGAATCGTGCTGGGTATTGTCGATGACTATAACTACCAGGAAGGTTGCGTGGACGTTCCGCCGAACGCGGTGGTCATCGGCTACAGTGACGGTCTGGTGGAGCCCGAGAACGCCTACGGCGAGGAATTCGGGGTCTCCCGCCTCGAAGCTGCCGCGCAGCGCGTGCGCCAAGCAACACCGCGCAAGATCGCGGAATCCCTCATGACCGCCGCCGAAGAATGGTCCGGCTCTCCCGAACGCGCCGATGATATGACCGTGATCGTCGCCAAGCTGAAGTGACTTCTTTTCCCGCATCTGCTTCGGTCATTTCGGCGTGATCCGCACGAGCTTCCGCGCCAAGCCCGCGATGACATCCATGCCGCCAATGCTAGAGCATCGCTTTCCAAGCAACGAAATAGCAGCGGCCCGCAGCACGCGAGGGCCGCGGCGGGAACACGAAGACACCCGTCGGCAACAAGACGCGCCGTGCCCCTGCTTCGAATGTCTGGGACGCCTTTTGGCTGGCGTTCCTGCAAGGTACGATACCCAACTACCTACCCTAGGCAAACGCGCGGAAGCGCTTCGCTACGGAATGCGCAAGGTGTTCCCCTCTTTGACCGTGGCGGTCTGTTCTCTGCCGTTCATGCGATAGATCACCGTCAGCACTTTGTCGGCGCCGACGGCGGGATCGCCCCCCAAATTCCGGTTGTTCACCTGGAGGATCAGCGTGTTGTTGCGTACCTGACTGCGCAACAAATCGGTCACGTCGTTCGTGCGGTTGTTCAGTCCCCAATAGGCCCGCACGATCTGCAGGTTCCCGTAACCTGGACCCGGTGGAATGCCCGGCCCGCCCGGCCCGGGATACGCCGGGCCGCCCGGGTACCCCCCATAGTTGTAGAATTGGCTGGCGTCGATGCTCGCTCCTTCCTTGTAGGAAAACTGTCGCACCTGGCCGCGGGCATCCCGGGCGGAAATTCGCAGGACTTTGTCTGCGCCCTTCCATGGATCGACTCCGAGATTCTGGTTGTTTACCCTCACCATGCCGTTTCCGGAAAGCATCACGCGCACGCGTTGCGTCACGTCCGCGCGCCGGTCGCCTGCTCCCCAATCCGCAAACATCACTTGCCAACCGGGATTGCTGGGATTTCCGGGCCCGATTCCCCCGCCGTAACTGTAGAACTGGCTGGCATCGATCGCGCTGCCTTCCTTGAAGGTAAACTGGCGTTGTTGTCCCTGATCGTTTCTGGCTTGAATGCGAAGAATCTTTTCGGCGCCAGCCGCCGGGTCTCCTCCCATGTTCCGGTTGTTCACTTGCACCATGCCGTTCCCGGACAACAGGATACGCACTTGGTTCGTGACATCCATCCATCGGTTTCCCGCACCCCATTCCGCCTTGACCACCTGCCATCCTGGACCGGGCAGGACCTGATGCTGATATTGGGCCGGCACTGGCGAAACTAAGGCCGTCGCAATCAACGCGAGCAACAGACCAAGGCGAAAAACAACGAAAGCGTTCCTCATCGTATGACCCTTTCCGGTTGCGTCGATGGCACGCTCCCAAGAGGCGCAGTGTTGCGAGGCCGGGCCAGCCGAAATTGTCAAGGCGTTATTTGAATGCGGGCGGGAGAATGGGACCTAGGCCCCAATGCGGGCATAAAGTATCAGCATTCAGAAAAGGCGTCAACGGTCGAATGCGGTCGAATGCGCGACAACGAGACGAGACTTGTCGCAAGGTATCCGGTCACCATCCGTTATCGCTGCTGATCCTTCGGTCATCGCCGCCCGAGAACGCCGAGAGGTGGAGAAACCGGGTCTTACTGGGCTATACTGACACGTTTTTCCGAGGATGAGGAATGTCGCTGCGAAACCGGGTGGCATTGATAACCGGTGGTACGAGGGGAATCGGCAAGGGCATCGCACTGGGATTGGCGCGGGAAGGCGCGAGAATCGCCATTGTCTATCGCGCGAATAAAGCGGCAGCACAGGCGGCTTTACGCCAACTGCAAGCCGTCGGTGCGGACTGTGTTGCAGTGGAGACCGACATCACCGAATCCGCCCGCGCTGACCAGTTGGTGAAAACTGTGGCCGATCGCTACGGCCGCCTCGACGTTCTCGTCAACAACGTCGGCGAATTTCGTTGGGGCACGCTCGCCGACTCTTCGGTCGAGGAGTGGACCGGAATCTTCGAGTCGAACGTCACCACAGTCTTCCACATGTGCCACGCCGCGCTCCCCGCGATGCGCAAGGGCCGCTGGGGCCGCATCATCAATCTCGGTGCCGTCGGAGCGGAGCGCGCCTTCGGCCAGGCGAAGATTTCTGCCTACGCCGCAGCGAAGGCCGCAGTCGTCGCCATGTCGCGCTCCTTGGCCCTCGAGGAAGCCAAGAACGGAATCACCGTGAACGTTGTGAATCCCTCGAGTATCGACGAGAAAGACCTGACGCTCGAAGAAGCTCGCAAGTTAAAGGATGCTCGCTACCCGATTGGCCGCCCTCCTACGGTCGACGACGTCGCCGCCGCGGTCTCCTTCTTCGCTTCGGAAGAAGCCGAATACGTCACCGGCCAGGTCGTCAACGTGAGCGGCGGCTGGATGCTGTGACAGCGAATCGAGCGGTTGTCCGGGAAGACCATGAAAGCTCTCACTGCCGCCGAAATGCAACAAGTCGATCGCCTCACCACGGAGCGCTTGGGCATTCCGGGCCACCAACTCATGGAATCTGCCGGCAAGAGCGTCGCGCAGGTCTTCCTTCAGCAATACGGGTCGCGAATGACCGAAGCCCCCGGTCGTGTTGCGGTCCTTTGCGGCAAGGGCAATAACGGCGGCGACGGCTTGGTGGTTGCGCGCTATCTGAAGGAAGAAGCCGCCGATGTCTGCGTCTATCTTTTCAGTAAGCCCGAAGACCTGCGCGGCGACGCCGCCAGGAATTTTGCGCGCTGGCGCGAGCTCGGCGGCGTCACTTCGATCCAAATCTCCGAAGATTGGGACAAGGCCAGATGCGAGATCTCCAAGGCAGAAGTTATCATTGACGCGCTACTTGGAACCGGTATTCGCGGCGGCGCCACTGGCTTAATCGCCGCGGCCATCGAAGACGTGAATGGCCTTTCCCGCCACGCTACCGCCGCCCGCCCGGCCTGGATCATCGCCGTGGATACACCCTCCGGCCTGCCCTCCGACGGTGAAGCGGCAACTGGCCCGGTGATCCGAGCGCATTGGACCGTCACTTTTACCGCTCCGAAGATCGGCCAGCTGATTTCGCCCGAAGCCGGTTGCTGCGGGCAACTCGTGGTCCGCGAAATTGGCTCGCCCGCCGCATTGGTCGAGGAAACCGGCAAGGGCGGTCTTCGCTGGGCGGGCCCGGATGAATTCCGGGCGATACCGCTGATTCGTTCCGCAGAATCCCACAAAGGTACGTTCGGCCACGTTCTCGTCGTCGCCGGTTCGGTCGGCAAGAGCGGCGCAGCCATCATGGCTGGTTACTCGGCGATGCGTGCCGGGGCTGGCCTGGTCACCGTGGCCACGCCCGATGCTGTCCTGCCCATCGTCGCTTCGGCCCATGCGGAATTCATGACCGAACCGCTCTGTTCGACGGAAAGCGGCACGGCGTCGAAAGGCAACCTCCTCGAAATTCCGCCACCGCCTTCCGAATCGGCGCAAGCGGCCATGGACCACAAGCACATGAATCTCCGCTTCAAGAGCATCCTCGTGGGCAAAACCGTCCTCGCGGTCGGCCCGGGTATGGGCGACCATCCGGAAACCCAGGAGTTCATGCGCTCCCTCGTGCGCCGTTCCGATCGGCCGGTGATCCTCGATGCCGACGGACTGAACGCCTTTGCCGGTCATGCCCAGCAACTTGCGGAACGCATCACCCAGCACCTGGTCCTCACGCCACATCCCGGCGAAATGTCCCGCCTTGTCGGCGTCCAAACGCAGCAAATCCAGGCAGACCGCGTCAAATACGCCGTCGACGCCGCCCGAGAATGGAATGCACACGTTCTGCTCAAGGGTTATCACACGGTCATTGCCTCGCCCGAAGGAAAGGTCTTCATCAACACCACCGGCAATCCCGGCCTCGCAAAAGGCGGCAGCGGCGACGTTCTGACCGGCTTGCTCGCCGGACTGGTCTCGCAATTTGGCACCGACGATCTTCTTCGTGTCATCGCTCTCGGCGCCTATCTCCACGGCCGTGCTGCGGATCTGCTCGCCGAACCATCCGATCCCTCGGGCTTGCTCGCCGGAGAAGTCGCCACTGCCATCCCCTTTGCCCGCCGCAAGCTCATTGAGGAGTTGCAGGCGTGACCGACGAGGTTATTACTCATTCCGCCGAAGAAACCGTTGCCTGGGGAAGAAGATTGGCCGAGCGCCTCGCGCCTCCCATCCTGGTGTTGCTCTCCGGTGAATTGGGCAGCGGCAAAACTACCCTCACTAAGGGCATTGTTGCGGGACTCGGAGTCGCTCTGGAGGACGACGTCACGAGCCCCACCTTTACTCTCGTCCATGAGTTCGGCCAGGACCGGAAGGTATTCCACGGCGACCTCTACCGCATCCATAGCGTCGACGATTTCGAAACCCTGGGCCTCGAGGACCTCTTTGACTCGCCCGCTGTGGTTATTTTGGAATGGAGCGAGAACTTCCCATTAAAGGTGCCCTGGCCGCAGTGGTACCTCCGCCTCGAACATCTCGGCGGCGATGCTCGCCGGATCACCGCGCTAACCACTTACGGATCAGCAACATAGCGTCTTCAGCCGCTTACTTTCTCGCTACCCCTGTACTTCCGTTTTCTTGCCTCGCGCTGCTGCCGCTGTTAGCTTGGCTAAAGAGGGCACCTGGTAGCGGTATGTCCACTGGCATCCTGAACCTTGGAGGGACCGACCCCGCACGCGGCGCCTTGAAGGCCTACCGGGTAACCCTGCCGATGAGTTCTCTGGCCATCGGCGTCGACAACATCCGCCACGACGTTTTCCTCAGCCCGAAATTTGTACAGACTGCCCGAGACTATCTGTTCGATCTCATCCGCCAAAACGCCAGCAACACGCACCTCGCGGGCATCGAGTTCCGCAGCAGCAAGCCCGCGGACTCCTCGACCTTCCGCAAAGTCCTCGCCGATCTGCTGCGCAACTCGCTGACCACCGCCAAACACCACAAGAACATGGAGATCGACCTCTTGTTTCGGTTGGCCATACTGAAATTTCTTACCACCGAGCTGCAAAACCAGTTTGCCAACGTCATCCTCGACGGCAAGGAATACATCCGCAAGCGCGGGGAATACTTCGAGCGCAGCCAGCAAGCCCATGTCATGAAGTCCCGCCTCACGGAGATGCAATCGGCCCGCCGAGACGTGCTGCGCCTGGTAGGCCAGACCGTCGCGCAAATGGTCGTCGACATCGAAGAAAGCGTCATCGCCAAGGGGCGCCGCGCGTTGTTCGGCGAAGACTTCGCGCCGTATTACGACCTGCTGAAGAACCGCCTGATCTTTCTCGATGGCGGCAAGGACGATTCTTACTTCCTCGAACACTACGTCTTGCTTGGCAACTATGCCCGCGACCCCGATCGCTTCGAAGCCATCGACGCGCTGTTCCAGGAGTTCTTGAAGCAATCGGGCGTTGAAGTCCCCGAGGAATCTCCGGCCGCGCAAAGTGAACGCGGTTTCCAGGAACTGTCCGCGGAAGACGCAAAAGTGCGCGCGGAACTGTCCGCGCTTGAAGAGCAACGCGAAGCTCTGCGAAAGAAACTCCGCGGTGACGGCCTGCTCAACAAGTTCCTCGGTTCTCCGAAACCCGCCGAGTTGCGCATATCCTGGAACGCCACCGAAGACCGCATCAAGGAGTTACAGGCAAAACTCGAACAGTTCGCCGCCGAGCTCGAGCACGCCAGGCAGCAAGCCGACTTTGTCAGCAAGGATCATCAAGGCAAGCTCGGCGATTATCTGAACAATGCCGAGAATGCCCGCAAGCTGTTTGACGCCGGGGCGCCCGGAGATGAGTCAGAACGCGTTATGCGCTCACGCTTGTTAAGCCAGTGGGTCGCTAAGCTCGAAGAGCGGGAACTCATCGTTCACCTCCTGGCCAGTTATGAGCTTCGCTCGATTGCCCCCGACTTCTGCCCTCCCGTGCACCTTCAACAATTGAAGAAAGCGCTGGTATCAAGAGAAGAGACCCGGCGTGTCGAA
>Ga0306920_100012656_pt1 | contig 11454 bp, 13 predicted proteins | sample flu12Cox44000170_FD_204666 | JGI IMG/M metagenome (GOLD analysis project Ga0306920, IMG submission 204666) | Lab enrichment of tropical soil microbial communities from Luquillo Experimental Forest, Puerto Rico - flux4day.12C.oxic.44.000.170 (v2)... | ecosystem: Environmental > Terrestrial >...
TGCGAGTTTGCCTTCCCCTACCAGCGTGATCGCGAGCGCGCGCAGCTGATAGATCGCGCGAGTCGCACGGATCTCGATGCTCCCTTCGGCTCGAACCGTGAGTCCTTCGCGAAGTTTCGGAAAGCGCCGCGCCTCGCTCGCGAAGGAGAAGCAACCCAAGATCGCCTCTCCCTCTTTTAGCACCAGACTCAGATTACCGTCGGGCCAACGTTTGATCTCGGTGATTTCTCCGAGGATCGCGATCCGTTGCAGTTGCGAATGACGCGCGACCCAAGTTGAGAAGCGGCGCGAGAACTCGCCGACAGAAAGCTCGAGTACGGCTGCGCCGTTCACCGGCGCCTCACGGCGCCGGTGTCGGAGAGTCCGTCAGCACTGGCGACGGTGATTCCGTCAGCATCGGTGACGCAGGAGCTGGAGTGGGTAAGTCCGGCGGCGGCGTCGCGTCGGGCGCTGGAACGGTGGGCTCAGGCAGCGCGGCCGCGGCCCGTTCGGCCGTATTGTTCGCGGCCCCGTAATCGTCGATCGAACCGCCGCACAGAGTCGACTCGGTTCCCTTCAGGTAGTATTCGGTGCCGCGACCGCAACCGCTGATTTTTGCCACCTCGTCGGCTGGGTAGGGGAACTCGTGCTTGGGGGTATGCGCAAGGGCGGCCTTCATGAATCGCGCCCAAATCCGTGCCGGAACATTTCCACCGTAGGATTCGTTCATCGGCGTATAATCGTCGTTGCCCAGCCATACGGCAGCTACAAGATCGGGAGTGTAGCCGACGAACCACGCATCGCGGAAACTCGAGGTCGTTCCAGTCTTTCCGGCGGCGGGGCGGCCGATGACCGCGTTCGGATAACCGGTTCCGCGCTTAATAACATCTTCTAAGATTGACGTCATGATGAATGCCGTTCCGGCACTCACGACGTCGTTGGCCTGCGGAAAGCGATCGTCGAGTACCGCGCTGCCGAGCGAGTCACGCACGATGCGAAACGGTGTCGGATCGACGTGCAGTCCTTGATTCGCCAGCGTCGAGTATCCGCTCGCCTGATCGAGCACGCTGATGCCTGACGAACCCAGGGCAAGGGACAGATTCGCTTCGAGCGGTGCGGTCACGCCCATGCGGTGCGCGTAATCGATAATCCGATCCAAACCGACGCGCTCGGCAAGCTTCACCGCAACGATATTGCGTGACATGGTGAGCGCTTCGCGCAGCGAAATCGCCCCCATGTAGCTGTGATCGTCATCCATCGGTGACCACATCGTTCCATCGCCCATCGGATAACTTACGGGCGAATCGTCGATCACGGTAGATGCCGGCATGCCCGAATCGATCGCCGCCGTATAGTCGTAAGCCTTAAACGACGAGCCCGGCTGACGGCGCGCTTGCCAAGCGCGATTGAACTGATTGCTTAGCGAAAAACCGGTGCCTCCGACCATCGCAAGAATCTCGCCTGTCGACGGGCGCAGCGCAACCAACGCGGCTTGATGCGCGCCAATGCCTTCCGCGATTGCCTGCTTGACGCCCCAACTCACCGCCTCCTGCGCAAGCTGTTGCATATGGGTATCAAGAGTGGTATAGACTTGCAACCCGCCTTCTTCGACCGAACTCCTTCCGAAGAGTCGATCCAACTGCGCAATCGCGTAGGTCGTGAAGTACGGATAGCGATACCCCTGTAATCCGGGGAGACGCTCCGAAATCAACCCGAGTGGCCCGTTGTACGCGTCGTCGGCTTGCGCACCGGTGATGTAGCCGCTCTCGACCATGCGGTCGAGCACGTGTCGCTGGCGATCGCGCGCGAGCGAAAGGTCTGCAAAGGGCGAGTAGACCGAAGGCGCCGCGACGACTCCGGCAAGCATCGCCGCTTGAGCTAACGTCAGGTCTTCGACGCTCCGGCCAAAGTAAGTGTGCGCTGCCGCGTCGACGCCGTACGCACCGGCGCCGAGGTAAATGATGTTGAGATAGCGCTCGAGGATCTCGTCCTTGGTGTAGTAACGCTCGATCTCGATCGCCAGCAGCGCCTCTTGGACCTTACGCGCGAGCGAGACTTGATCCGTTAGGAAGAGACGCCGGGCGAGCTGTTGCGTGATCGTTGAGGCGCCTTGCAGCTGCTGATGCGTGAGGTCGGCGAACGTCGCGCGCATAATTCCGCTGACGTCGACGCCGTGATGATAATAGAAGTTATGATCTTCGTTGGCAATGAACGCGTTTCGAACCACGTCGGGGATACGGTCGATCCGGACCCACACGCGGTTTTCCTTGTATACGGCCGCCAGCTGCGTTCCGTCGCGAGCGAAGATTCGCGTCGTGCTGGCCGGTTGATAGTCGGCCATGCGGCTGATGTCGGGAAGATTGCGCGCGTAGGCGGCGACCATCCCGGCGATCGTCCCGCTCACGAAGAGTACGAGCATGAGCACGGCGATCGCCAGACCCGTCCAAAAGCGATTGCGCCGTCGCGAGGCTCTACGTCTTGGCATTGGCTACCGCGCTCAGCACGCCGTTAACAAAGCGTCCCGAATCCTCGGTGGAAAAACGCTTTGCGAGGGTGACCGCCTCATTGATTGCTACCGCCCTCGGCGTTTCGGGATGGCAGCGCAGTTCGAATGTCGCCATTTCTAATAGCAGCCGGTCGATTGTCGGCAGGCGTTCAATCGCCCATCCCTCCAGGAGCGGGCCCACGATCCGATCGGCCTCGTTCGCGTATTCGAGCGTCCCTAGCGTAAGCTCCTCGACGAAGGCTCGTTGCTGCGGGTCGGCGGCCTCGCCGACCACGTCGCGCAACGCCTCGCGCGGTTCGCGGTCGCCCACAACCACCGAGTAGAGCACTTGCAAAGCTTGTTCGCGCGAGGCGCGACGCAACGACGTCATCGGCGTGTCGGCTGCTTTTGGAGCAACTCGATGTTGTAGTGACCTTCGCGGAACTCGGGCGTCGCGAGAACCTCCAAGCACAGGCCGATCGTCGTATTGACGCCTTCGACCAGCGTTTCGCGCAATGCACGTTCCATGCGCGCGATCGCCACTTCACGCGTATCACCGAGGGCGATGATTTTTGCGATCATCGAATCGTAGTACGGCGGAATCGTCGCACCTGCGTAAAGATGAGTATCGACGCGAATACCGGGGCCGCCGGGGAAGACCAGCTTCGAGACGGTGCCGGCCGCGGGAGCAAAATGATTCTCAGGATCCTCCGCATTGATGCGGCACTCGATGGCGTGTCCGCGAGCCACGAGATCACCTTGCGTATAGCCCAGCGGCTCGCCGGCCGCAACGCGAATCTGTTCTTTGACGAGGTCGATGTTGTAGACCATCTCGGTCACGGGGTGTTCCACTTGAATGCGCGTGTTCATCTCCATGAAATAGACGTCTTCTCCGGCCACGAGAAACTCCAGCGTTCCTGCGTTGGTGTAGCCGACATGGCGTGCTGCGCGCAACGCCATTTCGTGTAATGCTTCTCGGGTTCCTGACGGGAGGTGCGGCGCGGGCGTCTCTTCGATGAGCTTCTGATGTGAAGGTTTCTGCACCGAGCAATCACGCTCACCGAGATGAACGAGATTTCCGAACTCGTCGCCGAGCACTTGCATTTCGACGTGACGCGGCGCCTCGATCAGTTTTTCGATGTAGACACGCCCATCTTTGAAGCTCGCTTCGGCTTCCGCAGTCGCGCCTGAATAGGCCCGCTCCAAGTCGGCGGCGTCGTAAACGACGCGCATGCCTCTCCCGCCGCCCCCGGCAGTGGCTTTGAGCAGCAGCGGAAAGCCGATCGCGGCTGCAACTTCCTCGGCTTGCCGCGGCGAAGCTAGGACGTCGCTCCCGGGCGTCGTCGGGACGCCCGCGTCTTGCACGATCCGTTTCGCCGTCGCCTTATCACCCATGAGCGCGATCACGCTCGGTTTGGGACCGATGAAGGTCAGCCCATGATCGTTGCAGATTTCGGCGAAGCGAGCGTTCTCGGCAAGAAAACCGTAACCGGGATGAATCGCGTCGCAGCGCGTGATGAGGGCCGTTGAAATAATGTTGGGGATATTGAGGTACGAGCGGCCTGCCGGCCCCGGCCCTACACAGAACGCTTCGTCAGCCTGTCGCACGTGCATCGAATCGCGATCGGCTTCGGAAAAAATCGCAACCGTCGCAACGCCGAGCTCTTGGCAAGCGCGATTGATGCGCAGCGCGATCTCGCCGCGATTCGCGATCAAAACTTTCCCAAACATACTGCTTTAAGGAACCTCTGATTAATCCGCTGCACCGATCGCAGCGAGCAGTTTTGCCACAGATCGAGAAGCGAGGAGGGAGCAATGCCCTAGCGCATTGTGACCGACGCAGCGACAAAGAGGTGCGGCAAAACTGCCGCTGCCCAAAGGGTTTGGCCCAAACGATCGGTACACTGGATTAATCAGAGGTTCCTTAACGTCGCGCGAGTTGGAAGAGCGGTTGGCCGTACTCGACGGGCGCTCCGTCGGGCGTCGCGATGGAGACGAGGCGGCCTGCACCCATACTGTGCACCGGAGTTCGAATTCCAAGCGCTTCGATGTAGCCGAGCTCACGATCGGTCTCAAATATTTCGCCTTCGAGCGGTGCCGGGCGGCTGATGTGGAAAATTCCTACCAAATCGGCCTTTATCGTGTCGATTTTGGGCGATTGCCCGCGTGCCGGCGCGCAGTCCACGAATTCCGCGTTTACGCGGCCGTGTTTCGACCCGCAAGCGATCTCGATCTCTTCGTGCGGGCGCTCTATGCGCACGCGAACTGCGTCGCCGTCGGCGAGAAAGCGCGCGAGTGCGCGAACGCGCGCGCTCAGTCGACTTGAGAGTTCGAGGGCCATCCTCGTATCGCTTTCGCCCAACCTAAGAGCGGACCTGGCGTTCTCAAAAAGTTCGACGCCGGCCAGCTCGCGTTGCGGCAGCGCGTCGCGCATAGCTTCAAAGCGTGTGTCGATCTCTGCTAAAGGAACCACGACGAAAGCGCGTTCGTGGAGATGCGGGTGCGGAACGCGAAGTTGCGGTTCGTCGATTTCTAGATCGTCGTAGAGCAAAAGATCGAGATCGATGGTGCGTGGCCCCCACCGTTCTCCCGGCGTCCGTCCCAAACTCCTCTCAGCTGCCTGCAGCGCTTGGAGCAGCGCCTTCGGCGACTTCGTCGTTTTGAGCAGCACGACGGCGTTCGCAAACCAGGGTTGGTCCGTTCTTCCCCACGCCCGCGTCCGATAGATCGAGGAACGCGCCAACACCGTTCCGATTTGTGCGAGTTGCGGGAGCGCGCGTTCGATGTTGCCGATGCGGTCGCCGAGATTCGTGCCGATGCCGACGTACGCTCGATGCAGCGTCACTGCTGTTCGTAGTTTGGATTAACGCGCTCTAGCATGACCGAAGGTGTTGCTCCGTCGAGAATCGCGGGCTTCGCAACCGTGATCTCGGCACGCACGATGCGGTGATCTTCAAAAACCGCGCCGAGCAGTTCGGCTGCCAGCCGCTCGAGCAACGCATACGAAGTATCGGCAACGATCTGCACGAGCCGCGCGTGCAGTGCCGCGTAGTCTATGGTATCGGCGAGCCGATCGCTTTCGGAAGCGCGGCGAAGATTGACCTCGGCGGCCAGATCGATCTCGAAAGGTTGGATCTCCTCTCGCTCTCCCGGATCGGCGCCGTGCCGGCCGTATGCGCGAATGCGGTGCAGCGCTATTCGATCCAAGACGCCGGCCTCCAGTCGCGTACGATCGCGTCAGCGACTGCGATTGCATCGCGCGTTGCCGCCACATCGTGAACGCGCACTACGTCGATGCCGGCATCTACGGCGAGCGCCGTCGCGGCTGCCGTTGCGTAAATCCTATCCTGCGGTTCGCGGCCGGTGAGTTTCCCGAGCGTCGACTTCCGCGACGCGCCAAGCATCGTTGGGAAACCCAAGGCGACGAGCCGGGCAAGCTCCCGCAAGACCGCAATGTTTTGATCGGCCGTCTTACCGAAACCGATACCAGGATCTAGGATGATTCGCTCTAGTGGAATTCCATGCGCTACGGCGCGCGCGGCGCAGTCGTCGAGATAGCGCAACACCGCATCCATCACGGGCCCGTCGTACGCCGTACCGCGCTGATTGTGCATCGCTACAATCGCCATTCCCAGTTCGGCGACCACTGCCAAGAGTTGATCGGATGCACCCCAAACCGAGTTGACGATCTCGGCGCCGGCCGAGCGCGCTGCCCGCGCAACCGTAGGCTTGTAGGTGTCGACCGAAATGGGCGCCCGCGGGATTTGTGCGGCGACGGCTTCAATCACCGGAATGACGCGCGCGACTTCGACCTCTTCGGTGACCGGCCGGTGACCGGGCCGCGTCGATTCGCCGCCGAGGTCGAGCAAGTCAGCTCCCGCGTTCCATTGCGCGATCGCGCGCCCGGTCGCGCCATGCGGCTCTTCGATTCCATCACCCGAGAACGAATCGGGCGTCACGTTGACGATTCCCATTACGTACGTGCGGGCGCCCCATCGAATTTGTGCGTTGCGCAGGCTCAGTAAACTGCGGTTGGAAGATACCATTCGCGTAACTCGGCAACGACGAACGTCGAACCCGTAACGACCACGACGTCGTCTATGGCGGCCATCCTTCGCGCGACGGTCAACGCTTCGACCGGATCGCTAATCGCGCGGCCCCAACTACGCAACGATTGCGCAATGGCGGCCAATTGCTGCGGCCGAATTGCTTTGCGCCCTGTGGCAGAGAACGACGTGAAGATAAAATTCGCGGGCAGCGTCGCTAAGATCTCGATGATGCGGCGCGCATCTTTGCTCTCACCGACAGCCACGACGTAATGGATGCGCCGTCCCGGAAAGGACTCGCGCAACGATGCAACCAGTGCTTCGGTTTTTTCCGGGTTGTGCGCGATGTCGAAGACGACGGCCGGGGCCGACGTTACGAGCTCCATTCTGCCGGGGATCTCAAGCCTTGATAAGGCGCGCACAATCGCTTCTTCTCCAGGCCGCAACTCGTCGTCGAGTTGTTGGAGCGCGGCGATCGCGGTCGCAGCATTGGTGCGCTGGAAGATACCGAGCAGTGGAAAATCGAGTCGATAGGCGAGCTGGGCGGCCGGAACGTCGGCGACGTGCACGACCTGCGCTCCCACCTCGGCGGCATATCGCTCTACTACCATTCGGGCGGCTTGCGGAACGGCAGCCAGCACCAACGGAACGCCGGGCTTCGCAATGCCGGCTTTCTCAAAGGCGATCTCCTCGATTGTGGCGCCGAGCACGTCGGTGTGATCGTAGCCGATCGATGTGATCACCGCCACCAACGGGGTGAGAACGTTGGTGCCGTCGAGCCGCCCGCCTAGCCCAACTTCGATTGCAGCCACGTCGACGTGCTCTTGCGCAAAGTATTGAAACGCGAGCGCGAGCAGTGCCTCGTAATAGGTCGGAGACCCGTGTTGCGGCGCGATTCGTTCGATCGCAGGCATCATCGCGTTGAGCACGGCTGCGAACCGCTCGGGTTGGATCGGCGCGCCGTCGATGCGCGCCCGCTCGGTCATCGAGTGGAGGTGCGGTTTGGTGTGCAAGCCGGTTCGCTTGCCCGCAGCCTGCAAGACCGCCGCGATCATCGTCGCGGTCGAGCCCTTTCCACTCGTTCCCCCGACGTGGATCGTCGGGTACGCCAGATGCGGATCGCCTAGCTCCCGCAGCAACGCGCGCATCCGATCGAGCTTGTACGACGTGCGGCGTGAGACGAGCTCGTCGATGGTCTGCAGCAGATAGGCTTGGGCTTCCGCAAAGCTGGAGATCATTGCATCACCCGTCAGGATGGCGATCGGCTAATAGTTCGAGGGCGTGGGGCAGGACGCTCGCGACCACGTCAAGCGCCTCTCCCACGGCTTTGGGATTCCCGGGGAGATTGAGGATAAAGGTACGATCGCGAACGCCGGCGAGCGCGCGCGAGAGCATCGCGGTCCTGGTGTAGGCAAGCGATGCCGCGCGAATCGCTTCCGTTACTCCGGGGACTTCGTAGTCAAGCACGGCGGCGGTGGCCTGCGGCGTTCGATCGCGCGGCGAAAGTCCCGTTCCGCCGCTGGTGATGACGAGATCAGCGGCGCGCGAATCGGCGAGATCGATCAACAAAGCTTGCAGAGCGGCGGGATCGTCGGGCAGAATCGACTCGCGCACGATCGAATAAGCCGCGCCCAGCCGCTCCCGCATCACCGGAATGCAAGTGTCGGGACGCTCTCCCGCTGCGGCCCGGTCCGACAACACGATCAGCGCCGCGCGAAAGCGATCGCTCTGAGCCTGTGTCATCTCGACCACTCGCCGCTCTTGCCACCCCGCTTGGCGAGCAGGCGCACCGATTCGATCGTGATGCCTTTGTCGAGCGCTTTTGCCATATCGTAAATCGTTAGCGCGGCGAGCGCGGCCGCAACCATCGCTTCGAGCTCGACGCCGGTCCGTGCCGCCGTGCGCACTAATGTTTCGATACGCAGCGCTCCGTCATCTCGCCAATCGAAGCGCACCTCTACGTTCTCAAGCGGCAACGGGTGTGACAGCGGGATGAGCGCGGCCGTCTGTTTCGCTGCCATGATTCCCGCAACTTGAGCCGCGACCAACGCATCGCCTTTGCGCAAGGTCGCCTCGCGAAGGGCCGCTCGCGCCTGCGCATTCATGCGAACCAGGGCTTCGGCGCGCGCCAATCGGGAAGTGACCTTCTTCGCCGAAACGTCCACCATGGTGATGCTTCCATCGGTGGCGATGTGCGAAGCTCTCACCGCGCCGGCGCGCTCTGAAATCGCGCCCAGATCAGGCACAGCAGCGCGAGTACCCAGAGGATGACGAGATGCGTGATATGATGCGGATGCGCAGCTCCAGACTGCGTGAAGAGATTGATCGTTCCCAAGCCGTAAAGAATTCCCGATACGAAGAAGATGGCAGCTAAAACGAGCGCGATTGCTCTCATCTGATAACTCCCTCACGTGCTAAGACCAAGCAGACTGCTCCAACCACAACGCAGTACCACCCGAATGGGCGCAAATCGTTCGAACGAAAGTAACGAGTCAAAAAGGCCACCGAAAGGTATGCGGCGAGCCCGGCCGCGATTCCGCCGACGAGGGCTTGCAGCAGCACGACGTGTGCCTCGGGCGCGAAAAGCTTCGGGATTTCGAGCAGTGCCGCGGCCAGGATCACCGGCGTCGCCAGCAGGAAGGAGTACCGAGCTGCGTCTTCGTGATCGAGATCGCAGAGCAGGCCTGCCGCCATCGAAATGCCCGACCGCGAGATACCCGGCAATAGGGCTAGCGCCTGCGCGAAACCGATGAAGACGCTACCGGTAAAGCTCAACTGCTCGATCGGCCTGTCCGCTCTCCCCAAGGCTTCGCGCTGACGCCGCCGCAGCGCCTCGCTCGCGAACATGACCAAACCATTGATCAAGAGGAAGAACGCGGCCGGCGCAGGCGAGCCGAAGAGACGGCGCACCGGAACTTCGAAGAGAAAGCCGAGGATTCCAACCGGAATCGTTGCGACTACTAAGCGCCAGCCGATCCGCTCGTCGCGATCCTCACTCAAGCGGCCACGCACGATGCTGGCTATGAGTGCGCGGACGATCGCGTACCACTGCGTGCGATAGAAGAGGATCAACGCGATCGCCGTCCCGAGATGGAGCACGACTACGAATGCCAGAAACGATGCGCCAGCGCGATTGACGTTGTGCCACCCCAGCACTGCGGGCACCAGAATCGTATGACCGAGACTCGAGACTGGAAAGAGTTCGCTGACGCCCTGTAACAGTGCGAGCACGAGCGCTTGAAACAGAGTCATGCCTCGATGAAGCCTGCCTTCACCACGCTGCGAATTTTACGCTGAAGGTGTACGCGCCGGCGATCGGTTTGCAATCGTGTAAAGCGGGCGTGTAACGCGCGCCGCGTGCCATCGTTACGGCGACGAGATCGAGCGATGAATTTCCGCTACTTTGCGTCACGCCCGCGTTGGTTACCTGACCCGTCGCGTCGATCAGCACGCGAACCAGCGTGGTGCCGCTCGTGCCGGAGGTTCGTGCCTCCGGCGCGATGTCGGGCGGAGAAGGCTCGACAGCGAGTGCCGGGTCGGCGTTTGGCTGCGTGCACGCAGCGCTCGCGCGCGCCGCGGGCGACGGCAAGGGCGTCGCCGCCGGCTTGGGTGCAGCGCGCACGGGACCTGCGCCGGCGGGAGCGGCGGCCCCTTTTAGCGCCCGGGGCGGCGCTGAACTCACCACTTTCGGAGATGGCGTACGCTGCGGGGGCGGAGGCGTCTCGAGCCTCCTTACCGCGATCGACGCGGGGCGATGTTCGATGGAAACGACTTCAGCTTGATTTGTCGTGGTCGGCGCCGGCGGACGCAGCACTACGGCCACGATCAAGTGGATGAGCAGCGAGAGCGCAAAGGCGAGCAGCAGTAAACGCGGAGCGCGTTTCATCGCCCATCGTCGGCGTGTTGGGACCCTTTAATCGGGTTGGAAGTCGGCGCGGAAGAGATAATCGCCGGTGGTCGGTGAGCAGTCAACGAGTTTCGGCGAGTAGGTCGACTGCCGCGCTGCGCGGAGCGCCGCCTGATCGATCGCCATGTTGCTCGAACTCTTGTAGACTTCCGCACCAACGAGATTACCGCTCGGCCCGACCGTTACTTTAACCTCGACCGTAACTGCCCCCAAGCCGAGGTCGCGCGCCGACTCGGGATAGTCCGGCTGCACCGGATTGGTCACCGTCGCTTCCACGTTGGGATTCGCGCATGCCGGCTTAGGCGTTCCCGGCGTGGAGACCGGACCGGCCGCTGCTTTCCCTTGACCGCCGGGCGCGCCTTCCTCGGAACCGGTCTTCGGCTGCGCTACCGTACTCTCGGTCGAACCGGTATTCGCGTTGCTGTGGGTCTTAACCAGATTCACTTTGAGTGGTTTGGGTTGGGGCTGCACCTTCTTCGGGGGCGGCGTCTCGCGCGGGTTTGGAGTAGGCGTCGGAGGCGGAGTCGGCGTCGGAGGGGGAGGTGTCGGAACGCGAACGCGCGTCTTCTTTGCCATCGATACTTTTTCGACTTCTTGTCCTTCGTGGTGCTGCGCAAAGTTCGGAAGCACTGAGCCCAAGGCCAAGTGTGCGACGATCGAAAGCACGAACGCCCAGCCGAGGAAACTCCGGAGTCGCTCGCCGGTCGTGATATACTTGGACTCGCGCTTCGCCATCTGTTACTGAGTTCGCCCCTCCGGAGTGCCTTCAACGTGGTTGGCCAGTCCGAAATCCGTCAGGTTGACGGACTTAGCGGCATCCATCAGCTGCAGAATCACTCCGTAACTCGTCATCGGATTGGCTTTGATGATGACGCTCTTAAATTTGTGATCGGTAGCGTCTTGCAGCTGAGCGAAAGCAGCCTTCGCGTCGCCGATCGATACGGTGTTGGAGCCGATCTGGATATGATCGTGCTCGTCTACGATGACGACGATCTGCGAAGGCTGAACCTTGTCTTTGTTGTAGGCGTCGGGAAGTT
>Ga0306920_100012658_pt1 | contig 11453 bp, 9 predicted proteins | sample flu12Cox44000170_FD_204666 | JGI IMG/M metagenome (GOLD analysis project Ga0306920, IMG submission 204666) | Lab enrichment of tropical soil microbial communities from Luquillo Experimental Forest, Puerto Rico - flux4day.12C.oxic.44.000.170 (v2)... | ecosystem: Environmental > Terrestrial >...
CCGCTCACACTATACCCCGGGCGCAGCTCGCGCCCGACTAGCGGTAACCCGCCACAGGCGTTAAGCCAGAGGTATCATAATACCGTACACCAGGACTGGAAATGGTTTCGCTCGACAGTTTCAAGTGCTGCAGATCGCTCAAGGTCGGCAGCAAGACTTACGCCTATTACAGCCTTCCGGCAGCGGAGAAGAATGGACTTAAGGGCATCTCCCGCTTGCCGTTTTCCATGAAGGTGCTGCTGGAAAACCTGCTGCGCCACGAGGACGGCCGGTCAGTCGCGAAGGAGGATATCCAAGGCGTCGCGCAATGGCTGAAGACCAAGACCTCGGAACGTGAGATCGCCTTTCATCCCGCGCGGGTGCTGATGCAGGATTTCACCGGCGTACCCGCGGTCGTCGATCTTGCAGCGATGCGCGATGCCATGAAGCTTCTGGGCGGGGACCCCAAGCTGATCAACCCGCTCGTGCCGGTCGATCTGGTCTGCGACCATTCGGTCGCGGTGATGTTCTACGGCAGCAACAGTGCGTTCAAGAAAAACATCGAGGAGGAATATCGGCAGAACCGGGAACGCTATGAGTTCCTCAAATGGTCGCAGAAGTCGTTTGACAACTTCCGCGTCGTGCCTCCCGGGACGGGCATTTGCCACCAGGTCAACCTGGAATACCTCTCACAAACGGTTTGGAGCAAGAAAGACAAGGTCAAGCTCGACGGCAAATCGCTGGTGACGGAGGTCGCGTATCCAGACACGCTGATCGGCATGGATTCGCACACGACGATGGTCAATGGCCTCGCTGTGCTTGGGTGGGGCGTCGGCGGCATCGAGGCGGAGGCGGCCATGCTCGGCCAGCCGTATTCCATGGTGTTGCCGGAAGTGATCGGCGTGAAGCTCACCGGCAAGTTGAAGGAAGGAGTGACTGCCACCGATCTCGTCCTCACGGTCACCGAAATGCTGCGCAAGCGTGGGGTGGTCGGAAAATTCGTTGAATTTTTCGGCCCCGGGCTCGCCAATCTCTCGATTGCCGATCGCGCCACCATAGGCAACATGTCGCCGGAGTACGGCGCGACGTGCGGCTTTTTCCCCATCGATGACGACACGCTTCGCTATCTTACCGACACCGGCCGGCCCACCGCGCAGGTGGCGCTGGTGGCCGCGTACGCCAAGGCGCAGGGCCTCTATCGCACCAAATCAACCCCCGATCCGATCTGCACCGATGTGCTCAAGCTCGAGCTGGGGCAAGTCGAGTCTTCGCTCGCTGGTCCCAAGCGGCCGCAGGACCGAGTCGCGCTCAAGGATGTCCGGGCCGGATTCGCACTGGCGATGGAGAAGGAGTTCAACAAGGGCGGCGACGGCGGAGCCGATAGCTTCGATCTGCACCCATCGCTCGCCACCTCCCTGGACAAGGATTTCTCCAAGGCCGGTCCGGCAAAACGCTACCCGGTCGACGGCCGCAATTATGATCTCGGCCATGGCGACGTGGTGATCGCGGCAATCACCTCCTGCACGAATACCTCGAACCCGAACGTGATGATCGGCGCTGGCCTGCTTGCGCGCAAGGCGGCGGCCAAGGGCTTGACCGTCAAGCCCTGGGTGAAGACCTCGCTGGCGCCTGGCTCGCAGGTGGTCGCGGAATATCTCGACAAATCCGGCCTGCAAAAGGACCTCGACAGGCTCGGCTTCAACCTGGTCGGTTTTGGCTGCACGACGTGCATCGGCAATTCAGGCCCGCTTGCGCCGGAGATTTCCAAGACCATCAACGACAACGACCTCGTGGCGGCCGCCGTGCTTTCGGGCAATCGCAATTTCGAGGGCCGCGTCAATGCCGACGTGCGGGCGAATTATCTCGCTTCGCCGCCGCTTGTCGTGGCTTATGCGCTCGCCGGCTCGATGTATGGCGACCTGCCGAAGCAGCCGCTCGGCCTCGACAAGAAAGGAAAGAAAATCTTTCTCAAGGACATCTGGCCGACCAGCCGCGAGATAAATGGCATTGTGCGCAAGACCGTCACGAAGCAGATGTTTGTGAGCAAGTATGGTGATGTCTTCAAAGGCGACGCGAACTGGCGCAGCATCACGGTGAAGGGAGCCTTGACCTATGCCTGGGACAAGAAATCAACCTATGTTCAGAATCCGCCCTATTTTGTCGGAATGAGACGCCACCCGGAGCCGCTGAGCGATATCGTCGATGCGCGCGTGCTTTGCTTGCTGCTCGACTCCATCACCACCGACCACATCTCTCCCGCCGGCTCGATCAAGGTCGATTCTCCCGCCGGCAAGTATCTGCTGGAGCACAAGGTCAAACCGGCGGACTTCAACCAGTACGGCACCCGCCGCGGCAATCACGAGGTGATGATGCGCGGCACCTTCGCAAACATACGGCTCAAGAACCAGATGGTGCCGGGCGTGGAGGGCGGAATTACCGTGCACCATCCCTCACGCCAGCGCATGCCGATATTCGATGCCGCGATGCGCTACAAGCGAGAGAACGTGGCGCTCGTGGTTTTTGCCGGCAAGGAATATGGCAGCGGCTCCTCGCGCGACTGGGCGGCCAAGGGTCCGAGCCTGCTTGGCGTGCGGGCCGTCATTTGTCAGTCGTTCGAGCGCATCCATCGCTCGAATCTGATCGGGATGGGCGTGCTTCCCCTGTGCTTCGAGGAAGGCACTTCCTGGCAGACGCTCGGGCTCAGGGGTGACGAGCAGGTGACGATCCGCGGTCTGCAGGCCGAGATCAAGCCGCGCCAGCGGATGATTGCCGAGATCGTCGCCTCCGACGGCGCGCTCAAGCGCGTCCCGCTGATATGCCGAATAGATACCTTGGACGAGCTCGAGTATTTCAAGCACGGAGGTATCTTGCATTACGTCCTGCGGCAGCTGCGGGAGCTCCATTGAAGGTAGCGGCTCACCCCGATGTGAATGGCGGGTGATCGACCGACCGGCTACGTGTTGCAAATCAAAAAACAGTAGAGCTTGTTGCTGTTGCCATTGAGCTCGAACCGGCGGCAGCGAGCACGGGGCGGAAAAGTCCAAATGATAAGACGCTCTTTGGCGTATGCGCTCGTCGCCGCCTGCCCCGTCCTGATGCTGTCCGCTGCGGCCCACGCGCAAACACGCGGCGTCATCGAATTGTTCACCAGCCAGGGCTGCTCCTCCTGTCCTCCCGCCGATCAATTGATGGGGGAGCTCGCGCGCGATCCCTCCCTCGTCGTCATCAGCGTGCCGATCGACTACTGGGATTATCTCGGTTGGAAGGACACGCTGGCCGATCCTCGCAATACGGCGCGCCAGAAAGCGTACGCGCGCGTGCGCGGGGACGGTCAGGTCTACACGCCGCAGGCTGTCGTAAACGGCAGCCTCCACGCGCTCGGCAGCGACAAGACTGCCATTGAGCAGGCCATCGGCAAAACGCGCAAGGGCGGTGCCATGTCGTTGTCGCCGGTGACGGTCGGCTTTGATGGCGCCCACATCAATCTCTCGGTGCCCGATGCCGCGCAAGGCCCGGGCAGCGCGGAGGCCTGGCTGTACGGATTGGTGCGCAATACCCCCATTGCCATCGCGCGCGGTGAAAACAAGGGCCTCACGGTCACTTACCACAACGTGGCGCGGCGTTGGCTCAAGCTGGGCGATTGGAGCGGGCAGGCCAAGTCCTGGAGCGTTCCGATGCAGGCCCTCGCGGGCGATGGCATCGACGAGGCTATCATTCTGATGCAAAGCGGAACGGCGGAGAAACCGCGAGCCATTCTCGGTGCCGCCCTTGCCGCGCTGCGGTAGCGCCATGTCGCAAGGCCTCTGCATTCCTCACGCATGCAAATAGCATGGGCCGGCTCGCGCCGGCCGTTTCGTTCGCGTAACCCCTTGCTCAGCGGCGCGTTAGGGGCAATCATTGCCTCTCCATGACGATTCACAAAGGAGGCGCCGATGAGCTTCGGCGAGGTTGATCCGAGCCAGGTGCACGGGGGCGGGGCAGCGTCTACTGCGCCTCTCGCCCCCACTGCCCGCGTGACCTTCGATCGCCGCGAGCTCAATCGCATATTCGGCCTTTACGGCCGTAAGGTTGCCGCCGGCGAATGGCGTGATTACGCAATCGATTTTCTCCGCGACAAAGCGGTGTTCTCTGTTTTTCGCCGCGCCTGTGAGGTTCCCATCTATCGAATCGAGAAAAGCGCGAAGCTGGCGCGCAGACAGGGTGCCTACAGCGTCATCTCTGCAACTGGCCTCATTGTGCGGCGCGGCCACGAGCTGGATCGCGTCCTGCGTGCCATCGACAGCTCGCTCAGCGTCGTAGCCGGCTAGCTACTGCAGCAACTTGAGAGCATTCTCACCCCTCACCCGCCTCGCCGCATGCGGCTCGGCACCCTCTCCCGCAAGGGGAGAGGGTTTCCGTGCCCGCTGCTCGCGGGTTGAGCATCTCACGCACAACGGCTGTTTGAGACGCCGCATCATGGCCGCTCACATTCCGCTCAACGAGCACTATCCTGGAGGCGATCGCTTCCGGTGCAGCACGCGCGATTACCCTCTCCCCTTGCGGGAGAGGGTCGCCCGAAGGGCGGGGTGAGGGGGATGGGCGACACTGGCCATATGATTCGAACCCAAAAACGTATTTCCAATCATCACGGCGTAGAGGCTGCGCCGTCGCCGAGCGGCCGCTGCATCAGAACGCTGTCGAGCCAGCGTCCGAACTTGAAGCCTACATTCGCAAGGGTGCCGACCGTGCAGAAGCCCGTAGCGCGGTGCAACTCGATCGAGCCGACGTTCGCGGAATCTCCGATCACCGCAATCATCTGGCGGAATCCCAGCGACTGCGCATCGGCAATCAGCCGTTGCAGAAGCGCGCGGCCGATTCCCTGCCGTTGCGACTCGCGCGCAATATAGACCGAATCCTCGATGCTCCAGCGGTAAGCCGGCCGCGCGCGGTACGGCCCCGCATAGGCGTATCCCGCAATCGTGCCTTTGGCATCCGCGATGAGGAACGGATAGCCGCCCGCGCGCAACACGTCATAGCGTCGCCTCATCTCCGTTTCGTCAGGGGGATCGATCTCGAACGACGCGGTGCCATAGCGCACGGCATCTGCGTAGATGCCGGTGATCGCGGCGATGTCAGCCTGCTCAGCGGGACGGATCGAGAGAGCCATGTTGGGGCCGGCGCTGCCAAACGAAGACGCCCCGGCGAGAGGGCCGGGGCGTCCAAGGCTGATGAAAGCCGCAGGCTTCAGCGGCGGTCGCCGACGAAGCGCAGCAGGAAGAGGAAGAGGTTGATGAAGTCGAGGTAGAGGGACAAGGCGCCCATCACCGCCTTGCGGCCGACGATGGTGCCATCCTCCGTCGGATCGTACATTTCCTTGATCCGCTGCGTGTCCCAGGCGGTCAGGCCAGCGAATATGAGCACGCCGACCACCGAGATCACAAACTCCATCCCCTGGCTATGCAGGAACATGTTGACCAGCATCGCGATCACCAGGCCAAACAGACCCATGATGAGGAATGAGCCGATGGGGGAAAGATCGCGCTGCGTTGTGTAGCCGTAGAAGCTCAGCGCGCCGAAAGATGCCGCTGAGATGAAGAACACCCGCGCTACGGAGCTATGCGTGTAGGCCAGGAGGATCGATGACAGCATCAGTCCGAGCAACCCGGCATAGACCAGGAAGAGGGTCAAAGCGGTCGAGGGCTGCAGCCGATTGATGCGCCAGCCGATCATAAAAACCAAGCCGAGCGTGCCGAGGAACAGCACGAGCGTTGCCGGTCCGCTGTAGATCGTCCGGCCGAATGACGTCAAACCGATAAGCGTGCCGCTGGCATCGGTCACCGCGGCCGCGCTGTACGTCAACCAGGCGACGACGCCGGTAAGCGCGACACCCATGGCCATGTAGTTGTAGACACGGATCATGTAGGCGCGCAGGCCCTCATCGATGACGACGGCCCGGTCCGCGCCGACGCGCCTCGCAGCCGTATAATTCCGGTCGAGATCCGACATGGAATTTTCCCTCTTTGTCATTCCGGCCAAGGGACCGGATTTTGTGCCACGCCGACAAGCCGGCTGGCGATTGATGCGCGGAATCTAATGCGCGAATTGTTCCGGCGCCAGATGCCGCAAAGGGGATTTATTAATCCCCGCTGACCGGCGCACCCATATACCGGAAAGTGACATTTTGTCCATGTGACGCGCCGTGTGACCACCGCCTGTAGGGCGGATTAGGCGTCTTCGCCGTAATCCGCTGCGTTGATGCATGGCGGATTACGCAAGCTAATCCGCCCTACGCGGCTCTGCGCCATCTGAAAGGTCACAGGTTGCGCAGCATGGGCGCGGCCCTTTGTCCGAGTGCCTTGAACGTCCCGATGAGACCGAGCACGACGATCGAGGCGACCGCGGCGATCGAGCAAATCACAAGCGGCCAGGGCAAAAACACAAACGGCAGATGCATGACTCGTCCGATCACGAATGCAGCCGCTGCCGAGCCGGCGGCTGCCCCGAGCAGAACCGTGGCCGCGCCGAGGATGAGATGCTCGATGGCATAGGCGCACACGAGCCGCATGCGAGTCGCACCCAAGGTCTTGAGAATGACCGCTTCATACACCCGCTGGCGATGACCTGCTGCGAGCGCCCCGGCAAGCACCAGCACAGCAATCAGCAGGGTGAGCGCGCTTGCCGCGCGAATAGCCAGCACGATCTTGCCAACCGTGTTGCCCACGGTGTCGAGCACATCTTTAACCCGCAGAGCCGTAATAGCGGGGAACGCATCCGCGACCGCCCGCAGGAGCGCGGTCTCCTCGCCGGCATTGCTCCCATGGTCATAGGTGAGCGTTGCAATGTGGGCGTTGGGCGCCCCGCGAAATGTATTAGGCGAAAACACCATCACGAAGTTGATGCCCAGGGTTTCCCAGTCGACCGCGCGCAGATTGGCGACGCTCGCAGTGATATTGCGGCCGAGCACGTTCACGGTGACGCTGTCCCCGAGCTTGAGGCCCAGTCCGTCTGCGATGCGCTGCTCGAAGGAAACCAAAGGTGGCCCTTCATAGCCAGGCTGCCACCATTGACCCGCCACCAGGCGTGAGCCTGCCGGCAGATTATCCGCATAGGTAATCCCGCGGTCGCTCTGCAGGGCCCAGGCAACATCCGGCGGCGGGTTGAGGCGCTCGGCGGGTGTCCCGTTTGCCGTCATGATACGCCCGCGCAGCATCGGCACCTCGCGCACTGTGGCGCTTGCTGCATGGGTGCGCAGGAACGCGTGGAAACGCTGCGCATCCGAGGCGGGGATGTCGATGAAATAGAAGCTCGGCGCGGTCCGCGGCAGTGCTGCTAAGAATTGCCGCCGCAGATTGCCGTCGACTGCGATCACCGCCACCAACAGGGTAAGGCCCAACCCAAGGGAGACGACGAGGCTCGGCGTGAGCGCGCCGGGACGATGGATGTTGGCAACGGCGAAACGAACGACGGCAGAACGCAGATGCGGCATTCGCCGCGCCAGGCGCATCAGCAAAATCGATAACAGGTGAAGCAGCAGGAACGCGCCGGCCGCGGCGACCACGAACATGACGGCGATCCGCCGGTCGTAGGCAAGCGCCACCGCAAGCGCGGCAAGCGCCGCAGCGCTTAATGACGTTGCGGCGATATAGCGAGAGGCCGGACGCTGCCAGTTGCCGCCGCTCGCATCGCGAAAGAGCGCCGAGGGCGCAACATCGTGTGCCCGCCCGAGCGGCCATAGCGCAAAGGTAATTGCGGCTCCGAACCCATAGAGAAAGGCGAGCGCGAGATCGTTGAAATCCAGCGCCGGCTCGATCGGCAGCGGCAGCATGCCGCCGAATATCCAGGCGATGAGGAAAGGAAGGGCGGCCCCGACAATGAGTCCTGGAACCGCTCCGATCGCCGCAAGAAGCATGACCTGAACGAGATAGATTGCGAACACGCGCGCTCCGGTGGCTCCCAGCGCTTTGAGCGTGGCAATCACCTCGAAGCGGCGATCGAGATGCGCCTTGACGGCGTTGGCGACGCCGACACCGCCGATCAGCAGAGCGGTCAGCCCAACCAACGTCAGGTACTGCGTGAAGCGCTCGATATTTTGCGTCAGCGAGGGAGATGCATTGGCCCGGGAACGGATTTCCCAGCCGGCTTCGGGAAATCTCGCCTGCGCTGCCGCCGTGATCGCGCGCAACGCCCGCTCGGTCGGCTCGGCGCCCGCAAGCCGCAGGCGATAATGCCATCGCACAACGCTGCCGGGCCGTAAGAGCCCGCTCGCGCGCAAGGCCTCCTCGCTGATGAGCAGCCGCGGTCCGAATCCCAGCCCGCCGGCAAGCTTGTCAGGCTCGGCCTCGAGGGCGGCACGGATCTCGATCACGGCCGAGCCGAGGCTGATGCGTGCCCCCACTGGCAGATCGAGCCGCGCCAGCAGCGCCGGATCGGCGGCAGCGCCGAACACATCGCCGCGCTGCGCGAGCACATCCGCGAGCGGCGCCGGCTGGTCGAGCTCCGCTCTGCCGTAAAGCGGGTAGGCGGCATCGACCGCTTTGACCTCGACCAGCGCAACCCGCTCTGCCCGGGGACTCTCGTTGAGACTTTCTCCTTGAGCGCGTGCCATGGCTCGCAATGTGGCGACCACCGACACCAGTCCCTGCTGTTGCAAAAAATCGCGCTCCGCGGCATTTACCTCGCGCAGGCTGAGGGAGAAGGCGAGATCGCCGCCGAGAATTGTTCCTCCTTGCCGGGCGAGTCCGTTGGCAAGACTGGAGGAGACGGAGCGCACGCCGCCGATCGCCGCCACTCCGAGGGCGATGCATGTGAAGAGCACGTAGAAGCCGCGCAGTCCCCCGCGCAATTCGCGCGCCGCGATGCGCAGCGCGAGCACAGTGTCGCGGCAGCCCGCAGCAAGCCACCGCTCTCGCCTTGCACGCCGGTTTATCTGATCTAATTCCTGCATCCGTACTGGCCCCCCTCACCCGCCTCGCCGCTGCAGCGGCTCGGCACCCTCTCCCGCAAGGGGAGAGGGTAACGAGTCTGCTGCACGCCCCACGTCCCAACTTCCACATCGGAGCTCTATGAGAGGCGAGCAGCATGCTCCGTTCACCCTCTCCCCCTGCGGGAGAGGGTGGCCCGAACGCAGTGAGGGCCGGGTGAGGGGGCCGTGCGGCCGAGGCGCGATTCTCATCATCCGCTTGCTGCCTGCGCGCTCGCTGCATCGATGCGTCCCGAGCGCAGCTTGATGATGCGATCACAGCGCGCGGCAAGCGCCGGATCATGCGTCACCAGCACCAGGGTGACGCTGCGCTGCCGGTGCTTGGCAAACACAAGCTCGATGATCTCGGCGCCGGTGGCCTCGTCGAGATTGCCGGTCGGCTCGTCGGCAAGCAAGATTGCCGGGTCCGGAGCAAGCGCACGCGCAAGCGCGACGCGCTGCTGCTCGCCGCCCGAAAGCTCGGCCGGGTAATGTCGTTGCCGCTCGCGCAAGCCCACCGCGTCAAGCTCCCGCGCGGCCCGCTCCAGCGCATCGCCGGCGCCTGCGAGCTCGAGCGGCAGTGCCACGTTCTCGAGTGCCGTCATGGTCGCAATGAGATGGAATGACTGGAATACGATGCCGACATTGCTGCCGCGGAAGATCGCCAATCTATCCTCATTGAGCTCGTGGATGGCCTCGCCGGCAACGATCACCTCGCCGGTGTCAGGCCGCTCCAGGCCGGCCATGACCATCAGCAGCGTCGATTTTCCCGAGCCGGACGGCCCGACCATGCCGATCGCATGGCCGCCCTCTATTTGAAGGTCGATGTCCTTGAGGATATGAACGCGGGCCGCGCCGCGCCCGAGCGACAGGTTGACCCGGTGTAGGGCGATCGCGGGGCTCGCGGCCCGTAATGTGTCGTGCATGCGGAGTTGTTCTTTGCCGCCCTTCTCGGAGGAAACCACGCTGCGATCATATTGGTATTGCCGCGGCGCGCTCCAAATCTTGCTGCCGCGGCTGTTGCTTGGGTTGGCCTGTCTGTCGGCGGCGGCTCTGCCAGCGGACGCCCTGGATCATGCCGTCCGGATCGTGGCGCTCGGGGATTCGCTGACTGCCGGGCTTGGGCTTCCCGCCAATGCGTCGTTTCCGGTCAAGCTCGAAGCTGCGCTCAAGGCGAGAGGATTTGCGGTCGAGATCATCAATGCCGGCGTGTCCGGCGATACCGCATCCGCGGGACTTGCCCGCCTCGACTGGTCGGTGCCGGAAGGAACCGATGGCGTGATCGTGGAGCTTGGCGCCAATGACATGCTGCGCGGGCTTGATCCGCAGGTCACGCGCAGGGCGCTCGCCGAGATCGTGCGGCGTTTGACTGCACGCAACATTGTGGTGCTGCTGGCAGGAATGCGGGCGGCCCCCAATCTCGGCGTCCGATATGGCCGAGAGTTCGAAGGAATGTTTTCCGAGCTCGCCGCCAAGACGGAGGCGAGAAATCTGCTCTTTTATCCCTTCTTTCTCGACGGGATTGCCGCCCAACCGAAGCTCAACCAGGCGGATGGGGTTCATCCCTCGGCCGCCGGAGTCGATGAGATTGTCGCGCGCATTCTGCCGACGGTGGAAGAGCTGATCGCGCGGGTGCGGCAGAAACAGCGGTAGGGGCGCCGGACGTAGGCCCGTGGGGCGGCCCTCGTGGCCGCCCTATCCTTGCAACGGGCGCCCACAAGGGGGCGCCCCAACAGCGCATCACGTGCGAGCATCTGCAAACCGTCCTATATGAATGGCAACCCGCCAATCGCGTCATGCCCCGCCTTTTCACTGGACTTGAAATTCCTGCCAACGTGGTGCAGTCGCTTGCCGCATTGCGCGGGGGGCTTCCGGGTGCGCGCTGGATCGACCCCGAGAACTATCATATGACGCTGCGCTTCATTGGTGATGTAGACGACGTCATCGCCCATGAGGTGGCATCGTTGCTCGGCCGCGTGCGCCGGGAGGCGTTCGAGCTGCGAGTGGAGGACCTCAAATCCTTCGGCGGGCGCAAGCCGCGCGCCGTCGTGGCGACGGTTGGGCCGGCACACGTGGTCGCTGAGCTCCAGGCCGAGCACGAGCGGCTGATGCAGCGCGTGGGATTGGAGCCGGATGGACGCAAATATACGCCGCATGTGACGCTCGCCCGATTGCGCGAGTCATCGAGCCGCCAGGTGGCGGATTATTTGGCGCTGCGGGCGCCTTTCCGCTCGGCCACGTTTCGGGTCTCGCGCTTCGTGCTGTTCTCCTCCCGCACTTCGGTCGGCGGCGGCCCCTACGTCGTCGAGGCCGCATATCCGCTGGGGTAGATTACCCCGCCAGCATGCGTGCCTGCACATCAAATATCGCGGTGGCGAAGCCGTGCCCGTCGGCAATGATCTCGCGCAGCAGCGACAACGGCGTGGGGCGCGCCGTGGCGACCTCACCGACCACGCTGCCGAAATCGAAGCTCAGCTCCGCGTCATACTTGCGCGCGAGTTGCTGCATGCGTTTGTTGTCCACGAGGCAGGCCATG
>Ga0306920_100012659_pt1 | contig 11453 bp, 10 predicted proteins | sample flu12Cox44000170_FD_204666 | JGI IMG/M metagenome (GOLD analysis project Ga0306920, IMG submission 204666) | Lab enrichment of tropical soil microbial communities from Luquillo Experimental Forest, Puerto Rico - flux4day.12C.oxic.44.000.170 (v2)... | ecosystem: Environmental > Terrestrial >...
GTAATCGTATGCTGCCGTTGTGCGATTGATTGATCTGACTTTTCGAGTGATTTTACTTATTATATTTATAGATTTACTTTATCCTTCTGCCGCACCTCTTGCTCGTATAGCATTCGAAACATCTAGCAAAAGACGTAGAACAACAGATTAACGTAAATTAACAAGGACATTTCCTTCCCGTAAAGTATGCGGTATGCGGGACCGCTCTACGCTGTTACTCACGGCCATTGCGGCTGACTAAGGCCCGGGCGTTCGGACCACAGTTGAGCCCACGCCGGCGGGTCGGCGCAATGGCACAAATGGCTGTGCGCTATTTTTGTAACAGCAGCCCGCGTTTTTCTTCGAATCCGCCCTTGGGCCATGAAGGGGGACTGGCTGAGCTTTGAGCGCCAGCCCCATGCCCTTGGCGGCGCTGTTCAGATAGCCGGTGACGATATTCCAGCCGATGCGACTGATGCGCGACACAGCTCATGTCAAAAGCGGGGGAGCCTCGATAATCATCAAAACAGCTTCATTGTTAATTTAACACTGAGCATCGTCTGTGTCAATGATCTTGTTTTGTTCCCAGACCAACGCGGTGCCCTTGGCGATTGTCTGACCGAACAAGCAGGAGGCGCTACCACCATCTGCAACCATGCCTTGCTGTCAGGCGCGGAGATGATAGGTGTGCGCCCTCGGCATGCGGGACCGAGTCAGATCACACCTGCAGATTCCCTGATGGCTCGGTTTAATTCCCTGATCGCTCGATTTAATTCCCTGTTCGATCGGAGATAAATTCCCTGTTCGATCGGGAGATAAATTCCCTGTTCCCGATCTTAGGGAATTGTTCTGCAACCCCTCGCCTTGCCCCGCCGGCCCTGCTCGTGCCAGAGCCGGGCGAGGCTCGTGGCGGCGCGCAATTCGTAGCCCCGTGCGCCCTGCTCGCGGCCGATCGCGAGGGTGGTGCGGAACGAGTCCTACGTCTTGGCGCGATCGGGATATGGCAAGCGACCGGTGAGCTCGCCGCGCAAGCGATGAATTTCTGCGTCCCAGCCCCTCACTCACGAGGCTGGCGGTGATCCTCCGCTGAGAGCGGGCGGGTGGTTGCGCCTGTCAAGTTTTTGGCCGGAATTATCAACCGGCCAGCCTGGGAGCGTCTCCGTCACTGTCATCGCGAGGCCGCCCTCACGCTTGCGCCTCCCCCATTGGCGCCTAGCGTGAAAGACGCCGCTTTCCGGCCTTGTCGGCGTTTTCCGGGCGGTCTCGCACCTATGTTGCAGACATCCGCGTCGAGATCGCTGGTCTCGCCGGGCCGTGCGTCCGCGCTCACAGAGTGCTCACAGGGTCTCGTGAGATTTTGTCGGCGAATTGCGGCATGCTCGCGAGAGCGAGACCATCCGCGCTGGAACTCTACCCGCATTGGACAGCGTGACAAGACGACGGCGGCCGCCTTTCTGCGGCAGCCTCCGGGTGGGACGCCTGTGCGGCGAGCAGGCTTCCCCGCCGACATTGCAGTTTGATGCGCGCTTCGGGATCTGGTTTGTCTGACTCACCGCTGGAGCAAAGGGAATCGAACTGTCGGTCCCCTCGCGCTTAAGTTGTACTTCCTCAGAGACGAGAACGACAGAGGTCAAAAAGGGGCAACTTGAAAAGTCTGCCCCTACGACACCCAGCGGTTCGAATCTCCCCGCTCAGCAAGAAGCGAGCGAGCCCGAGGCTATCGTTGACTGAACACCGCCCGAGGAACAACTCGAGGTGGGTGCCGTTTTGCGAATGGTGTGCGACGAGGCGCATAACGTCGCTGTCCGTATTAAGTGCTGCTAAGGGGAACGGGGGTGAGGCGGCAACATTGGTCGCTGGGAGGATCAAATGCCAGACGCAAGCCAGGACAAGCCAGACTTGACGAACGGTATTCCCCAAGGCGATCTCGCCGATGGCGCGATGCTTGTCGGTCAGGTCGGCGACGAGGCGGTGGTGCTGGCCCGCCGCGGCCAGGAAATCTTCGCGATCGGTGCCACGTGCACCCATTACGGCGGGCCGCTTGGAGAGGGGCTGATCGTCGAGGACACGGTACGCTGCCCATGGCATCACGCCTGCTTCAGCCTACGCACCGGCGAGGCGCTGGCCGCCCCGGCACTGAATGCGACCTCCTGCTGGCGTGTCGAGCACCGTGATGGCCGCATCTTCGTGCGTAACAGGATATCGGAAGCGGGACGGCGCATGCCGGCGAAACCGCGCCTGACCGCCGGATCGCCGGGGCGCGTTCTTATCATCGGCGGCGGCGCGGCCGGCTACGCCGCGGCGGAAATGGTGCGTCGTGAGGGATATGGCGGCGGCGTGACCATCGTCAGCGACGACACTGCCGCACCTTACGATCGTCCGAACTTGTCCAAGGACTACCTCGCGGGCACCGCGCCAGAAGAGTGGATCCCGCTGCGCCCGCCCGAATTTTACGTCGAGAACGACATCGAATTGCGGCTCGGCACAACCGCAATGGCGATCGATGTCGCCGGGCGCCGCGTCGTGCTGGGCGGCGGCGGAGAGATCGGCTTTAACAAGCTCCTGCTCGCTACCGGGGCCGAACCAATCCGGCTGCAGGTGCCGGGGGTCGATTTACCTCATGTGCGCACGCTGCGCGCGCTCGCCGACAGCCGCGACCTGATCGCTCGCGCTCACAAGGGAAGTCGCGCCGTCGTGCTCGGCGCCAGCTTCATTGGGCTTGAAACGGCCGCCGCGCTGCGTCATCGCGGGGTCGAGGTTCACGTCGTCGCGCCCGAGGCGCGGCCGATGGAGCGCGTACTCGGCCCGGAGCTCGGCGACTTCGTACGGCAACTGCACCAGAGCCATGGCGTCGTATTCCATCTCGGCCACACGGTGGCGGCCATCGAAGCCGAGCGGGTGCGGCTCGATCACGGCGCTACCATCGACGCCGACTTCGTCGTGGTCGGGATCGGCGTGCGGCCGCGGATCCACTTAGCGCAACAGGCCGGATTGGCGATCGATCGCGGGGTGCTGGTAGACGAGTACCTTGAAACGAGCGCGCCCGGGATTTTCGCCGCTGGAGACATCGCCCGCTGGCCCGACGCGTACAGCGGCGAGCGGCTGCGCATCGAACACTGGGTTGTCGCCGAGCGGCAAGGCCAGACCGCGGCACGCAACATGCTCGGCCGGCGCGAGCGCTACGCCGCAGTGCCGTTCTTTTGGAGCCAGCATTATGATGTGTCGATCGATTATGTCGGCCATGCCGCCGCTTGGGACGAGATTGTCCAAAACGGTAATGCGAATGCTCACGACGTAGCGCTGCGCTTCCGACAGGCCGGCCGCACCCTAGCCGTCGCGACGATCTTTCGCGGCCGCGAGAGCCTATTGGCGGAGGCCGCCATGGAACGGGGTCAGTCACCGTAGGCTCGCCCGTGCCGAATAGGAATCCACAGATACGCCCGCCTCTCCGCTGGAAAAAGTTCGCCGTTCACCTAGTCGCCCGCCCGTCGGATGATCTGAGGCCCGCCTGGTCGATATAGCATCTGGGTGTGCTCCGACCGGCGGAACCGCGATCCTCTCAGGGCGCTTGAGGCAGCTCGTGCACGGGGCAGCGCATCGGGCTGGCCAGCACGTGATGTTGGAGATCTGCCGGCGCGATCGGACTCATCACTGCGCCGAATCTCCCAATAGCGGACGAGCGCGGGATTCCCTGATCAGGGCGAAAATTTCCCTGATCGCCCGATCAAATTCCCTGTAAGGCGGCAAAAAATTCCCTGTTCGGATGCGTAGGGAATTGGTCCGTAAGGCACTCATCTGATGGCCTTTTTGGCCATAGTCGACCCGCCGCCGAGGCCCGAATCGACGAAATTCCCTGTATCTTCCCTGCTAGCAGGGAATTTTTGGCCGCGTTCCCAGAGACGGGTTCGCTCATGACTCCCTCCTCCAGCGGAGAGTCGGGCGAACCATCGGTTCCGTTGTGGGAAGCAGATCTCGAGGGCTCCCTCCGGGCCGCTCGGGCGTGGGTATCAAGGGCCGATACTTAGGCCCACGTGCTCGGGCGCTCGTCTCGCACACCAATTCGCGATAAGCTGTATCTCATCGATGCCCGCGACAGGAAACGTAGCAAATGACGCGATTTTTGCTCCCGTGCCGAGGCCTGTTGTCGTTGCTCGTCGCTGGTTTTGGCTTGCTGCCGGCGGTGGCAAGCGGTCAGACGACGCGGACATTCACCCTATGACGAAGAACCACCTCATCTTCGATAATGCGGTAATGATTTCCTCGACCATGCCATCTGCGAAATATTCCTGATCTGGATCGCCGCTCATATTCGCGAACGGCAGCACCGCGATCGACGGCTTGTCAGGAAGCGGCAGAAGAGGTGAAGCGTCGACTGGCTTTACAATTGACTGGCGCTTCACATTGTCAAGCCGAACCCGATGAACCCGTACTGGCCGAGCTATATTCTTAAGGTTTTGCTCGCCAAGATCATCGAAGGCCAGTTCGAGCCTTCCAGCCACGTCCTCCTGGACACGCGCCGACACGCAGATCCCACCCGGATCGGCTAAACCTTCCAGTCGCGCAGCAACATTCACGCCGTCACCAAAAATGTCGCCGTCCTCGACGACGATATCGCCAACGTTGATGCCCATCCGTAACTCAATGCGTTTCTCGGTGTCGACGCCGGTATTACGCTCGGCCATGACCGCTTGAACCTCCGTCGCACACTGAAGGGCGTCGACTACACTGGTGAACTCAACCAGCAAGCCGTCCCCAGTGGTTTTGACGATGCGGCCTCGATATCGTGAGATCAACGGGTCAACAATTTCGGTTCGGATTGCCCTCAGCCGATTGAGAGTTCCTTGCTCATCTGCGCCGATCAGCCGCGAATATCCCGCGACATCGGCGGCGAGGATCGCAGCAAGGCGGCGGGTTGCCGTCATTTCTCAGGAAACCCGATGCGGCGCAGACCCTCGTCCAAGGTCTTGTCTTGCATCTCCCAGAACCGCGGAGCGTTATCCTTGTTGGTCCAAGGCAGAAATGCATACCATTGTGCGAGCGAGTTGATTTCCGGCTTTAGTTTGAGGGACTCGGTCAGCACCGCCTTTGCCCTATCGAGGTCGCCTTTGAGCGCCAGCGCCCCAGCGAGGCCGTAAGCTGTAGTCCAAATCCGCGGATTTGCAGTCCGCCCTTTGGTGAACAGGTCGATAGCCTCATTCACATGGTTGGAAACCAAGTGGCACCAGCCCAATAGCTCATAGCGCCAGAATATACTTGGGTCGCGAGGGCTCAGCCGCAGGCTTTTTTCGCCATGCGCGATCGCGTCACCTGGTTCGCCCAGAAAGAGCATTGTCCAGCCGAGCTGCATGTTTGCCCACTCGAAATTTGGATCGAGCATCATCGCTTTCTCGAAAGCTATCCGTGACTCATTCAAGCGACTCTGCATTCGACGCAGAAGCCCCATCACAGCGTACGCCATTGGCTGGTTCGGATCGCTCTCGATAGCTTCGAAGAGCAACCGTTCGGCACGCGCTAAATCCTTTTGCACATCCTCCTGTTGAAACGAGGTGCTGTTCCATATGGCGGAAACGGTCCCAACGAGGACTCTTGCAATTCCGCTTCTCGCTTCGGCAGAGCGTGGGTCGAGTTCCAGAGCGCGCTCGAAAGCCCGCAGAGCCTCTTGGTTATTTGCCATAGAATTCGGGCGGTAGAACGACGCCCAGCCACGCATGACGAGATCGCGGGCGTCGGGATCGACCGTGTTTTCGTGTTCGATCCGTTGCCCGGCATCGCTGATCAGCTCAATATTCAGGGTCCAGGCGAGACGGCCCGTGATCTCGCTCTGCGCTTCCGCGAGGTTTGCTCGGCTGGTGTCGAACTGGTCGGCCCAGAGATGCGCCCCGCTTTCTGCATCGATCAATTGGGCATTTACGCGAACCTGGTCTCCTGTACGGCGCACGCTGCCTTCTAGGACGTAGCGAACGCTGAGTTCGCGGCCTATCTGCTTCACGTCGATCGGCTTTCCCTTGTACGTAAAAGCCGTGCTGCGGGCGATCACAAAGCTTCCGGAGATCCGCGACAGATCGCTCGTCAAATCGTCGGTAATTCCGTCCGCAAAATATTCCTGCTCGGGATCGTTCGACAGGTTGGTGAAAGGCAAGACGACGATCGACAGGCGGGGGGTCGACTTGGGTTCGGAAACAGTTGGACGTTGCACGCTCATAGCCGCTGTTGCGTGAGGAGCCGGTGAATTGGTTTTGGGCCAAGCCCACCAGACCGCGATCCCAATCCCGATTGCGGCGACAATACCTACTACGAGGGCGGCAGACCGCGAGCCTTTGCTGCGCAGGCTTGCCCCTATAGGCCGCAACGGGGTTGCGATCTCGGACGAAGGGGTCACCGCGCCTGTGCTCACGGCGTAGGCGTGCACCGGCTGGGTGATGTTTTTCACTTGCTGCTCGCCGAGATCGATGAATCCGATGGGCAGTTTCGTCCCGATCTGATCCCGTGCCGTCCGCGAGATGCAAATCCCGCCCGGCTCCGCAAGAGCTTCCAACCGGGCCGCTATGTTGACGGCATCGCCGAATAGATTGCCTTCCTGAACGATTATGTCGCCGACGTGGAGGCCGATGCGGAATCGGATCTGCTCACCAGCGGGTCGATCGGCGTTCTCTTTGGCTATGGCGTCTTGTACTTCGATAGCACACTGCACGGCGTCCACGGCACTCGCGAAGTCCGCTAAAATGCTGTCACCAGCCGTGTTGAAGATCCGGCCCCGATAGGAGGCGATTAGCGGATCGATAATGGCCCGGTATCGATTGAGAGTCCGAAGCGTGCCGACCTCATCAAGCCCCATCAGACGGCTGTAACCCTCGACATCGGCTGCAAAGATCGCCGCGAGCTTTCGTTCGATGGAGTGCGCTTCCAAGGTTCGGCACCTCCCCAACCGGGAGTATAGCCGAACATGGCAAGAGATCCGAGGAGCTTAACTATTATGAGCCCACCGGGGCGAGCACAAACAGAACCCGGGGGCCCTTGGGCCATCGTACTCCCCTGTAGGGTTTCATTCACCTTGGCCGCGAGCCCGAGCAGGCGTAACGTTGCGGTACGACCCGCGAAATCAAGCTGCTAGGAGGCAAAGATGAAGGTGACTGGCGGGTGTCATTGTGGGCATATCATTTACGAGGCAGAGGTTGATCCGACCACGGTGAGGGGTCTGTCACTGCACGGATTCCCAAAAACTGACCGACACGGCGTTTCGGACCAACATTGCAAGTCTGCCAGGAACATTCGTGCTGAAGAGCGGGACGCCAAAAATCTACATCAAGACCGCAGAAAGTGGAAGCAAGCGCGCCCACGGCTTTTGTCCGGAATGCGGTACGCCGATCTATTCTGCCGCACCTGAGCCGAACCCGTCTAGGTACGCCCTCCGCGTCGGTGCGATTGAGGAGCGTACCCAATTCGCTCCGCCGATCCGCCAGATCTGGTGCCAGTCAGCATTTGCCCTGGTCGATGAATTTGACCGGTGTGGAGCGAGCAGAGCGGCAATAAAAGCGCGTCGTCGTCACTCTTGCCGAGATTTTTCGGCTTAGCCACATCTAATTCCTGATCTGGGGCACCTCTTCGTTTTGTTACCTCGACCGACAGACATGGAAACAACAATCGCTATTGTGTGAGGCTCGCCATGAAGCTTTTCAAGGCAATCGTTCTTGCGTTCGTTTTGCCCTCGATTGCAGTATTGGCAGCAGATTATCCGCCACCAAACCGGAATGAATGGACGGCACACGATTTCGTCTTTCATACTGGCGAGGTGATGCCGGAAGTCAAACTGCACTATATGACAATCGGACAGCCAACTGGAACACCGGTCATTGTGCTGCACGGGACGAGTCAATCGGCAGAATCTATCCTCACTCCCGCCTTTGCAGGCGAATTATTTGGTCCCGGCCAGCCGCTCGATGCGTCGAAGTATTACGTCATCATCCCAGACACACTAGGGCACGGGCTTAGCTCGAAGCCATCTGATGGCCTCAAGGCGAAGTTCCCGAAGTACAACTATGCCGATATGGTCGATGCGCAATATCGCCTGCTATCCGAGGGCCTCGGCATTCAGCATGTGCGACTGATCATCGCCAATTCGATGGGAGGAATGCATGTCTGGGTCTGGGGCGAGAGATACCCTCACTACGCGGACGCGTTGGTGCCGATGGCTGCACAGCCAACCGCTATGGCCAGTCGGAACTGGATGCTGCGGCGAATGATGCTGGAGACCATCCGCAGCGATCCCGATTACAACAACGGGAACTACGTAAATCAGCCTCGTGCTCTGAAGTACGCCAGAGTGTTTTATGGCATTGCCACGGCAGGCGGCACCCTCAATTATCAAAAGCAGGCTCCTACGCGCGAACTGGCTGACAAGATCGTTGATACGCGCCTCACCGCCCCCATAGACGCCGATGCCAACGATTTCTTGTGGCAATGGGGCTCATCCTTCGATTACGACGCCGCTCCTGGGCTTGAGAAGATCGAGGCGTGGGTGCTTGCTATCAACTCTGCCGACGATGAACGGAACCCACCCGAGACCGGCATAATGGTGGAGGCAATGAAACGCGTTAAAAATGGCAAGCTGTATCTCATTCCGGCAAGCGATCAGACCAGCGGACATGCGACCACGAGCAACGCAAGGTTCTACAAGCAGCAGCTTCAGGAATTTTTGGAAACAGTGCCGTCCCAATCAGTCGCGGGCCGTACTCCGTAAGATCGCTCTCTGAACCTGACAATCCTTAGATTTGCCGAACTGCCAAGACAGCATTGTCGCAGCCTCGTCGAGGCAGAGAGCGTCTGCACTAAAGGTTAAGTCCCATGGCGACTTGCTTGTTTCAGGCGGCGGCAAACGCTAAGGTGATCCAAATCGGGTGCCTCCCCGATTTGGCTCACTGAGCCTTTATCGGCTTAATCGTGCGGATAAACGCAACGATAGCATTGAGATCGTCGGGTTTTACCCCGGCATACCAGTCGCCGCCGGGTCATGCTGATCGCCGACCACCGTCAAACCGCGGACGTCGTCCTGTATTGGTTCGATGGCGAGGCGACGACTGCTGATGACTTTTGAATGGCTTTGCTCGCGGACCCGGCGCTTGAAGCCCTGCATATCGATGAGGCTGGTGAAGCGCTCGTCGGGGGCGCGAGAAGACCACTGGTGCATCAGGGTGGTCATGAGTTCTCTAACTCCTTTCAGATCAGGAGGGGGCGGGGTGCCCTCTCCTGACGCCTCAGCCCCCACACGCTTCTGCGTGCAGGGGTGAGAGGCCGCGCTGGTGGGAGCAGGCGCAGGGATTAAACTCGGCCCGAAGGCGAGCCCCTCTCGCGTGACAGATCTCCGACGTAGGCCGCGCCGAGGACTGCAAGTCTGTCCTTGCTGAGGTACTCGGCACGATCGCGATGGCCTGACGGCTCCGACGCCGCGAGCCCCCTCAACTGCTGCCGAGAGGGCGTACCGGATTAGTCATCTTCGGTGGATTGCGCGGGAGTTTGAGCGGCGGCGACCAGAGCCCGACGCTGAACGTCAAGGCAGATAAAATGTCAGGGATGTACTGGATGGGAGCCGGTCACGCCCGACAGCGTTTGTGTTTATTATTGCAATAATATAGTAATTATCGTTGCGGATTTCAAGTATACGAGCAAGATATATTGCCCTGGCATATGGATAGCTAACATCGCGCAGCTGGTTCGGTGTCGATATAATGCTAAGGAGAGAAGGCGATGACCGACTGCATCACGGTGTTCGGCGGAACCGGCTTCATCGGCCGCCATCTCGTGGCGCTGCTTCTTCACAGCGGCGCGACGGTGCGCGTAGCCGTGCGGCACCCAGGCCGCGCTACGGTGGCGGTTGAAGCGACCAATTCGCCGGAGATCGTCCAAGCAGATATACATGATGAAACGAGTGTGGGCAGTGCGATCGTTGGGGCGATTGCCGTCATCAACCTCGTCGGCATTCTGACCGAGACAGCCACACAGACCTACCGCGCGATTCACATCGAAGGCGCCCGCCGAGTAGCTCTGTCAGCGCAGCGCCAAGGCGTGACCCGCTTAATCCACCTTTCGGCGCTCGGCGCCAGCCTGGCCGCGCCGGCGATCTCAGACCGGACAAAAGCCGAAGGGGAGCATGCCGTTCGAGAGATCTTCCCGCAGGCAACAATCGTCCGACCGAGCCTCACATACGGCGAGGATGATCACTTCTTCAGCAAGTTCGCTGCCCTGATTAGGAGCAGTCCCGTCCTGCCGCTGATCGGCGGCGGCACGACGAAGTTCCAGCCGGTCCTCGTCGATGACATGACTTCTGGGTTGGCGGAACTCCTAAAACGCCCTGACACGGCAGGTACGACCTACGAATTTGGAGGCCCTCAGGTTTACAGTTTCAAGGAGCTCCTAGAACTCTTGCTGAGCGCATTAAATCGGCAGCGCGTCCTTTTTCCGATTCCTTTCGCACTGGCCGAAGCGCAAGCCGGCTTGCTTGAGTTGTTGCCCAATTCCCCACTGACCCGTGATCAAGTTCGACTGCTGAAGACTGACAAGGTTGTAAGCGGGGCGGAGCTGACACTAGCCGATTTGGGGGTACCCCCCCGGCCTCTTGAGCAGTTTCTTGCGGCATTCAGCGACAGTACGGTCAGGGGATAGCATGTGGACACTCGACAATGTCTATCCTTGATGAGAACGGCTCAGCATCGTAGTGCTCGCCATGGATTACCGATTGCGTGTCAGCTCCGTGGACCGGCCGTGCTGACCGCCACCACGCCGGTACAATCTGCTCCGCGCTCCCGCAATGACCGTGAGCAGGCGTGCTCGACCCTCATCGGATCTTGCTTTATTTTTGTGAAGCTGACGGCAACGACAGCCCACGTACGTAAGCGCGTGCCTGGTGCGGGCTCGGAACTGGATCAAAAGCGGCGACGCGGAAGCGAAGGTTATCAAAGGCCGGCCTGCCGCGATGTCCGGGAAGGAACGAGGAGGACTCCGCGATGAGGAACGGCGTCAGGATCGTCGACATCGACACCCATGTGAACCCGAGCTACGAGACATTGGTCAAATATCTCGATCCGGATGCCCGCTCGCGCGTCGCTGAGTTACAGCCCTTTGTGCGTACGAGGAACTCAAACGGGACCACCTCACGCGTTCTGCATGTCGCTCCATATCCCTTCGACCGTTTTCCCGGCGAAGCGCCGACGGAAGCAAAAGTGGTGGCCGGTGGTAAGGGCGCGCTCGAAGGCCGCGTCACCAGCTCATCGAGTCATCATCGCGTGGCGCCCGCGGTCGGCGTCCAGGATGAGAATGTCGACGACCGCATCAAGGACATGGACGTCGAAGGCCGGGACATCGATTTCCTGATCCCCGGAACCTGGGCGACGGCGGTGAGCGGCGTTCCCGACATCACGCTGACCGAGGCGCTCTATCGCTCGTACCACAATTACATCGCGGCCTATTGCCAACCCTATCTT
>Ga0306920_100012660_pt1 | contig 11452 bp, 20 predicted proteins | sample flu12Cox44000170_FD_204666 | JGI IMG/M metagenome (GOLD analysis project Ga0306920, IMG submission 204666) | Lab enrichment of tropical soil microbial communities from Luquillo Experimental Forest, Puerto Rico - flux4day.12C.oxic.44.000.170 (v2)... | ecosystem: Environmental > Terrestrial >...
CTCGGCGATAGAAGAAACCGTCGGCGCACTGTGACGGATTTTGCCAAGTGCTGATCAGCTCCAGTTCGCGGGTTTCATCGATCACCCATTCCCACGGAATGGTGCCTTCCTCGCGTGCGATCTTGAGCGCACGGTACACGACGTTCATTTCGTTCATGCCGCCTATGAGCCCGGCGGCGAATAACTTGTAGCCGATCCCTCTGCCGGTAATCGGGTGCGTGTCTTCGGCGATCTTCTTCATCGCCTCGATCAGCGTCAGAGTGCTCTTGCTGCGGCCCCGGACCTTTTTGAGGCTAGCTTCAATTTGCTCCGACACCGGGGGAGTTGGTGACATGGACAGCCTCGCGAAATCGTCGCTCGACAGCGGCCTTTGGCTCGGCTATCAGGAGAGTCGCCAGACAATCTCGAATAACCGGAAACCGTTATCAGGAGCCCGTCCTTGCGGGCGGCTCCTGCGTTTCCGAACTTGTCCGCTTTTTTTGGCTATCCCGATAAATGGGGCAGGAAAAAATTATTTTGTTCGAATCTGTCCCATGTCAGATTTGGCGCAAAAACCTTTGCAGGACGTCGTCGTGCCTTCGTTCCGTCCTTAACGGTGCGCGCCGGTTATAGGCTCTGGCAATCGACTCCTTGGTATATTTGAATCCGAGTTCCTTCATGGTGGCGCTGATGAACTCCACCATTGGACCGGTGGGCGGTCCGCTACCGCTTTTCCCCCGAGATCGCCCTGCGCGTAGTCGGAAATGCCTTTCGAATACGAGCGGCAACTCAACGCCCGCCAACCATTCCTGCTCGGTTAGGCGACGCCCCTTTAGGTTAGGATCGCGCTTATGGGCGTTGCGATATTTCTCCGCGATGCTTTTTTGTTGCTTCTCAATTTCAGCAATCGCGACTTGCAGCCGCTCAAGGAAGGGCAGCACCGCCTGGGGCTCCGATGGTCCTAAGAGAGGGCTGAATGGCTTTGGCACCGGCCAGTCCCGCTTGAGCGCCCACTGAATCATCGCGTCGGCTCGGCGGTCGGCCTTCATCAGCGTCGCCGCCTTTTTTAATGCCCCGCGCATGTCCCGCAGCCGCTTGAGACGCCCTGACGCTTCGGAACCACGGAACAGATCGAATCCATTACGGCGACTAACGTAGGCTTGGCCGATGTCGGCGCGCAGCGCCTCCCGGTCGAGACCGGGCGGCTTTTTCCCAACCGCCGTCAGAATCCGCTCGATCGCCTCTGCACCGGCCTTCTTCACGCGCCAGACAACCTCGGGCGATGGCGCCACGCCATCGAGCCCGGCAAGATCAAGATTGAGGAACGCTATATCCGGTGCAGATTCCATGCTGCAGATTCTAGCGCGCCCGCTCTGATCGGCAAACGGTGAAAAATTCAGTGGCGCTCAATCGCGGGCGCGTTCTTTCGGCCTCCCGCCTCCTCCCTCACGGAGTGAGAGGAGGCGGATAGGCCGCCCCCGAAAGCGGAGAAAAACTGATGAGTGATCGTAATATGACTGACCGAGTGTTTCAGCTTCTAGCGCGAGCCCCGGCTGCGGTGGACTGCTCCAATTCTGAAGTGTTGACCGCTTGCGGCCGGTTGGCCGCTGCCATCCTGGTCGTGGCCTTTAGCGATCCGACCCATCGCCAGGAGACAGCCGATGGTTTCTGCAAAGCCCTGATGCTGTGTGTCAACCGGAGCATCGCCAAAGAACGGCAGCAACAACATTCCGCTGAGATGGCTATTCACTGAATAGCCGAAGCAAGCATCAAGGCCGCTCGGAGAAATCCGTGCGGCCTATTTTTTTGTTTTTTGCCTTGACGCGGTTTGATGATTCGGAGTCTAAGGTCGCGATGAAGCAATCAGCTATCGCCAGAGTGATCGAGCGCGATCTACTGCGCGCCGATAGCGGCCAGCCAGCAATCGACATCACCAAGTGCTTCGCTTGCGGCTACCGCATGACCTATCGCGGCAGCCGGTTTTGCTCCGAGCGATGCCGAGATCGATACGACACCGGCAATCCCTCCTATGATGAACAGCGCTCGCCGATAGTTTATCGCTTAAGCGATGGCCGACCGCTGTCGGCTGGCCGCTATGGCTTCCACATCGCCTGCGCCGGTTGCCATAAGGAATTTGAAAGCCTGGGGCTGCGCTGTTGTTCGCCCGACTGCGAGCGCGGTTACCGTGAGCGCCAAGACAATCTCGCCATCATGGCCGAGGTTGGCATAGAAGCGGCGCCCAAGAAGCAATGCGCGGCACCGGGTTGCTCAGCGACAATCCCCAAATGGCGCAATGGCCGCAAAGTATCCAGCGCCACCCGTTTCTGCTCGCCTAAATGTGCGGTTAGGGCCCGAACAGCCAAAACCGCCTAAACACACGCGATACGGTAATTTAAGGCCCGTAAAACGGGCACTTCTTTGCGCCGCTTAGTGGTGCCTTGGCACCACCAGACTGCTTTGATCCGTCAATTTCATTAATGTTCCCGGCTTGCACTGGTGCCTTGGCACCACGCACAGCAGTCACATTGGAGCAAAACGTGAACGAGGATAACGAGGCCAATTTCTGTAGATTTTTTTTAGAGACGTTGCGGGACAGGGACTCTCAAGACGCGACTCTTTACGTGAGCGCGGGCCCACCCGGTCCTTCCGGACCCAGTTTGCGCCGAGACCAAAACCGCGAGCGCATGTGCGTGAGATTGGAACTCGCCGTTCCAATCTGGCGACGCCCGCGCTCTCGCGCTCGCGTTAGGCCAAGCGCGCTCTCTCACGCTCACATATCAGGCGGCTGTTGGGGGGAAACCTTAGGAAAGGGGGCAAGAGACCGAGCCCCTTCTGGGGCGAGGGCTCGGCTTCCTTGCCTTGCCCCGCCAACCGAAAGGACTGCCAACATGGGAAATCTAACGCAAGAACAACTCGCCGCCCTCATCGCCAACGTCGTGTCTCAGGTTATGCAAGGCCAGAGCGCTAGCTCTAAGCCAGCATCTGCGGCTAAATAAGCCTTAAGCCCCTTAATGCCTTCAGTCCTATCGAGGTGAATAAACCAAGCGCCCAAGCTATCGAAATCCAGCCCCGTTACTTCACGCGTCTCCATTGTCGGCCTCGATCAGCCGGGATTCGTCGTCGGCTTTAATCCTGTGGTGCAAGTATTCCATCGCCAGCCGGTAAGCTTCGTTTGTGTCATCGACCTACCGGAACAGGCTGATGCTAACATCGATCTCGGCGCTCAGCTCTTTGGGCAATAGTGAAGCGATCACTTTCAAATAGTCATGTGGCCGGTTGCGGACGACGTTCTCGATCGCTTCTCTGCCGTGCTTGGCCCAGCTGACACGCAAATCGCTGATAAAATCTTCGCCAAGGCGATTTCGGCTCCCCTGCGGCCGACCCGGCCCGCCATTACATCCCGTTACAAAACGGCCAGTCTTTGTGTCGCGTTGATCTAAGCCGTTGGTGCGACTCATGTTTGGCTCACGATGGAATGCTGATTTCGATCTGTTCTGGCTCGATTTGTTTATTAGCCTTATTGGCCTTATCAAATTCCGTCCGTAATGAAGCCAAATAATCTTTGCTCGCCCCATGCTGGGTTGCTTCATCGACCGCCATTTGCAGCGGGTCGCGTTTTATTGGCTTATCCGGCATTGCTCTCGCCTTTGCTATTAGAGCGCCTCCCCGCATCGGCAGCGATTGCGGAGAGGCGCAATCGGCGGTGTCGGTTCATCCGCGATCACTGCCGACTACTCTATCGTTGCCCCCAGCTCGCCCTCGCCCTTTCGGAATGTCTCGCCGCCTTGGCAAGGCGGCGAATTAACTAGGCTCGAACAAACCAGGGGCTGTCGATCAGCCAGGGGCGCATCCTCCCCTTTACTCCTGCCAAGCTACCGCCATTCGCAAGCAGCCTGGCGTCGGCGGGCCAATCGCCGGGCGACCGGTGGGTACTAATCGCCCGGGTTTCAAACGCTGACCTCGACCAAATAAAGCCTCTGGCCGGACCATCGGTCGCGCAAGCCAAGCGCGGGATCGATGGCGGAAGCCTTCGGGCGAATTGACCGAGGTGCGGCCGGGATGCTGTCTGCACACAGCATTTACCGGCCCGACTGCTAGCGCGCAGCCGGTTTTCGCTAAACTCATGGTTCGATCTCGCCATTAGCGCGCATGCGCTGCATGCGAATTAGCTGTCGAGCATATTCAGCAGGAGAGATTCCGGAAACGCGAGCGGCTTCCACCTGATCAGCGCTCAAACGAACCGAACGGGGATCGTTCTCGAAGTCCGAATGGCCGGGTAGTTCTCGACTGACCGGAGCTGACACAATTCCTGATCGACCTGGCGTCGCCTGTGGCCGTGTTGGTGGCTGAGCAGCCTGCGCATTACGCGCTTCAGCGAAAGGCTCCTCGTTGACCAGCGGCATAGTCTGGCCTCCCGATAGTGCGTGTTTGTAATAGGGCAGCGCTTGGTTGAATAATTGCTTGGTCTCACTCACAAAGCCGGGACTGCCTCTTGCATAGCCGCGCCGGATCGCTTCGGCAGCGCAACCGCCAGCCAAGTCCGGATGGTCGATCATCGCCGGATTTTCACGCAGGAGCTTATCTTCCGCTTCGTTTATTAAGCCCTGTGATCGCCACAGCTCCAGCCGTTCCTCACGCGTCGGCGGCAGCGCGGCTTGCTGGGCCTGCGCCGCCCGCTGTTGCTGAGCCAGTTGCTCCGCGTAGGCGGCCTGACGTTGACGATTAAGCTCTGAAGCAGCCTCGATTTCAGCAATGCGAGCTTTCAGTGCCTTGGTGGTCGCATCGTCTTGTGGAATTTCCTTTTGTTGATATTCGGCCGTGGGTTTTTGCTCGGCAGTAATTGATTCAGATTTAATTGCTTCCGGCTCGGGCTTTATTTCTGAATTAACAATTTCGACTTCAGGCTCTATTTGATCCTTAATTTCGGGTGATGGATTATTGTCGGCCACTCGACGGCGATATTCCCTCATATAAAGCCGCCTATCACGCTTCGGCGGCGTAACCATCGGCTCTTTGGTTACAGTCTCAGGCGTACCGGCGCCGTTGGTTACATGCGTGCTAGTCATAGCGGCCTCGTGGTTACGCGGGTGGTGGCTTACCAATAGGCGTCTTTCGCCAACGGCCTGGCCTGGCCGCCACCGGCACGCAATCGGGGGTCATCAAGATGCAAGACGGCCCCGCAGTTGCGGGCCTCCTCGTACCGGCGTGCCAATACGGATGAATCGAACCGATCAAACCTGCGATCGTTTTTGATGGACTGTGCCATGTCCTCACGGGCCGCGATTCGATTGTTGTAATTGCGTTGCAGGGCGTCGTTCGCCATTGAGTTCAAGGTCTGGATCAAATCGCGCTGACTATTGCCGTACATCGCTCAGCGTCCCCGCGTGGGGTTATTCGCCACGTAGGCCTCACCGGCTGAATACCAGTCGTCGTTAATGCCGCGTTTGGTGGTGCTGCGAATCCACTCCCGCCGCTCCTGGGGGGTGAGGGCCTCCAGCGGAGCTGCGATAATTTCCTCGCGGGTTTTTTGCCTCGGCATTGCTGCCCACTGAGCGGCAACCATCCGGTTATATTCATTCCAGACGTTGCCTTTCTGTGCCTGTAGATTGCAATAGTCTTGCAGCGCGGCGTCCTGTGCCTCGGGATCGCCGTCCACTCTGGCTCTATGAAATTCGGCATTGGCGGAAGCTAGGGCCGCATCGAGTTTTTCTAATTGCCGGTTACCGGAGGCGATAAGCTCGTCATAGTCCGACATGGCGATCTCCTTTATTTGCGTGAATATCTGTGCCCAGACGGCCCAGCGTCGAATTTCGGATACGGGCTTTCTTTGCCGAAGCCGCGAACCCAGCCGTAAGCGTCGTTAAGCGTGCTGGCCTTCTCATCGCGGAATTGCGGCTGGGACTCATCAGGCGCTGGCGAGACCGGGCTATTCTTTAGCGGGCTGTAATCGGCGTAGCAGTCCTCAAGCGACGGTGACGCTGGTCGGGAGTGCAGCGTCGGCTCACGTGGAGCATCGGGCGGCTCGCCACGGGGATATGTTCGACCGTAACTGTAAAGCCGATTGATTGCGTCAGTTGGGTCCTGGCCGGGCAGCACCCGTTCGATATGTGATCGCAGTGGGCGCTCACCATCGCCGTCTTGGTGCACAGGGGGGCCATGATGATCGTGATGGTCAGGGTGGATTCGGCGGGCCATGGGTGATCCTTGGGCTAGACCAGCGGTTCCTGTAGTTCACTATATTACGAAATGAGAACCTAGTATACAAAAGTAACTAATGGCTGCCGACCCCACCATTGCAGCGGAACCGCCGGTTAAATACGGCATCGACGACCCTCGCGCCTGGCGCCTATTCGCGGCCATCTTTTGCAGTGCCGCCGCATGTGGCGAAGGCGAAGAAATTATTCGGTCGTGGTGTGAAGCTTCACATATGCGGCCACACGAAGTGCTCGGCCGACTAAAGACTTTCATTCACTGCGACAAAGAATGGACCCGGAATTAATGCCCAAGCATGTTCACCTAGCCATTGGCAAGCCATCGCATAATCGCGGGCACAAATCCCGCCATCACGACGACGACAAAAAAATTCCCGGCTGGGCCGTCGAACGTGAACCAAAAGACGAGCCGCCAGCAAGCAACTTAAATCTTAAGCTCGGCCGCTGGATCGAACGTGCTTCAAAAAATTCCTACGCTTCCAATCCCTCTGTAGCGCCCGGCACCGGCGTCCGAAAGTCAAGTCAATGACGACCCAAATTCCCGTCCCGAGTGGCCCCGGGCGCACCGTCAAAATCGGCCGCAGCTTTGAGGAGCAAATAAAGGACAAGGAAGAGGCGACCCGCAAACGTCGAGCATTATTTGACGCGCTCGCCCGCTTCGTTCGCACCAACAACAAAGGCTGGGTCACGTCGCTGCCTGGTGTCATGCCAATGCGGATCGAGTGTCGGCCCGATTCCGAGCTACCTGATTTATTAGATAACTTTGATTTACGGCCGCTTGGGACTAGCTCACGACTGGAGGGCGGTTTGATAACCCCGGTTCTCGTGTTCAGCCTGTCGCCGAGGAAATGAACCGTGGCGCTGAGGGGTGGGGCGGCATTCAATCAACCGATCCCGAAGTCGGTGACGTTGCCGGTGGTCGAGATCGACGACATCGACGTTGAGCGCGAGGCCAAAGAGGCCGCCGAACGCGTCAGCATAAGGCGGACCATCAGGCGCGGCCGTGACGCCTGGGACGCAATCCATAAATCAGAAAGCTTTGAGGGCTGGGCCGCTATCGGTGCAGCGCTTGTTATTGGTAAGCAATATGCATTGCGCACAGTCGATCCTGATGCACCATGGCATCAGCGCCGTTATGGCTACGCCTTTCACAAGTGGGCACAACAAAACGGCTTTGGCTCGATGCGTGCCAGTGATCGCTCCCACGCCATCGAGCTTCATGAAAACTTAAAGGCAATCACTGCATGGCGAGATGACCTGCCGCAGCGGGAGCGGCGGCGCCTGGTTAGTGCGCAAGCCGTTACGAAGCGATGGCGCAAAGAAACCCGACACGGCAACGGCAAATGCCCGCAAGACCTCAAGCGTGAGGCTAAGGCGGCATGGAAGCGATTTGTTTGGTGCGTTCGATCATTACCAGCGCATGAAGCTGCGCTGTTATGGCAAAGCGTAATTGCTGAAGCGACGGCAATGACGCAGGCTTAGGACCTGGCGGGCTCGGCCCGCTTCATCACTCAGTCGTTGTCGCCGCCGTAAGGCGAACTGTAGGGCGAACGAGAACGATATGGATCTGACCCATAACTAGGGCTTACAGAAGAATAAGGTTGGTAGGTGTCGCGGCGTTGTTGGTCAATGCTGTGATCGTAGTCGAGGCCGTGGTCGCGGCGGGTTTGTTGCCAGTCGTTGTAGTCGCGCCCGCCTTGAATGGTGCCGTTGCCATAGAGCGGGCCAATGCCGGGAAATGGTGTCTGTGCTTGTGCTTTTGCACCGGCAAGAATTGCAGTGACAAGAATTGCAGTGCAGACGAGTGTAGTTCTCAACATTTGAGCCCCCTGTGCCCTTCACGTCTGGGGGCCGATCAAGGCGACCGAAGTGTGGCGTAGATTGGGCGACTAAGGCTCCGCAACAGCTCGGCAACTTGGCGATATTCGCCGCGATCCGCCGCGCCTCGTTCGAGTCGCAACCGAAACGTCGAAATTATTCTACGCCGAGTACATGCCAAGAATCGATTCGGCACTGACCGTACCCTATTCTAAAAAAGCCCCGTTCGCCGTAATCCGGTCCCCAACTATTTTTGCAAATCCAACAACCCGCGCCATCATCGTACCCAATACAGGCCACACAATGTTTGTGGACATCCAAAGCTCCCCAGACGTGCTTGTATACGCCAGATTTATAGTTATAGAAATCTTCATAAACATCCATGGTGACTACCACTGCCCCTCTGTTAACAAGCCAATCCTTTATCGCAGCTTGAAACCCTAGCTTTGCAAATGTTTTGATTTTCGTAAGTCTGTTTTGCCAATCAGCGCAAAGATTGCAGGGCTGATCGTGCGGCGTGTAAGGAAAGCACTTGTCGTCAACTAGGCCCTGATTGACACAATACGGCAATGCCTTTTGAGGCCACCAATGGCGTGTTGTGCAATTCACACCGTCTTGACGACCATAGCAAAAGAAAAGTTGAGCTTCAGAAAGATGTATGGTCGGATTATTGTGCGATTGTTGCCGACTTATCGTTGCTTCTATAGCACCGACGCAACTAAATGCGACACAGGCACCGCAGCGAACGAATCCCGTTTTGTCGCACTGATTACGGATCGGGGTAACGTAATTCTTGCCATTGATGTGCCGATAGTCAAAGTGTGCCGGCAATCCAGTTCCAGTGTGATAGTGTACGTGGCCCGTAAAAGGGATGGCTGGGCGAGGCTCCATTGCTCCGTGCAGTCCCACGCGTTGCTTAGGTGAAAGACGACTAACGGGAGTATCTCCCGCGATCCAACCAGCGTTATGCTGTTTGATTAGACTTTGAAGTTCTTTCAAATTGACTGGCATACGAACCTCCCGTGTATAGACTGCCGAAACCCTCGGTATTATCAAATCCGGCAACTTGGCGATATTCGCCGCGATCTACTCTGTCGCGGCTTTATCGGGTGGCCCTGCTTTTCCTTGCGCTCTCGACGATGTCGACTGCGCTATTAAACTCATGCAGGTCCCATTCTGGATCATCGAACGGGATGTGAAAGGGCCGCGGGCTGGCGGCAATCGCTGCGTGCAGCTTTATGATTTCAGGCTGGCAAATCATCATAATTTGGTGGGCGAGCGACGAGATTGTGGAGTTGCCGTCATCATAGCGGTTGGCTGCTTGGTTCTCGCAAACGATGACGCGCATCATAAGCGCGTCCCTTTCCTCACTTGTGGGCGGTTTGAGCGCAGCAGGCTTTGGCGCTGCGGTACACCCGCACAAGAGACAGCCTAAGAGCAGGCTCAGCCCGGTTCTTTCGTAAGCCACCGCGACCCCCGAAGTCTCAACTTGAGTTTAGGGCTTTCTCAGCGGCTCCGGCAGCTTGACGATATTGGCCGCGATCCGCCCCGTCTTATCTTAGTATCGGTTCTTTGGCTCGGTGCACTCGCACCACGCAAATCAAATTCTTGACGTAAAAACATCACACTGGCGCATCATGGTCGGTGCTTCGGGGCCGACGCGGCGCTGGGATTTTTGGGGGCTGGCTTGATCTGTAATCGTCTCACTCTTGCGCTGATCGGTGCTGCCCTCGCGCTTTCCGCCTGCGGCCGTGCCGGGCCACCCGAGAAGCCGCCTGGACCGGCTGTGGAGCCGCCGTCGACGCAGCTCACACAACCGCCGCCGCCCGGATCGCCGCAGGACACGGCAGCGACAACCGGATTTGACTCCCAAGGAAGGCCGGTCGCTTCGCCGAGCCAAAAGCGCTCCTTCTTCCTTGATTTTCTGCTGTTTTAACTGAGCCGCGACTTAGTGCTGCCGCTGTGATCGTGCACGACATAGCAGGCGTCCAATTCCTCGACTGACCAGGGCGGCGGGAAGCGGCGGGGGGCATGGCGCTGGCGACCTTTCACATCTCATCGCGCACGTGTACGCGACCGGCCAGGGCGGCCGGGAAGCGGGGAGGGGGTATGGCTGGGCAATGCACAAAATTATTATTTGCGCACAAAGAGCGCATTAGTGCGGGCTGGGCAAATTAAGCTGTTGAAATACAAGGCTTGTCGCGCACCAGCCGGGGCTGACGCAATTGACGCGCACGTCGGGGGCAAGGCTGATCGCGAGCGCGTGGGTGAGCGCGCGCAGCGCACGCCTTTGCTAGCTGAATAGGATTCGGTGTTGGGCTCCGACATCAGTGCCCGCGTCGAGGCGATGGTTACGATCGCGCCACGGACTTTACGCAGCGCCTTTTCCGCGGCGCGAGCCAAGAGAAACGCGGCGGTTAAATTGGTGTCGAGCACGCGATGCCATTCCGGGAGCGTCAATCGGCGGAGCGGCTTGCGGACCATGATGCCGGCATTGGAGGCCACCGCGTCGAGACGGTGGAAGCGATCGTAACATGTCCACGGCAAAACGCGCCGCCCTGATTGCGGGAGCGGCAAAGGGCATCGACCGCGCCATTGCGCGCCATCTGGTTGCGTCGGGATGGCAAGTCGGCATTATCGATCTTGCGGATAGCGGATTGCGCGGCGCGTTTGCGGCGATGCATTCGCTATCGAAGGCGATGTGCGCGACGAGGAAACCGCGTCCGACGCGCCGTCGAAGCGACTATTCAGGCTTTCGGCCGGTCAATCGCGTTCAACCGGCAGATCGGGGCGCGAGCCCCATTCAGACCAGGAGCCGTCGTAGAGACCCTTAGGCTCTTTGTTGAGCGCGTCCAACGCGAAGGCCAGCACCGCGGCCGTGACGCCGGATCCGCAGGTGGTGATAATCGGCTTGTCGAGATCGACGCCCGCCGCGGCGAATGCGGCAGCGATTTTCTCGCGTGATTTGAGCCGCCCGTTCTCGATCAGCCGATCGTAGGGCAGGTTGAACGAACGCGGCATGTGACCCGAGCGCAGTCCTGGACGCGGTTCGGGCGCCTTGCCGGCGAACCGTTCGGCGGAACGCGCATCGACAACCTGGGCGCTGTCATCGACCAGCGCCATGCGCACATCGTCGAGCAGCGCCACCGCGGCGACATTCATGTCAGCAGTAAATTTTTTTGCTTTCGGCTTGGTCTCGCCGCTCTCAAGCGGCCGGCCTTCCGCTTTCCACTTCGGCAAGCCGCCGTCGAGCACTTGAACGGACTTGGCGCCGAAAATCCGAAACGTCCACCACACCCGAGCTGCGGAAAACAACGGACTGTTGTCATAAACGACCACGGTGTCGCCGTCGCCGATACCGAGCGCGCCAACCGCCTCGCCGAACTGCGTCGGGCCCGGCAGCATATGCGGCAGCTCGGTTGAATGGTCGCTGATCGCTTCGA
>Ga0306920_100012661_pt1 | contig 11452 bp, 9 predicted proteins | sample flu12Cox44000170_FD_204666 | JGI IMG/M metagenome (GOLD analysis project Ga0306920, IMG submission 204666) | Lab enrichment of tropical soil microbial communities from Luquillo Experimental Forest, Puerto Rico - flux4day.12C.oxic.44.000.170 (v2)... | ecosystem: Environmental > Terrestrial >...
GGAAACGCACTACAGATTTCTGGTCAAGTAAGCGGCGAACAACTTTCAGTTTACCTTCTCAATCGTCAACCAACCGCGGGAACTAGAGGGAGGTAAAGGCCGCGATGTTGCGCACGAGGTCAAGAAAGGCGAGCCGGAGCGAACTCAACGCCGTGAACGGCTAGAGCCCAAGGTTCGAGCAAGGGTCGCCTCCAAGAGCGACAATGGGTGCAAAGTTAGTAGGAACATCAGGTGGTACCAGACCGGAAACTCATTCCGGATCTGAACGTGGATGGGGCCTAAATGCAGCTGCCAGGACGCTATCCAAAACCCACAACACATACGATATCGGTGTCGCGATAGCGGCAGCGCCCGCACCAGCCGCCAGCGACGCTAGCGCACCCACAGCGAGGCGGGCCTCCATCATCAGTAGGGTGAATGTCATTTGGGGCTCGGCAGCTGCGTAGCCATCGACCTCGACCCGTAGGATGTGATGAGCACCGAGGCTACGAATGTCCACAGCGCCAGCTCAAGAATGAACGCGAAAGCGGACCGTTTCATGTTGACAGCATCTACCAGAGTCGGTTGTTCGAGCGCGGCGACAGGATCGACCCCGCTGCGGCCTCGCTCACCTCCTCGACTAGCGATGGAGCATTGATCTTCAGCCTAGCGCGATCACTCCAAGCCTGCTCCAAGGAAGAGAATGCGAAAATGCGCAGCCGAACCCGCGGCCTGGGCTGCGGCAATGCCACGGCCGATTGCACTACGTCAAATACGAACTCATGCCGCTCGTCGTAGCGCTTTTCCGTTGCCACGGGTGCTTGATGCTTCCCGAATGCCGTTGAGACGTTTCCTACCCGCTACAAGTTCGGTAGATGTGGTCTGGGTGAACGAAACACCAGCTAACATGAGAAGAAAGATTGTGCCGGGAAGCAGCGTGAATCTCAAATAGTATGACCCTCGGTTGATGATTCCTGACGAGACTATCGAGCGATCTATTCTGGCAGCCCCAATCGTTTGGCGGGCTCACGTTTCCCCCCGCTCGTAGTAGGACGGGATTAGGTGCCCGCCTTAAGACTTCGATGAAATCAGCGCCTCCAATGTGGCAGCCCGGAGCTCTGTTCGATTTCGGACATCGGAGTGCGCGGACGAACACCCGGATCCCCAGGTACGATTGTAAGCTCATGAGACACTTGGCTCTTGGTTGGTTCTTCGACTGCACTCTCAAGCGTCGACGGCGGGCCCGGAAGCCATGATGCAGACATTTCTCCGTGACCTTCGTTATGCGTTGCGGCAGTTGCGAAAATCGCCCGGCTTCACGCTGACGGCGATTGTCACCCTGGCGCTGGGTATCGGGGCGAACACCGCAGTCTTCAGCGTTATGAATGCAGTCCTGCTGCGTACGCTCCCCGTTCCTCAGCCGGACCGTGTCTATCACTTGCAGGTGCCCCCGGGACAACCGGAGGGCGCCAGCAACACCGGTAACTCTGATACCTCGTTTTCCTACCCGGTCTTCGACGCACTGCGGCAGCGGCACGACGTCTTTTCCGACCTGGTTGCGACAGCGCCTCTGGCAATTGGCCAGACCAGCATTCGCTATGGCACCGAGCCGGAGCTGGCCGCAGGAGAAATTGTGAGCGGCAACTTCTTTTCCGGCTTGGGTGTGCCGATCGCACGCGGCCGCGGATTCACGCTGGACGACGAAACCCGCCACGCACCGGTTACCGTTCTCAGCTATGACTTCTGGACTCGTCGCTTCAATCGTGATCCCGATGTTATCGGCCAGACGCTGTACGTAAAGGGTATGCCGATGACCATCGTTGGGGTCTCCGGCGCGGAATTTAAAGGGCTGGAGCGCGGTACCGGCGACACGGACTTCTGGATACCCTTACAGGATCGGGTTGATCTGAACGCATGGGGCGATGCCGGTGCAGATGGCAAGACCTTTTACGGACAGCCGAAGTGGTGGTGCCTGCTGCTGACTGCGCGGCTGGCACCGGGAGTCAGCGCAACGCAGGCAATTGCTCGTGTACAGCCCTTGTTTCAAACTACGGCTTATGCGCCCGTAGCTCCGCCCAAGCCCAATTCGGAAAAGGTGTACCTGGCGCTGATTCCGGCCAAAGGACTTGACCTCTACACCACCGATTACAAGCAGCCGCTTTATAAGCTCATGAGTCTCGTAGGGCTCGTGCTGTTGATCGCCTGCGCCAACGTTGCTTTGCTGTTGGTGGCGCGCAACCAGGCGCGACAGCGTGAGTTCAGCCTGCGGCTGGCAATTGGAGCCGGTCGCATGCATCTGTTCCGTCAGCTCCTGACGGAAAGCCTCCTGCTGGTAGTCGCCGGTGGCATCCTGGCGTGGATCTTTGCTGTTCCAGCGACCCGGGCACTTGCCGCATGGTCCGAGATCGAGACCAGCCTCCAGCCTGATCGGTCCGTCCTTCTTTTTACGATGGCGGTTCTCATCCTGGCCGCGATTGCTTTCGGGCTGGCGCCGTTGCGCAGCGCCCTGTCGGTGCCGGCCGGGTTGGCCCTGAGGAGCTCGGGAGCGGCAGCGACCCAGGACAAGCATAAGTCGCGCTTTGGGCGCATCGTCGTCGCCTTGCAGATGGCTCTGTGTATTGTGCTGCTGGTGGCCGCAGGCCTGCTGCTGCGCACTCTGCGCAACCTCGAAAATGTTCCTGTCGGCATGCGGGCGCAAGGGTTGCTCGTGTTTGGCATCAATCCCCAGGGTCAGCCTTCCAAGGAGCAGAAGATCGAGTTCTATCAAACCCTGCTGGCACGTCTGCGAGTCCTGCCTGGTGTCGAGTCCGTAACGCTGGTGGAGAACCGTCCAGGTGCCGGTTGGAGCAACAACGATGCCGCTGTCGTTGACGGCGTTCGCCCAGCCGCCACCTCGGGACGCTTTGCTCCTGTCAGAGGGAACGATGTTGGCCCGGATTTCTTTCACGTGATGGGCATTCCGGTGCTCACGGGTCGCGGTATCACTGAGGCCGACACCGCCACTTCACCGAAAATTGCAGTAGTTAACCAGACGTTTGCCCAGCGCTATCTTGCCGGCAAGGATCCGCTTGGACATCATGTTAACGGCTGGGGCATCGGGAGAGTGATTGTAGGAGTTGTGGGCAATAGCAAGTACACGAGCCTCGAAGAGAAAGACATACCCATGATGTGGGCTCCCTACACGCAGGTTGGAGATGGCGCCGGCCAACTGAATGTTGAGATGCATGTTGAAGGGGATCCCCTTTCGGCGCTGCCCAACGCCACCCGGGTAATTCACGACCTCGATCCCAATCTTCCCCTGGTAAAGCCGATGACGCAGCAGGCGCAGTTCGAGGAGTCGATCTCCAACAAGCGCTTGTTTTCCAGGCTGGCCTTATTCTTCGGATTGGTCGCGGCCCTGTTGGTCGCTACCGGACTTTATGGAACGCTTGCCTATCGCATAAGCCACCGAACCGTCGAGATCGGTGTGCGGCTCGCGGTAGGTGCGCAGCGACGGCAGGTGCTGTGGATGGTCCTGCGCGAGAGCCTGCTGCTGGTGGCGATCGGTGTCGGCGTGGGCTTGCCCTTGGCGGTGATGATGGCGCGCCTGCTGCGATCAATGCTTTACGGAGTGGGCCCGGGCGATCTGCTGACGTTCGCCGGAGCCCTGGTCGCCGTCACGGTGGTTGCCATTGCGGCAAGCCTGGTGCCGGCGCAGCGGGCTGCCAGCACCGATCCCATGAGCGCGTTGAGGACGGAGTAAAAACCCGGGTCTAACGCGTGGCTTTTTCCAGCAAGTAGAGGAAGGAGCGATAGGTCTGGCCAGTAGCGCGTGTCATGGCAATCTCGCAAGTGCGACTGCTGGAGTAGCACTCCTCGGGCCGCCCGGACTTGACATCGGAAGCCTCATGCTTGGTGGCCGCTTCCGTCAGCTCCGGAAACAGAAATCCACGGTCGCCGGCAAAACCGCAACAGCCTGCACTCTCCGGCACCAAGACTTCATCGCTGCAGGCGCGGCCAATCGCCTCTAACTTTTCCGCGACACCCATCTTCATAACTGAGCAGACAGGATGAAACGCAACCGAGCGAATCTTCGACGCAATGGAGAGCCTGGGCAACAGGTCATCGTGGACAAACTCGATGGCATCAAGAATTTTCATTTTGTCGAAACGTTGCTGGTTCTCCCGCGTGAGGTAGGAGCGTCCCTGCCTGAAGCCATAGGTACAAGGGCTGGTGTCAACGATGATCGGAAGCCTTCCTTGCTCCGACCACCGCCACAACCGCTCGACGGCTGTATTCACGGCGACGGCATGGGCACGTGCGAATCCCTTCGATGAAAATGGCGTGCCACAGCAGGTACCATGAACCTCCGCTGGGATAAACAGCGGTACGCCGGCACGGCGTGCCACCTCCAACATTACTTCCATGAGCGAATGATCCTCGGCCTCTCCGGGCGGCAGACCCATCACGCGGGAGATGCAAGCGGGAAAGTAGACTGCCTGTGCCCCTGCACGTGGCGTCCTCGGAACTGCCCGGGCGGGAAGAGGCATATCGTGCATCCACCCGGGGAGGGTTCCTCGTGTGAAAGCCTTCATCAAGAACGTAAGCCCCTTCATGCCTCGAACGCCAACAAGGTTCTCGATCACATGACCGAGCCGCAGGCTTAATCGCAAGACGCGCTCAGCCAATGCAAGGTGGTTTGCAATGCGTACCGCCTGCTCGTGCTCTTGTGGGGAGGCGCGGAGATTGCGAAAGCGCTTCACCAGTTGCCCGGTATCGATGTTCACGGGACACGCCATCGCGCACATGCCGTCCGTAGCGCATGTATCGAGCGCCATGTATGGGAAGTCGCGATCCAGGGCTGCGGCCAAACCCTCTGCGTCTCCAGCCTCCCGCTGTCGCACCATCTCACGCCGCACCACGATGCGTTGCCGAGGTGTGAGAGTCAGCTCTCGACTCGGGCACTTGGGCTCGCAGTAGCCGCACTCGATGCACTTGTCGATCTCGGGCTCGACCGAAGGAAAACGCTTGAGGTTGGCGAGATGTGCCTCGCGATCGGGGTTGATAATGACACCGGGATTCAGAAGGTTGTGAGGATCGGCCAGCTCCTTCAGCCGGCACATGATCTCGTAGGCGTCGCCTCCCCATTCCGTTTCGACGAAAGGCGCCATGTTACGGCCGGTACCGTGTTCAGCTTTCAGCGCCCCATCGTAGCGATCAACCACAACCTTGACCACGTCGTCGATGAACCGTGCATACTGATTGACCGCGGCCTGGTCGTTAAAGCTTTGCGTGATTACAAAATGCAGGTTCCCATCCTTGGCGTGGCCGAAGATGATGCCGCTCGGATAGCCGTGCTTATAAAACAGCCGGGTGAGATCCTGTGCAGCGTCGGCCAATGTTTCAATAGGAAACGCAACGTCCTCGATGATGACCGTAGTGCCGGTCTCGCGCACGGAGCCAACGGATGGGAACATGCCGGCACGGATCTTCCAAAGCGTTGCCTGTTCCGCGGCAGCATGGGTGAAACGCGCTGGCTCGTAAAGCTTGAGCCCGCCAACGGCGTCGCGCGCAACCTCTTCCAGTCCGCGACGCTGACCCTCTTCGGCGGCTTGAAACTCCACCAGCAAGCCAGCCGCACCTTCGGGCAGTGTCCGGATCGATGGTGGAATTCCAGATTGGTGCTCGACCGAGCGCAGGGATGCCCGATCCATGATCTCCAGGGCTTTGGCGCCAGCCTCCCGCAAGGGCACGATCGAATCCGCTGCCGCATAAAGATCGTGATGTAGCAACAATCCTGTGTACTTCACGGGAAGATCGGGGACCGTGTTCAATACCGCTTCAGCGATAAACGCCAGCGTCCCTTCAGCCCCGATCAGTACGTGTTGAAAGACATCAACCGCAGTCTCAAAATCGAGGAAGGCGTTCAGGGAGTATCCGGTGGTGTTCTTCCGCTTGTACTTGTTGCGCACGCGTTCGCGCAGAGCAGAATTGCTTTCGAGCTGGCTCTTCAGCTCCAGGACACCGTGCGCCAGGGCAGGCTCGCGAGCATGAAACTCGGCGTCCGCGTCGGGGCGCGATGTGTTGATGATGGTGCCCGAGGGTAGCATGAACATCATCGAATGCAACGTGTGGTAGGCGTTCTGCTCGACGCCGCAACACATGCCGCTGGAATTGTTGGACAGAATGCCGCCCATCGTGCAGGTTGCGATGGAGGCCGGATCAGGACCGATCTTGGCACCGTAGGGAGCAAGCGCGAGGTTGGCGCGGCCACCGATTACACCGGGTTGCACGCGAATCTGCTTGCCGGCATTCTCAATTTGCAGTCCCCGCCAGTTGCGCGCTACGTCGACCAGCATGCCATCAGAGATTGACTGCCCCGACAAGCTTGTCCCAGCGGCACGAAAGGTCATGGGGATGCCGTGTTGCTGGCTAAAGGCAAACAGGGCTCGTATCTCGTCGATCCCCCGCGTCAGCACGACGGCCCGGGGAATCAGGCGATAGAAGCTGGCATCAGAAGCATAAGCGATGAGATCGATCGGACGGACCAGGACACGACTACCCTCAATATGAGTGCCAAGCAAGGTTTTGATTTCTTCGGAGGAGAGCTGCGCCGCGGCTGCAAGAGTCGTCGCCATTATCATCGGAACATCGGAAACCACCGCGCCGTGCGCAGAGCTTCGCCATCTTATGCTAAGACTCTACCGCAGCGGAGCAGAACCAGGGCGTATAGCCCTCACAAGCATTTGTGATGAAGGACATAATCAGGGTTGCGAAATCGAAGCGGGCGAAGAAGCCTGGACTCGTAGCAGCCATCCGCTGCCCCTTTCGATGTAAACATTCCGGCTTGACTCGAGGGTTATTTGGCCCACCGGTTCTGTTCTGCCCGCATGCACGACCCTGAGATCGGGAAAACCGTACGTGCCGCATGCGGAAGTGGAAAAGACCCACAGGGCCTGTTCGCGATCATTACCGTCCACTGCGCCGCGACACCCTGATGCTCGAACGGGCGTGAGTTTTGCCGTTACAGCACCTGAGTCGCTCGCCCTGCCTACTACTCCGGCGGTCGGCGAAACTACGTCACCCGCTCCCCGGTAAACAGCATCACCGCCTACCTGGAAGGTCGTCCAGTCGCTCGTAGAGGTGCCGTAGTCATCAAAGGCCGACGTAGGCAATTGGGCTTCGAACACCGCCATCATGGATGCAACCGCGCGCAGATTCGTGGTCATGGAAAAGGCTTGTCGGTGAGAAACAAGCCGGTTGAACTCTAACACGAGTTGCGAGCCGGTCTGAGGGTTCGGAGCGCTGACGCGTACAACTCGCCCGGTCACCTCGGCGCCAGCAGAGAGCCGTTCTCCCGCAGGAAGCAAGACATCCTGCATCAGCTTGCCACGCACTGGCTGACCAGGCCTGCCAGTTCTCCCATTGAGAGTCGTCTGCAGCATGACGGGCAGCACTGTGCCAGCGGGAATCTCCTGGGCGAACAGAGACCACGCCAGCAGGAGAGCAGAAATAATGATCCAGCGCCAGCTCATATCACGCCTCCTGGACGCGCGGGACACCAATGCACGTCTCACCACGGCGCCGGTTGCGTCATGCTTAGTCCGTCGCTCCATATCGTTCGCCGGTCACAGGTCCACCCGGCGGGGAAGGGCGTGCACACCTGATTGTAAATCGCATACCACTCGAGTGCCCCGGGCCCGAGTGTGCCCGGAGCAACAGGTGCGAGGGTCCCAGGTACCCCGGGACAGCTGTACCAGGGGTAAGGTGTGCAGGCAGGTGCGTGCTCAGCCATCTCTGCGACAGCCTGCTCTGAGGCCTTCTGCCGGGCGTCGATTTGAGCCTTTGATAACGGGTGTGCGGGTCTCCCAGACGGATAACAGTAGTACACGGGGTACGGAGTGCACTCCATCTTCTCCGTGCCCTTCTCCTGGGACAGCAGCAAGGGTGTGAACACCTGCAGAAGAATCAGCGTCGCCACCCATCGCATGCTCGCCTCCCCCGCGTGAGGCCACGCAGGCACATCACGCGCCTGCGCGTTTCTTGGTCGCGCTGCATGAGACAAAACCCTGGCCTAATTCGATTCCCTGATACTCGCCAAGGTTGCGACGAACAGCTTCCCTGCCGCGACTCCTGTCCTTAACGGCCACCTGCCGCAACCGCCGCACCCGGGGAAACCGGCTTCAGGTACAGCACCGGCGGGATGAGACTGAGGCCCTCCGTTGTCAGCAGGTTCGTGTCACAACTCCATTCCGGGTAAGCTGAACAGAAGTCGTTATGGACCGCATACCAAGCGATCGCCTCGGGATTGACCAGCTCCGGCTTGGTCGCATTTCGCTTCTCGGCCGACAGCGAGAACTCGTCTGTGCTGCAACTGTACTCCGGATACGAGGTGCAATTCGGAGTCTCGAGGGCAGCAGCATGCTCCTCCGCGACTTTTGCGTCGGCTTGCGCCCGGCTCTCCGGCTGCGCCGGCCGTCCCGATGGATAGCACTGGTATTCGGGGTAGGAAGTGCACTCCATTTGCTCTGGCCCGTGAAATGCCTTCTGCTCAGCCCTGGTTGATTTTTGTGCGAACACCGGCAGCGTCGCAGCTGCAATTACAATCGCGATTCCGGGCAGAAATATGCGGCGAACCGAAGGAAGCTGATTCCGATCAAAGCCAAGCCATGAACGAAAAGACAGGAACAATGACTTTCTCATGATTGTTGATTCACCCCTCAAACGAACTGATGAATTCCGGCGGAGGAAGTTTCATCCGGGGGTGATCTCGATGCCATTAATTCGACATTTTTAGAAATAAGAAAGGTAGGTGCATCCACGCATGCGCCTGAAAAGAAGGAGGCTGGCGGACGACAGGGTAAAAATTGCCAGGTTGCACCGGAAGATAATTTCACAAAAATTGGGGCGGTCCGCTGATGGCGGCAGCCGCCCCGTGAGAGAGGAAGCGCTGTTTCGTCGGTCGGTTAGAAGGTGAAGACCGGACCGAACTCCGTGCGCCAGTCGGTCGACGTACAGCTTGGCACCCCGGCGACCTTCGTGGTACACAGGCCGGTGAGGTTGGGAAGGGCCAGGCCTTGGTACTGGCTTTCTTCAAAGCCGAATTGAACCCACGGATTCAGCCTGTAAAAGATGGTAACCGCCTTGAGCGTGTCCTTGATAGGGCCGCCTCCTTCCTTCAGGCTGATGCCCTTCGCTAAGCGGAAATCATTGGCATAGGCCGCATCGATGCCGTACTCGAAGTAGGCTTGCCACCCGGCATTCCGTCCTTTGGGATCCGCATTGAACCAGCGCGAGAGCGGCAGACCGACCTGAACGAATCCCCCGTAGCCTCGCACCGGGCGCTGTGGAGCAGTGACAGCCTGGCCTGCCCCGTTAAGCCCAAAGATCACAGCAGAAGATCGATCCACCGAGAAGCCGTCTGCCGTGCCGGTCAGCCCCGCTGCCTGGTTGTAGTTGGACAAGGTCTCGCCGGCGAAGAAGAATCGCAAGTCGGCTCCGACGTAGCCGCTAGCCACAACGGTGACCCAGCGGCTGGGAAGTGACACAGCGACTTGATTGCCGTAGCCGGGGCTCGAGACGTCGACACCCTTGGGAAAGGCGCTTTGGAAAGTCTTCGGTACCGCGGAAGCCAGTACCGTCGCCTGGCGATGAGTGTAGAAGCCGCTCCACAGGACCTGGGCCGGAGCCACGCCGGGAGCCTTGTCCAGTTGGAATTGCAGGGCAACCCTGGATTCCCATTCCGGCTTGGCCGAGTCTGCCCCTTGCCGCTCGGCATAACCGAGCTGGTTGCCAAGTCCGTTGACGAACGTACAACTGGTAGCCTCCCCCAACGTCGTGATCGTGCAGCTGACAGCGTCAGCCGGAAGGTTGCCTTCCGACGGCATCATGATCGCTACCTCCGGAGAGAGCTTCCAGTTACGGGAACCGCCCAGGTTCTGTACGAGGCCCAGGCGCCACTGCGGAGAACGCTCGTAAAGATTGCCCCAATACGCGCCATAGAACGTTGTCTCGAACACGTTCATAAGCGCGCTCGAGCCAAAGATGGTCCAATCTTGTCCGCCTTCAAAGAAGACGTCCGTATTGGGATTCGCCTGCCAATCGATTCGTCCGAAGGCCAGGCGCAACTGCAACGCATTGCTGCGAATGGACGAGACGTTGCGATTGTCCACCCGGCTGAAGTTGCCCTCGAAATCCGCTTCGACCTGTCCGGTGACGGTTACATTCGTGGAGGGGTCTGCCCACTCAAAGCGGGAACCCACACGGGTGGCCCGCGCCTTGAGGTGAAACTCGGGATTCTTGTTGGGGCCCGAATCAGCCGCCGTGAAACCGGGTCGGGGGAAATCATCACCCGTTGGATCGTAAGAGTCGTATGCCATCGTGGTCTTGATGAAGCCATAGGGCCTCACCTTGACCGGGCCGAGCGATAAGCCAGGGACAACCCCGCCCTTCTCTGGCGGGTCAACCGGCAACACGCGAACCGGGGCCACCGCCGGGATCACAACCGGTGGTGGCGGACCCTTCGGAGCAGGCGGCGCTTGGCTGCCGGTACTGAGTGTTGCTGACTGGGTCGTGCCGGACGCAACCTCTGAGAGCACATGCATGCTTTCAGCAGGTGGCACCGCACTCTTCATCGCTGCCACATCCGAATCGGTGACCAGGCCCTTGGCTTTCAATAGGAGCAGCAATTGCTCCGTCCCCGCACTCCCTGCTGCAACGAGGGAATTGGCTTCGCTGGAAGTCAGGATGCCCTTCTTGACGAGAAGTTCGATTACAGCTGAGTTAACGCTCGAGTTGGCACCTAAATTCATGCCATTGGTTGTGGGATCTGGTGCTGCCGCGCTGGCGGGATCAACCGCGCCCGGAGTGCCTGGATCGGTAGCGCAGATCAAGGCTGGGCTTAGCAAAAACGCGGTAGCGACCAGGGTCGGCAGTATGAACCGAAACGACTTTCGCATCTTCGCCTCCGAATATCGGCACAGTTATTGGCAGATGAGGTGTGCCTGATTTTTTTACCGGCGGTAGTGTACTCTCCGGCTGACAAATATCCCATCTTTAATAACTTGGCCTTGGGCCGTGACTCTACGTGGTCGGCGACGCGAAGACGCGGACATCCCTCACACTCGAATGTGACAATCCGCACAAAATTGGGCGACAATTCAATGAACGGAGCAGGAATTGCGGCGAAGCAATGATGCCTCAATCACTTACGCCGTGGTGTTCCCGCCTGGAAGGGTTCTACAACTTTTGTGGGATAAGCGGGCTAAATGTCATCAAGATGAACTTTTCCGGTCTCAACCCGTGCAAGAAATGTAGTATCCGAGCGGAATCGAGCGGCTGTGGCCCCCGCCCTCTCTGTTCACACATCACAACGAATTGTGACTTAAGTCGCAAGCTTTTTTGAACCGTATGTAAATCTTGGCGTCGTCGCGATCTCTCACTTGGCAGGAGTTTTGTATGGCTGTGCAGCAACTTACAAAGGATACGAAGTTAG
>Ga0306920_100012664_pt1 | contig 11451 bp, 8 predicted proteins | sample flu12Cox44000170_FD_204666 | JGI IMG/M metagenome (GOLD analysis project Ga0306920, IMG submission 204666) | Lab enrichment of tropical soil microbial communities from Luquillo Experimental Forest, Puerto Rico - flux4day.12C.oxic.44.000.170 (v2)... | ecosystem: Environmental > Terrestrial >...
GGGTGATCGAGCGAATGCCTTCAACGTGGATGTGTTTCGGGTCCACCCAGAAGCCATGTGCCAGAGACGCCAGGATACCGATCTTGTGCAACGCATCGTGGCCATCGACATCCAGGGATGGCTCTGCTTCCGCGTAACCCTGGGCCTGCGCCTCTTTCAATACCGTGGCAATGTCCGCTCCCTCGAGCTTCATGCGCGTCAGGATGTAGTTGCAGGTTCCGTTGACGATGCCGTACAGCTCTAATATCCGGTTGCCGACGAACCCCTCCCTCAGCGCTTTGATTATAGGGATTCCACCGCACACGCTGGCTTCGTAATACAGATTCGTTCCGTATTGCTCCGCGGCAGCAAACAGTTCTTCACCGTGAGCTGAAAGAAGCGCTTTGTTTGCGGTAATAACTGGCTTGCCGAGCTTGAGCGCGGCCAGAATCATTGTTTTGGCGAGGCCGGTGCCGCCGACGAGCTCGGTGACGACATCCACTTGCGGGTCGTTGACGACTGATTCCCAATCGGTTGTCATCAAGGAGGCGGGGATGGCATAGGGGCGTGGTTCATCGATCGCCTTGACGGCGATTTTCGCGACACGGATTTTCACCCCGATGCGCGAAGCCATCAGGGCGCTGTTGTGTTGCAGCGCGTGAAAAACTCCGCTGCCCACCGTTCCGCCGCCTATCATTCCAAGGGTTACCTGCCGCATATCGGGCGCAGAGCTTGCCGCGAACAGGCTCAGGGGACAATCCAATTTTGAATCCAACATTGACACCCACGCACGCTACTCCTTAGGTTCTCAACGCAAAGACGGACTGCTTTGCCCCGAATTAATGTTCGGGGATTTTTATTGAACTATGGCCAATACGATTCTGGTGGGTGCCCAGTGGGGCGACGAAGGCAAGGGAAAGATTATTGATGTCCTGACCGATCAAGCGGACGTAGTCGTTCGCACCCAGGGCGGCAACAACGCCGGGCACACCGTTCATATCAAGGGCCAAAAATATATCCTTCATTTGATTCCGTCCGGGATTCTGCGTCCGCGCAAAACCTGCATTATTGGCAACGGAGTTGTTGTCGATCCCGTGAGTCTTGTTACTGAGATTGAAGGCCTGCGCAAACTCGGCATTAAGATCGACGGCAACCTGTTCCTGAGTGAAACCGCGCACCTGGTTCTCCCTTACCATCGCGAGTTGGACGCACATCGCGAAATTCTCAAGGGCAAGAACAAGATCGGCACCACCAAACGAGGCATCGGCCCTGCCTATGGCGACAAAGCGGCTCGAACCGGTTTGCGCGTTATTGACCTGGTTAACCCCGAACGTTTCGAGGAACAGCTTGAGGCTAAAATTAAAGAGAACAACGAGATCCTCAAAGCATTCGGAGCGAAACCGCTGTCCTTTAAGCAAGTATTAAAAGATTACCGCGCTGCCGGCGATTATCTTAAGCCGTTTGTCGCCAACACAGTGATGCTCTTGCATCGTTGTGTGGTTCGGGGCGATGACATTTTGTTCGAAGGAGCTCAGGGAACTTTCCTCGATCTCGATCATGGAACGTATCCGTTTGTGACCTCGTCCAGTACGACTGCCGGTGGCGCGTGCACCGGCTCGGGAATCCCACCTCATCGCATGGATCGCGTCGTCGGGGTCATGAAAGCCTACACCACTCGAGTCGGGGAGGGGCCGTTGCCGACGGAAAACTCCGAAATTGCCGACATGCTGCACGCAATGGGGCGTGAATTTGGAGCAACGACCGGCCGAGCGCGCCGTTGTGGTTGGTTCGATTCGGTCGCCACCCGGCACGCTTGCATGGTCAACGGTATCGATGAATTGGCTGTAACCAACATCGATGGTCTGGACTCGGTCGAAACCATCAAGGTTTGTATCGGCTACCGCGATGGCACCAAGCGTTACGATTACATCCCCAACGACATCGAGGTATTATCACGCTGTCAGCCTGTTTATGCCGAGTTTCCTGGCTGGCGTAGGCCCACCCATGAAGCAAGGAAGTGGAAGGAGTTGCCACCAAATACCCGCTCTTACCTTAAGGCACTAGCGGAATTGACCGGCGCCCGGCTGGCCATCGCCTCTGTCGGTCCGGGCCGAGAACAAACGATTTTCGTTTAGCAGATTCTACGGTAGGGGGAGGGGACGGTTCGTCCCCTCAAAAGTTGGTAGCAAGCCGGAGGCAAAGAGGGGAGGAGCCTTCGGAGGAGCCGTCCCCTCCCCGATAGACAACTTCGTGCGGCTCCAGGATGAATTTTGTATAGGCGATTAAGACTCTGCCCCCTGCAGCCGATCGCGCCAATGTTCCTGCTTGTCAACAATTGTGGTTGAAAGGGCAAAAAAAGTACAGTCGTTGACCCTGGCTCCGCTATGTTGTTAACGTAATAAGTCCTGAGAGAAGGACAGGAGTGGGCCTGCAAAGCACAGCTAATGAGCATAACTGTTCAATCCGGCAAACGGCGGGGACCTTCGCGCAAGGCAACTAGCCACGCTTCAAAGTCGGTCGGTAAGGAAGGAGTATCCAACCGGCAACGGTTCCTGGATGCCTGCCATTGCCTGCCTGTGAATCGGCCGCCGGTTTGGCTGATGCGCCAGGCGGGCCGGGCTTTGCCCGAATACCGGGCTCTCAAAGAGAAGCATACTTTCATCGAACTGGTTCAAACTCCTGAACTTGCGGCGGAGGTAACCCTTCAGCCGGTTCGGAGGTTTGGTTTCGATGCGGCCATACTCTTCAGCGATATTTTAGTTGTCGCGGAAGGCCTGGGACAGCCTTATCAATTCCGGGATCGCGGTGGGATTGAAATGGAGTTTCTGATCCAATCGGCCCCTGACATCGAGCGACTGCAGGTGGAGCGTGTGAATGAACGGTTGCAGTACGTCGCCCGGGCCTTGCCGTTGGTTCGAGAGGGGTTGGGCGATCAAACGGCGCTGATTGGATTCGCTGGTTCTCCCTGGACCCTCGCGAATTTTATGGTCCAGGGTGGCGGTGTGAAGGAGTACAGCAAGGCCAAGGCGCTCTTCTATTCGGACCCGGCTCTTTTTTCAAGGTTGATGGAAAAGCTGACGCAGGCAGTGACAGGTTTTCTTCAACTCCAGATTGATGCCGGAGTCGATGCCGTGCAAATCTTTGATAGCCTGGGAGGAGTGCTCTCTGACGGATCTTTTGAAGCTGCTTCGGGTAGCTGGATCAAGCGGATTGTGAATTCCTTAAAAGGTCAGGTTCCAGTCATAGTTTTTGCCAAAGGCGTGCACGGAAACTGGAGAGAGTTGGTCGCTACCGGCGCTCAGGTTTTAGGTGTAGATTGGAACGTGCGCTTGGCTGATGTTCGCTTGGGATTGCCGGAGCGGGTTGCGTTGCAGGGAAACCTGGATCCGTTCCTGTTGACAACCACACCCGAGATAGTGGGCGCTGAAACGAAACGCGTCTTGCGCGAGATGGACGGTCGTAATGGCCACATCTTTAACCTGGGGCACGGGGTTCCACCGGATGCCAAACTGGAGAATATCGCCAGCCTGGTTGAGACGGTTCAAAATCATTTTCAAGTATGAGCAAGCTGAGCGTCGATCTGGATTTGGTGAAAAAATACAACGTCGCCGGGCCGCGCTATACGTCCTACCCGCCGGCTACCAAGTTTACCGACGCCCTGAAGTGGCCCGAGCTGGCCGAGCGCATCCTGGAAAACAACCGAAGCGAGCGCGACCTCTCGCTTTATTTTCACATTCCCTTCTGTGAAACGTTGTGTTGGTACTGCGGCTGCACCACTGTGATCACTCTCAATCACGGTCAGGGCACCACCTACCTCAATTACCTGGAAAAGGAGGTGGGCCGGATGAGCACTTTAGTCAACTCCCACCGCAAGGTTGTGCAGCTGCATTGGGGCGGTGGATCGCCGACTTTTTTGAGCCCGGATGAGATTCGCAGGCTCGGTGAAATCATTCACCGCCACTTTGTATTTGGTGATGGTTATGAAGCGGGTGTGGAGATCGATCCGCGCCGGCTTACACGGGATCATATCGTTGCGTTGCGTGAAATTGGTTTTAACCGCGCATCTTTGGGGGTTCAGGATTTCGACGCAAAAGTGCAAGAGGCCGTTCACCGGGTGCAGCCTCGAGAAATGACGGAGCAGGTGCTGGGTTGGGTTCGAGAGCTTGGGTTTTCATCCATCAATTTCGATCTGATCTACGGGTTGCCCAATCAGACTGTTGAGTCGTTTAACCGAACGCTGGACATTGTCCTCTCGTTGCAGCCGGATCGCCTCGCTGTCTTCAGCTACGCCCACGTGCCCTGGGTTAAACCGGCTCAGAAAATTCTGGAGCACAAGATCCTGCCCACGCCGGAAGTGAAGTTGGAACTGCTCAAAATGGTGATCGAGCGGCTTACGGAGAATAATCGTTACGTTTACATCGGCATGGACCACTTCGCCCGACCAGCAGACGAGTTGGCTGTGGCACAGAAACTCAAGGAACTGCAGCGCAATTTTCAGGGCTATAGCACCAGGGGAGGGGCGGATATCTATGCCTTTGGGATGTCCTCCATCTCACAGATTCCGGATGCCTATTGGCAGAACGAAAAAGATCTTCTGAAGTACTATGCCGCACTGGATGCGGGACAAGTGCCGGTTGCCCGCGGCTACATCGTCAGCGATGAGGACAAGCTGCGCCGAGAGACTATTATGCGCGTCATGTGCGATCTCTCACTGGATTACAGTGCGATGTCGCAACGGTTGGGGATGGATTTCCGCTCCCATTTTGAACGGGAGATCGACTCATTATCGGGATTCGAAGCTGATGGCCTGGTGCGCCGTTCCGCCGGTGGAATTGAGGTAACCGATACCGGCCGTTTGTTCATCAGGAATATCGCAATGAGCTTCGACAACACGCTGGCTCCCGTGGGCGAGCGAAAACACTCCCGCACGATTTAGCGTGAGCTCAGTTGCAATCATCGGCGCCGGGATCACCGGACTCACAGCCGCTTTTTACCTTAAACGCCAGGGAATTGACGTTACGGTTTACGAAAGCAGCGGACGAGTGGGAGGAGTCATCCAATCGTTGCGCCGAGACGGTTATCTGGCTGAGTTCGGTCCCAATACGATCCTGGAAACATCTCCTAGAATCGGCCAGTTGGTGCGCGACGCGGGTTTGAATCAGCGCCGGCTGGATCCAGATCCGAAGGCCGAAGCGCGTTATGTGGTGCGTTACCGGCGTCCGATCGAAATGCCCGGATCACCGGCAGGTTTTCTGACAACGAAGTTATTCAGCGCCAAGGCCAAATTGGCTGTCTTGCGGGAGCCATTTGTGCCCAAGCGCAACGATGACAAGGAAGAATCGATCGCCGAGTTTGTGGTGCGCCGCTTAGGCCACGAATTTCTCGATCATGCGATTGATGCACTGGTGGCGGGTGTTTACGCGGGGGATCCTCATAAATTGTCAGTGCCGCAGGCATTTCCGAAGCTCAAGCAGCTTGAGGATCGTTACGGATCGCTTATTAAAGGGCAAATCCTGGGTGCGCGTGAGCGCAAAAAGCGCGGTGAAATCGCAAAAGATCGCGCACCGAAGTTTTCATTTGATGCAGGTTTGCAAGTGTTGCCGGAAACGCTGGCAGAGCAGCTTGGTACGTCTGTGCATTTAAACGCCACTGTGTGCCGTATAGGCGAAGGCTCCAGTGGCTGGACTCTCGAATTGCGCGAGGGCGGCGAAACGACACGCATCGAGCATTCCGCAATCGTTTATTGTGGCACAGCCTATCGATTGGCTGAGCTCAAATTGGAAACCGTGCGTCCGTTGGATTTGGAAGTTTTCTCTCAAATTCGCTACCCGCCAGTGGCGAGCGTCGTTCTGGGGTTTCGCCGAGAGGATGTGCAGCATCCGTGTCAGGGTTTTGGCATGCTGATTCCACGCGTTGAAGGGTTCAAAATCCTCGGCACAATCTTTTCCTCATCGCTGTTCCCGAATCGGGCGCCGGCGGGGCACATGACCCTTACGAGTTATGTGGGCGGAGAGCGCTATCCTGAATTGGCTTCGCTTTCACCGGACCAACTTTTTGCGCTTACGTGCGAAGACCTCTGTATTCTCCTTGGAGTCCGGGGCAAGCCAACCTTCCAGCATTGTGTCCATTATGCGAAGGCGATTCCCCAATACGTAGTCGGCTACGGCCGCTATCGAGATCTCATGAACGAAATAGAATCGCGTACGCCAGGCTTGTTTCTGGCGGGACATTATCGTGACGGGATTTCTCTAAGCGATTCTATTGTTTCAGGTTGTAACGTCGCAGACCGCGTGGCGGGGTTTTGCCGCGCTTCTGCCGGGAGAACCGCCGCCGCGGTTGGGGGGCTCGCATGAGCAAGGGTGTCTTGCTTGTCAACCTTGGTTCACCGGATTCCCCCTCGGTAAGCGATGTCCGTCGATATCTGCGCGAGTTCCTGATGGACCCGCGAGTGTTGGATATGAATTGGCTGCTTAGGTTCTGCATTGTCAATTTTGCCATCCTGCCGTCGCGCCCGAAACAATCGGCCCATGCTTACAAAACGATTTGGACTCCTGAGGGTTCACCACTAGTCGTTATAAGCCAGAACGTTCGCAGGCTTTTACAAGAGAGGGTGGGCATCCCGGTTGAACTGGCGATGCGTTATCAAAGTCCGTCGATTCAGGATGCCGTAGGTCGTTTGGCAGAGCAGGGGGTCAATGAGTTGTTGCTCATTCCGCTGTTTCCACACTACGCAATGTCCAGTTTCGAAACGGCGGTGGAACGAGTCAAGGAAGTGGCCGCGCAGGTTCCTGGCGGAATTAAAGTGTCGGTTCAGGCCCCTTTCTATGCTCACCCGCAGTACATTTCGGCCATGGTAGCCAGCGCACAGGAGTACCTTTCCAAAGGCTACGACCACCTGCTGTTCAGTTTTCATGGCCTGCCGGAGCGGCAGCTGCGAAAATCCGATCCGACGGGATGCCATTGTCTGGTCACTCCCACTTGCTGCGAAGGTTCAAGTCCGGCTCATTCAACCTGCTACCGGGCGCAATGCTTTAAGACGGTGGAGGCGTTTGTACAATCAGCTGGTGTGCCCGCCAACAAATACTCCGTGGCGTTTCAATCCCGGCTCGGGCGCGACCCCTGGCTAAAGCCTTATACAGATTACGAACTGCCCCGGCTAGCGGCAGAGGGGAAGAAAAGAATGCTGGTGATTTGCCCGGCCTTCGTGTCCGATTGCCTGGAGACCCTTGAGGAGATCGGCATTCGCGGGCGAGACACCTTTATCAGCGCAGGCGGAACCAGTTTTGCACAAATACCGTGCTTGAATGAACATCCGCTTTGGATTGAAGCGTTGGAGGGGATGGTCGCGAATTTTGCCCCAGCAGCTGTAAAATCGATGGTAGGGGCGGGCAGAAATTCTTAATTCTTAATTGGAGGAGAAGTGCTGTACGACCAACGGAAACAATGGGCATAAGCACTGGGGACTAAGACACTACCGAACTGTTCTCTATAATTAAGAATTCTCAAGAGCCGTGGTGCAGCCTAAACGCGGGCAAAGGCCGGTTTAAGAGGCTCAACCATGATGATTTTGGCCAGTTGCTCGCTGATGGCCAGTCGGGTCTCACAAACCTGGCAGATGAAATTAGCCTGGCTGGTCAGTAATTTGATAATGTGGTCCTCGCAAAAGCCCAATTCCCGCAATCGGTTTTGGACTTCCGGGGTGGCGCACAATTGCTTGATCCGAACAGCGACGCCAGCTTTAACTCGGCTTAATGGGCAAACTTCGCATCGTGCCTCTTCCCGCCGTTCCAGGTCGCCTGCGCTCATCCAGTTCATAATCTGAATCCTAGATTCGTTGTAGTGAGGGAATCTCACTACACACATTTTGTTCTTTCGTGGACATAATTTGCAGCATGGCGGTTTGTGGGGCCTTGACTTGGGTCAACCATCGCCGACTAAAACCTGGGAGCGGACAGAACTTACTGGAAGGCCATCTCTTCGATGTAAGCGTCCTGGAAACCGGGATCTTCATTGAGAGGGAGGTGCTTAACTTTCTGAAGAACAGGGTGATACGTCGCGTCCACACGTGGCAGGTTAAATAGTGCGAGTTTAGCGCCTAGCAATGCCGTGTTGCCAGCAGAGCGGACTGATTCCCTTGGGAAGCGCAATAAACCGATTCGTTGGGCACTGCTTTGATTGATGTAATTTCCAAATGCTCCGGCAAGGAATACCTGAATATTCTCAGCTGAACCCCAGGCCTTCAGGAGGAGACGGACGCCTGCGGCGATGGCTCCTTTTGCCAACTGTAACTCGCGTATGTCACTCTGGTTAATTGTCACAGGCGGCGCGAGCGTGATTGACTCATGGTCCTTCAACCTGCCATTAGGAAGAAGCCAGCCCATTTCCAGTCCTGCCGCCACTGCGTCTACAAGTCCGCTTCCACAAATGCCCCTAGGTTTGGTATTGCCCAAAACCTGACAGTGCAGTTGGTCGCCGGCAGCCTGAACGCGGGCGATGGCGCCCGTGGCGGCTCGCATACCCATTGAAATACGCGCCCCTTCAAAGGCCGGGCCGGCTGCAGTGGCGGTGCATAGGAGACGTTCTCGGTTGCCAAGAACGATTTCTCCGTTGGTGCCCAGATCAATAAGCATGGCTGGGGAATCCCGTTGATGAAGCTGGGTTGCCAAAATGCCAGCCAATATGTCACTTCCCACAAACCCGCCCGGGCATGGAAGGAAATAAACTTTCGGATTGCCCGGCAAATGCCACCCAAGAGCGGCGCTAGCGAAGGTCTGCAGGCCAGGTGATTCCGGCTCGAATGGAAATTGCGCAAGCGGTTCGATGCTGATGCCGCTAAAGAGGTGGTGCATCACCGTGTTTCCGACCAACACAACGCTTTCAAGCGTGGAAAGGCCAGGGAAATTTGCTGAGATGCTCGCCCCGCGCGCGGGTTGGCTGGTGGATGTAAGCAGCTCCCGAATGAGCTCTGCGATCTGGTGTCGAATAAGCCGTTCCAAGATTTGTTGCCCCTGGTTCGACAACGCGAACTCGACCCTGCTCATAATGTCAGCACCGTGTCTGGCCTGTTCGTTAAGGGCTGTGCTGACCGCCAGGACCTGGCCTGTTTGCAAATCGAGTAGCTGGGCGACAATCGTGGTGGTGCCGAGATCGACTGCGACACCGAGTCCTTCTCTCGCTTCGAACGAAAAGTGTGAATCGTCTGAAAGGATGGCTGATTCCCACTGGCCGAGATCAATCTTCAGATCACTGTCAGCCTTCGCCCAGCAGGCCAGGCGCCATCCTTGTGCGAGGTCGTCCGCGCTCAGTTGGGAGTTGTCGCTTGCTGTGACAGGCAAAACGCCTGCGAGGACCTTGATTTTGCAACCTTTGCAGCGGCCACGACCACCGCAAGGGAATTCGACGCCGTGAGGAAACAAAATGTCCTGCAAAGCAGCGCCTCGCTCGACTTGTAGTATCCGGCCAAGCGGTAGCAACTCGATCTGAACAGGATCCTTCAGGGTTTTCGAATCCGATAGTACTGCGCCGGTCCGGACATAGGCACCAAGGCTTGGAAAACGCCTGGACTTACCGCCGTGACGGTGGCATTGGCCTTGGCGTAGGTTCCGGTCACCGTCGGCGAGCTTAAGACCGTGAATGACGATGGTGTATCGCTGGAATCGCCGGAGAACGTTAGCACCATGTTAGTCCCCGAAACCGCGGCCTTTGTGAACGAGGGTGGAGTAGGAGGGCCGCTGAGTCGAATCATTGCGGAAGCCATTGAAGTCGACTGGTTCGTACCGGGTGGCGAAAATATACGCCACGCAGCCCAGTACAAGTCAATGTAGTAGACGTTGCCGACAGCATCCCAGGCAACATCGGTATCATCGTGATTGGCGTCATTTTGAATCTCCAGGCCGAGGTCGACGTTGGCGGCCACCGCACCATTTGTTGCGTAAAGGATTTTAGTATTCCCGTTTGTGCTGAAGGCGCCGGCGGGCCCATGGAAGGCGACCGCGAGGTAAGTGCCGGTAGGATCCAGGGCGAGTCCGCTGGCGCCCGCGTAGGTGTCATCACCGTTACCAACTGCCCACGTGGCATTAGTCTGCGGCAAACCCCCATTGGTGGCAGGGTCATAGGGTGGATATTTAAACACGCGAGGCGAAGGGTCGCCCGCGTTGGTGATGAAAGCGCAGGCATAAACATTTCCCGCATTATCCACGGCAACGTCGAAAAGATTCGGCCCCGCGTTGCTCACGACGATAATGCCAGTGTCGTTCTGGGCGCAAACAGAGGTTGAGGTGAGCGACCACTTGAACACCCTGGCCTGGTTTGTATCGGCCATCCAGAGTTGGAGGTTGGTGCTGGAACCTGTGATTGCAGGTCCGCTCAGCGCGGCACCTGCTCGAAGATTATCCTGGCGAAGCACCGGAACCAATGAGTTGCTCGAAATCGTGGGGTCCCAGCGATTGACCAGGCCGCCGCGGGCCAGGTCGGTAATATAAACGTAGTCATCCGCAGCCACTTCAAGCTTCCACGGACTGACATCTCCTCCTAGCCACTCATATCCGTCCAGGTCCGCGCTGGAAATGACTTCCTCGGCTCCACTGGTATCGCTGTTGAGCCTGAGGATTCCCACAGTGTCTCCGGGTGTCATGCTGGGGTCAGGCCCCTGCGAACTGTTTGCAACAAGTACCCGGCCGAAATAAAGACTGGAAACATTGCGATCGACGGCGATCCCGCGTCCGCCATACGCGCGGGTATATGGATCGCCCGTGTCCGAAGTGATTTGAGTCCAGTTGGTGTAGCCGCTTGTCGCCGGTACCACAGCAACCGAGTACGTCCCGCCAGGAATTGGCTGGCCCGTTGGTCCCAGGCCGTCCCAGGTGACTTCGTTCAACCCACGCAGTGCACCCTGCGTTTCGGCCGGGAAAAACAAGGTCGTTACGGTGCTGGCTCCAGAGTGGACCTGAACGGTTGTACCAAGTGAAGCCGGCTCATTGAGGACAAAGGTTATCCTAATGGCGTCTCCCGGGGATGCCGCAACGTTTGTCGTGCCGCCATTTATGCGGATGTTCGTTGCGTAGATATTGGCGAGGGCGTTGGGAGCCGAAGCAATGGTCGTCAACAGGAAGATCCAACTGCTCAATATCCAGGCAAGTTTTCGAATTGGTTTCATGTGTCTGCGGTCTGTTTCAGTCGGGTCGAAAGTCACAACATTAATGCGCTTGGTTGCGCTACTTCTTCACTCGATAAAATTGCACGAGTCCGGAGCTTGGAACTGAAGCTTTAAAAACGCCGGGGCTAATCGGAGTGACGGTGGCATTCGTTAGATGCAAATATGACCCATTCACAGTCGCGGCACCGAGTAGCGTAAAAGCCGACGCCGAGTCGTTGGTGCTGCCCGAGAATGTGAGGGAGACTGTGTTCCCCGAAATAGCGATTCCTGTGAACTGGAATTGCGAAGGTGGTGGTGCACTTCCGCCCTGGCTTATG
>Ga0306920_100012666_pt1 | contig 11450 bp, 7 predicted proteins | sample flu12Cox44000170_FD_204666 | JGI IMG/M metagenome (GOLD analysis project Ga0306920, IMG submission 204666) | Lab enrichment of tropical soil microbial communities from Luquillo Experimental Forest, Puerto Rico - flux4day.12C.oxic.44.000.170 (v2)... | ecosystem: Environmental > Terrestrial >...
CGAGCCCGACTCGCCGACGATGCCGAGCGTGCTGCCGCGCTCCACGCTGAACGAGACGCCGTCCACGGACTTGACCAGGCCGTCGTCGGTCGGGAAGTGGATATGCAGGTCCTGGACCTCTAGCAGGGGCGCCATCAGTACCGCACCCTCGGGTCCAACACGGCGTACAAGATATCTACCACCAGGTTGGCGATGACGACGAAGAACGCAGCCAGCATGACCACGCCCATGATCTCGGGGAAGTCCTGGTTCTGGATGGCCTCGATCGTGAACAGGCCCAGGCCGTGCAGGGAGAACGTGTACTCGGTGAGCACGGCGCCGCCGAGCAGCAGCCCGATGTCCATGCCGAAGATCGTGACGATGGGCGTCAGCGCGGCGCGCAGCCCGTGCTTGAAGATCACGGTTCGTTCCGGCAGCCCCTTGGCGCGTGCCGTCCGGATGTAATCCTCGCCCATGGTTTCCAGCATGCCCGCTCTGGTCAGCCGCGCATACAGCGCCGCGTACAGGAAAGCCAGCGTAACCCAGGGCAGGATCAGGTTCCGCGCCCACAACGCCGGGTTCTGGGTGAACGGGACGAACTGGACGTTCGGGAAGATCGGCCACTTGTAGCTGAACAGCTCCAGCGAGATCAGCCCGGTGAAGAAGATCGGCAGCGAGACGCCGGCCAGCGCGATCGTCATCGAGAACCGGTCGAAGATGGAGCCCCGCTTGAGCGCCGAGATCACGCCGATGCCGATGCCGGCGATCAGCCAGATTATCGCCGCGCCGATGGCGAGCGACAGGGTGACCGGGATGTCGCTGACCATCATCGGCCAGACCGGCTGCTGGTTCTTGAACGAGTAGCCGAAGCATGGCGGCGGGCAGTACACCTGGTTCGTGCCGGTCCCGTAGTGGCCGCCGGCCACGATCGCCTTCAGGTAGGCCCAGTACTGCAGGTAGAGCGGCTTGTCCAGGCCGAGCTGGTCGATCATCTGGAGGACCGCGGCCCGGCTGGGGTTCCGCCCCACGTACTCGGTGGCCAGCCCGTAGCTGGTCTGGCCGCCCCATCTCGGCAGGATGAAGAAGATGCCGAAGACAACCATGCTGACGATAATCAGCAGGAACACTGCCGCGATCAGCCGCCGGATGATGAACGAGATCACTATGCCCGGTGCTGGCACGCGGCCCGGGGGCCGCGTGCCAGCACCATCACCTGCCTTCTATTTTTCCGCTGTCGACCAGGCTATTACTTCATCCCGAGCGCACTGTAGTCGTACATCCCGTAGTACGTCTGGACGTAGACGTTGGTGAGGTTCGGGGGCCGGTACAGCAGGGCCTTGGAGTAGACCGCCGGAAGCATCACCGCGTCCGCCATGACCTTCTTGTCGATCTGCTCGGAGATGCTGACCCGGTCGGAGTCGGTGGTGGCCGCCTCCAGCTGCAGGAACAGGTTGTTGACGGCCGGGTCGTTCAACTCGGCGATGTTGGTGTTCCCGGCCGGCACGATGGACCCGCCGTCGAACAGAGCCCAGCCCCAGCCGTAGGCGTCGGGCCAGTCAGGACCCCAGCCGCCGGCCAGCAGGCCGAGGTTGTGGCTGTGCACGTAGTTGGGCACGCCCGCGAAGTTGCCGTAGTAGTTGGCGGCGGTGTAGCCCTTCAGCGTGGCCTTGATGCCCACCGTGGCCAGGGATGCCTGCAGCGCCTGCGACGAGGACACCTCACGCGGCCGGTCGCTCCGGTAGGCGATGTTGACGTTGAACCCGCTGGGCTGACCGCACATCTGGAGCTGCTGCTTCGCCGCCGCGGTGTCGCCGCCCGGCTTGGTCAGCGCGTTGTACATGTCGAACTTCGAGTAGCCGATGACCGTCGGCGGTATCGCCGTCGAGGCGATGTTGCCGCCGTACGGGCCGCCGTACGCGGTCTGCATTTCGGTCTTGTTCACCGCGTACTCGACCGCCATCCGGCAGTGGACGTTGTTGAGCGGCGCCACCTTGGTGTTGATGTAGTAGAACCACATGAAGCCGTTGACCGGGTTATCGGAGTTCGACTTGAGCGTCGGGTTCGAGAGGATCCGCGCCCTGGCCGCGGCCTGGACGCCGCTTCCCGCCTGGTCCACCTGGATGTCGCCGGCCAGCAGCCGGTTGTCGATGTCGTTGGCGTTGACGTTCAGGTTAACGATGATCTTGCTGGGGAGCTGCTTGACCTGGGGGTCCCAGGACGGGTTCCACTGCGGGTTGGGCACCAGCGTGTACTGCTTGTTGAGCTGGTAGCTCTGGAACATGTACGGGCCGGTGGACAGCGGGTGGAGCTGGTAGTTCGTGCCCTTGTCCTTGGCCGGCGGCACCGGGGCGCTCTGCGGGAACGCGACCACGTAGTTGAAGTCCCCGAACGGCTGCTTGAGCTGGAAGACGATCGTCGTCGGGTCGGGCGTCGTGACGGAGGTCAGGCCCATCAGGTTCTTGGCGCGGTCCTTGAACGGACCCGGGTAGGTTGACGCGTTCCCGGCCAGCAGCGACGCGAAGTAGCTCGGGCCGTTCGGCAGCACGGTTCGGTCGAACGTCCGCTCCACCGCGTACTTGACGTCCGACGAGGTGACGGGCGACCCGTCCTCGAACTTCACGCCGGACTTGAGGTGGAACGTCCAGGTCTTGTTGTTGTTGGTCGCCGTGCCGAGCGACGTGGCCAGGGCCGGGACGACCTGCTGGCCGCAGGAACCGCCACAGGACTTGTACGTCGTCAGCGGGGTCGCGTACAGCCTGGTGAAGTTAAGGTTAAACGCGTAGTACGTGCCGCCAGCGTCGGTCGAGTCGGGGGCGCTGCTGTTGTCGAAGGTGACCGTCCCGCCCTTTTTGGTGGACGAGTTCACGACGCCTGTGACCCCCGCGTTGAAGGCGGGGGTGTTGGTGTTGCCGCCACCGCCGCCGGTAGTGGTGCTGCTACTGCTACACGCGGCGGCGGCCAGGGTAATGACCACGCCGACCGCGGCTAGCATTCCCGTTTTGCGTCTCATCAAGTGAGCGCCTCCCTAGTTATCTGCTTCGCGGGTCAAACGCATCGCGCAGCCCGTCGCCGAACAAATTGAAGGCCATGATCGTAATGAAGATGGCCAACCCTGGGATGATCATGTACATCGGGTCCACTGAGTAAAAGCCCTGGGTAACCGCGTCCGACAGCATGTAGCCCCAGCTCGGCGTCGGCGGGATGATGCCGACGCCAAGGAAGTCGAGCGCGGCCTCGAACAAGATGTTGGTCGGGATCAGCAGCGTGGCGTAGACGAGGATCGGCCCCACCATGTTCGGCAGCAACTCGCGGAACAAGACGTAGGGCCCGCGGGCCCCCAGGCTGCGGGCGGCGTCGACGAACTCGCGCTCGCGGAGCGACAGCGTCTGGCCGCGGATGATGCGGCCCATGTACGGCCACGCGAAGAACCCGATGACGAAGACCAGCAGGACCACCCGCAGGTTGCTGCCGGACAAGCCGAATGCCGAGCTGGGGATGACGCCGACCAGCGCGATCGCGAAGACGAGCAGCGGGAAGGCGAGGAAGATGTCCATCAGCCGCGCGATGATCGAGTCGATCCAGCCGCCGAAGTACCCGGCGATCACGCCCATGATCGCGCCGATGACCACCGCCAGCGCGGTGGCGGCGAACCCGATCAGCAGCGAGTACCGCGCGCCGACGACGATCCGGGCGAGCATGTCCCGCCCGGTGATCGGCTCGACGCCGAACGGGTGGTTCAGGCTGATCCCGCCGAATGGGCCGATCGGCCGGCTGTAGGTCGGGTCGATGAGTTCCGAGTGGTAGGTGTTCGGGTTCGCGACCAGGTACGGGCCGACGATCGCGATCACGATGAGGATGACGATGATGACGCCGCCGGTCATCGCGACCTTGTCCTTGCGCAGCCGTCTCCACGCGATCTGGCTCAGGGACCGGCCCTCGATGGCCTTATCTGATGCGGACAATGCCTCCTCTGGCGCCGGGCCTCCCGGGCCAGACGCAACATCAATGGGCACGGCCATCGTGAAACCTACCTGTAATCCGGATTACGGCACCCGCGCGCACGGGTCATCCTCGAGTCTCCGCGAAAGACTGCCGTGGCGCCGCAGCCTGTATGTAGTGAGGTTGCTTCATTTCCCGCGCAGGTACCAGACCCGCGCGGCACTCGTAGCTTGATCGTGACTAAAGTCGCGCCGTTTCGTCATAGCGTGTTAGGTTCGAGCCCTCTGAGGATCAAGTTACGCCGGTGGCCAACGTTACTACAGTGACTGGAATGCGTTTTGTCGGCTATGACCGCCCATAGTACACCAAATCGTCTCGCCAACAGCGGGGCCAGGGAAAACTTTGGTTCAGGTGATGCCGTGGCGACGCAAGATATCCGCGACGTCCGCTAGATCGTCGTCATCATCGTCGGTGTTCTTGGCCTTGCGCCCCTTGGCCGGGGCCTTGGCCGGGCCCGGGGCAGGCACGGTGGCGGCGGGCTGGCGAGTGGCCAGCTGCCCGCGGCCCGCGGGCGCCGGATCCTGGGCCAGCGCCCGGGTGCCGCTGGACTCGGCGGCCTGCTTGTCCTGGCCGCGGCCGACTCCGCGCCGCCGCATCGGGCGGGACACCACGAACAGCACCACGGCCAGGCCGGCCAGCGCGATCCCCGCCCACACCCGCGGCGAGAACACGAAGCCCTTGGCGAAGTCCCCGACCGCGACGCCCATCTTCCAGAACATCTCGATCGAGCCGGTCAGGTAGGCGGCCAGCGGCAGCAGCGACCAGGCGGCCCAGCGCAGGCCGGAACCAGCGCCGCGCCGCCGGTAGGCGAAGTAGCTCAGCACCAGGCCGAGCCCCGTCAGTCCCGCGCACAGCGGCAGCCAGGCGATCTTGTCGTAGGTGGACACGCGCACACCTCCCCGTGGGCTCATGTCCGAGTCTAGGTCGTATCCGGTGTGCTGGCGCTGGGGCTAACCCCCGGATTCGCCATCACCATGTGCGGCCGGACGCCGTTCCGGCGCCTTCCAGGGCAAACACGCCCGGGTCAGCTTGTCGCAGCGCCCGCGCCGCAGGCGCGAAAACGGGACAGTCACTCGGGTACCGCCGTACGGACCGTTGTGGATGCCACATCCATGTCGTGTGAGCGCAATGCCGTCAGCTTGCTGGCGCGGTGGATAGCCGGGCAGGCGCGAGAGCAGGACTTTGGCCACTCTGGCACCGCTCAAAACGGAACCTGACGACGTGGATGCCACATCCATGCTGCTGGGACGACGTGGATGTGGCATCCACGCCGTATCATCCGGAGGCCGGGTGCGTCTTACCAGGCACGGCAGCGAGCCCGAAGCCCGGCAGCACCAACGGCCGGCGCCGGGCGCGCGCCTCCGGTCCAAGACCAACTTAAGCTAGCGGCATTGCTTATCAGCGACATGGCCGGGACATTCACGCCTTAGGAACTCGGCGGTGGGTGGCGGAGGGTTATTCCGTCGGGGGTGGCCTGGAGCTCGGTCAGCGCGCGGACCACCGTCCGGCCCGGGGCTGGCTCGATCGGGACCAGCGACGGGACCGCGAAGACCCGGCACCCGGCGGCTTCGGCCGAGGCCACGCCGTTCGGCGAGTCCTCCAGGGCGTAACAGCGTCCCGGATCGACGCCGAGCAGCTTGGCCGCGAGCAGGTAGGGCTCCGGGTCGGGCTTGGTCACGCTGACGTCGTCCGCGCACACCAGCGCGTCGAAGCGCAGCCCGGTGCGGGCCAGCACCACGTCCATGAACCGGCGCTCCGAGCCGGTCACCAGCGCGTGCGGCAGCCCGGCCGCCACCACCTCCGCCAGCAGCTCACGCGCGCCCGGCTGGACCGGCACGCCGTGGTCGCGGACCAGCTCGATGACGCCGGACATGAGCCACTCGGCGACCTGCCCGGGCGCGACGGGCCGCCTCGCCTTGCCCAGCAGGTAGCGCACCGTGCGATCCAGGCTGCCGCCGAGCAGCTGAACCTGGTCCTCGGCGGTCCAGTCCGCGCCGAGCCTGGCCATGACGGCCGTCTCCGCCTCGAGCCAGAGCGGCTCGGAGTCGACGAGCAGCCCGTCCATGTCGAACAGCACGGCTAGCTGTGTTGGCCCGGGGGGGCGACCCCCCGGAGCCCCCCGCGCACGGGGGGGCTGCCCGCCCCCCCGTTCCCCCCGGGCCCCCCTGCGGGGGTACGACCTGCGGGGACGGCTGGGCTCAGACACTAAAGTACTTTGCCTCGGGGTGGTGCACGACGATCGCGTCGGTCGACTGCTCGGGATGCAGTTGCATCTCCTCGGACAGCTCCACGCCGATCCGGGATGGCTCGAGCAGGCGGACCATCTTGGCCCGGTCGGCCAGGTCCGGGCAGGCAGGATAGCCGATCGAGTAGCGTGCGCCCCGGTAGCCGACCCGGAAGAAGCCGTCCAGATCCTCCGGATCGGCGTCCGCGATGCCGAGCTCACGCCGGATCCGCGCGTGCCAGTACTCGGCGAGCGCCTCGGTGAGCTGGACGGACAGGCCGTGCAGCTCGAGGTACTCGCGGTAGGCGTTCTTGGCGAACAGCTCGCCGGTGGCCAGCGAGATCCGCGGGCCCATGGTGGCGAGCTGGAACCCGACCACGTCGGTCTGCGCCCCTTGACCGCCATCCTGCGGCTTGAAGAAGTCGGCCAGGCACAGCCGCCGGTCACGGCGCTGCCGGGGGAAGCGGAACCGCTCGAGCTCGGCCTGTCCGTCTGTGCTGGCCAGGGGGGACGGCCCCCCGTACCCCCCCGGAGGACCGAAGACGATCAGGTCGTTGCCCGAACTCGCGCACCGGAAGTACCCGTAGACCACGGCCGCCTCGAGGAGCCCTTCGGTCTGCATCCGCTCCAGCCACATCCGCAGCCGCGGGCGGCCCTCGGTCTCCACCAGCTCCTCGTATGAGGGGCCGTTGGCCCCGCGGGTGGGCTTGAGCCCCCACTGGCCCATGAACAGCGCGCGCTCGTCCAGGTAGGCGGCGTAGTCGGCCAGCGGGATCCCCTTGATCACCTCGGTGCCGAGGAAGGGAGCCTCGGGGACCGGCCCGTCGGTATTGATGTCCGAACGGGCCTGGTCCTCCGCCTCGGTCCGCTGATCCGCCCCGGCGGCCGGGCGGGCCCGGACCTTGCGGGTCCGCAGCTCGGGCAGCCTGGCCCCGGGCACGCCACGCTTGACCGCCATCATCGCGTCCATCAGCCGCAGCCCCTCGAACGCGTCCCTGGCGTACCTGACCTGGCCGTCGAACAGCGCGGCCAGGTCCTGCTCCACGTAGGCCCTGGTGAGCGCGGCGCCGCCGAGCAGCACCGGCCAGCGCCCGGCCAGGTCCCGCGAGTTCAGCTCGGCCAGGTTGTCCCGCATCACCACGGTCGACTTGACCAGCAGGCCGGACATCCCGATCACGTCCGCGTCGTTATCCTCGGCCGCCGTCACGATGGACGAGATGGGCTGCTTGATCCCGATGTTCACGACGTCGTAGCCGTTGTTGGACAAGATGATGTCGACCAGGTTCTTGCCGATATCGTGCACGTCGCCCTTGACCGTGGCGAGCACGATCTTGCCCTTGCCCTCCTCGCCGCTGCGCTCCATGTGCGGCTCGAGGTAGGCCACCGAGGCCTTCATCACCTCGGCGGAGGCCAGCACGAACGGCAGCTGCATCTGCCCCGAGCCGAACAGCTCGCCGACCGTCTTCATGCCGTCGAGCAGCACGTCGTTGACGATCTCCAGGGCGGGCCGCTGGGCCAGCGCGGCGTCCAGGTCGGCCTCGAGCCCGGTCCGCTCGCCGTCGATGATCCGCCGCTTCAGCCGCTCCCACAGCGGCAGCGCGGCCAGCTCGGCGGCCCGGCTCGCCTTGATCTCGGCCGCGTCCACCCCTTCGAACAGCTCGAGCAGCCGGGCCAGCGGGTCGTAGCCCTCCCGCCGCCGGTCGTAGACCAGGTCGAGCGCCGCCTGCCGCTGCTCATCGGGGATCCGGACGATCGGCATGATCCGCGCCGCGTGCACGATGGCGGAGTCCAGCCCCGCGCGGACGCATTCGGCCAGGAAGACCGAGTTGAGCACGGCCCGGGCGGCGGGCTTGAGCCCGAACGACACGTTCGAGACGCCCAGCGTGGTCTGGACGTCCGGGTAGCGCCGCTTCAGCTCCGCGATCGCCTCTATGGTCTCGATCGCGTCCCGCCTGGTTTCCTCCTGCCCGGTCGCGATGGGGAACGTCAGGGTGTCGACGATGATGTCCTCGACCCGCATCCCCCAGTTCTGGGTCAGGTCCTGGATCAGCCGCTCGGCCACGGCGACCTTCCAGCCGACGGTCCGCGCCTGGCCGCGCTCGTCGATGGTGAGCGCGATCACGGCGGCGCCGTGCTCGCGCACCAGCGGCATGACCCGGGCGATGCGCGAGTCTGGCCCGTCGCCGTCCTCGTAGTTGACCGAGTTGATGACCGCGCGGCCGCCGGTCAGCTCGAGCCCGGCTTCGATCACCGCGGTCTCGGTCGAGTCGAGGACCAGCGGCAGGGTGGCGGCGGTGGCGAACCGGCCCGCGATCTCGCGCATGTCGGCGACGCCATCGCGGCCCACGTAGTCCACGCAGACGTCGAGCAGGTGCGCGCCGTCCCTGGTCTGCGCCCGCGCGATCCCCACGCAATCCTCGTACCTGCCCTCGAGCATCGCCTCGCGGAACGCCTTGGACCCGTTGGCGTTGGTCCGCTCGCCGATGGTCAGGAACGCCGTGTCCTGCCGGAACGGCACGTGCTGGTAGAGCGAGGCCACACCGGGCTCGAGGCGCGGCCTGCGCGCGGCGACCTGGCGGTCCGCCACGCGGTCCGCCAGCACGGCGATGTGCTCCGGGGTGGTGCCACAGCAGCCGCCCACCAGGGACAGACCGAACTCCCTGGTGAACCTGTCGTGGGCATCCGCGAGCTGGTCCGGAGTCAGCGGGTAGCGGGCGCCGTCCGAGGTGAGGACGGGCAGGCCGGCGTTCGGCTCGCAGGAGATCGGGACCCGGGCGTGCGCGGCCAGGTAGCGCAGATGCTCGCTCATCTCGCCGGGGCCGGTGGCACAGTTCAGCCCGATCATGTCGATGCCGAGCGGCTCCAGGGCGGTGAGAGCGGCGCCGATCTCGCTGCCGAGCAGCATGGTCCCCGTCGTCTCGATCGTGACCTGGGCGATGACCAGCACGTCCAGGGACAGGGCGGCAACTGCCCGCCTGGCGCCTATGATGGCCGCCTTGGCCTGGAGGAGGTCCTGGCAGGTCTCGATGATCAGCGCGTCGGCGCCGCCGCGCAGCAGCCCCTCGGCGTTGACCTGGTAGGTGTCGCGCAGTTCGCGGAACGTGGTGTGGCCGAGCGTGGGCAGCTTGGTGCCCGGCCCCAGCGAGCCCAGCACCCAGCGAGGACGGTCCGGGGCGGCCCAGCGGTCCGCGGCGGCGCGGGCCAGCCTGGCGGACACCTCGGACAGCTCCGCTATCCGCTCGGCGATCCCGTATTCACCCAGGTTGCCCAGGTTGGCGCCGAACGAGTTGGTGGTGACGCAATCCGCGCCGGCTTCCAGGTAGGCCTCGTGAACCCCGGCCACGATATCGGGCCTGGTCACGTTCAGGATCTCGTTGCAGCCCTCGTAGCCCTCGAAGTCGTCGATGGTGGCGTCGCTCGCCTGCAGCATGGTGCCCATGGCCCCGTCGGCCACCACGACGCGCTCGGCCAGGGCGGTTCGTAGTGTGCTCATTACCCCCCAATCTTAAGCAGTCATTGTAGGCATCCCGGGTGAACTTCCGTAGCCGTCGGCTGACACGCCGCCCGGTAACCCGAGAAGCAAGGCCGACCACGTAGGCTGTAACGGACAGCCTGAGCGTCGGCGTGGGAGGTGGCGAGTTATCGAGTTCAACGACATCGGCGAACTCGCATCTCCGGTCGCCATCGCCGGATTCGAGGGCTGGAACGACGCGGGCGAGGCAGCGAGCGGGGTGGTCAACCACCTGGGCATCGCGTGGCAGGCGACTCCCGTCGGCGCCATCGATCCCGAGGACTTCTACGACTTCCAGGTCAACCGGCCGGTGGTCGAGATCGAAAGCGGCCAGACCCAGCGGCTGATCTGGCCGACGACCAGGATCTCGGTCGCCCGGACCCAGAACCCTGATCCGGCCGGTCAGTCGGTGCCGCCCACCGGGCTATCCCGCGACGTGGTCCTGGTGCACGGCATAGAGCCGAACATGCGCTGGCGCGCCTTCTGCGAGGAACTGGTGCAGGGCCTCGAGAGCCTCGGCGTGGAGATGATCATCCTGCTCGGCGCGCTCCTCGCCGACGCGCCGCACACCCGGCCGGTGCCCGTCTCCATCGGCGCGTCGGACGCCAAGCTCGGCACCGAGATCGGCGTCGGCCTGTCCGACTACAAGGGTCCCACCGGGATCGTCGGGGTGCTGCAGCACACCTGCACCCAGGCGGGCATCCCGACCGTCTCGCTGTGGGCGCAGGTTCCGCACTACGTGGCGCAGCCGCCGAGCCCGAAGGCCACGCTGGCGCTGCTGCGCGGCGTCGAGGACATCCTGGACGTACCGCTGCCGCTGGCCGACCTGCCCGAGGAGGCGCGTGCCTGGGAGCGCGGCGTGGACGAGCTGGCCCAGCAGGACTCCGAGGTCGCTGACTACGTGCGGACCCTGGAGGAGGCGAAGGACGCGATGGACCTGCCCGAGGCGAGCGGCGATGCGATCGCCCGCGAGTTCGAGCGCTACTTCAGGCGCCATGGAGGCGCCGGGGATTCCGCGGGTCCGGGCGGCATCTGACCCGCCGTCAGGTTCACAAGGCGTGGATGTCCCAGCCATGCTGCTCATACGACCTGGATGTGGCATCCACGCCGTAAGGGCACGTCCTAGACCGGGGGCCAGGGGACGGCGGGCCAGTCGGCGGGGGGATAGGGGTGCACGCGGTGCTCGAGCAGCGTCTCGACCCTGAGCTTGGTGGCAGCGATCTCGCCCGCGGTCAGCAGCGAGGACAGTTCGGCTTCCAGGGCGCCGCCGTCGAGCTGGGCGTTCAGTCGGCGCAGCGCCTCCAGCGAGCGCCTCGGCAAGGTCTTGCCCCGCCATTGCCATAGGACGGTGCGCAGCTTGTAATCCTCGGCGAAGCACACCCCGTGGTCGCAGCCGTACAGATGGCCGTCGGCGACCGGCAGCAGGTGACCGATCTTCCGGTCGGCGTTGTTCACCACCGCGTCGAACACGGCCATGTCGCGCAGGCCCGCGTGGTCGGTGCGGCGGGACAGGGCGATCAGGTCCAGGTCGGTGTCGTGGTCGATCCACAGCTGGCACATGCCGGGGCCGAACGGCCCGTCCCGCATGACGGTCGGCGGAACCACATCCCAGCCGGCCGCGCGTGACACCACGTAGGCCGCGACCTCCCGGCCGGCCAGCGTGCCCATCGGGAAGTCCCACAGCGGGCGCTCCCCCGCGATCGGCTTGTAGACACAGTGTTGCCCCGGGGGGATTAT
>Ga0306920_100012669_pt1 | contig 11448 bp, 10 predicted proteins | sample flu12Cox44000170_FD_204666 | JGI IMG/M metagenome (GOLD analysis project Ga0306920, IMG submission 204666) | Lab enrichment of tropical soil microbial communities from Luquillo Experimental Forest, Puerto Rico - flux4day.12C.oxic.44.000.170 (v2)... | ecosystem: Environmental > Terrestrial >...
ACGCTCAAGCACGGCCACACCTTTGCGGTGTTCGATCGGCGCGGCGACATCAACGCTGTCAATGGCAGCTCGGATGGGATTTACCACCATGACATGCGCTACCTGTCGCGACTCGAACTCCGCCTCAACGAGGCCCCGCTGTTGCTCCTCAGTTCGAATGTGCAGGAGGATAATGCGGTATTGAGGGTGGATCTGGCTAATCCCGGCATGCCCTCCCGCCGATTGCGCGGGGAGTTAATTCACGTCAACCGCCTGAAGTTCATTTGGAATGCTGCATGTTATGAGCGGATACTTATCCATAACTTCGACGTCCGGCCACATGAGCTGATCTTCGGCATCGAGTTTGGCGCCGATTTTGCCGATCTTTTCGAAGTACGCGGTCAGCAGCGGGCGCGCCGCGGCCAGGTTTTGGCCGAACGCCGGTCGGATTCATCGATCGCGCTGCGGTACCTCGGCCTCGATGGGGTGGAACGCGTTACCATCCTCGCCTTCGAACCGGCGCCGACCCGTCTCGGCGACGCAACAGCTCGGTTCGAGCTCTCCCTCCGGCCGGGCCAGGGAGTGCGGCTCGTGCTGCGCATTGCCTGTAATTCGCGAGGCCAAGGCGATGCCGTCGCCCGCAGTTTCTACACCTCGCTGCGCACCGCGCGGCGTGCGCTAAGGGATTCGAGCGGACGCGCGACCAGCCTGGACAGCTCGAACTCCCTGTTTAACGAGATGGCCCGCCGTTCGGTTGCCGACCTCTATATGCTGATCACCGAAACCGAGCACGGTCCGTATCCGTTTGCCGGCATACCCTGGTTCAGCACCCCGTTTGGGCGCGACGGTCTGCTGACCGCGCTATTCACCTTGTGGATCGACCCGGCGATCGCTCAAGGAGTGCTTCGGTTCCTCGCGGCGACCCAAGCATCCGAGATCGATCTCGAACGGGATGCCGAACCCGGCAAGATCTTGCATGAAATGCGCGATAGTGAGATGGCGCGGCTCGGCGAGGTTCCTTTTGCGCGTTACTATGGCAGCGTCGATGCGACACCGTTGTTTGTACTGCTGACGGGAGAATACTTTAGGAGGACAGGCGATCTCGAGACGGTGCGAGCACTGTGGCCGCATGTGCAGGCGGCGCTGAATTGGATCGATACGTATGGGGACCCGGACGGCGATGGCTTTGTCGAGTACTACCGCAAAAACGCCCGCGGTTTGGTGAATCAGGGCTGGAAAGATTCGCACGATGCGATCTTCCATGAGGATGGCCGGATGGCCGAGGGCCCGATCGCATTATGCGAGGTCCAGGGTTACGTCTATGCCGCGAAGCAGCACGCCGCCCTCTTGGCTTCGGCGCTGGGTGACGCGACCGCTAACACCGCCCTCTCGCAACAGGCGGCAGCCTTGCGAGAAAAGTTCGAAGCAGCGTTTTGGTGTGAGGACCTGTCGACCTACGCCCTGGCGCTCGACGGGACCAAGAGGCCGTGCCGAGTGGTCGCCTCTAATGCCGGGCACGCGCTGCTGACCGGGATCGCCGATCCTGCACATGCGCGCCGCGTTGCCGAGACCCTCCTCGGCACGAGTTGCTTTTCCGGATGGGGAGTACGGACTGCCGGGGTTTCGGCTGCGCGGTATAATCCAATGTCGTATCATAACGGGTCGGTTTGGCCGCACGACAATGCGCTGATCGCTCTCGGCCTGGCCCGGTACGGCTTGAAGACCGAGGTGCTCAAGATTTTCCGCGGCCTGTTTGACGCTGCGGGCTACATGGACCTGCGGCGGCTACCCGAATTGTTCTGCGGATTCCCGTGGCGCAAGCTCAACGCACCGACCCTCTACCCTGTCGCGTGCGTGCCTCAAGCCTGGGCAAGCGCTGCGGTGTTCGCGCTGGTTCAAGCGAGCCTCGGTATCGGATTCGAGCGAGAAACCGGCGGGATACATTTTGACCGCCCGGTGCTTCCGGAATTTCTCGATGAGCTGCACCTACGGGGTCTGCAGACCAGACACGGCACAGCCGATGTACTGATCCGGCGTTACCACAGCGATGTTGCGCTCAATATCACGCGTCGGCAAGGCAACGTGCCTATTATCGAGTCGCGTTGAGCGCTTAAAAGCCGACGTCGAGGTTCGCAACAATGGCACCGAAATAGGCTTGAGGCTGGGAGGGCCGCTCCCCAAGCGCGCGCTCCATCCGGCGCACGCACTCTCTGGACCCGTTGGCCACCGCCCGCCACGTTACAGATTTCGGCAACGCCCCGAGCAGGCATTCGTCAAAGAAATTATAAACGCGACGAACTTGACAGCCAAAAGATGGCCGGTCGTTACTTGCGGCGGTCAGGACAATGCGATTGGGCTTGGCCATTTTCCCGGTGGCAAAGCTGCCGCTGTAGCAGGCGGAGACCACTACTACCGTCGGCACGCTCGCGCATCCCCCCGACAGTGCCTGGGCAAGCGCATCGGGGCTGAGCGCAGTATTCGAGCGGGCGAGCCACACACCGGCGCCGCGCTCGCCATGAGAGGTCAGGAAGATTAGGCACCGATCGCCCGGCCGAGCCGGCAGCGCTGCTATCCGTTGCAGGAGGACGCCGGCGAGAGCCGGCTCGACCGCCGCTCCAATCTCGGCAGCGCTGGCGCTGAGACGGTGGATGTTGGCGGCCGGTACGCCCGCAGCGGCCAAGCGTTGGCTCAACGCGCGGGTAGCGTTGTCGAATACCGGCTGAGCGTCATCGCCGGCTGCAAGAACCACCTGCCACCTCGCGGAAGGGTTTGCCGTCGCGGCTTTGCCGGCAGGTGGGCTCGTGAGCATGCCGAGCATGAATACGGTCGATGACAGGTACGCAATGAACCGAGATGCCATCGAACCCTTCTCCATCTACGCCTATATGTTGATTTGTCGTATACCCGTGAAGAGGTCGCACGATGCCATTAGCACTCGCCGAAAAAAGTTGCACGCCCTGCCGTGGCGGCATACCGCCGCTGACGCAGGAGGAGGCCACGGGCTACCGCAATCAAGCGCTGGGGTGGGACTTGCTCGACGGAGCGAGGCGGCTCGAGCGGACCTACCGTTTCCGGAATTTCCGCGAAGCCTTTGCGTTCGTCGAGCGAGCAGCCGCGCTTGCCGAAGCCGAAGGACATCATCCCGAGATCAATTTTGGTTGGGGCTACGCCACGATCTCGCTGCACACCAAGAAGATCAAGGGTCTGCATGAGAACGACTTCATCATGGCGGCAAAGCTCGATCGCATCGCAACCGCACAAGCGATGGCGACCGGATGAGGGAGCTCCCCCGCCGCCCCGTTGCGGGCCAAACGCGGCCGGCACATATCGGCTCCGTGCAAAGTTTGCTAAATTGGTGACAAGTGTCAGCCAAAACGCGCCCGAATCGGCGGGTGCGTGACCTAAACGAGGGAGGGGCGTGGTGCCCACTTACATCATGCTCGCCAACTGGACCGACCAAGGCGCCCAGAAGGTGAAGGAATCGCCCCGGCGGCTTGACACCGCGAAAAAGGCCCTCGTCGACATGGGAGGAGAGTTCAAATCCATTTACATGACGTTGGGCGAATATGATCTGATCGCCGTTTACGATGCCCCGGACGATGCCGTAGCAGCGCGGTTCATGTTGCTTCTCGGGTCGCTCGGCAGTGTACGGACAAAGACACTGAAGGCCTTTCCCGAGGCGGCCTATCGCGAAATCATCGCTTCGCTAGGGTAGCTGCTGGCGAACCGCACATCGCATCTGCTGGCAAAGAAGCCGTTACTCGGCGGGAACTGTCGCCCCACCGGCAGCGGGACGCGGTCTGCGCAACAGCAGTAATAGCGGCAGGGCAACGATGATAATCATCATCATCAGCTTAAAATTGTCAATATAGGCAACCATTGTCGCTTGGCGCGTCGCCTCGGCATTGAGCGCCGCGACGCCATACGGGGTGGTCAGGCTGAACGGTGGCGTCAGGTAAGGGGCTTGTGCCAGCGGGTTGTCCGGCCGCAAATGCTCGACAAGCCGTGAATGAACGATCTGGGTATTCTCGGTCAGCAATGCCTCGACGATGGCAATGCCGACGCTGCCACCGACGTTCCGCGTCAGGCTGAAGATCGCCGTGCCCTGTGTCAGGTTCTGCCGCGCCAGGGTCGAGAACGTTACGATACTGAGTGGGGTGAAGACAAAGCCCAACCCAAACCCCTGCAGGATACCAGAAGACAGGATCGGACCCATCCCCATATTGAGCGAGAACCCGGTCATTTGCCACAGTGAGACAGCGGTAAGAGCCAGTCCCGTCAGAATGACCAGCCGCGTGTCGACGCGACCGATCAGCCGGGCGACGACAAACATCGCGATCATCGTGCCGATGCCGCGCGGAGCAGTCACCAGCCCCGTCGTGAGGACCGGGTACTTCATCAACGCCTGCATCATCGTCGGCAGCAACACGCTGGTGCCGTTGAGAATTATACCGAGAAAGAACATCAGAATGGTGCCGGTGACGCAGTTGGCATCCTTCAGCAGGTCGCGATTGAGGAATGACCGGTCGGTGGCCGTCACCGTGTGCACGACGAAGAGGTAAAAGCCGAGCACGGCGATCGTCGCCTCGATCCAAATTTCTTTCGACCCAAACCAATCCTTGAGCTCGCCGCGATCGAGAAACATCTGCAACGCGCCGATCGCCAGACTCAACGTGACAAAGCCGAAGAAGTCGAAAGCCTCGCGGTGGGCGTGCCGTGTCTCGTGGATGAAGATCAAGATGCCCATTGCGGCGATCACCCCAACCGGCACGTTGATGTAAAACACCCAGCGCCAGCTGTAATCGTCGGTCAGCCAGCCGCCAAGCGCCGGGCCGATGATCGGGCCCAGTATGACCCCCATGCCCCAGACCGACATCGCTTTGGCATGACGGTGGGGCGGGTTGATCTGCAGCAGCACCGCCTGTGACAACGGCACCAACGCAGCGCCGGAAATGCCTTGTAGCACGCGGTAGATCACGATCTCGATGAGGCTCGTGGCGCTGCCGCATAGTGCCGAGGCCAAAGTGAAACCGGCGACCGAAATGAAAAATACGTATTTGATGCCAAAGCGAGCGGCGAGCCAGCCGGTCAAAGGGGTCATGATCGCCGCCGCGACGATGTAAGAGGTCACGACCCAGGCGATCTGGTCCTGAGCGGCGGAGAAGCTGCCCTGCATATGCGGCAATGCGACATTCGCGATCGTCGTGTCGACCCCCTGCATGAAGGTCGCCAGCATGATCGAGACCGTGATTGCGCCCCGGTTGGCAACGGGGCCAGTGGTTTCGCTCGTCACCGCTCCGCGGCTTGCGTCGTCGGACCCACAAACCATCCGAACAGCTGCCCAACGCGGTTGAGCCATGGACGGCGATGCTCAGTGTCGACTTCCACCGTCGCGCTCAGCCCGGCATGCAACGGAGCATTCGGATCCGGCCGGTCAATGCTCAGGCGTACCGGCAGACGCTGGACGACCTTGACCCAATTGCCGGTTGCATTCTCCGCCGGCAGCAGCGAGAAGGTCAAACCGGTCCCGGGACTCAAGCTCTCGACCTTGGCCGGGAAGACGATGTCGGGATAAGTGTCGATTTCGACCGTTGCCGTCTGGCCGGGGCGCATATGAGTCAGCTCGGTCTCTTTGAAGTTGGCCTCGACCCAGACCTTGTCGGTCGACATCAGCGAGAACAGCGGTGTCGAAGCAGTGACATAGTCGCCAACCTGGAGTTGCTCGACCTTGGTGACGATGCCGTTTTCGGGCGCCTTAATCACCGTGTAGGAGAGGTTGAGTTCGGCCCGGTCGAGCGCCGCCTGCGCGTGTTGTACCATCGGGTGCTGCTCCAACGGAATCTCGGGATCGCCACCGATGTTGGCGAGCGCTACGGCAACATCCTGCTGCTTTGACGCGAGTTGCTGCCGCCCGGTCTCGAAGGCTTGCCTGGCTTGTTCGAACTGCTGCTGCGAGGCGGTACCGGAAGCGATCAGGCGCTGTTGCCGCTCGAATTCGTGCTGTTGATAGTCAACCATAGCCTCGGTTGCCCTGGCATCGGCTCGTTTCTGGTGGTAGGTCGCCTTCAGCGCGTGAATCTGGAATCGTACCATCGCCAACTGCGCCTTGGCTTCCTCGACCGCAATTTGGAACGGTCGTTGATCAATGCGAAAGAGCACTTGGCCGGCTGTGATCCGATCGTTGTCGTGAACATCGATCTCGACAACGCGGCCCGATACGTCGGTGCTGATCGCGACCCGTGCCGCCTGGACATAGGCATCATCGGTGGAGACATAACGTCCACCCGTCAGATACCAGTAGCCACCGACAAGCAGGACGACGAGCGGTCCACCGAGCATCAGTGGCAGCCGCACCCTTTGACGCAGAGTGCGGCGCCCTCCGATAAGCGCCGAGCGGCCGGCGAGGGCGGCTCGGCGGGCTCCGATCGCCGATGTTGTTTCGTTCTCGGCGGAAGTCGTCACCGCTGACCCCCTACGGGCGACAGATCTGCAGCGGCGACCGCCACGCCACGCGCAGCGTGATCATGCGGTTCGTCGATATCCGAGAGTTCGGCGTCGGCAAGCGATGGGACACGTTCGGACAGATTACCGTGAACACGACCGAGGAGGCTGATCAGGTGTCGTCCCTCGACGTCGGAAAGGCCTGCGAAAGCTTCGGCACGCACTTCGTTCGAGAGATCGAGGATTCGGGCGAGGATCGGGCGTGCCTTCTTGGTCAGCACGAGTCGGCGGGCTCGACGGTCACCGGGATCGGGCCGCCGCTCGATCCAACCGTCCTCTTCCATGCGATCAATCTGTCGAACCAAGGTCATTGGCTTGATTTCAAGCAGATCGGCGAGGCCGGCCTGATTGATGCCTTCGTTGCGGGCAAGATACCCCAGCACCTTGCATTGCGCCCGGGTGAGGCCGAGGAACAGCAGCGCACGCTGGTTGAATCGGCGAGCAAATAGGCGTGCGACGTCATGAACGAGGAAGCCAAAGCTGCGGTCGAGATCCATGGCTGGTGCCGAAAATGCCAAACAAGTTCCCAAGGTGATAATAAGCCATGATACCAAAGAGGCCAACGGGCTTCCGCCTCACGGCTGGTAGTCGCAAATTCGATGACTCGCCGCCGGCCTCGACCTCTAATCCGACGACTCGACGTCCACCGCGCCCGGTCCGGGAGGATCCGCAGAGCGACGGCGATGTTAGCCTCTGTACCAGCGGCACGGCGCCGCGATCGCACCAACAGCGACGGCGCGATCGAGCCGGGCGCGACTATCATCAGCAGAGCAAAATCGTGACGCCATAGGATGATCGGCGTGTCCCGCCCCACCTCGGCGTTACGGATGCCGGTGCCGCCGGGAGAGCCTGCAACGCAGTCCGGCTGCATCAGACACCGGCGCGGTACGTCGGAGAACGCGATCGCGTTCACTGGCACAAAGGTGCAGCCGAGGCCAGCACATTTGGCCAACCCCGAGACGAATACCAGCTGCATCCCGATAATCAGCAACAAAGCCGGTCATCTGGCCTATGGAGACCGCTATCAGCAAAAGGCGAGCGTCGAACTGATGCCGCGCGGGGCCGTCATCACCCCGGTTTATCAGCACCGGGTAGCTCATGAAGGTCCTACCGCGGCCACGGTGTTTGCGAGCCGATCCGACGGTGCGCGGAGCCATCGCGAGAACCGTGTCGACCTTGAAGAGATACCTATTGCGGACTGCGTGCACCCGGCATAGGAAGGCGGGGCAATGCGTCATTCCGCCTTCATCGCTCTTTCCGCATTTGCCTTTGCGATGATCTTTGGTTTGCGGGCCGCACACACTACGACGCTCTACAGAGATCTCTACCTTGCCCAACTCTGCGTCGGCTGCACATCACTGATATACGATATTACTAAACCAGCCGATCGGCAGATGAGCACAGACAAAACAACAGACGATTTGAGCTCATGCCTAGACTATGGCGAACTTTACTGCGGGACGTTTAGTGACAACCTCTCGGCCGAGGCCGAAACCGAGATTATGAAATTTGTCGATGCTCAGCTCAGATCGAAAATTTCAGACTTAGCAATGTCAGTCGGATATCAGAGCGAGAGCCAGGAAAATAGAGACTGCACCTATCTTGAAACAAAACTCCGCGACCCGGAGCGGGTTCGCGAGGAGTGCGACAATATCGAACCGGACCCCGAACACTCGGAAGTTCTCAGTGTACTCACTCTCACTATTGTTTCAGTGATCTCTTTTTCTCTCATCGCTGGGATTTGGCTGCTGCGCCGCTCATTCCGCAACTGGCAGCTGCGAAATATGATCCTGCGGGGCAAAGCAGCTTCCCACCCTCCAAACTCTTAAATGTCGTGGACGATGCGATGGTCGATGGTCCGCCCGAGTCTTGCGACGAGCTCAGGCAACGCTTATCATCTCTCTAACGATGGTGGTGGTTCGCGGCCTTTCGACAGACCGCACCGGACGAGGGAGGGTGGTTTCATGGCAACCCGCGACGCGACTAACCAAAACTCATACGTCTATTTAGGCTTGGCCGGTGAAACCGGCCGCGGTCGACTGGTGCAGTCGGGTCTTTTCCGAATGGCTGACGGGAGCGAAAATTGGGAGCGGCTGGAGCGCGGTTTGCCGGAGGCGCCGGCGGTGCGCGCCCTGGCGGTGCACCCGCGACAGCACGAGATCGTGTATGCCGGAACACAATCGGGGCCGTATCGAAGCGCCGACCGCGGTGAGCACTGGGATAAGGTTGATGTGCCGGATCACGGCTTGCCGGTCTGGTCGATTCTGTTCCATCCGCACGATCCCGACATAATCTTCGTCGGTTACGAGAATTGCGAGATCTACCGCAGCGACGATGCCGGTGAACATTGGACTCGCCTGCCGATCAATGTTCGCTTTCCCGAGATCACTACCGCGCCGGGCGCCAATCCGGCAAAGCGGGTGCTGATGATGGACGCCAGCGCTGGCGAGCCCGACCTCCTCTATGGCGCCATCGAGGTCGGCGGTACGATCCGCTCCACTGACGGCGGTGAACATTGGGAGAATTTGAGCCACGGTCAATACCTTAACGATGATGCTGTCGACATGCACGGCGTGTTGGTTAGCCGTTGGCGTCCGGGTACCGTCTATGGCATTGGCCGGGCGGGGATGTTTCACAGCGCCAACGGTGGTGACCACTGGCGGCACGTGCCGCTGGAACCGCTGAATGCTAAGGGGCAGATCTACTGTCGCGATATTCGCGAGGTGCCGGGCACTCCGCGCAAGCTGTGGGTGGCGGCGGGAGGCGGCTTTCAGAGCGAAGTTGGCGTTTTGCTGCGCAGCAACGACGGGGGCGATAGTTGGGCGCGTGTCGACATGGGCCACAGGCCGGCGCATACCATGTTCGCGCTGGCCTTTGACGAGCGCCAGCCAGAAAAGATGTCTTGCGCCACCAATGGCGGCGAGGTTTACAGCAGCCTGGATGGCGGCGATAGCTGGATCACCCACCCACCGCCGGACGGCACCCAGATCTATGCCTTGGCCCGCGGCTGAAGTAGCAGTACGGCCTATTTGAACTTCGTTCCGTCCGCTTGATCCTCGAGCGCCGCAAGCCGGTCTAGCATGCCCTCGACCTCGGCGCGCTGCGTCCGGATGTACTCGTAATATAGCCGTTCGACCCGGCGGTACGGCGTTCCACGGACGCTTGAGAGCGTGTCGCCGTGCTCGTCGTGGCTCGCGAGGATCGTGTCGTACTCCTGGTGAAAATAGCGGAGGTTTGCGTCCAGATTGACAAAATGTTCGTCCGACAGCAAGTCGATCGCACGTTGCGTCTTGCTCATCCTGAACGGCGATTGCAGCGTGAAGAGTCGAAACGTTGTGTCATAGAGATCGTTCGGCTCGTGAACCGGCAACGTCTTTAACAGCGCGCCCTGCCGGGTCGGCAGCCAGTGAAATTCGTGAAGGGCGTCGCGCTGGGGCCCGTCTCGCTGAATTTCTCGATAATCCTCGATATTGCCCTTTGTGCTCACCTCCGCGAGATTGACGAACTCGTTTGCCGGCACGGCGAGATTGAAGATCTGACGAAATTTTACCGCGCGGACCGATAGCGGCGACCACATGTTGGCAGCCGCCAGGGCGTTGCGTAATGTATGGGCACAGTTGTCGGCCCAAACACTCCAATTGTAGTCGGCCTCCCCTTTGAAATACTCCTGATTTTTGTCGTTCAGGAACGCGATGATCTCGTCCAACATCGGCTCGGTAATGGGAACGCGTGCGCAAAACACCGATCGCGCGAACTGGAGTGCGAGATCGGTGCCGATGCCCTCGGCCGCGATAAAATCCGCGAGATTTGGGTTAGCCCCGACGCTTGGAGAAGCGTGAAATTTGACGCCCTTGTAGACGCCTTTGCTGATCACATCGCTTACCGTGGCGTCGAAGTGGGCTTGCGTTAGTGGCTCGCCGGGTTTGAGATTACCCTGATAGAAGAGGTCATAGCCCGGAATCGCCACCCAATTGACGTTCTGGAACCAGCGGCCCACGCTCACCCCTGCACCGTGCTCGGAGTCGTGCAGGTCGGTCGCGGCTACGCGGCATCGCCGTAGTTGCGGGAAGGACGCCTCTTCGTCTTTGCAGGCCCCTTTGATATACATGACTGCGTGACCCGCGAGCCCGCCTTCGCCCTTGAGCTTGGATCGGAACTGGCTTGTCGCGCAGAGTTCAACGTAATACGGGAACAACTGATCATAGGCCGGATCAGGGCGCCGCTCGACGATGATACGGTCGGGCTTTAGCATGAATCGGGAAATTATGCCGTCGTCGCCGCAACCTTCGAGCGGGATTGTCATCAAGACGAGAGAAAGGGTACAGATGGCCCAACTCGCCCCGATCCCGCGTGCAGCAATTAGCTCTGTCAGCCTCATACCGGACCCATCTCAACGGCGCCGTCGTGACATGCAGTTGCCCACCCCACTCTCAACCAGATTTTGTTTGACAGGTCCAGACAGCTAATCGGAATCTTCTGTTGCCGCAATTTCTCCCATCATCGTGCTGCGCCAATCATGCGGCAGCGTGACAGGGCTCACGCGCTTCCCCGCGGCAAAATAGTCAGGGGTCTGACGAGAGGCTCGCAGTGAGAAGACACCGTCTGCTGTCGGTTTTTCTAGTCCTGACCGTCGTCGCGGGTTTCCTGGTGTCGTGCAAGCCGTCCGAGGAACCGGCGGCTCAGCAGCCGCGCCCAGTGCGCGTCGTCACCGTAGAGCACCAGCAAGCGAGCGAGGCGGTCTCATTGACCGGTCAAATCGAGGCGGAGACCGAGGTGAACTTGTCATTCCGGGTCGGTGGGCGGATGATTGCGCGCTCCGTAAATGTCGGCGATCGCGTCAAGTCGGGCCAAGTGATCGCTCGGCTCGAGCCGGAACCGGCAGAGAATGCCTTGCGCGTCGCCCGCGCCAACCTCGCCAGTGCGTTGAGCCTGCTGACGAAGACGCGCAACGATTTCAATCGTCAAGAC
>Ga0306920_100012670_pt1 | contig 11448 bp, 3 predicted proteins | sample flu12Cox44000170_FD_204666 | JGI IMG/M metagenome (GOLD analysis project Ga0306920, IMG submission 204666) | Lab enrichment of tropical soil microbial communities from Luquillo Experimental Forest, Puerto Rico - flux4day.12C.oxic.44.000.170 (v2)... | ecosystem: Environmental > Terrestrial >...
TTGGTGGCTGATCAGTCGCGAGGTCATCCCACGACTCGGCCATGCGGTCAAGACCAACCGTGCGGCGGCATGGACGGCGGCGGGCATGTTCCTGGCGTTCTGGCTGCCGCTGAACAACGGCCTGCGCCCGGAGCCGATCATCGCGCTGGGCATCCTGCTGACCTGGTGCTCGGTGGAGCGCGCGGTGGCCACCAACCGTCTGTTGCCCTTAGCCGTCGCGTGCACCATCGGTGCGTTAACTCTGTTCTCCGGGCCCACCGGTATCGCGTCGATCGGCGCGCTGCTGGTGGCGATCGGCCCGCTGCGCACGATTCTGCACCGCCGCTCGGCCCGGTTCGGCTACTTGCCGTTGCTGGCGCCGATCATCGCGGCCTGCACCGTCACGATCATCCTGATCTTCCGCGACCAGACGCTGGTCGGCGAGGCGCAGGCCAACGCGCTGAAGGCGGCGGTCGGGCCGAGCTTGAGTTGGTTCGACGAACACATCCGTTACGAGCGGCTGTTCATGGCCACCCCGGACGGGTCGATCGCCCGCCGCTTCGCGGTGTTGGCGCTGCTGGTTGCGCTGGCGGTCACGATCGCAATGGCGTTGCGCAAGGGCCGAATTCCCGGCACCGCCGCCGGGCCGAGCCGCCGCATCATCGGCATCACGATCATCTCGTTCATCGCGATGATGTTCACTCCCACCAAGTGGACCCACCACTTCGGCGTATTCGCCGGATTGGCCGGTTCGCTCGGCGCGCTGTCCGCCGTCGCGGTCACCGCGGGCGTGATGAAATCCCGGCGCAACCGTGCAATGTTCGCCGCCCTGGTGTTGTTTGTGACCGCGCTGTCCTTTGCCAGTGTAAACGGGTACTGGTATGTCTCGAATTTCGGTGTGCCCTGGTCTAATTCGATGCCCACATTCTATTTCGGCTTCACCACAATGCTGCTGGGGCTCACCGTGCTCGTGCTGCTGGTGGCGGCGTGGTTCCACTTCTCCGGGCTCCATACGCCCCAGCCCACAGCGCCGGCACGGTGGCGACGGATTGTTGAGTCCCCGTTGGGGATTGCGACCTGGGTTATGGTCGTTTTCGAGGTATTCGCGCTCACGGCCGGGATGATCGGTCAATACCCGGCGTGGACGGTCGGCCGCTCCAACCTCGAGGCGCTCACCGGCAAGACCTGCGGTCTGGCCAACGACGTCATGGTGGAACAGGATCCGAACGCGGGAATGCTCACGCCCTCGGGTGTGCCGGTCGCCACCGGGCTCGGCGCCGGCACGTCGACGAACTTCACCCCCAACGGCATCCCGATCGATGTGTCCCCGGACCCTGTGACGCCGCCACCCGGCGGAGGCCCCTTCGTCGACCGCACCGCCAGCGCAACCGCCAACGGCGAGGCGGGCAACGCAGGCGGCACCACGGCCGCCACCGGTATCAACGGCTCGCGGGCCCAGCTGCCGTTCGGTCTTGATCCCGCCCACACCCCGGTACTGGGCAGCTATCAGGTCGGCGTCAAAGCGCCGGCGGCGCTTCGCTCGGCGTGGTATCGGCTGCCGCCGACCCGCGACAAGGGGGGCCCACTGCTCGCGGTGTCGGCCGCCGGACGCTTCGATCCGCGCGACGTGAAGGTGCAGTGGGCCGGCGACGACGAGAAAGTGACCGGCAGCGCCGGCTTCGCTGACGTCGGGTCGCCGCCCGCGTGGCGCAACCTGCGCCTGCCGTTGTCGGCGATTCCGGCCGGCGCCACCCAGATTCGGCTCACGGCGACCGCCGACGATCTCGCGCCGACGCAATGGATCGCGCTCACTCCCCCGCGGATTCCACAGCTGCGCACGCTTCAAAGCGTGATCGGCTCGCAAGACCCCGTGATGCTGGACTGGCTGGTGGGGTTGGATTTCCCGTGCCAGCGGCCGTTCGGCCACGACGACGGCGTCATCGAGGTGCCGAAGTGGCGCATCCTGCCCGACCGGTTCGGCGCCGAGGCGAACTCGCCGGTGATGGACAATCTCGGCGGCGGTCCGCTGGGCATCATCGAGCTGCTGCTGCGCCCCTCCACCGTCGCCACCTATCTCAACCACGACTGGTACCGCGATTGGGGCGCCTTGCAGCGGTTGACGCTCTACTACCCGGATGCCAAACCGGCGCGGCTCGATCTCGGTTGGGCAACACGTAGCGGGCTGTGGAGCCCGGCGCCGATGCGCCATTAGGAACGTCGCATACCATCGTGCCTCGTGTCGGGCAGCAGCAGCCATAGTGAGCGTCCGTCACCGACGGTTCGCATCGCCCGCCTGGTCGCGCTGGTCGCCGGCGCGGTGGGGATTGTGTTGTGTGCGCTCGTTCCGCTGCTGCCGGTGAGGCAGACCACGGCGACGATCCTCTGGCCGCAGGCACCCGGCGCTGACGGGAACGTCGGCGACCTCACCGCTCCCCTGGTGTCGGGCGCGCCGCTGGCCCTGGATGTGAGCATCCCGTGCCGGGCGGTCGCGTCGCTGCCCGCGGCGGGCGGGCTGGTGTTCTCCACCGTGCCGCCTGCCGGCACCGACGCCAGCAGGAACGGGCTGTTCGTCCGCGCGAACGACGACGTCGTCGTCGTCGCATTCCGGGATTCCGTGGCTGCGGTTGCACGGCGGTCCGCGGTCGGCGCCGGTGCCTGCACCGTGCTGCACATCTGGGCCGGCGTCGCCGGGGTCGGCGCGGACTTCGTCGGTATCCCCGGCGCGGCCGGGAAGTTGACTGTCGAATACAAGCCGCAGATCGTGGGCGTGTTCACCGAGTTGAAGGTTCCGGCGCAGCCGGCAGCCGCAGGGCCGGCCGCATCCAACGAGCGCCTGAGTGCCCGCATAGACATCGACACCCGGTTCATCACGTCGCCGACGGTGCTCAAGACGGTTGTCATGGTGCTGGGCGTTATCTGTGTGGTCGGCGCGATCGCCGCGCTGGCGGTGCTCGACCGCTACTCGGCCCCGGGGAACCTGTCCGCCGGCGACCGGCGGCTCCGGGCCACCGCCACGACCTGGCTGGCCGACCTCGGGGTGGTCGGGACGCTGGTGTTGTGGCATTTCATCGGCGCGATCTCATCCGACGACGGCTACAACCTAGTCATCGCACGGGTATCCAACGAGGCCGGATATGTGGCGAACTACTACCGGTACTTCGGCACCACGGAGGCACCATTCGACTGGTACCAGGCCGTGCTCGGGGAACTGGCGAAAATCAGCACGGCCGGCGTGTGGATGCGGCTGCCGGCCACCCTGGCCGGCATCGGTTGCTGGTTGATTCTGTCCCGGCGCGCACTGCCGCGGCTCGGCAGCAAGCTGGCCGCCAACCGGGTTGCCGTGTGGACCGCGGGCGCGGTGTTCCTGGCTGCTTGGCTGCCGTTCAACAACGGCCTGCGGCCCGAGCCGATCATCGCTTTCGCGACGATGCTGTGCTGGATTCTCGTCGAGAACGCGATCGCCAGCCGGCGGTTGGCGCCGGCCGCGGTGGCGATCATCGTCGCCACGTTCGCGGTCACTGTCGCGCCGCAGGGACTGGTCGCAGTGGCGCCGCTGCTGGTCGGCGCGCGCGGTATCGCCCGGATCATCGCCCACCGCCGTGCCGCCGACGGGCTACTCGCGCCGATCGCCGGGCTGCTGGCCTCTCTGACGCTGATCCTGGTCGTCGTGTTCCGCGACCAGACGCTTGCGACGGTCGCCGAGTCCGCGCGGATCAAGTACAAGGTCGGCCCGACGATCGCGTGGTACCAGGACGTCCTGCGTTACTACTTCCTCACCGTGGAAGACAGCGTTGATTCGTCCCTGACGCGCCGTTTTGCGATCCTGATCCTGCTCCTCTGCCTGCTCGGCATGCTCGCCGTGCTTCTGCGGCGCGGCGGTGTCCCCGGCATGGCTAACGGCCCGGTGTGGCGTTTGATGGGTACGACGGCCGTCGGGCTGCTGATGTTGACGTTTACACCGACCAAGTGGGCGGTCCAGTTCGGCGTTTTCGCAGGACTGGACGGTGCACTCGGCGCGGTGACCGCGTTCGCGTTCTCGCGCATTGGGCTGCACAGCCGACGAAATCTCGCGGTCTATGTCACGGCGCTTCTGTTCGTGCTCGCCTGGGCGACGTCTGGCACCAACGGCTGGTTCTATGTCGGCAACTACGGCGTGCCGTGGTGGGACAGGCAGCCGGTGATCGCGAGCCACCCGGTGACGTCGATGTTCCTCGCGCTTGCCATCGCTACCGGTCTGCTGGCCGGCTGGCTGCATTTCCGCATGGACTACACCGGGCACACCGAGGTCACCGACAACCGGCGCAACCGGATCCTGGCTTCAACGCCCCTGCTGGTGGTGGCCGTCATCATGGTGGTGCTGGAGGTCGGGTCAATGGCCAAGGCCGCCGCTCAGCGCTATCCCATGTACACCACAGCGAAGGCGAACATCCACGCGTTTGCGGACAAGAGCAGCTGTGCGATGGCAGACGACGTGCTGGTCGAACCCGACGCCAACGCCGGCATGCTCCAGCCGGTGCCAGGCCAGAAGTTCGGTCGCTACGGGCCGCTCGGCGGCGACAATCCAGTCGGATTCACTCCCAACGGGATCGGCGAGAAGTTGGAGCCGGCAGAGCCGATCAGCGCAAACCCGGGAACGCCGAACTCCGCCGGGTCCCCGAACAAGCCGGACGTCGGCATCGGTTACCTGGCCGGCACCGACGGCGGATACGGCCCGCCCGGCGTCAACGGATCGAAGGCGTTTTTGCCGTTCGGTCTCGACCCGGCGCGCACTCCCGTCATGGGCAGCTACGGCGAGAACACCGTCGCGGCCACCGCTACCTCGGCGTGGTACCAACTGCCGCCGCGCACACCCAACCGCCCGCTCGTGGTGGTCGCCGCCGCCGGTGCGATCTTCTACTGGGACGATGTGGGCAACTTCCACTACGGGCAGTCGCTGAAACTGCAGTGGGGTGTGCACCGGCCTGATGGCAGTTATCAGGCACTCGATGAAGTTATGCCCATCGACGTGGGTATGCAGAACGCGTGGCGCAACCTGCGTTTCCCGCTGGCATCCGCGCCTCCACAGGCTAACGTTGCGCGCATCGTCGCCTTGGACCCGAACCTGAGTTCCGACCAGTGGTTCGGATTCACCCCGCCACGCGTGCCGGTCCTGGAGACCGCCCAGCAGTTTCTGGGCTCGCAGACGCCGGTGCTGATGGACATCGCCACCGCCGCAAACTTCCCGTGCCAACGTCCGTTCTCAGAGCACCTTGGGGTCGCCGAGCTACCGGAATACCGCATCGTGCCGAACCAGAAACAGTTGGTGGTGTCGTCGAACGAATGGCAGTCCGCCGAGGGCGGCGGCCCGTTCCTGTTCACGGAGGCGCTGCTGCGGGCGTCGACCGTCCCGACGTATCTGCGCAACGACTGGTACCGCGACTGGGGCGCGATAGAACGCTACGAGCGGTTGGTGCCCGCTGACAAGGCGCCGAATGCCGTGATCGAGCAGGGCAGCACCGTGGTGAACGGCTGGACCCGCCGTGGACCGATTAGGGCGCTGCCATGACAGCGATCTTCGCCGACGTCGAGCGCGAGCCGTCCCGCGCCGATGAGGTGCGCCGCGACGTTAAGGTGACCCGCTGGGTCGCGACGGTCGCCGGACTGATCGGGTTTGTGTTGTCGGTCGCCACGCCGTTGCTACCGGTGGTGCAGACCACCGCGACGCTGAACTGGCCGCAGCACGGGGCGTTGTACAACGTCACATCGCCGCTGATCTCGCAGGCTCCCGTATCGATGAGCGTGACGGTGCCGGCCGACGTGATCCGCGCCATGCCGCCGCAGGGCGGAATGGTGGTGGGCACCGCGCCGAAACAGGGCAAGCAGGCGGCGCTCAACGCGCTGCTCGTGAACGTGACCAGCAGCCGCGTCGACGTCATCGTCCGCAACGTGGTGGCGGCCAGCGTGCCACGCGCTCAGGTCATTTCGCCGCAGTCCGAGCGCGTCGAGATCACGTCGTCGCAGGCGGGCACGTACGCGTCCTTCGTCGGGCTCAGGGACACCGACGGGAAGCCGATGCGAAGCGGCTTCTCCGACCCGAACCTGCGTCCGGCGATCACCGGGGTCTTTACCGACTTGACCGGCCCGGCGCCGCCCGGGCTCAGGCTGTCGGCGGTGATCGACACCCGGTTCTCCACCACGCCGACGACACTCAAGCTCACCGCAATGATCGTCGCGATGGTGGCCACCGTGGTGGCGCTGCTCGCACTGTGGCGGCTGGACCGCGTCGACGGCCGCCGCATGCACCGGCTCATACCTGCCCGCTGGCGGACCTTCACCGCGACCGACGTGGTCGTGGTCGGCGGCTTCCTGCTGTGGCACATCATTGGCGCGAACTCGTCCGACGACGGCTACATGCTCCAGATGGCCCGCGTCGCGGGGCCCGCGGGCTACATGTCGAACTACTTCCGCTGGTTCGGCAGCCCGGAGGACCCGTTCGGCTGGTACTACAACGTGCTGGCGCTGATGACGCATGTCAGCGACGCCAGCATCTGGATCAGGCTGCCAGACTTGATCTGCGCGCTGGTCTGCTGGCTGCTGCTCTCCCGTGAGGTGCTGCCCCGGCTCGGCCCCGCGGTGGCGTCCAGCAAGGCCGCGATGTGGGCGGCGGGTTTCGTGCTGCTGGCGGCCTGGATGCCGTTCAACAACGGGCTGCGCCCCGAGGGACAGATCGCTGCCGGCGCCCTGATCACCTACGTGCTGATCGAGCGCGCGATCATCTCCGGGCGACTGACGCCCGCGGCGTTGGCGATCGTCACGGCCGCGTTCACGCTCGGCATGCAGCCCACCGGGCTGATCGCCGTCGCCGCGTTGTTGGCCGCCGGGCGCCCCCTGCTGCGGATTCTGGTGCGGCGGCATCGGGCGTTCGGCACGTGGCCGCTGGTGGCGCCGCTGCTGGCCGCAGGTTTCGTGGTGCTCACCGTGGTTTTCGCCGACCAGACGCTAGCGACAGTGTTTGAGGCCACCAGGATTCGCACCGCGATCGGTCCGAGCCAGCCTTGGTACACCGAGAACCTGCGCTACTACTACCTCATCCTGCCCACCGTCGACGGGTCGCTGTCGCGCCGGTTCGGGTTCCTGATCACCGCGCTGTCGCTGTTCACGTCGATGTTCATCATGTTGCGCCGCAAGCGGATTCCCGGTGTGGCACGCGGACCGGCGTGGCGGTTGATGGGCATCATCTTCCTCACCATGTTCTTCCTGATGTTCACCCCGACGAAGTGGGTGCATCACTTCGGCCTGTTCGCGGCCGTCGGCGCGGCGATGGCAGCGCTGGCGACGGTGCTGGCATCGCCGTCGGTGCTGCGTTGGTCGCGCAACCGGATGGCCGTGCTCGCGGCGGTGTTCTTCGTTCTGGCGTTGTGCTTCGCCACCACCAACGGCTGGTGGTACGTGTCCAGCTACGGGGTGCCGTTCAACAACGCGATACCGAAGATCGGCGGAATCACGATCAGCACAATATTTTTTGCCCTATTTGCGATCACCGCGTTGTACGCCATGTGGCTGCACTTCGTGTCCCGTGACCACGGTGAGGGCCGGATCGCGCGGGCGCTGACCGCCGCACCCATCCCGATCGCTGCGGGTTTCATGACGCTGGTGTTCGTCGGGTCGATGCTGGTCGGCGTGGTGCGCCAGTACCCCACCTACTCCAACACCGCGGCCAACCTTCGCGCTTTCGTCGGCGGCTGCGGTCTGGCCGACGATGTGCTCGTCGAGCCCGATCCCAACAACGGCTTCTTGCGGCCCGCACCCGGTAACTACGGGCCATTGGGTCCGCTCGGCGGTGTCAAACCGGTCGGGTTCACCCCGAATGGGGTTCCGGATCACATTGTGGCCGAGGCGATTTACCAGAACTTGCCGCAGCCGGGCACCGACTACGATTGGGAATCACCGACGAAGCTTTCTCTGCCTGGCGTCAATGGGTCGACAGTGCCGCTACCGTATCGGCTGGACCCGGCCCGCACGCCGGTGGCAGGTAGCTGGGTCGAAGGACCTCAGCAGCAGAGCACGCTCACCTCCGCTTGGTACGAGCTTCCGCCCGCCGACGCCGGGCACCCCCTGGTGGTGATCACCGCGGCCGGCACGATCACCGGCAAGAGCGTGTTGGACGGGTACGTCAAAGGCCAGACAGTCGAACTGGAGTTCGCGCGGAGCGGCCCCGGCAGCGCGTTGGTACCGGGCGGACGGCTGGTGCCCTACGATCTCGGTCCGACTCCCTCGTGGCGCAATCTGCGGTTCGCGCGCTCCGACATTCCCAGCGACGCGGTCGCGGTGCGTGTGGTCGCCGAGGACCTGTCGCTGACGCCCGGTGACTGGATTGCGGTGACGCCGCCACGCGTACCGGAATTGCGCTCGCTTCAGGAGTACGTCGGCTCCACGCAGCCGGTGCTGATGGACTGGGCCGTGGGCCTGGCTTTTCCATGCCAGCATCCGATGCTGCACAACCACGGCGTCACCGAGGTGCCCGTGTTCCGTATCACACCCGACTACTCGGCCAAGCAGCATGACACCGACACCTGGGAGGACGGCCGCAACGGCGGGCTGCTCGGTATCACGGACCTGCTGCTTCGCGCCCACGTGATGGCGACATACCTTTCCCACGACTGGGGCCGCGACTGGGGGTCTCTGCGCAGGTTCGACACGGTCGTCAACGCCACGCCCGCCACGCTGGATCTCGGCACGGCCACTCGAAGCGGACTATGGGAGCCCGGCAGGATCCGGATCAAGCCATAGCCGGCCGTTCGGTGCCCCGCCGCGCTTCGCGATACTCTGCAGATCGTGAAACGGCCCGATGAGACGTATGCCGAACTGACGTTCTCGGAGCACGCGGGACCCGGTTCCCTGCTCGCACAGCGCGGGCTTTTCGCGGGGACGTCGCCGATTGTCAGTGACGAGCTGTACGCAAAGATCAAGGGCTCCGTACAGCGCAGTCGCTTCTCGCTTCGGCTCCAAGCCGGTGCCCGCGCAACCACCAATACGTACTTTGGGAGGTTCGCCGCCAGCTACTGGCAGCGCTGGACAACGGTCACGGAGGTCACCGCGTCCGCGCGGATCGCGGCGGCGTCCCGGTGCAAGATCAGGCTCGTAGCGTCCGACATTGCCGGGCACCGGCGGATCATCGCCGTCGAAGACAGCGAAAAAGACAGCGAAAAAGACAGCGAAAAAGACTTTGTCGTGCTGCACGCCCCGCTCGACAAGTTTCTGGACGGCGGCGCATTGTGGCTCGAATTCGAGGCGGTCGGCGGCCCGGTCGAGATCAGCGACGTCGAATGGACCGTGGCCGCACCTGCCACGGTGCGTCCGGTGGCCGTGGTGATCTGCACGTTCAACCGGCCGAAGGACTGCGCGAACACGGTGGCCGCGCTTGCCTCCGAGACGCGGGTTCTCGGTTCGGTCGACGGTGTCTATGTGGTTGACCAGGGCACGGACGCGGTCGAAGACAATCCCTTGTTCCAACAGGTCGTGCCGAGATTCGGCGGCAAGCTGCGCTACATTCGCCAGCCGAATCTTGGTGGCGCGGGCGGCTTTACGCGTGGCCTCTACGAGGTGTCGGCGATCAACTCGCACACCGACGTCATCCTGATGGACGACGACATTCTCTGCGAACCCGAAACGCTCCTGCGTCTCACCGCATTCGCGAATGTCACCATCGACCCGACGCTCGTCGGTGCACAGATGCTCTACCTGTTCAACCCGGACTACCTCAACGCCGGTGCGGAGGAAGTGCATCTCGACGCGCTCCAGCACGGTCGGATCGTGCCGAAGGCGTTGTTCAACACCAGCATGATCAAAAAGAACCAGGAACGCCGCGTCGACGCGGGATACAACGCGTGGTGGACATGCCTGATCCCCGCCGAGGTGGTGGCCAAGGTCGGTCTTCCCGTCCCCGTCTTCTTCCAATGGGACGACGTGGAATACGGCCTGCGGGCCCGCGAGGCGGGCTTTGTCACCGTGACGCTGCCCAACGCCGCGGTGTGGCACGCCGACTTCTACTGGAAGGACTATGACGACTGGGCGCGGTACTTCAGCACACGCAACGCGTTGATCGTCGGCGCCCTCCACGGCGACATCGACACGAAAAGCACCAGCCGCCGGTTGTTCCGCGAGATTGCGGAGTTTCTGGTAGCGATGCAATACGGTCTGGCCGCCACCACATTGCGCGGAATCGAGGATTTTCTCGCCGGACCGGACGTCCTGGCGGACGGCGGGATCGAGGCCGCGGCCGCGATTCGCCGCGAACGCGCGCACTACCCGGAAACCGTCATGTACTCGCCGGTCACCGCGCCGGTGCGCGCCGCTGACATCGTGGTCCGCCGGGCTGCCGGTCAGCCGAGCCGCCCGCGCGTGGTTCTTGTCAAACGTGCGATCCACCAGTTGCTCGGCCGCACTGGGCACGGCGTGATCGCGGTTCCGCGTGAGGATGCGTACTGGTGGCACATATCGCTGTTCGACCACGTGGTGGTGACCGACTCATCACAGTCCGGATTCCGAATCCGGCGCCGGCGCAGGGGGGTTGGGCTGAAATTGCTCCGCCGGACAATCACCGTACTGCGCCGGCTGGTGAAGGAGTGGCCCGCTGTGCAACAGAGATATCGGGATGCGCACCCGCAGCTGACCAGCCGCGAGAACTGGGAGCGTCTCTTCGGCGGATCTACCGGGGCCGGGACTAGCTGACCGCCATGGCCGTGACCAGACAACCGCTCACCAAAGACCAGAGGAACTCGTTCATCGCCGCCCAACTGGGGTGGACGATGGACGCTTTCGACTACTTCATCGCGGTGCTGGTCTACGCCGACATAGCCCGCACGTTCCACACGAGCACGACGAAGGTGGCGTTCATCACGACGGCGACGCTGATGATGCGCCCGGTTGGTGCGTTGCTGTTCGGGTTGTGGGCCGACCGCGTGGGCCGGCGGGTTCCGTTGATGGTCGACGTCACGTTCTACTCGATCGTCGGATTCCTGTGCGCATTCGCTCCGAACCTGACCGTGCTGTTTATCCTGCGCCTCCTGTACGGCATCGGCATGGGCGGCGAGTGGGGTCTGGGCGCCGCGTTGGCGATGGAGAAAATTCCGGTCGAGCGGCGGGGCTTTTTCTCCGGCCTGTTGCAGGAGGGCTACTCGTTCGGCTATCTGCTCGCCTCGCTGGTCAGTCTGGTCGTATTGGACTGGGCGGGACTGTCGTGGCGGTGGATGTTCGGTGTGAGCATTGTCCCGGCGTTTATCTCGCTGATCATCCGGTCGCGGGTGCGCGAGTCGGAGGTGTGGGAAGCATCGCAGGAGCGAATGCGAGTGACCCAGACCAGGCTGCGCGATCTGGTGATGGACCCGAAGATCTACCGGCGATTCATCTACCTGGTGCTGTTGATGACCGCGTTCAACTGGATGAGCCACGGCACGCAAGATGTCTACCCGACGTTCCTGTCGGCCACGC
>Ga0306920_100012671_pt1 | contig 11448 bp, 8 predicted proteins | sample flu12Cox44000170_FD_204666 | JGI IMG/M metagenome (GOLD analysis project Ga0306920, IMG submission 204666) | Lab enrichment of tropical soil microbial communities from Luquillo Experimental Forest, Puerto Rico - flux4day.12C.oxic.44.000.170 (v2)... | ecosystem: Environmental > Terrestrial >...
CTCATCGTCCACGATCTCAAGAACCCGCTGTCGAGCATCCTGTCGAACGCCCAGTACGTGCTGGGGCGGAACGGTCTCGGCGGCGGCGACGACCGCGACGCCGTGGACGACATCGTGCGCGCGTCGCAGTCGATGATGCGCCTGGTGATGAACCTGCTCGACGTCTCGCGCAGCGAAGACGGGGCCCTCGTGCCGCACGTGACCGATTTCCACCTGCCCACCCTGCTCGCCGAGATCTGCTCGGAGATGGGCCGGCGGGTGGAGGACAAGGGGCAGCGCCTGGCGCTCAGCCTGGCGGGGGGGGTCGACGGCCTGCGCGGCGATCGCGACTTCGTTCGCCGGATCGTCGAGAACCTGATCGACAACGCCTACAAGTACGGGCCGCGCCAGGCGACGATCACCATCGACCTCCGCCCGGCGGTCATGGAGGACGGCGTCGAGCGGGCGGTCGAGATCCGCGTCCGCGACGAGGGGGAGGGGATCCCCGCCGCCTATCGCCAGCTCATCTTCGAGAAGTACGGGCGGATCGAGGCGCGCCCGGCGAACGAGGCGCGCAACAGCCACGGCCTCGGGCTGGTGTTCTGCCGGCGGGCGGTGGCGGTGCACGGCGGGGCCATCTGGGTCGAGGACGGCGACGGGCGGGGCGGCTGCTTCTGCGTGCGGCTCCCCGTCGCGCGCCTCCCCCTGTCGGCGGCGGGCGGCGCGGCGGGCGCGGCGGCGGTCAAGGGGCGGCTGGCGTTCGGGTAGGCCGTGCGGCTCGACGACGAGACCCCCGGGACGCGCCGGCTCTACGCCGAATCCCGCCAGGAGGTTTGCACCCGCACCGACCGGATGTTCCTCTGGCTGCTGGTGTTCCAGTGGGTGACGGCGTTCTCGACGGCGCTGTGGGCCTCGCACCTCGGCTGGCGCTGGACGCTGGTGGGGCTGCCGGCGCTGTTCTGGAAGGCGCTGTTCCTCGGCGGCGGGTTCACCGCGTTCTCGGCCTACTTCATCGTGCGCTACCCGGGGTCGCCGTCGACGCGGCAGTGGGTGGCGATCGGGCAGGGGCTGGTCACCTCGCTGCTCGTCCACGTCTCGGGCGGGCGTCCCGAGATCCGCACCGTCATCTTCGCCTCGCTGGCCTGCCTGGCCATGTACCGCGACGTCCCGGTGCTGCTGCTCGCGAGCCTCATCACTGGCATCGATCACGTCCTCGGCTGCTACCTCTGGCCGCGCACGGTGTTCGGCTTCGCCCAGGTCTCGCCCTGGGCCTGGATCGGCGACGTCTCGTACGTGGTGGTGGAGGATCTCCTGCTGACGCTGGCCATCGCCAAGAGCCAGAACGACATGCTCGTGGCGGCGCGCCGGCAGGCGACGATCGAGGCGGGGCGGGCGGCGCTCGAGCGCGAGGTGGCGGAGCGGCAGCGCACCGAGCGGCTGCTGTCGCTGCAGTACGTGATCACGCGCGTCCTGGCGGGGGCCCACAGCCTGTCGGAGGCGGCGCCGCTCATCCTGCGCATCATGGGCGAGAACCAGGGGTGGCACGTCGGCGAGCTGTGGGCCGTCGACGAGGGGCGGCAGGCGATGACCTGCGTGGACGTCTGGCACGCGCCGGAGTTCGAGCGCCCGAGCTTCATCGATGGCCGGCGGTCGCTGCGCATCGCGCCCGGCGACGGCCTCCCGGGGCGGGTCTGGCAGCGGCGGCTGCCGCTCTGGATCTCCGACCTCGCCGACGAGCCGACGGTGCCGCTGGCCGCGTTCGCCGTCGAGTCGGGGCTGCACGGCGCCTTCGCCATCCCGCTCCGCAACGGCCCGGAGGTGATCGGCGTGATGGCCTTCTTCTGCGTCGAGCCGCGCCAGGCCAACGACGATCACCTGTCCATGCTGAGCGCGCTCGGCGGCCAGATCGGGCAGTTCATGGAGCGCAAGCGGATCGAGGAGGGGCTCAAGGACAGCGAGGAGCGCTACCGGTCGGTGATCGCCGCGCTCGACGAGGGGATCATCCTCGTCGAGGCCGGCGGGCGGCTCATCGCCTCCAACGCCGCCGCCGAGCGGATCCTGGCCCGGTCCGCTCAGGAGCTTCTCGGGCGGCCGGGGACCGAGCCGTTTGCGTCCGCGGTCGATGAGAACGAGGACCCCGTCCCAGCCGCGGAGCTGCCGTTCTCCGCGACGCTGCGCGCGCGCGAGCCGCGCCAGAACGTGGTGCTGGGCGTGACCCGGCGCGACGGCAGCCGGGTCTGGATCTCGATGAACTCGCGCCCGCTGGCCCACTTCGGCGCCGAGGCGCCGTACGCGGCGATGGCCTCGTTCTCCGACATCACGGCGCGCAAGGCGGCGGAGGCGTCGCTGCGCGCCGCGCACGCCGAGCTCGAGTCGCGCGTCGACCGCCGCACCAGCCAGCTCACCGAGGCCAACCAGCGCCTCAAGAAGGAGGTGGAGGAGCGCGAGCGCGCCCAGCGCGAGATGCGCAGCGCCAGGGACGCGGCCGACACCGCCAACCAGGCCAAGAGCGCCTTCCTCGCCAACATGAGCCACGAGCTGCGCACGCCGCTCAACGCGGTCATCGGCTTCTCCGAGCTGCTCGAGCAGCAGATCTTCGGTGACCTCAACGGCAAGCAGCAGACCTACGTGGGGAACGTGCTGGTCTCGGGCCGCCACCTCCTCCAATTGGTCAACGACGTGCTCGACATCTCCAAGGTCGAGGCCGGGCGCATGGACCTCGCCTACGAGCGCACGCCGATCGGCAGCATCGTCGACGTCGTCCGCGGCGTCATCGCCGCCGTCGCCGCCAAGAAGGGGATCGAGCTGGAGGTCGACGTGGGCCCCAACCTCCCCGAGGTCTACATCGATCCCGGGCGCATCAAGCAGGTCCTCTACAACCTGATCTCGAACGCCATCAAGTTCACCCCCCGGGGAGGCGTCGTCCGCCTCATCGCCCGCGCCTCCGACCGCCACATCATCGTCCGCGTCTCCGACACCGGCGTCGGCATCGCGCGCGAGGATCTGCCGCGGCTGTTCCGGGAGTTCGAGCAGCTCCCCCAGCCCGGCGGCGCCCGCCCCGAGGGGACGGGCCTCGGGCTGGCGCTCACCCGCCGCCTCGTCGAGCTCCACGGCGGCAAGGTCGCCGTCGAGAGCGAGCTCGGCAAGGGCTCCACCTTCTCGGTCCACCTGCCGCTCAAGTCGCCCGACGAGACCACCGGGATCCGCCTCCCCGGCACCGCGGTCGGCTAGGGCCGCCCGGGTCCGGTCATTCCGAGTAGACTGACCGGGCGGGGGCGCCGTGAAGCACCGAACTGCCGTGTCGCTGGGAATCGTCTCGCTGGGCCTCGTCCTCGGGGCGGCCCCGGCAGGGGCAGCGCCGGCGCTGCGGCAGATCGCCGAGATCGCCGTGGATGACGGCGTCATCCATGAAGCCTTCGCCTTCGCCGACGGCGGGGCTCGGCTCGCCTACGTCAAGACCGACAGCAAGGGGAGAACCCAGCTTCACGTGGGGGCGCCGGGCGGCGGCAAGATGACGACCACGGACATCACCTCGTTCACGCGCGATCCGGAGCGGATCGTGTTCCTCGACGGGCACTGGTTCGTGATCGCCAACGAGGGGGCCCGGCGCGCCGCCGTGGTGGGCCCGACCGGGCGGCTGGAGAACGAGCTCCCGGCCTTCGGCGAGGGCGTCGTCTCCAACGTCCGCGGGAGGAGCTTCGTCACCGCGACCGACAAGGGGGACACGCCGGCCGGCCATGCCTACAGCATCGTCGCCTATAGGCCGAACGGCGCGCAGCTCGGAAGCAAGCTCGTGACCATCGGCCCGGACGGCACGCTGGCCGGCAGCCAGGGCCTGGTGTTCGTCGCGTTCAGCGGCGGGTACCTGCAGGCGCTGGTGAAGAAACCAGGACGATACGACGCCAAGGCCGACGTGCGCGGTGGCACCGAGATCGCCGTCCTCGACATCCTCACGGGCAAGACCGGGCCCGCGAAGAGCCTGGCCCACGATCAGGCGTTCCTCGGCCTGGCCAGCAAGCGCGCCGAGAAGCCCGGCCTCGAGACCTTCGTCCGCGTGGACGACGACGGGGCGGGGCTCGAGCTGGTGGGGCCCGGCGAGAAGGTCCGGCCGCTGACCCTCCCCACGAAGTTCTCGCTCTACGAGGCCCGCTCGCTGCAGCAGCAGCCGTCGGCGGGCCAGCTCTACTTCTCGCTGACGGTCGACCCCCTCAATCCGGATCAGGTCGCGGCGCATCACAAGGGCGCCCGCGTGCTGCACCTGTTCGAGGTCGGGCTCGGCTCGGCCGCGGCCACCGCGCTCGGCGAGGTGCCGCTCGACGACGCCGACAACTACGCGTGGGCGGCAGCCGGCAACAAGCTCGCGGTCCTCAAGCGGACCGGTCAGAGCGGCCGCAACCAGATCGTGATCTTCGCTCGTTGAAGCGGCTACCCGAAGCTGGCGTGGTATCCGGCGTCCTCGACCGAGCGGCAGGCCGCCGTCGCGGAGAGCGGCTTCGTCGTGTCGAGCATGACGGCGAGCTCGTCGGTCTGGTGAACGCCGATGCTCCCCTCGTAGGCGCCGGGGTGCGGGCCGTGGACGACGCCCGCCGGGTGGTGCGACAGGCTCCCCGGGCCGACCCCCTTGCGCGAGGTGAAGCTGCCGCCCGCATAGAAGATGATCTCGTCGCAGCCGACGGACGAGTGCGGGTAGGGGCAGGGGATGGCCTGCGGGTGGAAGTCGAGCGGGCGGGGAACGAAGCTGCAGATGAGCGCGCCGCGCGTGGCGAAGGTGCCGTGCACCGTCGGCGGGAGGTGGACGAGGCCGACGCGGGGCTGGAACTTGAGGATTGGGAAGGCCCACGGGTAGACGGTGCCGTCCCATCCGACGACGTCGAGCGGCGCGTGGTCGTAGCGGAAGCCGTGGAAGGTCCCGCCGCGCTTGACGACGAGGTCGCGCAGCCCCTCGTCGCGCGGGCCGGCGAACGCCGGGCGCCGGAAGTCGCGGTGGCCGTAGGGGGCGTCCATGCGCAGCTGGCCGACCTCGTTGCGCCACTGGCGCAGGAGTCCCAGACCGCCCACGCATTCGATCGACAGCCAGTACTGCGGCCGGTCGTCGAGCACGAAGCGGTGGATGAGGCCCTTCGGCACCGCTAGGTAGTCGCCCGCGCCGAAGGCGACGTCGCCGAGCGGCGACCGCAGCACGCCGCCCCCCTCGTGGACGAAATAGAGGTCGTCGGCGTCGCCGTTGGCGAAGTAGACCGGGTCCGAATCGTCGGGGTGGACGGCGGAGATGACGACGTCGTCGTTGTAGAGCAGCGGCACGCGCGCGTCGACGGGCGGCCCGCCCCGCCGGGGCAGGTCCTGCGAGCGGTAGTGGCGGCGGGCGAGCGGGCGGTCCTCGTCGTCGTCCGCCCCGGGGACCTCCCAGCCGTGGGCGGCGTTCGCGACCGCCGCCGTGTGCGGGCGCTCGGCGTGGTACATGATCGTGAACGGACCCTCGAAGCCGTCGCGGGTGAGGCACTCCTCGTGGCGCAGCTTCCCGGCCTCGTCACGCAGCGCGGTGTGCGGCTTGTCCGGGACGGTGCCTGAGGTCATGCGATCGAGCACGGTGTTCCCCTGCCTTCGCCTCTACATCCGCGGCAGCGCCGGCGCGGGGGCGCCGCGCCCCGCGCCGCGCGTCTGCTCGCGCTCGATGGCCTCGAACAGCGCCCGGAAGTTGCCGGCGCCGAACCCCTGGTCCCCCTTGCGCTCGATGATCTCGAAGAAGAACGGCCCGGCCTCCGGGTCGTGGTAGAGGCCGGCCGCCTCCTTGAGGAAGATCTGCAGGAGGTACTGGTGCGGCTTGCCGCCGTCGACGAGGATCTCGAGCTCGCGCAGCGTGGCGAGGTCTTCGTCGATGGCGCCGACGCCGAGCTGCCCGAGGCGCTCCGGGAGCACGTCATAGTAGCTGCCCGGGGTGGGCATGAACTCCACGCCCGCGGCCCGCAGCCCGCGCACGGCGCCCACGATGTCCCCGACCGACAGCGCTGAGTGCTGGACGCCGTCGCCGCGGTTGTCCTCGGCGAACAGGTTGATCTGCGACTGCTTGAAGAACGGCCGGAACGGTTCGTTGTTGGCGAACTTGACGCCCGAGGCCCGGTCCCACATCACCACCGACTTGAGGCCGGACCCCCCGGTCCGCTCGACCGCCGAGGGGACGTCGCTGGTGTGGAACTTGATCTCCCAGAACGGTTCGAAGCCGAGCACGTGCTCCATCCAGAGCAGCGCGGGGCGCATGGTCTGGAAGTTCGAGGTCAGGTGGTCGATGCGCTGGAAGCCGAAGCGGTTGCCGGCGGGCGCCGCCGTCAGCCCCTCGGCCGCGACGAACCCGGGGTAGAGGCGCGTGTAGCCGCGGCGCTCGACGAAGCGGAAGGTCGTGTCGCCGAACGGTGTGGTGATCGAGAACATTGCCAGCGTCCCGCCGTCGTCCTGGAAGCGCTGGACGTCGGTGATGAACGTCCCGCCGCGCTCGTCGAGCAGCGCGAACGCCCGCTCGGCGTCCGCCACGTCGAACACCACGGTCCCCACTCCCTCCGGGTGCTTGCGCAGGTAGCGCCAGGCCCGCCCCCCCTCGCCGACGGGCTGGTGGATGACGAACAGGGCGTCGCCGGCCCGGAAAGCGGCTGACCGCTGCCGCCCCTCGCGCTCCATCTCCGGCCCGCTCGCGCCGATCTCGACGAAGTCGAGCTTGTCGACGAAGAACCGCCGCGTCCGTTCGAGGTCGTGCACGTAGTAGTGCAGGGCCTCGATTCTTTCGATGCCGAGCGGGGGGAGCGTGCCCATACCGCTATTTTAGCGCCGGCGCGCCCGCGCCGCCGTCGGCCGGTGTACGCGATATCCAAAAGCTAACGTTCGTCTCCGTCGAGCACACGCGTCCAAGAAGGTGGCGCTTGAGCTCGACTGGCCCGATAATCGGCGCTTTCCACCCCCCCCGGGAAGGAGGAGGACCAGCATGACGAAGCGATCCCCCCTGTTGATGGCCTCGACCCTCGCCGTCGCGTACTGGGCCGTGTTCTTGGCCGTGTTCTTGGGCGTGTCCGGGGCCGGCGTCGCGCGCGCCGACGAGCTGGTAGTCCCCAAGGCGACTCCGACAGCCGAGGGCGAGCCGCCGCCGCCCCGGCCGGCCGCGAACTGGCTGGTCTACAACGAGCGGCCGCTCACGCTGTCGAAGGGGATGCTCCTGCTGCACGGCGACCTCGTCGACGTGCTGACGTCGGGCCAGGGGGGGAAGCCGATCTGGATTACGCCGAACATCTACTACGGCGTCACCGACGACTTCACCATCGGCATCGCCGGCAACGTCGACGCGGAGTTCTTCCCCGTCGGCGGCGGCTTCTGCTTCGGCGGGACCTATTGCTCGAATCACATCCTCAACAAGGGGAGCCTGGACATGCTCCTCTCCCTCCTGCGCGCGCCGGGGAGCGCCGTGGCCCTCCACGCGGGCGCCGACGTCAGCAACTTCAGCCCCTTCGTCCTCGACGTCCGCGGCGGCGCCCTCATGAGGTTCGGGCTGGCCGGGCCGCTCGCCCTGCTGGCTGATCCCGCGGTCAGCGTCTACGTGCTGAACCGCGGCCCCGGCGCCGAGGAGTGGATCACCGTGCCGCTCAGGCTCGGCTTCCAGATCAACGACCAGGTCAACGCGGGCCTCGCGACCGGCCTCAACGCGCCCGTGGATGGCTTCGCCAAGAACTACGCCATCCCGGTCGGCGTGATGGCCCTGCTCACCCCCAACGAGAGGCTCGACGTCGGGTTCAACTTCACGCTGGGGAACGTCGGGGGCAAGCACCAGAGCGGGCAGGGGGCGTTCACCAACAAGTCCATAGCCCTCACCGTCAACTACCGGCTCTGACGGCCGCTCAGCGATCGGGCGTGGGCCTGCACCCGCCGTCGGACGCCCACCGTGGCCGCGATGGCCACCCCGAGGTAACAGAGCGCGAGGACGAAGTTCAGCCAGTTGGCCCAGGCCGGCTGGCCGCGAGCGTTGCCGACGGCGAACACGGCGCCGAGGCCGAGCCCTAACAGCGCCGGCACGATGGCCGCCGAGGGCTGCTCGTCAGGCTCGTCGAGGAGCCCGGCGGCGCCGAACGACAGCACGGCGGCGACGGCGTTGAACCACAAGACGGTCGCGCTGTGATCGCGGCTGAGGCCGAACCACCAGAGGATGGCCATCGCCAACCCGAGCAGGAGCAAGCTCTTACGTAGCATCTCTGCCCCTCCTGCTACGCATTCTGGCTACGAGCAGGCCCGCAAGTAAGAGCCAGACGCCGGGCTCCCCGCGCGGCGCCGCGATGCCGCAGCCGCAGCCTGAGCTCGAGCCGCCGCCCCCGCCGGTCCCCGTCGCCGTCCCGCCGGTGCTCCCGCCCGAGGCGCGGCCCGCCGCGCCGCCTGCGGCGCCGCCCCCGACACCGGCGCCGCCGACGGTGCTCCCGCCGCTCCCGCCGGCGCCCCCTCCCGCGCCGCCGCCCCCGGACACGGGCGGGTTCGCGGAGCAGACGGTCGGCTCCCAGATCATCCCCGGCGATCCCACCCCCACGCCGGCCAGCGCCGCGCAGGTCATCTGGCAGGTGGGGTTCGCGCGCAGGCAGGCGACGATCGCCTGCACGTCGCCGAAGGAGACCACTTTGTTCCAGGTCGTCCCCTCGTCGGCGGAGACGCCGAGCGCGTAACCGTCCGCGGTGTCGTTCGTCGCCGCGTAGACGTTGCCGCCGCGCTGCGAGAGCGCGCGGACCTGGGGGACGCCGTCGATCTCCTGGAAGGTCTTGCCGGCGTCGCGCGACCGGAACAGCACCGACGTGATCCCGGAGTCGATCGTGGCCCCCACGATCACGGTGCCGCTCGGCAGGCGCACGAACGAGTTGAAGAAGCCCGTGGTCAGCGGGGCCGACGCCGTCTGGCCGCCGTCGCGGGTGACGGCGATGGCCTGGGCGTTCGCGCCGAGGAGGAGCAGGTAGACGAGCGTCGGGTCGGCGGGGTCGACGCCGACGATGCGGAGCTGCCCGTTGCCGATGGAGCTCGTCAGATCGGTGAGCGTGAAGTGCGCGCCGCCGTCGGTCGACCGGGCGAGCTTGGGCCTGGTGTCCGAGGTGGTGAGCGACAGGTAGACCGTCATCGGGTCGGAGCGGGCGATCTCGACGCCGCCGATGCTGTCGCCGCCCGTGGTCTGGTAGAGCGGTGTGGTCGCGAAGGTCGTGCCGCCGTCGCTCGAGGCGAAGAGGCTGTAGACCCCGCCCAGAAACCCGATCGCCAGCACACGGTCCGCGTTGGTCGGATCGGGAAAGAAGTCCGTCACCGACTGGCCGTCCACGCCGCCGCTCGCGGTCTGCCAGCCGCACGAGGCGTCGTCGGAGAACGCGAGCTTCTTGTTGGCGAGCGTGAACAGGCGGTGCCGCGGCGCCGGGCCCAGCACGTACTGATAGCCGAGCGAGTTCGCGTCCTGTTCGCAGGACCACTGGAACGTCTGGCCGCCGTCGTCGGAGATCAGCAGGCCGAAGTTCGTGGCCAGCATCATCTCGTTCGGCCAGTCGGCCGGCGTCATCACGCTCTGCGAGTCGGGGAACGCCCCGTTGGCGCGGGCGCGCCCGGGCGCCGCCGCCGCCAGCGCGGCGGCCAAGGCGGCCAAGATCGACGCGTTCCTAGCTCTTCGCCGCACGCCTCGATCTCCGGCGCGCAAGCGATCCCCCGACGACGAGCAGGCCCACGAGGCCCGACCAGGCGCCGGACGGTCCGGGTGTGGCGTCGCACGCGCAGCCGCCGGTGGCGGCGCTCTGGCCGCTCGTGCCGGCGGTCCCGGTCGCGCTCGCGCCGGCGGTGCCGGTCCCAGTCCCCGTCGTTCCGGCCGTGCCGGTCCCGCTGCCGGTGGTGCCGGCGGTGCCCGCGCCCGTCGTGCCAGCCGTGCCCGGGCCGGCCGTCCCCGCGCTCCCGGTCGCGCCGCCGCTTCCCGCCGCAGTCGCTCCGCCGGCGCCGCCTCGGCCTCCGGCACCCGTCGTCCCGCCGCGCCCGCCCGCCCCCGCCGTGCCCGTCGTCCCGGCCGTGCCGGTGGTCCCCGCCGTGCCCGTGGTCCCGCCCGATCCGCCGCCGTAGAGCGGTCCGCAGCTCGTGGCGTCGGGCCCGGGCGCGGTGAAGGCGCTGCCATCGGCGCAGGTCACCGCGCCGGTCGCGGTGGTCGTGATCGTGACGCTGGCGCTCGACGCGCTGATCGAGTTGACGGTGATGGTGAGGCCGCCCGCCGGATCGCTGTAGCTCTTCCCCGCCGTCAACCCCGCGTCGTTCAGCGTCGCCGTCGCGTAGTTCGTGTCGAGGAGGTAGAGGTAGGGCGCCGCCCTGGTGGTCGTGGGCAGGTCCGCCCCGAGCGACACCAGCACCATCGGCCCGAGGCCGCTGTCGAACCCGAGCGGCGCGCGCATCTCGAGGTAGTAGTCGGTCAGCGTCGGCCCGGTCCCCTGGCGGTCGTTGGCGGTGGGCGCGGGGCGGCTCTTCGGCGCCGGAATCTGCACGAGCTGCACGCCGCCACAAGGTAGCTCTTGCGGCACGAGGGTCAACGTCGTGCTCCCCCCGGCCTTGACTACGTTGCAGCCGCTGATCCAGCCCTGCGCGTACTTGTGATACGCCGACGGGTGGTGGGCGCCGTTGCCCATGAATGACAGCGCGTTGCCGTACTCGATGTGCAGGCACTGCGAGGTGTCGTCGAGGAGCGTCGCCGTCGGGTTCTTGCAGCTGTTGTTGCTGGCGGTGCCGCCGCAGCACATGAAGGGCTCATGGGTCATGCCGAAGTTGTGGCCGATCTCCTGCGCGTAGCCGACGATCTCGTGGAACGAATAGCTCGAGTAGACGCCGGGCTTGTTCGGCGACCCCTCGTCGCCCCAGGTGCCGCAGTTCGCCCCCGACGGGATCTTGCCGTAGACCCAGAAGTAGTGGTTGTACGTCATCCCGAGCGCGCTGATCTCCGACATGACGGTGGCGCCGTTCCCGGTAGTGTCCGACGAGGGCCCGCAGCAGGCGATGGTCAGGCAGTTCATGACCGGCAGCGTGTAGGGGCCGAAGTACGACGGCATCAGATCCTGAATCCCGTACGAGATCTCCTGGTACATGTGCCGCTGCGACGAGCCGGTCCCGCCGATGACGCTCATGATCGTCGAGGCGGTGGGCGGGCCGCCGCCGATGTCGAACATCATCGCCGCGATCGTGCGCGTCGGCTTGGCGGGCGCGCTCATGAGCCCGCTCTGCGCCGACCAGTCGGTCGGGTTGTCGGCGCCGCTCGGCGTTTGGCCTCCGGGCTCGGCCACCGGCTCGTCCTGACAGCCGGCGAGCGTGCCGACGACGAGCGCCGCGGCGGCGACGGGGACAAGCAGCCTCGAAAGCGACATGGTGGGGGGCCTGACGCGTCCAGACATCTGGTGCTCCTGGGGCTCGGGGTTTGGCCTTGTGAATGCCCGGGCAGCGCCAGATCTATGG
>Ga0306920_100012672_pt1 | contig 11448 bp, 10 predicted proteins | sample flu12Cox44000170_FD_204666 | JGI IMG/M metagenome (GOLD analysis project Ga0306920, IMG submission 204666) | Lab enrichment of tropical soil microbial communities from Luquillo Experimental Forest, Puerto Rico - flux4day.12C.oxic.44.000.170 (v2)... | ecosystem: Environmental > Terrestrial >...
ACGCAGTGAGGGAGCGTGCCTCTGGCACGTGACCGAGCGAGGACGCCGCCACGGGCGGCGAGACGCCGGCTGGGCCGGACGTAATTGCGTGAGGTCGTATTAGCCCGAGACCACACGCTCGACCACGGACTGGGCCACCCAGAAGATCTCGTGGGTCATCCGGTCGAACACGAGATAGACGAACGGCTCAGCCGGGTCGGGATACCAGCCGATCGCGAGTACGTGGAAAGAGCCGGCGTCGCGTCGCTCGCCGTTGTCCTCGCAGGGCCGAGTCTGCACGACGATCGACTGGGCGGGCGGGACCGCGGTGGCCGGAACCGGGAGTTCGAGCGGAATGTTCGGCACAGCTGCACGCGCGTTAACGAGATGTGACCGCGGACGATACGGCCGATGCCGGATGGCACTTTTCTTAGCCAAGGCCGGCGGAGGGGCTTACAGTGACGCCGGGGCCACCTTGGAGCCGCTTGCGTCAGAGACCGCGACGGGCACCAGCGCCGACCACGTCGAGCATCACGACGGCGCGGGCCCGCGTGCGCCCGCCCTCCCAAGTCCGGTCGCGACGTTCGGCCTCGGGGCGCTGACGATCGGCGCGCTCGGGGTCGTTTTCGGCGACCTCGGCACCAGCCCGCTTTACACCATTCAGACCGTGTTCGCGGCCGACAACGGTCGCATTCCCGGCACCCGCGAGGCCGTCTACGGCGTCGTATCGATGGTGCTGTGGTCGCTGTTCGTGGTCGTGACGATCAAGTACGTCGGGCTGGTTATGCGCGCCGACAACGACGGCGAGGGCGGCATGATGGCGCTGGTCGCGCTCGTCCGCCGGCTCAAGGACCGGATCGGCATCCCCGCGTTCGGCCTGCTTATCGCGCTCGGCATCTTCGGCGCATCGCTGTTCTTCGGCGATGCGATGGTCACGCCCGCCATCTCGGTGCTGTCCGCGGTCGAGGGGCTAAAGGTCGTCTCGCCAAGTTTCGAGGATGCCGTCATTCCGATCGCGCTGGTCGTCCTGCTGGCGCTGTTCGCCGTACAGCGGTTCGGGACGGGCACCGTCGGACGGTTCTTCGGGCCGGTGATGGTCATTTGGTTCACCGCCATCGCGCTCATCGGCGCGGTCGAAATCGCCAAGGGGCCGGGGATCCTCGCGGCGCTGTCGCCGACCTACGCGCTTGCGTTCACGTTCAACCACCCGACCCTGGTGCCGGTCGCGCTCACCGGAGTGGTGCTGTGCATCACCGGGGTCGAGGCGCTGTACGCCGACATGGGCCATTTCGGCCGGCGGGCGATCAGCCAGGCGTGGTTGTTCGTCGCGTTCCCGGCCCTGCTCCTCAACTACATGGGGCAAGGCGCGCGCGTGCTCTCAGACCCGGCGGCCCGGGCCAACCCGTTCTTCCTGAGTGTCCCCGGCTTCGCGCGGGTGCCGATGGTGCTATTGGCGACCGTCGCGACGGTCATCGCCTCCCAGGCGGTCATCGCCGGCGCGTTCTCGCTCGGGCGCTCAGCCGCCCAGCTCGGCTATCTGCCTCGACTGACCGTCCGCCACACCTCCTCGGTCGAATACGGGCAGGTGTACCTGCCGGCTATCAATGCGTTCGTGGCGGTCGCGGTCGTGCTGCTTATTCTCGGCTTTCGCTCCGCAGAGAATCTGGCGGCTGCGTACGGCGTCGCGGTCACGGGCACGATCCTGATCACGACGGTGCTGTTCTTTGTCGTGGCTCGCGCCCGCTGGCGCGTTCCTGTGTGGCTGGCGGTGGCGGGCGGCATGTTCTTCGGCGGGATCGACCTGCTGTTCTTCGGCTCGAACCTGACCAAGCTGCTGGCGGGAGGCTGGTTCCCGGTCGCGGTTGGCGTGGGCGCGTTCTGCGTGTTCACCACGTGGAATCGCGGGCGCGCCATCGTCTCGGACGTGCGGGAGGACGAGGAGGGGCCGCTGCAGGAGTTCATCGATGCGCTGCATACGGGCGATCCGTCCGTCCGGCGCGTCTCCGGCACCGCCGTGTTCATGACCGCGAGCTCGTCCAGTACCCCCTGGGCGCTTAAGGCGAACGTCGAGCACAACCACGTGCTCCATGAGCAGGTGCTGATCGTCTCCGTCGACGTTCGGAATACGCCGAGCGTGCTGGAGCGAGAGCGCGTCACCCTCGACGACCTCGGCTACGCCGACGACGGCATATGGCACATAACGGTGCACTACGGTTTCGATGAGTCCCCCGATGTGCCTGCGGCACTGGCGCTATGCACTCCTGGCGACCTGAAGCAGCCAATAGACCTGGACGAGGCCAGCTACTTCGTCTCGCGCACCGCGCTGCGGCGCGGCGGCGATCAGCTGCAGCGACGGATGCCGCGCTGGCGGGAGGCTCTGTTCTTGACTCTGGCTCGCCACGCCGCCAACCCGGTCGAGTACTTCAACCTGCCGATCGAGCGCACCGTCGTGATGGGTGGACAGATCGTCGTGTAGCCGGTACCCGGCCCGTTGGGCTTTTCTGGAGCGGCGTTGTCCGGCTCGGCCGGAGGGCGGGCGGGTGGACGGAGCGGAGAGGGCGGGATTCGAACCCGCGATGGAGTGTTAACCCCATACTCGCTTAGCAGGCGAGTGCCTTCAGCCACTCGGCCACCTCTCCGGGGTGGAGCCAGTCTAGACCCTGATCGGCGCCCTGATCGGCGCGCACCCGCGGATCCGGGTGGCTAGCATCGGGCTGGCTAGCATCGGGCGGCGGCTCCCCGGAGGGGTGGCAGAGCGGTTGAATGCGCTGGTCTTGAAAACCAGAGTGCGTGCAAGCGCACCGCGGGTTCGAATCCCGCCCCCTCCGCTCCGAACCGCAAGTGGAGGCCCGCGCTCGGCGTTTACCTGGCAGTACGTCAGTAGCACGAATAGGATCTGCCCATGACCGACATCGCCATCCCGGCCGCACGACCGGATACCAAGCACGAGACCGAAGCGCCGCCAGGCGCCATCGAGATCCCCGACTTCCAGATCGTGCCGCGGCGCGGTCTTGTGCTGGTGGCGATCGTGCTCGTCGCACTCATCGTGGCGATCGCGGTGAACAAGCTGTGGCCGTTGACGTTCTTCCACGTCGCCTTCGGTGCCGCGTGGACGATCATCGACCTGTTCCTCGGCTTGGTCCTAGGGCCGATCATGGGCAAGATGTCCGTGCCGGCGCGGATCGAGTTCACCACTCGCCTGATGCCGAAGATGCTCCTGATCATGCCGGTCGTGGTGACCGCGACGCTCGCGGCGGGCTGGCAGCTCGGCGTCCACGAGGGCACGGTCCTGACCAGCTACCCGCAGCATGCCTGGGTGGTGGCGAGCTTCATCGTCGTCGGCGTGATGTCGGTGCTCGCGCTCGGCCTGCTCGAGCCGGCCAACATCGCGGTGCTGGTCGAGCTGAAGAAGCCGCGTCCCAACCCGCAGGTGATCGAACAGCTCATGAAGCGCTTTATCTACTGCGCCGGGATCCTCGGGATCATGCAAGTGGCGACGCTCGTGATCATGACCAAGCTGGCATCGTCGTGAACGAGCGCCCGCTGCCGCCGGTGACGCAGCTGGCGATGCTGTCGCTCTCATTGATCGTAATAGGCGGCATCTATCTCTCGGCCCACCTGCCCAAGCACGTGCCGCTCGGACCTGCCGTCGCGCTGCTCGCGGCGTCCGCGCTGCTCCTGGTCATCAATGTGATCCTGCTCTCGCGCGTGCCCGACTTCGATTGGGATCGCTTCTTCCAGGTCGCGCGGTGGTCGATGCTCGCCTACCTGGTGATCGCCGGGGTGATCCTCTACGCGTTCCTTCAAGACCACGTGCGCGGCGGCACCCTCGTGGTGCTGACGCTGTCGATCGCGGTTTTCGCCGTCCACGTCCCGCTGCTCGTCGGCTTCACGGTCGCGCGCTACTCCGGCGACGAGGGGCGTGTGGCCGCCTGAAGCTCTCGAGTTCCTCCGCGAGCTCGAGGACAACAACGACCGGGACTGGTTCCGGACCAACCGGCGCCGCTACGACGAGCAGCTGGTCGCGCCGGCTCGCGCGCTCGCCGAACAGCTGAGCGACCTCGGGCGGCCTCACTTCTTCCGCCCGTACAACAACCTCCGCTTCCGGCCCGGGCCGCCACTGAAGGAGCAACTCGGCGTGGCCATCGGCTATGGCGCCGCCGGCGGGTTCTACGTCGAGCTCTCCCTCGACGGCCTGCTCGTCGCCGCCGGTCTGCACCGGCCCGCGCCCGACCAGCTGGAGCGCTTCCGCGCGGCAATGAACGACGATCGCCGCGCGCGCGGTTTCGTCCGCGGTCTCGGCTCGGCGCGGCGAGCCAGACTTACGCCGTCCGAGCCGGCGCTCAAGCGCGCACCGCGCGGGTACCCGATGGACCACCCGCGGATCGACCACCTCCGCCGCCGTGAGCTGACCGTCAGCTGCCGCCACCGGCTCGAGCCGTGGCTCCACGAGCCGGCCTGCGACGAGCGCATCCGCGCCCAGCTCCTCGCCGCCCGGCCGCTCGTCAAGTGGCTGGCGGAGACGGTCGGACCCTCGACCCGACCTGTCCGCGGATAGCGCGGTGGTGCCCATCGGCCGCGCGCCGATCCGACGGCGGGACGCTACGATGCTCGGGCGGCTCAGCGCCGCAAGCGCCCGTAGCTCAGCTGGATAGAGCGTCGGTCTACGGAACCGAAGGTCGGGAGTTCGAATCTCTCCGGGCGCGCTCCCGAATCACCTGCTGTGGCGGGCGATTCGGCGATCGGACCGCAAGCGCAGGCTCCTTGGGGCGGTCCAATCCCGGTCCAAACGTCTCAGCGGTCCGAATCTGGGGCCGGCTCGAGCTCGACCACCTCGCCGCCGGAGCGCTTCCGGGGGACGTTTGAACACAGCGGTTCGGTCGCCCGCTGCGGCTTGTCCGTCCGAGGCTGTTGCGGGCCCCCGCCAGTCGGATTCCGCGATGGGCGGCAAGGAGGAGACGGCCCGGCATCGCGCGTTGCTCCTATAGGCCGATCCAACAGACGCAGTCGTGTCTGCCGCTCGGCGACGAAGCAGGGGGCTGAGAGCGACCGGCTCCAGATCGGCGCGGGCGATTTTGATTCACGCGATGCGATTATCCGGCCCTGCTCGCCCTGATGACTTCCTTCGTGGCGGACAGATTGCGCTATCGCTGAGATCCGGCACGGTCACACCGTCGGCCAGCGGTCTCGGGAACCACCGAGTCGTGAGGCGCTGGCGTCGAGTCGATGCGCGCAGCTCGCGGTGAGATCTTCGGGAAACGCCCCGGCTTGCACGCGCGTCGACGCAATCGGTGCCTGCCCGAGCGAGGAGCGACGCTACTAGGGCGCGATTAGGCGGGGAAGGGGACGCCGTCGGCGCGGCAGGGTACGCGCAGGCCGGGCTCCTGCTGGCGCATAGTCGTGAGCGTCGAGGTCATCGCCGTCGGCTGGATACTGCCAGGGCCGGAGCGGTACGGATGGTCGAGGAAATTGATCAGCAACAGCCCGATCGAGACCATCGCGGCAACGACTCCGATCATCCCGCCCTGAACGAACATGTGCTCCCGCGGATCGGCCATCACCAGCTGAATCAAGACCGCGATGCAGCCGGCCAGCACCAGTCCGATCCACAACGGCGTTGGCACCGACGGCGTCGCCTCGGTCAAACGGTCGCGACGGCCATCCGTGCGATCGCGGGCGCTCGCCAACATGTCCTGGAGGCCCAGCCGCTCACCCGCGGAGCGAAGGGTCAGCCGTTGGAACACGGTCCGATACGCGGCGATCCAGGCGTCAACCAGCGGGGCAGGTTTGCCGCTCCGCATGGCCAGCCACTCATGATGGACGACCGCACGCCCGTAACAGATGAAGTCGCCGCGTAGCTCGTCTCGCTCTGAAGCGGGAAAGAAGCCAGCACTCTTGGACATGTCGAGCAGCGAGACCGCCTCGGTCGCAGCGCCCGTCTTGGCGCCGTTGTAAGTCTGAAAGGCGGCAAGTGTGATGAATGCGAGCAACACCGCGAACGCGGTACCGACAAACGTGATCATCGGCGTGCCTCGGGCGGGCTCGTTAAGCAGCGGAGCGGCGAGACGGCGCCGTACCGCTGCCAACAACAGCACCGACACCGACACCGCGGCCACGACAATGGCGGCCGCGAGCAGCAAACTCATGACACACCAGCACCTTGCGCAGCAGGCCTCCACCGAGAACAGCGCCCGCGCGGCTTGCTCCTGACCGACACTGGCCCGTTCTCGAGCGCATCGGCTCGGAATATCCCCACGCTAACCGGTATAGCGGCGCGCACGGCGGCCTTCCAGACAACGGTGGCGACCCGACGGCCTGAAGCGCGGGACGGCCCAGTGCTCAACATTGGAACATGCCCGTCGCAGGCGGGCAGCGGCGGAAGCGCGCAGTGAACGCCTTCCGAGCACTCAATCTCGCTTAAGCCACACACCCGCTTCGACGAGAACCAGCACTTGGACGCCCAACATCAGGCTGGCGCATGGATCGAGGAGGGGAAGCCGCGACCGTCACGTCGGATGAGGTCATGTGACGGCGGGTGCCCATCGACGTTAACGTTCGCTTCTCCCTAGGGGCCGGGCGCGTGTCGGAGCCCGAAGGTCACGCCTGGTCGCGCAAACCGCGTGCGCGCGTCTGCCCGGCACCGCGACGGCGCGTGTGTTCGCGGTCGTCAGCCGATCCGCCCGGATGGGCACGGTTGCTTGGTCTTGAACAGATCAGCCAGAACCGCGTTCGGCGCTATCCCGCAGCCGACCTCGGCCGTCCCGAGATCGACCACGACCCATTGGCTGCTGCCCGCGAGCCTGACCGCGATGACAGTCGCGTTCTGAAAATTGTCCTTGAATGCGGGTGTCGCCACCAGCTGCGCCGTTGCCCAATGATTGCTGACCGTAGAAACGCGCTGGTCGGTGACCCGGTATTGGCTCTGAGGAACCTTGTTGAGCCCACCCACCAGAGAAGCATGGACGGCAGCGGTCAGGCCGCCGCGCTCCTTTGCGCTAGCGGCGCGGCTGGCTGCGGCGGGCGCCGCCCAAATCACCGCACCCGTCAGCACCAGCGCACCGACCACCGCTCCCAACACTCCGACGGCACGACCACGCGCCGCCATCAACCCAAGACGACACAACACCCAATCACCTCGGTCCCAACTCGTAGCCCCGGCACCCGCCGATCGCAACCCCGGGCACCCTGAAAGTCCGCGTCGCCCGGTAACCCGACCCTCGCCACCACGACGTGGCCAGGCCGGGACCCCGAGTGGCGCGCACACTACCAGGCACACCAGAAATGGGCCAATCGCGTGGCCGCCACCCGCCGACAAGGGGCACGACCTTCCTTCGCTAAGGGCTCGCCACACACCGCTCGACGAGAGTCCCGCACCCAGCAAACAACCGGCAGTCGCACGGTCTGAACGCCGGCGCTCGAGACAGTTCCTTGGATCGAGGACCGGCAGTCTCGCGCTCCGAGCGGATGGCCCAGCGTGATGCGCTGCTGCTTCTCGCCCCGAGCATCAGTCAGGCTTGCAATAACCAGGCGCTCCTTTACGCCTTTTGCAGTAGCACGGGTGTCGTGACTGCTCTCGTGGCATCGCTATAGCCCGCCCGGCGGCCTCGCCGACGAGATAAGCAATCACGCGCCTCGTCGCACGATGCGGCAACCAGCGTGATCGAGATGTCGTGAGAGGGATGGCTAGCGGCGGGCCTGTCCTCGCGATTGCTCTCGCGGATTGCGATCGTGGCGTCCCTCGCTCGCGCCGACCAGTACCCGCAGATGCTTCTGGGTAGGCGCGGGAGCCGCTGGCGGGGCCGCGGGTGCTCAGCTCGTCTCGCGGAGCTTGGCCGCGAACTGCGCAGGCGTGAGGATCGGGAGGTCGCTGCTTAGAACGAGCAGGTCCTGGTCGCCGGTGACCAGGTACGCGCGGCGGTTGATCGCTAAGGCGAGGAGGTAGTCATCGTCCGGGTCGCGCGAGCTGACCGGTGGTGGCCCTGCTGGATCCTCGGCGACGCTGGCATGGTCGCGGACCCAGTTGACGAACGCGGCGGCCTTTTCAGGAGGGATTCGCTTGCGGAGCTTCGGATAGGCGAGTGTTCGCTTGAGCTCTGTGAGCAGCATTTCGGAGACGACGAGCTCGATCTGCCCGTCGCGGCTGGCACGGAGGATTTCCGCTGAGGAGCCCTTGGCAGAGAGCACGCCCGAGATCAGAACGTTGACGTCAGCGACGGCGCGCACCAGATGCCCGACTGCGAGGCCTGGTCGCGTGTTGCGCCTCGATGGCGAGTTCGGACGCCTTGGCTTCGGACATCGAGGCGTTTGCCCACAGCTCGTCGAGAACGTCGAGTTTCAGGTCACGGCGGAGGGATTCCTCGATGACTGCGCTGTCCGAGATGCCGGTGCGTGCCGCGCGAATCTTGACCCATTTCAGAACGTCTTCGTCAATGGTGAGCGTCGTGCGTACCTTGGCCACAAGTGCATCGTACCATCATGATGCGGTGATGCGACGATGATGGATCGTTCCTCCGGCGGACCCAGCGTCAACAAAGACCCAACGTCAGTTCCTGCGGGCGGCACTGACCGACGCGAGCGCAATACTGCCGAGAGTGTCTGCTGGACAGTCGATTGAGGACGAGCGAGCACGTCAGCAGTTCGTCGCCGACCCGGCTGTGATGGCCGAGCTACAGCTGCGCCTCGAGGACCTCGCCGACGAGGACGTGCGGGCTATTGTGATCCGCCACGAGCACCCAGAGTTCGAGGAGGCCGTAAGGGCCGGCGTCCGAGAGATTGACGGCCCAAACGGTCCAATGAACCCGCGCCTCCATTTGGTCATGCACGGGATAGTGGCGACCCAGCTGTGGAATAACTCGCCGCCGGAGGTGTGGGAAGTGGCCAGACGGCTGCTCGACTCTGGATATCAGCGGCACGAGATCCTGCACATGCTCGGACGGCCGATTGCAGAACAGGTCTGGGAGGCATGGCACGACGAGCGTGCCTACGATCGCGACGCCCACGTCGCAGCCCTCCAAGCGCTTCCGAAAACGTGGGAGCGAACACGCGGAGCGATGCGCCTCGGGCGCGAGCACGACTTGGCCCAACAACGGGACGCGTCCGCGACCAGCAAGCGGGCCCGGCGCCAGGCCAAAGCCTCACGGCGCCGCAACCGGCGGGGATAGCTTCGAATCAGTGGGGTACGCCGTCGCGCCTCGGCTCACTCGCGGCCACGGAACCTGACTCAGAACGGTTCGAACCGACCGCAGACGCTGTCGAGGGTGCATGTCGAGACCGTAGCGTCGGCTCGAAATGAACCAGCCCCGACGCCACGATCGCATTCCGCGGGAGCAATCGCGAGGACACGCCCGGCGCTAGCCATCCCTCTCACGACATCTCGATCACGCTGGTTGCCGCATCGTGCGGCGAGGCGCGTGATTGCTTATCTCGTCGGCGAGGCCGCCGGGCGGGCTATAGCAATGCCACGGCCATAGCAACGGCGGCGGGCGATTCCTTCCCCCGGACCCAGTAGCGGACCGTTCCCACTGCTGCTCCCGCTTGAAGGAGTCGCGAGCCCTCACGATGGGTGCGTGGCAAAGGCATAGCGATGCCGGAGTAGCCGCGAGAACAAAAGCGGTCGTGGCGCGCAAGGACGCGCACGCCTGGTTGCGGGGCGATCGCGCCAGGGCACCGAGTTCGGTGGATCGCCAACCCGAGCGAACACGGGCAGGTTCGTGCGTAGGCACGGACCGCACCGACGATCGCCGCGACCCTGATCACCGGGCTGTCGCTTCGCCACGCGGAGCGGTCATCTCATCGGCGCCAGCCCGCGCGCTGCTCCGTTTCGATCAACCCAGCCATCTCGCTGGACCGCTGATCGCTGTCGGCCCTTGTCCGGGAGCAGCAGCCGCCGTCCGCGGTAGCCACTCGAAATGGTGGCTGCTTCCCTGGAAGACCGGTAGCGTCCCGCCCGCCGCCCGCGTCGCTGCTTTGCCTGGCGGACCAGGCGTCCGCGACGGTCGAGAGCGCGCTCATGCAGCTCGTCCATCTCACGAGCCAGGTTCCCGACCGCGGCTGGTGCCGCTGGCAACGGGGGAAAGCGGTGGCCGCGCGCCGCATTTTCGATGAGTTCCGGGTCTCGGCACTGCTTGGTCTCATTGCGCTCCGGACCTGGACTGGCAAAAGCGGCCGGTCCTGGTTGGAGAGCGGCTGTCGAATTAGAGAGTGCGACGACGGGGAGGACGCAGACGCGGGCGATGCCGTTATCCACGCCGCTGTTCTGTCGGAGGGCGAGGCCGCCCTCCCGCTTCAGACCCGGAGGATGATGTGCTTCGCAAGGGCCTCGTTGATGACTTGGCAGAGTGCTGACCAACGCCGCACGCTGGCGTGCGGGTCGGATCGGATACGCTGTCCGCGTTCATCGCACGCGGGAGCGTGCCGTCTGTGAGGGGTCTGGAGATGCGTCGACTGGTTGTGCTGCTCGCATTGGCGGTTGTTCTCTTGGCGGGGGTTCTCTTCGCGGCGGTTCCTGGGTTTGCCGCGGGCGGTTCCTCCCAGAAGATTGCGGGAGAGGAGAGCCAAGACGCGGCCGATGCGTCCGATTGGTTTACCTCGCAGCGGCTCGCGCCCAACGGCGCGGTGAATCCGAATGCTTACGCGGCCGCGGCCGCCGCTGCCGCCAAGGTCCCGACCGTCGGCGGAGCCTGGACTGAGCGGACCAACGGGTCCGGCGCGAACGGTAACGATTTCTCGGATTCGCCTCAATACGTCGATCCGACCGGCGGCTCGAGCAACTCGGGCGCGGGTGACCAGTGGGTCTCGGGTCGGATGACGGCGCTGGCCGCTGCGCCCGACGGATCGCTGTTCGCGGGCGCCGCCGACGGTGGTGTCTGGAAGTCGACCGACGGCGGGCAGCACTGGACGCCGATAACCGATTCACAACCGACCCTTTCCATCGGGGCGCTGCTAGTAACCGCCTCAAGCAGCAACTACACGGTCTACGCCGGCACCGGAGAGGCGAACACCAGTCAGGACAGCTACGCGGGGGTCGGCGTCCTAGCCTCGACGGACGGCGGCTCGACCTGGCACTGCGTGGGCGGGCCCGAGCTGAACGGTGCGCTGATCTTCCGCCTCGTGCAGGACGGCACCACGCTGTTCGCCGCGACGTCGCATGGGCTGTACAGCTTCGACACCACTCACCCAACGAACTGGACCGCGGTCCTGCAACCGGCGGGGCCGCCGAGTGCCGGTCAGAACTTCAACCTGGTCGTGGGCAACATGATCTCGGACGTCGTGGTCCGGCCGGGGACGAACGGTCAGCAGGTGCTGGCCGTCGCCGGCTGGCGAGGCGGCGCGCCCACCAACGGCCTGTACCTCTCGAACGACGGCGGAGCGCACTTCAGCTACCTGGCCAATCCGCAGGGCTGGGTCCCGGCGAAGGCCGAAGGCCGGACGACGCTCGCCTACTCCGCGGCGGGCGATCGGGTTTATGCC
>Ga0306920_100012677_pt1 | contig 11447 bp, 11 predicted proteins | sample flu12Cox44000170_FD_204666 | JGI IMG/M metagenome (GOLD analysis project Ga0306920, IMG submission 204666) | Lab enrichment of tropical soil microbial communities from Luquillo Experimental Forest, Puerto Rico - flux4day.12C.oxic.44.000.170 (v2)... | ecosystem: Environmental > Terrestrial >...
ACGCTCCACAGCTTCACCATTCCAGCCCTGCGGATCGACCGCGACGTGGCCCCGAAGGGGAAGGTCGAGGTCGAGGTGACCGTCCCCGCATCCGGCGCCGTCCACTTCTTCTGCAAGTTCCACGGGCCCCTCGGCATGAACGGCGAGCTGCTGGCCGGCGAGGTCGGACCTCAGCCCATCGCCAGCCAGCCGTAGCCACCAGCCGACCGCGGCTCCCGGGGGGTCGGGGCGGTCCGGCTCCGACCCCTCACCCTCAACAGCGACTCGTCCTCGAAGCGGCCCCCGCCGAACACGGCCAAGGCGAACGGGTCAGGCCTCCCACCGATTGGTGCCGCCGAGGCGAGACCCCGCGGGCTACACTGGCGGGGGACCCCGCGTGAACACGGGGCTCGAAGACGCCGCGGGTCAGCCGCCGGGCGCGCCGGCTGAGGGTGTGCCCCCGATCGAACACCGCCGGAGGGATCCGAATGGTGCCGTCGAGCAGCGGACGACCGGGGCCCGTGGACACGAGCGAGAGTGCGTTCGCCGCGTGGCGCACGCTGCCGGGGTACGCCGTGACGATCGAGGGGGGGTCTGTGGGCGAAGCGCCAGGCGATCAACCGTGACGTCGCCATTCCGCACGGCCTCCGCATGCTGGAGACGGCCGGCACCCTCGACAACCTCCGGACCGCCGCCGGCCGCTCGAGCATCGCGTACCGGGGCCCCGCCTTCATGGACTGCGACGTCTACACGTGGGTCGAGGCGGCGTCCTTGGAGACCGCCAGGCTGCCGAGTGAGACCCTGCGGGCCGCGATCGACACGGACCATCGCCCTGGTCGAGGCGGCTCAGGGCGACGACGGGTACCTGAACTCCTATGATCAGGTCGCGGAACCGGGCCTCCGGTGGACCGACTTCGCGCAGGGTCACGAGCTCTACTGCGCGGGGCACCCGTTCCAGGCGGCCGTCGCCCGCCGCTTCGCCGATTACATCGACGCCACCTTCGGGCCGGGAAGGCGCCCGGCGACGCCCGGGCATCCGGAGATCGAGAGGGCGCTCGTCGAGCTCTACCGCGAGACCCGGGAGCGCCGGTCTCTCGACCGCGCAGGGTTCTTCGCCGATCGGCCCTATGACTTCGAGCGGACCCGGACGCGACTTCCGTCCGGACCAGCGAGGAGGCCTTCATGAGCTCGACGATCTACGGAATCATCCCCCCGACGACGACGCCCTTCTCGGCTGCGGGTGACGTGGACACCGCCGCCCTCCGCCGCCAGGTGCGCTTTCTCATCGACCAGCGGGTTCACGGGCTGGCTGTCGGCGGCAGCACGGGGGAAGGGCACACCCTCGAGCGGGACGAGCTGCGTCGCGTCGTGGCCGTGACCCTCGAGGAGGCCGCCGGCCGAATCCCGGTCATCGCCGGCGTCATCGCCGACAGCACGAAGGACGCCGTCATCCGGGGCCGCGCGATGGGCGACCTCGGCGTGGCCGCCCTCCAGGTCACGCCCGTGCACTACCTCTTCCGCCCCCACGACCAGGCCATGCTCGAGCATTTCCGCGCGATCGTGGACGACACCGGACTGCCCGTCCTCATCTACAACGTGGTGCCGTGGGCCTATCTCTCGCCACAGCTCCTCTGCCGGATCATGCGCGAGGTGCCGGGCGTCATCGGGGTCAAGCAGAGCGCAGGGGATCTGAAGCTTTTGGCCGACCTGCTCGTCACGGCGCCGCCGAGCGCTCGGATCCTCAGCGCGGTCGACGCTCTCCTCTATCCGAGCTTCAGCCTGGGCGCGCACGGCTCCGTCGCAGCCATTCTGACCGCGGCCCCGCGAGCCTCGGTTCTCCTGTGGGACGCGGTGGCCCGCGAGGACCATGCGGTGGCCCGACGGCTGCACGTGGTCCTCCTGGGCCTATGGAACGCGCTCGCGGCCGATAACCTCCCGGCCTGCGTCAAGCACGCGCTCGATCTCCAGAGCTGCCCCGGGGGTGGGCCTCGAGCCCCGATGCCCGCCCCGTCGCCCGCCCAGCGCGAGGCGATTGCCCACGCGCTCTCCGCGGTGGCCGACGAGGTGAAGCGCCTCGCCTGATGGAAATCCCACCGACGCTCTGGACGATCCCGAGCCGGTGACGGCGCCTTGGGGACGGATCGAGTTCCTCCCCAGATCGATCCCACGACCCCCTGCAACTATTCGTGCGCCTACTGCCGCGGTCGGGACATGGATCAGCTGGACCTCCAGCCCGGTCTCTTGCCGGCGGCGCTGGCCGCATGCCCGACGTCCGTTACGTCGAGCTCTACGGCGAGGGGGAGCCGTTCCTCAACCCTCGGTTCTTCGAGCTGGCCGGCAGGGTGACCGGGCGGGGCCTCCGCGCGTCGGTCTCCACGAACGGGAGCCTCTACCCCGATCGGTTCTGCGCGGTCCGCACCGGCAAGCTCGGCCAGGTCCTCGAGGGCATCCGGCGACTGCGGCCCCGGCGCCAGGAACGGGCCTCAGCCGGCTGCCTGGGGATCACGGCCTCCATCGAGCCTCGCTTCACCGACACGATGTCCCGGCTGATCGACCTCTGTGGGGCCCTCGGGCTCGACGGCGGCCTCGGGTACCAGCCGCTCAACCCGGCGCCGTCGTACGCCGACCGGTATCCCACGAGGCTGCGGGGCGAGATCATGTCGCTGCTCTCGAGACCCACGTCGGGGCCGCGTTGAAGGACCCGGCGGGCCGCCAGGTGGTGGAGGGGGCCTCGCTCCACCAGGGCTTCGACGACGCGCTGTTCGAGCCGCTGACCCGAGGGGACGGGTCTGCCCGTGGCTGGCGGCGCGGAGCGTAACGTGACGGCGCGGGGCTCCGTGACTCCCTGCTAATGCAGCACGAGACGGCGGCGCTGCGGCCGGGTCGGGGCGACGCCCCTGGCGGAGATCATCGACAAGCGCGCGCCGATGCGCGATGCGTTGGCCCGGCGAAACGTGCCTGCGTCCTGCGCGGCCTGCGAGGTGGCGGCCCGGGGGACCGGGGGCCCGGGGAACGTCATGGAGTGCGTCGCGCGTCCTCGGTCCGCGGCGGACCCGTCGTGGGCCGGACGCCGATTGACCACGCGGCGCTGGTCGCGCCGCCCTGGGCTCCGCTCCCACTCGCCGCGCTCGGCCTGCCCTCACCGCGGCGAGCCCTCGACGGCGTTGCGGCTGGAATAGGCGCCATGCCCGGCCCGTCAATCGGAGCACCCTGACCGTCTGTCCAGAGAGAGGCGCGACCATGGAGCGAAGACCGAGATCCGGGCCGATCCGCAGTCGCGAGCAACCGGCCGCGGGTCGATGGGTAACCGGGTGGACCCCTCTTGCCGCTATCCGCCTCCTCGCGGTCGTCGGAGCGACGTCGCTCCTTCCGGCCGCGGGAGCGATGCCGCCGTCGGTCCGGGCCGCTGACCGGGACAACAACGGAATGGTCCGCGTCGCTGTCGGCGGCACCCTGGTGGTGCGGCTGGATGCCCAGCTCGAGACCGGCTACGGCTGGGAGGTCGCCATCGTGGACCGGCAGGTCCTCGAGCCGACCGGGACTCCGATCGTGGAGTCCATCCACACGGCTCAGCCTGGCGTCCCCGAGCAACAGGTCTTCGAGTTCCGGGCGGTCCGGGCTGGCTCGACCCCGCTGGAGCTCCACTACCGGCGCCCGTGGGAGAAGGACGTCCCGCCCCAGAAGGTCTTCAGCCTCCGCGTCGAAGTGCGCTGACCGAAGCCGCCGGCCGCCGTCGTAGACTGCCGGCCGTCACCCGGACCCTGAGCCGCTCCGGGCGACGTCGGGCTCAGCTCCCGCGTGGATCGGGGCGGTGGAGGCCGGCCGCCCAGTAGGCGTGCTCGACCAGCCGGAGGGTCTCCAGGTTGTCCGCCGGATCGGTCTCGAACGGAGTTCCGGTCTGGAGACACTCGACGAAGTGGGCGATGACGCCGTCGAAGCTCGCCTGGTATCCCCGCTCGGGATCGTAGCGCTCGCTCCGGGGCCGCGCTCCGAGCAGCTGGAGCTCGTTGTCGGCGAGCACGGCGCTGGCCGTGCGGCCGACGAGCTCGAGCCGGTCGGGTGGGCGCGGGGGATAGCCCGGGGCGGCCATGGTGCCCATGACGGTTACGGGCGCACCGGTCGCCGTCTCCAGGAAGATGGCGGCGAGCGTCTCGCCGCGGACCTCGGGTAGGGTATGGGTGGCGCGGGCGTCGACCACGCGAAGCGGACCGCAGAGGTAGCGCATCGTGTCGAGGTGGTGGATCAGCACCTCGGCGATCATCAAGCGAGCTTCCCGGATCATGAAGGGCTGGCGCTCCAAGGCGGGTCGCCGGCCTGCCGTGTCGGGCAGGAACCCGGACGAGATGCTCGACAGGCGCGCCAGGATGACATCGCCCATCGCGCCGTCATCGATCCAGCGGCGGAGCTCACGGTACCAGGGGCGGAAACGCCAGTTCTCGTGCACCATGAGGCGCGTCCGGCCTTCGACTCGGCGGACCAGCTGCTCCGCCTCGGCGAGCGTGGGCGTCAGCGGTTTCTGGCACAGGACGTCGAGTCCCCGGGCGGCGGCCGCCTCCACCCAACCGGCGTGGGTCTCGCGCGGCGACGCCACGTCGAGCGCGTCGACCTCTGTCCCCCCCAGCATGGCCTCGGCATCCCGGTACACGGCGGGGATGCCGAACTCCTCGGCCCGTCGCGTCGCCTTCTGCGGGTCGGGGTCGCAGACCGCGACGACCCGGGCCCGGGCGCCGAGGCTCCGCCACGCGACCAGGTGATACCAGCTGATCATGCCCGCCCCGGCCAGGGCCACGCGGAGGGGCGTGGCGCGCATGCTTGTACGGGCCACGCGCCGGGCTATCGGGTCTTCCCGCGGCCGAGGATCGACCAGATCACCTCCAGTCGGCCTCCCCGGACGCCGTGGAGGTCATCGTGGAGGAACACCGTGGCGTCCGAGTAGCCGGCGACGAACTCCAGGCGGTCTCCCACCCGGGGGGCGGGATCGGGCCGGACCAGCTCCAGCGTCGCGTGCTCGGCGGACAGGCCGAGGCTCTTGACCTCGCCCACCCCGAGCGGCTCGGGGAGCATCGGGACCCGGGCCATGCTCTTCCAGCCCGCGTCGCACACGATCCGGGTCGGGGTCGGACGACTGATCACGGTGGTGAGGATGGTCAGGGCGCACTCGTGGTCGACGCCGTAGTTGGTCCGGTAGTGGGCGTCCCCGAAAACGCCCCCGCCGGCCTGGATCTCGGTCACCCCCGGCAGCTTGGCGCTGATCCAGTAGGTACCGGTGCCGCCGCAGCTCACGATGTCGACGGAAAGGCCGGCGGCCCGGCAGCGGTCCGCGCTGTCGGTCAGCCGGCCCACCGCTGTCTCGATCGCCCGCCGCTTCTCGACCGGATCCCGCAACCCGGCAACGCCGCCTCCCTCCCAGCCCATCAACCCGGCGAAGCGGAGTCCCGAACAGCCCGCGACGCGCCGGGCCAGCGCCACCGCCGGGTCGCAGGGCTCCACCCCCGCTCGGTTCATGGCCACGTTCACCTCGACCACCACGCGGAGCCTGCTGCCGGCGTCCCGCGCGGCTCGGTCCAGCGCCTCGACTTGCTCCTCACCGTCCACCGCGACGGCGACGTCAGCGTGATGGACGAGACGGACCAGCCGCGCGACTTTCGACGCCCCCACGACCTCGTTGGCGATCAGGATGTCCCGGACCCCGGCCGCGGCCATCACCTCGGCCTCGTCGAGCTTGGCGCACGTGACGCCCAGCGCGCCGGCCTGGAGCAGCTTGTGGGCGATCGCCGGGGTCTTGATGCCCTTGGTGTGCGGTCGCCACCCGACGCCCGCCTCACCGATGATCACCTGGCGCATCCTGGCGACGTTTCGCTCGAAGGCGTCCAGGTCGACGAGGAGGACCGGCGTCTCCAGCTCCGCGATGGGTCGCCCGATCATGGCCGTCTGTGCGCTCATGGAGGAACAGGATCCTTTCCGCGAGGGCGCTCGCTACCGCGGGTCCGGACTCGCCCCGGTCTGGGCCTCGTCAGGGTGACGAGAACCCGAACAGCCCGACCGGTCCTCCCGGAGCACGCGGTCCCGGATCGCCCCGTCGGGTACCACCGTGCCCAGCCACTCTAGCACGCGCCGGTAGTCGACCGTCTGCGCCGTGGCCAGGCAGGGCCAGTCCGAGCCCCAGACACAGCGATCGGGGACCGAAGGCGTCCAGGAGGGCCGCCGCCAACGGCGCCACGTCCTCGTGCCGGAACGGTCGCCGCGACCGGCGGCAGGGTGCCGAGAGCTTGACCACGGCGCCGGCTTCCCGGCCCAGTCGGAGAACCGCCTGGAATCCCGGATCGCCGACGCCACGGACGAGGTCAGGCTGGTCCACCACGGCCGTCGCTCCGCGCTTCCGCAGGACCGGCTCGATGCCCGCCCCCCTTGTCCGTGGTCGCCTAGACCTCGACGAGCCAGCCGAGGCCCGTCATGCGGTGCAGGAACTCTCGCGCGCCGGGGCGGGACAGGAGGGCGGCGCCTGCTCGCGGCAGGTTGAGCCGCACTCCCACGACGCCTCGGCGGGGCCGCTCGCGAAGCAGCGGATCCGGAGTGGCCCAGTCGATGACCGCGATCCCCCGGAAGCGTCCGTCGGCCCGCGCCCGCGCGCGGAGCAAGCCGGCGTTGGCGGTGCCGTAACCGCCGGGCTGGACCACCAGGGCCCGGACGACCCCCGTGGGACCGCAGGGTCTCCTGGAATGCGGCCAGCGTCCCGACCTCGTCGGATCGTGCCCGGTACCCAGCGCCCGGGACGTGGGGGAACCGATCCGGCTCGAGCACGTGGGCGTCACAGTCGACGACGGGGCCGCTCACTTGAGCACGCTCGCCGTCATGCCGCGGATCAGGCGCTCCGACAGGAAGGCGTACACGAGGATGACGGGGAGGATGGCGATCATCATGCCCGTGGCGATCATGCCGATGTCCTCGAGCTTGTCGCCCAGGAACCGCATGATCCCGAGGGGCAAGGTGCGCTTGTCGTCGTCCGTCACCAGGACCACGGCGTACAGGAACTCGTTCCACAGCTCGATGAGGTTGAGGATGACCGTGGTGGCGATGGCGGGGGTCCCGATGGGGAGTGTCAGCCGCCAGAACACGCCCATCTCCGAGCAGCCGTCGATCTTGGCCGCGTCGAAGTAGTCCTGGGGGATCCGTGCGAAGAAGCCCTCGAGGATGTAGAACGTGAGGGGCAGCTGGATGGCCACGTACACGAGACTGACGCCCAGTCGCGTGTTGAAGAGGTCGTACTCCACCAGCACTTGGAAGAGGGAGATGATGGTCAACTGCGGGGGAAAGATGATGGCGCTGAACAGGGCGAAGTACACGACGCGGTTGCTCCGGAAGCGATAGCGGGCGAGGGCGTGCGCTGCCATCGAGCCGACGACGGTGAGGGCCAGGACCGCGCTCACGACGATCACGGTGCTGTTCCAGAAGTACGTCCCGTAGTGCGAGGTGGTCCAGGCGGAGGCGTACTTCCCCCAGTGCGGGGGCGACGGCCAACCGTAGGGCGCCGCGCTGATCTCGGAGGTCGTGCGGAGCGACATCATCGCGACCCACAGGACGGGCGCCCCGGCGAGCACCGTGTAGACGGAGACGGCGCTCAGGAGGGCCGCCTGGCGCCCGACGTCGGCAGGGCGCACCGCTAGTACTCGAGCTGGTCGCGCTGGCGGAAGAGCCAGGTCAGGGCCAGCGCGCTGCCGAGGACCACCACGAACCAGAGTGCGGCAATGGTCGATGGATAGCCAAGATCGAACGTGCTCCACTCGAAGGCTCGCTTGTAGACGTAGGTGGAGACGGTCTCCGTCGACCACAGTGGACCGCCTCCCGTCATGATCCACACGAGGTCGAAGACGCGCATCTTGCCGATGAAGGACAGGATCAGCAGGTTGAGCAGGGTGCGCCAGGTCATCGGGATCATGACGAAGACGAAGCGTCGGAGCCACCCGCAGTTGTCCAGGGCCGCCGCCTCCAGGATCTCGGCGGGGAGGGCATAGAGCGCGGCCAGGCACACCACCATGTTGAAGCCCGTCCACTTCCAGACATGCGTGAACATGACCGCCCACAGGGCCGTGCCGGGATCGCCGAGCCACGAGTGAGCCAGCCGGGGAAGGCCCACCTCCCGCAGGAGCTGGTTGGCCACGCCCCACTCGTAGTTGTAGACCCACATCCAGATGATGCCGACGACGACGTAAGAGAGGAGGACCGGAGTGAACCACACCACGCGGAAGAATCGGGCAAGCGGAACCTTGGCGTAGAGGCAGAGCGCGAGCAGGAGGCCGAGGCCGACGTCCGGGACAGGCGCCGCCGCCGCCCAGATCATCGTGTTCGCCACCGCCTTCCAGAAGACCGCGTCCGCGGTCAGGAGCTCCCGGAAGTTGGCCAGGCCGACGAACTCCTCGACGCCTCGGGGCTTGATCGTGTGGACGCTGTTGTAGAACGTCCGGAGGGCCGGATAGATCGTGAAGCCAAGGTAGACGAGGAGCGCAGGCGACAGGAAGGCGAGGATCACCCCCCCTGGCGGGTGCGAAGGGCCGAGGCGACGCGAGCCGGGAGGTCGGGGGGCGAGCGGGGCGGCCGGCGGAGACTCAACCATCAAGCGGGTCGGACGCCGGCGGCTCCAGGCCAGCTACCGCACTCGACCGGATGCCATCGCCGACGGGGGACGGGCCCGGACCCCGGACCCGTCCCGGCCCCCCGGGGAGGCGCGGCCGGAGAGTGCCTAACCCGTGTAGCAGGCCTGATTCAACATGTCGACGGCCGCGTTGACCGTGAGGAGGCCGCCCGGCAAGGCGTTGTTCAGCACCTGGGTGAAGGTGTCCCGGCACTTGCCCTCGATGTGGTCCCGCGGGATGCCGACGAAGTACTCGGCGTCCTTGTTGCGATCGAGTAGCTCCCGGAAATACTGGGCGTACTTGCCACCCACCTTGCTCGCGTCGCTTTTGATGGCGGTCTGGAGCAGGACCGTCTCCAGCCACAGCGTTCCCATCTCCGGGGTCGCCATCTCGTTCAGCATGCCGGCCGCCAGCTTCACGTTCTTCGACGCCGCGTTGAGGATGAAGCTCGCGCCGATGGTCAGGGTCTTGCACTGGTTGCACGCGCCCCCGTCCATCGCCGGGAAGGCCATCACCCCGAGCGGGAAGTTCTCCGGCTGGCCACCCTTGTCCGGCGGGACGAAGGCTCGACCGGTGTAGAAGCTGCCCATCGGGAACATGAGCGACCCGGGCTTGGTGTGGAAGTAGTAGTGGGATTCGCCGAGCTTGAGCGTGGCGAAGCTCTTGGGATAGGCCCCGGCGTCCACGAGGGTCTTGACGAAGGTGAGTGACTCCACCACCCGCGGATCCTTGTAGGAGAGCTTCCCGGCGAGGAGCTTTCCGTAGTCGTCCCGTCCGAGCTTGCGCAGGAGCGCCTCCTCCGACATGTACACGCCCGGGTACGGCCGGTCGCCGACCCCCTGGGAGATTGGCGTGATGCCGGCCGCGTTCGCCTTCTTGACGAGGTCGAGGAACTGAGCCTGGCTGAGCTGCCCGTTCGGCGGCAGGGTGACGCCGATCTTCTTCATCAGGTCCTTGTTGTAGTAGAGCTCGATCGTGTAAGCCTCCTGGGGCAGGCCATAGGTCTTGCCGTTCTGGGTCCACACGGCGCGCGCCCAGTCGTAGATGTTGCCCCAGTTGACCAGGTCGTCGAGCGGCAGGGCGAATCCGTTGGTGATGTACTCGGTCTGGTCCGGCTCGGCGTAGAAGATGTCCGGTCCCTGGCCCGCCCGCAGCGCCGTCCGAAGAGCCGCGTTGAGGGCGGGCTTGTCGTACCAGGTGATCTTGACCTTCACGTCGGGATTCTTGGCTTCGAAGGCGCGGGCGGCCTTCTCGCGCCACGCGACCTTCGCGGGCTCATCGGCCTCGTGGCTCCACATCGTGATCGTGGTCTCGGCCGGCGCCGCGCGAACGGCGCCCATCGCGACGACCCCCACCGCCATCCCACCGACGAGCCATCGTCGAGCTCGGGTCACAGACATCGCATGCCTCCCCGCGTGAGGGGTTGCCTCGCTGTGCTGGGGTTCGGGGGCGCGGCCGGCCAGGCCGGTATGCCGGTCGTGGCCGGAGAAGACTCCCTCCGGCACCGGCGGCTCGACGCTACCTCCGGCTGGGGAGAGCTGTCAAGCGGCCGGCCTCTCCGAGTCGGCCCGCGCGCGCTCCCGCCCGATCCGGTCACAGCTGGTCGAGGCTCCCCCGCCGGCGAGAGCCGGCTCCTTCCCGCGGCGGCCGACCGCGAGCGAGCCACTCCGGCGCGGCCGGGCGAGGTAGGCCGCGGCCGCGAAGAGCAGGAGAGCGCCGTCGAAGTGAAGCGCCAGAAATCCCGCCGAGCGGACCGGCGTCACGGGCACGGGAGCGATGTGCCGAAAGAGCGTCTCTTTGGGGACCGACAGGAGGGTCAGGGCCGCGCCCACCATCGCGAAGACGACGCGGCGCGCTCCGGTCGTCAGGGAGACCCCGGGGTCGGCCGCCATCGCTAGGATCAGGAGGGCCGGCAGCACCAGCATGATCGCGTAGTGCGACCACGCCAGCGGGTTGAGCACCACGACGAGCACGGCCCAGAGGGCGAACAGCGCACCGTCGAGACTCGGCGCCCTCCGGCCGCCCGTCTCTCGGGTGAGACTGAGCGCCGTCCACCCGAGGCCCGCGGCGGCCAGTCCCGTGACGACTCGAGCCGCCCACGGCCAGTGCCCGAGCGGGGCCATGCCGGGGCCGCCGTCGAGGGTGCGGGCTGGGAGCGCGTCGAGCGATAGGGTGTTGCTCAGCCAAGTCTCCCAAGAATGTGGCGGCCCAGCGGGCTCGCTCGGCAAAGGCCGTCCAGATCGCGGGGCCGAGCAGCACGGTCGGGATCGTCGCAGCGAAGGCCACGGTCGCCAGGCAGGCCACGGCGGTGCGACGCCGACGCACCACCACCAGGTACAACAGAAAGAGGAGCGGCGTGAGCTTGACCAGGCTGGCGATCCCGAGGCAGACGCCGGCTCGTCGTTCCCGCCCATGGCCCAGATCGCGCCAGGTGAGCGCGATGAGCGTGGCCAGCGCGATCGACCACTGGCCCTTCTCGAGGTTGTACAGGACCGGTGGCCAGCTGACCAGCGCGACGAGCAGCAGTCCCGCGGCCAGCGTCGGCCGTCGGATCGGCAGCGCGTCGGCCAGCACCCCGACCAGGATCGCGAGCAGGCTGATCGAGAGGCCGGCCCACACGAGGGCGGCTGCGCGGAATCCGAGGGGAACGAGCGGCGCGACCAGGAGGAGGGCGGTCGGGGGGTGAGCGAAGAAGGGCCCTCGGATCCAGCTGTCGATCCCCAGCAGGGCCGCGTGGCGTTCCAGGCGGCCCGGCCACTCGCCGTAAACCGGGTTGCCGGCGATCCAGTCCTCGGCCGCGACGAAGTCACGAGCGAAGTCCGCTGGCCGGACGAGCCC
>Ga0306920_100012680_pt1 | contig 11446 bp, 15 predicted proteins | sample flu12Cox44000170_FD_204666 | JGI IMG/M metagenome (GOLD analysis project Ga0306920, IMG submission 204666) | Lab enrichment of tropical soil microbial communities from Luquillo Experimental Forest, Puerto Rico - flux4day.12C.oxic.44.000.170 (v2)... | ecosystem: Environmental > Terrestrial >...
GTGCTCCCATTGAGCACGCCGCGAAGTCATTCTGGCCCAAGCCAGTCCTCGGCTCACCCCACTCGTCAACCGCTCGCCTTTCTTCCTCCGCAGAGCGGCTTAGTCCAACAGGTATATGGTCTCGAAAGTCAAGCGGGCGCACCCCGGACGGGGACTGAATAATCCAGTTTTTTTCGAATCTCGTTGCGCTTGACGCTCTGCTAACGGATGCAAGCGATTTGTTCAGGAAACCGGCGTCAACCTCACATGCAGGCTGCACCAAACAGGTATTGAGGGTCTGCCGCCGAGCCTTCCGGAACGGCGACTGTGAAGGTTTCCCTTCACGCCCAAGAATTTGATCGCGTACCTTCCGCCGGCGTCTCAAAGGGACGGCTCGATCTTTTTGGCGAAGCTGAGCTGTGGCGTTCGTTCTCGCTTCCCCGGTAGGGTCTCTTTCGGCGCCTTGTAGTAAAATGGCAGAATGACGCGAAAGGTACAGCGCGTTCGCTATCATCTCGACGCGCGAGGAATACGGAGCTTGCTCGAAGCGGATATCCGAGCTATTCTGCGCGGCGCTGATGATCTCATCATGCGCGGTGGCCGGTCCTTGTTGGTCAAGATTCTCAAGGGTTCACGCTCCCAAGATGTCCTCAGCCAGTCCTTGGAGCTAAGTCCCGTCTATGGCCGCTTCCGGCATCTGGCCGCAGCGCAGGTGTTGGCACGCGTCGATTGGGTGATTCTCAATGGCTACTTGACCTTGGAATATGACCACCGGCTGCCTCTGTTGATTTATACGCCGAGGGGTTGGGCCATCGAGCGAGAGATCTATGCCGACGAATTACTCCAGAATCTGAACCACATGTTGATTGCCGGTCAGGACGCCGCCGACCTCAGCTACCTCAAGGACAAGAACCGGGAAGTCATCTGGTTGCTGCTCGACAAGGTGGAGGCGACGGGAGATACACGGTATATCCCGTTGCTCTCGGCCTGGGAACAGATCGATTACAAGAAAGTGCGGCAGCGGATTCGCCAGGTAATCGAACGGTTAAACAAATCCGACTCTGAACCAACTGCTGCGGCAGATCAGCCATGCGATTGAGGCTGTGTTGATTTCAAGTACTGAGCTTGTGCGTTCTGGAATTGCACTTACAAACCCGATCGGACCCTGCCATGGAATCTCTCTCGTTCTCCTGGGCCCGCCTGGCATGTGCTGCGCTGATAGTCATGGCGAGCACGCTTCTGCAAGCCAATGAAAAATCGCCGGGGAAGGGACCGCTCTTCGAGTTGCCGAGCAAGCCGGGCAGCCACATTGCCAAGATCACCGAGTTGGGCGACAACTCGTGGCTCGACCTGGGCAGCCCGGCCGCCGACCCGAAATGGGGCAAGGCCCGGGGCCGGTCGTGGGCGTGCAAGATGCCGCTCGCACCGGAGCTGCGCGGCGCGTTCCTGTTCGGCGAGGGAGTCCACGGCTACGTCAAGCCGGACGGGCATTTCATGGACGACCTGTGGTTCTATGATCTGAACGGCCACCGCTGGATTTGCTGTTACCCGGGCATGGACGCCAAGAAGCTCGATTTCCAAATCAACGACCACGGCATCGAGATCAACCCTGCCGGCAGCCCGGTCCCAATCGCCAGCATAGGCCACGCTTACGAGATGGTCACCTACGATCCGGGAACCAAGAAGTTCCTGTCCATGCCGTGCCCCGCGGGGTACTACAAAGCGTACAACGAGAAGCGGCAAGAGCTGCTCAAGGACCGCGCGCCCGCCAAGGTCAAGGGCTTGAGTCCGTGGTCGTTCGATGGGGCCAAGTGCGTTTGGGACCGCAAACCGACACCAACGGCCAGTCCCAAGAGCAGCTTCGGCGATGTGCTCTTGTACCTCCCCGGCAAGAAGCAGTTATTCTTCCGCCACCGCGAGGAAGTGTGGTTCTACGATCCACCGAAGAACGAGTGGGCACAAGTAAAAGTCAAGGGTCCGCAGCCCCCGTTCGGCATCGACCCGACCGCATGCTACGACTCGAAGCGCAACCGCATTTACATGGGCGGTGGCAGCTACCCGTCGGCCCCCAAGGACACGAACGCCTTGTGGGTTTACGACCTGAAGACCGACTCATGGATCGATCCGCAGCCGAAGGGCTCCCCCGGTGGCTCTACGTCCTATGCCACCAACTACGCACTCGTGGCGTACGACTCGGTGAACGACGTGGTGATACTGACCCGGCACGCGGCAGCCAAGGAGCACCTGGGTGTGTTCGTTTACGATCCGGGCGCCAACTCCTGGTTGGACAGCCCGGTGTCGCCCGTCAAGGCAACGGGACAGTGCAAGAGCGGGTTCTACGATCCAGCGCTGAATGCGCACTTCGTCTTCGGAGCGGGAGACAGTAACGACAACGGGTCGATGTGGGTCTATCGGTACAAGAAGGCCAGACCGTAATGGACCCATCGTTCGGTCCTCGGTAACGTTTTCGACCTTTGGTATTTCGTCGCAAGATAGGATGCGATTCATTATAATCTATGGCGGCGTGTCAATCTGCTGGAGCAGCAGCATGAGCGCAGCACCAAACGTCGTTGTTCAGAAGACTCCGCTCGGCGCCCAAAAACCAAGCACGCTGGGAGGCAGAGAATGCTGAAAACCTACACAGCAAAATACACGAGAATTGATTCTGGCTACATGGGTCAATTGGTCGAATGGCCGGAAGTGATTACCGAGGGGAAGACCTTGGACGATTGTCGCCTCCTGCTTCAGGATGCGCTCCGAGAAATGATCAAGGCCTACCGCCAACAGCGCAAGGAGATCCCCCTTAAGTGGCGCGCTGATCGAACAGATTCCCGTTGAGATAAGACATCGTTGAGACATAACATGTCGGTAAAGCGCCGTGACTTGGTCAAGTATCTTACAGCAGTGGAGGTGCAGCATAGATCTTTCAGACGCCACCGTAGGACAACTACTTATCCCGGTTGAGGATCTGGATCGAGCAATCGCTTTCTACCGTGACACGCTCGGCCTGCGCTTTCTGTTTTCGGCCCCGCCCCAGATGAGCTTCTTCCAGTCCGGGAACGTCCGCTTGCTGGTCGGGGTTCCCGCAGCCGATCAGCCTCGCCAGCGCGGGTCAGCGATTTACTTCAAGGTGGCCGATATTCACGCCGTATTCCATACGCTGGTGGAACGGGGCGTCGAGTTTGGGGCAAGCCCCCATGTTGTTCACCGTACTGCGACAACTGAGCTGTGGTTGACGGAATTCCGAGACCCCGACGGAAATCAATTGGCTCTGATGAGTGAGACTCCAAAATAGGCATGATGTTCGATAGACTTATTGGTTACTTATCGACTGGCAATTGAACTGCTTCAAGGAGAATTCCCATGCGCACAGTTGGTCTCCTGGTTGCCAGTACCCTGTTGTTGCTTGGCGCGGCAACTCCTGCCAGCGCCCAAATCCCATCCACCAGCAAGCTCAGCGTCCATCTGGACACGCACTATACCGCCGGTGCACGACGGATTGTGGCCGCCGGCCCGCAGGTGCTCAAAATCCTCGACCTGAATGGCGAGATGCTGGCGGCGGTGCACGACTACAAGACGGCATATCCCGACGGCATCATCGTGCTCCGGATTTATACCCAGGCGCACTACCGCCTGCAGGATGACCCGGCCGGCGCCGCCCAGGACTTCTGGGATCGTGTGCTCTGGCCGCCGCTGGCTCGCTTATCGGTGGACGACCAGCAGCTGATCGACTTCCTGGAAGGCCCGAACGAGGGGGATAGTACCCCGACTTGGGGCAGTGTGCCGAGCGCGACATGGTTCGGGCAGTTCTGGGCCGCGCTGGCGCCGTTGATGCAAGCCCACGGCTTTCGCCCCTGTGTCGGTTCCATTCCCGTCGGCAATCCGCCCGGGTCCGTGCAAGAGATGGAGAGCCAACTGGAAGCCTTCACGCCGGCCCTCTACGCCGCTCAGGCCGCAGGCGGCGGCTGGAGTTATCACGCCTATTCACTCGAGTATTCCACCGACGAAGGCATCGAATCCTGGTACTCGCTGCGCTACCGCCGTTTCTACGATTTTCTGAATCGTAACCACCCAGACCTCGCCTCGTTGCCGATGATCCTTTCGGAAGGGGGCGCCGGCCGGGACGGCTGGCGGTCGGACGGTGATGCGGCCAGGTTCGAAGACTGGCTGACGTGGTTCGATGGCGAGATCAGCCGCGATGACTATGTGGTGGGGGTGACTTTGTTTGAGATCGGCGATCCCCAGGGCTGGCCGTCCTTTGACCTCGAGCCGATCACCGATTGGCTGGCGGCCTATCTGGCGAGCCACTGAGCCTCCGCAAAGTGCTGCGGCGGATTCAAAAATTGGTCATTCAACACTTACAGGACTTCCTGGAGCCTTGGCATGGACATCTTGGCGCTGGCGGCTGACGAACGGGTCGCCGATGTGAAGTTCACCAAGGACACTATCAGCGTTGCCCTGCGAGATGGGCGCACCATCACCGTCCCGTTGGCTTGGTATCCTCGCTTGTTCAACGCGACGACGGCGCAACGGAGGAACTGGCGTGTCGCCGGCGGTGGCTTCGGCATTCATTGGCCGGATATCGATGAAGACTTGAGCACCGAAGGCCTACTTCGTGGTGCGCCCGCTCCACGACCACGGCAGGTCGACCGTGCGGACAACAACACAAGCTGCCGAAGCAGACGCTGAGGCTGACTGGAGCTGCGATCCCGGCGTGCAGCCCCGCCCCTTGTCGGCCGTTCCAAGGTGGCAGCCCTTCTGGCCCGTGTACTGCCCATGTCCAGCCATAAAAGAAAGAGACGCGACCTCCACGCCTTCAATGACGATGGCATGGTTTTGTGTAACCCCCGCGACAAGGAAGCCGCTCATCGCGCCGAAATGGAAGGAATTGCCACGGATGACCGCGCCGCGGTGACGTGCCGAAAATGCCTGTCGCTGCTATACCAGCGCGACAAGGCCCGGAAGGAAGCGCGTTGACGGATCCGACCGGCCGCGTGAGAGGCGATGCTTCATCGTTCACCGACCATGAATAGTCTCGTTCTAGCGCTCGTCGCGATTATCCCTTGGCTTGTCGTTTGTTCTTTGGTCGCGAGACTTGCCTCATCGTTTCATCGACCGCCTGCCACTTGGTTTCTGCTGGCGCTCTTGCTCAGCCCTTTGCTCGTGGCCGTGTTGTTGCTCATTCTTGGAGACGCCGAGCGCGCTATCATGCTGCGAGAGAGGGAAGAGCGCATTCGTCAGCGGCACCCGGAGCGGACAGATCTTCGGGAAGCAGCCCTGAACGAGATGCAATGCCCTCATTGCGGAGCCACAGTGAACCCGATTACCGAGGATGGCCTGCATTCGCCCGAAACGCAGCCTTGGCTATTGATCTGCAATCAGTGCCACGGTGCCATTGAACCCGACCTATAGGCGGTATTGATGCCAGTAGGCACAGACCGCTCCAGAGGAGTCGTCACAGCTGACCGTGGGGCATTCGGTCTTTCCTCTGGTGCTTGTCCCGGTCTCACGACTCGCTTAAAATGACTCTCAGTTTTCGAAACTATCGTGTTCAAGAGGCCAAAGCAATAAAGACCGTCTCGTCCCGAGCGCGCTGTTTGCAGGATTTGGCTGCCGATGTTCGCAACCGCACGATCGAATTGCTTCAAGCCGCCAACCCTGCGGAATTGACCTGGACGCCGCCCGGCACCTCCAACCATATCCTCTGGCACGCCGGCCATGCTCTCTGGGTGGAGGATGCGTTGTGCATCCAGCTGGTAACCGGGGCAAGTGAATTGCCGCTGGACTGGAACGCGATCTTTCGCATGGGTTCGCGCCCGGCCTCGTGGAAAAAACCCTGGCCCGCCAAGGAGGAACTGTTAAGCGCACTGAGCGCTCAACGGACCAGGCTACTGTACCTGATCGGCTCGCTCCGCGACGCACAGTTGGATTGCCAACCCCCGTTTCCACATGCGGGTGACCCGCGCACCCTCGGGGAGTCGATCCTCCACGGGCTGCATGATGAAGCCAATCACCAGGGAGAAATGTATCTGTTGCTCAAGATGCAGCGGTTCGCTCTCGGCGACCCAGGCGGCTGAGCTGTTTCCTTCGCTACTTGAAAAAACGCGTCGCAGCCCGTTTTGCTTGCCTCGATGTTGCGGTTATCTAGAAATGGGTTTTGTCACTGCAACAATTCTTCGGAGGGACTTCGCATGGGTACCGTTCTGGAAACCGGCGTTGGGCCGATGGACATCTCACCTGTGAGGCCAAGTAGGCGCACAATCTGCTTACAAGTTTGCGGACGGACGGCGCCTGCTGTTGTTCGCTTCAAAGATCGTCGTCCGTCAATCCGGCATCGCGCATGATGCCCCGCTGCGTTCCAGGCTTCAGGTCCGCGTTGCCGTGGACGGTCACTACCGTCCGCCGCCCCGTGGCGGCGTCGCGATAAATGTGGTGGCTGCCGTTGATGCGGGCCAGTGCCCAGCCGCGCTGCTCGAGCACGCGGCACATCTGCTTGCCGGAGATGATCTTCACGGGGGGCTTCCCGCCGCGTCGCGCGCGAGGGCGTCCTCGTGGGCGACAGCGAGCCACCCCTCGGCGGCCTCGCGCAGGTTAGCGCGCACCTCGTCGAGCGTCTCGCCTTGCGTGTGGCAGCCGGGAAGCGCTGGTATCGAGGCTGAGTAGCCGCCCGCGTCGGGTTCGGGCCGTACAATCGCCGTGAGGTTAACGGCGACATCGACAGTAACGGGCGGGCTCGGTGTGGAAGTGCGACTCATGGTCGAGTTCCTCCTGTCCCTATACTCTATCTCAGACCCGGCAGCAGGTCGAGGGCAGTAAGTCGCGGCTCCTGTCCGCCGCAAACAATGCATTGCGGCCGACGCCGTCACGCGTCGCCGCTTTCACGACTCGTTCTGTTAACCAGCGGGTCTCGTGCCAGAACGCTGACAACTGCGGCGCATACGGCCGCATATGTGGCGAAGTCAAACGCGGCCGGGCGGGCCTTCCTGTCGGCAAGGCTGCTCCAATCCGCGATTTAACGGTTCGCGGGCCGCCCAGGCTGGTGAACATAATCATTCGGCGGCGGAGCTTTTCCGATGGACGCAACTGCATCAACCGTCAGCGACAACGACAGGAAACTGTTGATCGCCCACTATGCGTTCTACCACGCTCTGGACTTGGGCGACCGCGTACCGACGACGCCGGCACAGCGGCACTTCATTGCTGTATGCCGAGGCACCGCGCCTGCTGAGACGGACCACGAGCGGGCCTACTCTCGGTTCAAGCGGGCGCTTTACGCTACCGGCATCAGCGAAGCAGCGGTGGTAGCCTCCGGGTTCGTCCTGCCGCCCGAGATCATTAGTGACGTCGGCACGGCGTTTGATATTCCGGTACGTCCCTGCCCGCAATGCGGTCAACCCATTCCGCCTGAGCGACTAGAGGCGATCCCAGACGCCACCCGCTGTGTACCGTGCCAGCAGCGAACGGAGTCGGCCGCGTCGGGCCCGCATGTCAGCGAGTTAGAATGCCCGCGGTGCGCCGGCCACGGCGTAAAGTCGCGCATGGTGTGGCGGACCGCCCGCGACCCGGCCAAGTTCTCCGGATATTTCCTCGGCTGCAGCCGGTTTCCAGAGTGCCGCTACATCGATCGTTCCTGAAATTTGGCGGCGTTATGTCCAAGAAGCGTATCTTCCCCAACAACGTTGGTCGCCGCAGTCGTATCCATGCGATCAACGGAGATTATCGGTATTTCCGAGTTGAAGACGAGATCGCACGTGAGCAACCCGTAATCGAGAAGTTAACAAAGAAGCTCATTTACTTTCAAATAGTCCGTTTCGAGGACAACGACGAGTTGGAATATCGCTTTACGTATTACATGCTTGGGCTCAAGCCTGGCGCAAAAGGTAGATGGATGTTCGGCCAATACTCCCTCCTCGTCCCCGCGGACATTCTGCGCCAACTTCTTGCAGAAGCGCGAAAGCGCAAATGGGAGGGCATTTAGAGATGTAGGTGTTTTCAACGTAGACCAGACGTAATAGGCTAATTAGCGCTCTGGTCGGCTGACCAGCGCGTGGCATTAGCCTAACTCACCGCTCAAGTTATTCACAAATTCGGCGAGACACATGAGTGCAGTTCACGATGGTATGGTGCGGATACTCGCGGAACTTGACGGCAAGTCACTGGCGGACGCTTTCGCAGAACTCGTAGAGCATCGAATCAACATGCGCGGTACGGCCGATGAATATTTTGCGAGCCTTTTACGTCTTCCTTCGCCCCTTCTGGAACTCTACGCGCCGTTGATTTTCAATTCACATGTATGTATGGATGGGCTAGCTGATACGATACCCCTGTATGACACCAACGACTTCATGACGGCGTTGCGCGACGGCTGTGAAATGCTCGATCAATCGGCGCTCTTTTCGATCATTGACCGAGCACGAGAACACTTGCGGAATCCAGGTTCTACGGCGCTTATGTCAGATGCTCCAAATGTCGCCCTTGATCGCGAAACAGGTAATATTCACAGTACCTATTTTGCAAACAACAAGCAGCTAATGATCCAAATTGCGCAATATCTTCAAGTGCATCGCGATCGTGTGCTGATAGCCGCCTCCGAGTTGGACGGTTTGCACGGCTGATAGGTGTTGAAAGCCGCACAGCTGCATCTGGAGCAGCCTCCGGCTCCGTTGAGCTTAAGCCCAGGGACGGGCTAAGCCTCTTGTCCGCGCTTCTAGAACATAGCTTTTCTCGATAGCATCTTGGAGTCGAGTATGAGCCACGACCGCCAATTCATCGACACGATCAAGACGCATTTCGCCCGCAAGTCGTCAGCTCAGCTTCACGAGATTGTGCAGACCCACAATCACGAACGCTGGTCCCCGGAAGCCGTTGTGGCAGCGGGCGAGGTGCTACGCGACCGCCTTTCAGGACGCGCTCAGGAACCCCAGGTCGCCGAGGAGGAACCGCCAACCCCGCCGACGCCTCCCGATCCCTACAGCCTCGCATTTCTGGCGCTCAGCCTGTTTGGTGGCTTGAGCGGGCATATGCACTTTCACGTACACCGGGTTGACTACGGGAACGACTCGCACCCGGATCTGCCGGTCCCATTTGGCCCGAAGATGACGTGGTTGGCGCTCGACACCAGGCATACCGAGGCGGTGGTGACCGCGTTGGGACTACAAGGAGCGCGGCCCGCAACCTGGGGGGAGGGAATCGCTGCCGCGTCCCAATCGTCAGTCCTTGTCACCCCGCCGCTTGCGGACTGGACCTTGGCGGTCGGCACCGTGCTCTTCCCGCCGCACCGCGCGGAAGCATTTGTCAAACCGCTCCTGGCCCGCCTGAGCCAGCAATTTGGGGAGGCCCAATACTTTTGCACGCACAAGGACTTCGAGTTACATGCCTGGGCGCGCGCCCGGCACGGCCGGCTGATCCGGGGCTATGGCTGGCTTGGCCAAAGGGATCTTACCCTCTGGGACGAGGGCGCGCACACGAAGGAGGAGTGCTCCCTCGCCTTCCGTTTCGTTGACCCGCAGTCCCCAACAGCCATCTCCCCTGACGAGAATGGCGTCATGCAACTCGCTAGCCTCTGGAGCATTGATCCGACGAGCTTGGACCGGGAGTTCAAGGAGCCAGTAATGGGAGTACAAGGCGCTATTGCACGGACCGAGGGCTGAGCCAGCCGATGAGTGCATCGGGACGGCATCACGATACTTGCAAAGATGAAGTCCTTGCAGCCGGCGCGCACTCTGCTGTTCGGCCGAGGAGTCGAGTCTATGGCCGAGAGTTTCGGCGTTTGTGGTGAAAGAGAGTAAACCGACGATTCCGGTCGACGCATCGGCCCACAGACTGCGCCCGATAACCCGGGCCTTCGAGAACGATTCTCAAACGGTCACGAGGTGTCGGTGCTTGTCCCAGTCTCACGGCTCGCTTAGAATGACTCCCAGTTTTCGAAACTATCGTGTTCAAGAGGCCACGCCAATCAAGACCGTCTCCTCGCGTGCGCGCTGTTTGCAGGATTTGGCGGGTCTCGATGGTACTATCACCCACGAAATGGCGATGGCCGGGGACGAGCAGCCGAAGTCGGCCGAGCTAAGGGTCAGACGCAGAAAACCGATGCCATTCGGGTGGGGATCGATCACCGGGATGGCAGATCGGTGGATATCCTGCTGCCCTACCGCAAAGGCTGGTTTGGGGGAATCACATTCGGCAAGTCAGTCGAGGAGAAGGCGGAGCCTGGTATCTTTGGTTATAGAGACTGAAGAATGTGCCGCAGAGAAATTTTCCCGGGATGCAACAGGGGGCATTCAAGATTACGATAGGCGGACAAGACTGAGTAGAGCGGAAGCGTCAGGAATGCAGAGCCGAACGAGGCGCTTCACCAGACGGACGGGCCATTAAGGCTCTTCGTGACGCAACGCAATCCGTGGCCGGTCCGCTGGTGAGCTTGGTCATTCGGCATCGAATCAGGCTGATAGTATAGGGGATCATCATATGCGCGCAAGAGATGGGAGCATTCTCGCCACCGGGGCCGCCCTGACCTTGGTAGCCTTTTTCCCCCTGTCGCGGTCGTCCGCGCAGCCGCCGACGCCCCCCGGAAGCGACAAGCCGCCCGACCTCGCGCCTTTCCTTGAACTCGCGAAGTACTACGTCACGCCCGTCGCGCCGAAGAAGGACACCAAGACGGGCTTTGTCGTCGGGGGCAAGAACGACACCGCCCTCATCCCGAGCCTCAAGGAGATCAACGGCCGGTCCATCCTCGAGCTGGAGAAGGACATGCGACCCGGCGCCAAGTCCGACGTCGGGTCGACCGCCGGCTTCCTCGGGCCGGAGGAAAAGTTGCTCGACGTGCTGGTGGGAGACAACCGGTATGTCGTGGACGAACTCGGTCTCACCCACCAGGAACTGGCAAAGCATCTCCACGCGATCGGATCCATCGGGCGGTGGCAGGTGTGGGAGCACCGACGGTTCGAGTACGAGTTCGTCTACCACGGCCGGCGGTTTAAAGCAACCACGCTGGTCTCGAAGGGTTTTCAGCCGTCGCCATTCCGGGACGGGACCCAGAGCGGTACTGACGTGACGGTCGAAAACCTCGACACCGGCAAAAAGCTGACGTACGCACTCCTGGTCCCCTACCTGATCGAGCGGTATGGGTTCTATGAAGGGAAAGGCACATCCTACCGGGTCGAACCGAGCACCGTTTTGGAAGTGTTCGACTTCTTGGGGAGAAAAGCGAAGAAGCGCTGACTCGGAAGGACCGCGCGGCCGGCACCGTCCCGCTGTCAGTGGTCAGCCAGCCGAAAAGCTAAATGGCCTCGAAAGTCCCCGTGCGGGGTGCGCTGTCTTGAATTTCGAGACCATATACCTGTTGGACTAAGCCGCTCTGCGGAGGAAGAAAGGCGAGCGGTTGACGAGTGGGGTGAGCCGAGGACTGGCTTGGGCCAGAATGACTTCGCGGCGTGCTCAATGGGAGCACGCTCATGTCTATTTGGCT
>Ga0306920_100012682_pt1 | contig 11445 bp, 8 predicted proteins | sample flu12Cox44000170_FD_204666 | JGI IMG/M metagenome (GOLD analysis project Ga0306920, IMG submission 204666) | Lab enrichment of tropical soil microbial communities from Luquillo Experimental Forest, Puerto Rico - flux4day.12C.oxic.44.000.170 (v2)... | ecosystem: Environmental > Terrestrial >...
CACCGGGCTCACGTCAAACCCGACTATTTTCGATCACGCGATCAAAAACAGCAAAGACTACGATGAGGCGATCAAACGCAAACTCGAGGAGGGCAAGGCGGGCGAGGAGCTGTTTTTCGAGCTGGCCCTGGAGGACCTCACCGAGGCCGCGGATCTGTTCCGCCCAATCTACGAGCAAACGTGCGGCGTCGACGGTTGGGTTTCGCTGGAAGTGTCGCCGTTGCTGGCGCACGACACCAAATCGACGGTCGCCGAGGCTAAGAACCTCCATGCGCGGGCGCAACGTCCCAATTTGCTGATCAAGATTCCGGGCACCAAGGAAGGGCTTCCAGCGATCGAAGAAGCAATCTTCGCCGGCGTTCCAGTCAATGTCACTTTGTTGTTCTCCGCCGAGCAATATATCGCAGCGGCCAACGCCTTCATGCGTGGCATCGAGCGGCGCATTAAAGCAGGCTTGCGGCCCGATGTTCGGTCAGTGGCATCGATCTTCATCAGCCGCTGGGATGTCGCCGTAGCGGGCAAGGTACCGCAGGCCCTCAACAACCAGCTCGGCATCGCTGTGGCCAACCGGGCCTACAAGGCCTATCTGGGCTTGCTCGGTTCGCCACGCTGGATGCGCGCCTACAACGCCGGCGCGCGTCCGCAACGCCTGCTGTGGGCGAGCACCGGCACCAAGGATCCGAAGGCCTCCGACGTGCTCTATATCAGAGCCTTGGCTGCGCCATTCACGGTGAATACCATGCCGGAAAACACTCTGAAGGGGCTCGCCGAACACGGCGAGGTTGGCCCGACAATGCCAACGGACGGTGGCGACTCGGAAGAGGTTTTAGCGCGGTTCGCTGCGGCCCAGATCGACGTTCAAGCGTTGTCGGCGCGGCTGCAGGAGGATGGCGCCAACTCCTTTGCCAAATCGTGGCACGAGTTGATGGGCGTGATCGGGTCCAAATCCACCCTTCTCAAGCGAGCGAGCTAATGGGCGTTGACGCGCGATCGCTGTTGACCGTGGAGGGGACAGCGCGACAGCATCGACCTGCCGTCGCGAGCGGTGCGCCGCAACTTGGCCGCAACTTGCATGAGCGATCAGAAGGAGCCGCAGATGGCCGCACGAGCCGAGACGCCGGGCACGCAACGAAGAGACACGCGTGCGGTATGGCGTGATCTAAAAGACCACCATGCGGCGATGCAGGGGCTGCATCTGCGAACGCTATTCGCGGATGATCCCGCGCGCGGCCAGCGGATGACCGCGGAAGCCGCGGGCGTCTATCTCGATTACTCGAAGAATCGCATCAACGACGCGACGCTCAAGCTGCTCGTGGAGCTCGCCGAGCAATGCGGGCTGCGCGCGCGGACCGAGGCGATGTTTCGCGGCGAGAAGATCAACGTCACGGAAGATCGCGCCGTCCTGCATGTGGCGCTGCGGGCGCCGAAGGGCGCCTCCATCAACGTCGTTGGCAGGAACGTCGTGCCGGAGGTTCACGCCGTCCTCGGCAAGATGGCCGACTTTGCCAACCGTGTCCGCAGCGGTCATTGGAAAGGCCACAGCGGCAAGCCCATCCGCAATGTCGTCAATATCGGCATCGGCGGCTCCGACCTCGGGCCGGCAATGGCCTATGAAGCGCTCAAATTTTACAGCGATCCCGGCATGACGTTTCGCTTCGTCTCGAACGTCGATGGCACCGATTTCGTCGAGGCGACGCGCGATCTTGATCCGGCGGAGACCCTGTTCATCGTTTCCTCGAAGACCTTCACGACACTGGAGACGATGACCAACGCCCACAGCGCGCGCGATTGGTCGCTGCGGGGGTTTGCGGGCGACGCGAAGGCCGTCGCCAGGCACTTCGTCGCGGTGTCGACCAATGCGGCAAAAGTGGCCGAGTTCGGCATCGACACGGCCAACATGTTCGAGTTTTGGGACTGGGTCGGCGGCCGCTACTCGATGGATTCGGCCATCGGCCTCTCGACCATGCTGGCCATCGGCCCGGATCATTTCCACGCGATGTTGGCGGGCTTCCACGCCATCGACGAACATTTCCGAACCGCGCCGTTTGAGCGCAACCTGCCGGTGCTGATGGGGCTTCTCGGCATCTGGTACAACGACTTCTTCGGCGCCCAGACGGTGGCGGTGCTCCCCTACGATCATTATCTGCGGCGTTTCCCGGCCTATCTTCAGCAGCTGACGATGGAGAGCAACGGCAAACGCGTGCGGCTCGATGGAAAGCCGGTAGAGACCGACACCGGCCCGATCTATTGGGGGGAGCCCGGAACCAACGGTCAGCACTCCTTTTATCAATTGATCCATCAGGGCACTCGGCTCATTCCGTGCGACTTCATTGCCTTCGCGCAGGCGCTCAATCCGCTCGGCCGGCATCACGACATGCTCGTGGCCAACGTTTTTGCGCAGACCGAGGCGCTCGCCTTTGGAAAAACGCGCGAGGAAGTCAGGGCCGAAGGCACGCCTGATTGGCTTGTCCCGCACCGAGTGTTCGAAGGCAACCGACCATCCAACACCCTTCTCTTGGACAAACTGACACCGGCGGCGCTGGGCAAGCTGGTTGCCCTCTACGAGCACAGCGTGTTCACCCAGGGCGCGATCTGGGACATCGATTCCTTCGATCAATGGGGCGTCGAACTCGGCAAGGTCTTGGCCCAGCGCATCATCCCCGAGCTCGAGAGCAAGACCGAACCCAATCTCGGTCACGATGGTTCGACCAATAACCTGATCCACCGCTACCGCAGGCTAAAAGGCGCAACGTGACAGCTGAGGCAGTGAAGCTCGCTCCTTCGATCCTCTCCGCCGATTTCGCGCATCTCGGCGATCAGGTATTGGAAGCCGAGCGTGCCGGAGCAGACCGCATCCACGTCGATGTGATGGACGGACATTTCGTGCCCAATCTTTCGATGGGGCCGCCCGTCATCAACTCGCTGCGAAGGGTGACGCGCTTGCCGCTCGAGGCGCACTTGATGATCTCGAACCCCGATGCCTTTGTCGAAGAATTCGCGCAAGCCGGAACCGATTTAATTCTGGTGCACTGGGAAGGCAACAACGATCTCTCCCGCACCGTGCACCGCATCAGAGCACTGGGCAAACGGGCGGGCGTCGCCATAAACCCAGCGACTTCTGCCACGATGCTGGAAGTAATCATGCCGGACATCGACCAAGCGCTGGTCATGACGGTGAACCCGGGCTTCGGGCACCAGCCTTTCCTGCATTCGATGCTGGCGAAGATCAAGCGGGTGCGCGAGATTATCGATCGAACCAAGCCCGGATGCAGGCTCGAGGTGGACGGCGGCATTGACGCGACAACGGCGCCGTTGGCGGTTGCCGCAGGAGCCGACGTGGTAGTGGCCGGATCGGCGATCTTCAATGACAGCGAAAGCGTGACCGCCGCCGTAGAACGGCTGCGGGCCGCAATTCAGCTTTGACGGAGAAGAATGACATGCAGCTCGCGATGATCGGACTGGGAAGAATGGGCGCCAATATGGTGCGACGGCTGCTCAAAGGCGACCACGAATGCATCGTGTTCGACATGTCGCCCAAGGCGGTCGAAGATGTGACACGGGATGGCGCCGTCGGCGCCTCTTCGTTCGCTGACCTTGTGCGCAAACTCAAAAAGCCGCGCGCCGTCTGGTTGATGGTCCCGGCAGCCGTGGTGGACAAGACGATCGCCGACGTCGCACCCCACCTCGAAAGCGGCGACATTCTCATCGACGGCGGCAACTCCTACTATGTGGACGATATCCGACGCGCGCGCGAGCTCGCAGCCAAAGGCATCAACTATCTGGACGTGGGGACCAGCGGCGGCGTCTGGGGCTTGGAGCGCGGTTATTGCATGATGATCGGTGGACCGCAGCGGGCGGTGCAACATCTCGATGCGATCTTCAAGACGCTGGCGCCGGGGGCCGGGACCATCCCGCGCACCCCCGGGCGCGAAAAAATCGGCGGCACCGCCGAGCTCGGTTACCTGCATTGCGGCGCCAACGGCGCCGGTCATTTCGTCAAGATGGTGCACAACGGGATCGAATACGGGGTCATGGCCGCTTATGCGGAAGGGATGAGTATCTTGCGCCACGCCAATGTTGGCGAGCAGCAGCACGCGATCGATGCCGAGACGACGCCGCTGCGCGATCCGGAGCTCTATCGCTATGACCTCGATCTCCGCGACATCGCCGAACTCTGGCGGCGCGGCAGCGTCATCGCCTCATGGCTGTTGGATCTCACCGCAGCCGCCTTGGCGAAAGATCCAGCCCTTGCGGGTTTTGCCGGAAAGGTCTCCGATTCCGGTGAAGGCCGCTGGACGATCAAGGCGGCGATCGATGAGGCCGTGCCCGTGCCAGTGCTTTCGACCGCGCTCTATGCACGTTTCAGCTCGCGCGGCGAAGGCGCTTTTGCCGACAAGCTGCTGTCGGCCATGCGCTATGAATTCGGCGGACACTTGGAGAAACCCGCGAGCTGAGCAAGAGGTAAGCATTCAATCGGGCGCCAGACAGCTGGTCCAATCTAAGCCTTGGCAAAGGCGAGGCAAGGTGTTGGCAATTCTTGGGGCAATTCTCGGGACAATTCTTGGGGCAATTCTTGGCATGAAGTGTCAATGGGCGCATCCGACCTAGAGCGATGGCGTGAAGATCGAAGTCCATGCTGATGATAATGTGATCGCCCACAAGGCGGTAGCGATCATAGCCGATGACGCACGGGCGGCAATTTCCTCGCGCGGACGCTTTGTCATCGCGGTCAGCGGCGGCCGCACACCATGGTTGATGCTGCGTGCTTTTGCCGAGGAGCAGCTCCCCTGGGAGGGCGTGCATGTTGTGCAAGTCGATGAGCGGGTGGCACCGCCCGGCGATCCCGAGCGCAACCTTGCGCATCTGCGCGAAAGCCTGCTCGATCATGCGCCATTGTTGAGCGAGCAAATCCACGCCATGCCGGTCGAAGCGCCCGACCTCAATGGCGCGGCTCGGCAATACGCGGCAACGTTGCGGGAAGTCGCAGGCTCGCCCCCGGTGCTCGACCTCGTGCATCTGGGCCTTGGACCCGACGGCCACACGGCATCGCTGGTACCTGGAGACCCGGTCCTTAATGTCACCGACGCAGACGTTGCGGTCACCAACCCCTACCAAGGCAGACGCCGGATGACGCTGACCTTTCCAATTATCAACCGGTCCCGCCGCGTCCTCTGGCTGGTGACCGGCCGCGAGAAGGCTGACATGCTCGTGCGCTTCAATGCCTGCGATCCATCCATTCCGGCCTCTCGGGTGCGCCGGGATCGAGCGCTGGTGCTTGCTGATCGCACGGCGGCGGCGGATCTCGGCACGCCCAATAAATTGGAGAGGTAAAAGTGAGCACCATAACAACCGCTGCGGCGGAATCGCCTCGACCAATGACCTCCGCGCAATTGGATCAACTGTCGATCAATTGCATTCGCACCCTGTCAATGGACGCCGTTCAACAGGCCAAATCGGGGCACCCTGGCACTCCGATGGCGCTGGCGCCGCTCGTCTACACGCTCTGGAACCGCGTCATGCGGTTCGATCCGCAAGACCCCATTTGGCCAAACCGCGACCGGTTCCTGCTCTCCAATGGTCATGCCTCGATGCTGTTGTGGTCAGCGCTTCACCTCACCGGCACCCGCGCGGTCAATGCCGAGTATGAACGGCTTGGACAGCCGGCGGTCTCGATTGACGATATTCGTCGCTTCCGGCAGCTGGGCAGCAAGGCCCCGGGTCATCCTGAATACCATTGGGTCTCCGGAGTGGAGGCCACAACCGGTCCGCTCGGACAGGGCGTTGCCACCAGCGTCGGCATGGCCATCGCCGAAAAATGGCTGGCCAACCGCTACAATCGGCCCGGCTACGACATCTTCGACTACAGGGTTTATGTGGTGTGCGGCGACGGCTGCATGATGGAGGGCGTGGGATCGGAAGCGGCATCGCTGGCCGGTCACCTGGCCTTGGACAATCTCTGCTGGATCTATGACAACAACCACATCACCATCGAAGGCAGCACGCGTATCGCCTTTACCGAAGACATCGCCGCCAGGTTTCTCGGTTACGGCTGGAACGTTCTGCGCGTCGGCGATGCCAATGACATCGACCTGATCGAGCATGCCTTGGACGTCTTTCGCAAGACCGAGGGGCGACCAACTTTCATCATCCTGGATAGTCACATCGGCTATGGCGCGCCGCATAAGCAGGATACCGCCGCGGCCCATGGCGAGCCGCTGGGCGAGGAGGAAATTCGCCTCGCGAAGCGCAGCTACGGATGGCCCGAGAACGCGAAGTTTCTGGTCCCCGATGCCGTTCGCGACCACTTCAATGCCGGCATTGGAGCACGGGGTGCGCGGGCGCGTGATCGTTGGAGCGAACTCTTCACCGCATACCGGTCGCAGCATCCGGGGCTTGCGACCGAGATCGACATGATGCAGCGCCGTGAGCTGCCGCAGGACTGGGAGGCCGGGCTGCCCACCTTTCCCGCCGATCCAAAGGGCATCGCCGGACGGGATGCTTCGGGAAAAATGCTCAATGTGCTCGCGCAAAACATACCCTGGCTGCTGGGGGGATCGGCGGATCTCGGCCCGTCCAACAAATCCACCTTGACGTTCGAGGGGGCCGGGGACTTCGAGCCTGGTACTCCTGGCGGCAGAAATCTGCACTTCGGCATCCGCGAACACAGCATGGCGGCGGTTGTTAACGGACTGTCCTTGTCGAAGCTGCGGGCCTTTGGTGCGACGTTCTTTATTTTCAGCGACTATGCGCGGCCGGCCATTCGGCTTTCCGCCTTGATGGAGCTGCCCACGATCTTTGTGTTCACGCATGACGCCATGGGGGATGGCGAGGACGGCCCGACCCACCAGCCAGTCGAGCAGCTTGCCTCATTCCGGGCCATTCCCGGCCTGGTGATGCTGCGACCGGCGGACGCCAACGAGGTCGTGGAGGCCTACCGCTTTATCATGAAACTAAAACACCAGCCGGCCGTCCTGGCGTTGTCGCGCCAACCGCTGCCGACGTTGGATCGCAGTAAATATGCCGCCGCTTCCGGGGTTAAGCGCGGCGCCTATGTGCTCGGCGACGCCCCCGGTGGCAATCCCGAAGTGATCCTGATCGGCTCGGGCAGCGAGGTCAGTTTGTGCGTTCAGGCGCACGAGGAACTCCTCGCTCAAGGCTTCCGCTCACGCGTTGTCTCAATGCCGTCCTGGGATATTTTCGAACACCAGACGCAGGAGTATCAGGAGAGTGTGCTGCTGCCCCATGTGACGGCGCGCATCGCAGTCGAACAGGCATCGACGCTTGGGTGGGAGCGTTATGTCGGCAAATTCGGTCGCGTCATCGGCATGAAAACATTCGGTGCGTCGGCCCCACTAAAGGAACTGCAGCGCAAGTTCGGCTTCGAGCCGGAGCGTGTGACCGAGATCGCCAAAGAACTGGTTGGCAAGGCACGAGGAGGGCAAGCGTGAGCACAGCATTGCTGCTCAGCCGCCGCTGCCTTCACAAGCAGAAGAGAACGCGATGATCCAGAAGACCCCCCTCGTGTTCCTATTCGACGTTGATAACACGCTGATCGATAACGATCGCGTGCAGGATCATCTCAAAGAGCACCTGGAGCAGGGGTACGGGGCCGCAGCTCGCGACAGGTACTGGGAAATCCTTGAGCAATTACGCACTGAATTGGGATACGTCGACTACCTCGGTGCGCTGGAGCGATATCGGATCGAGGAAATGCATCGCCCGGAGCTCTTACGGATGGCGAACTGGCTGGTCGACTACCCGTTCGCCGACCGCTTGTTCCCCGGCGCGCTGAGCGCGGTTGAACATGTCCAGCAATGGGGGATCGCCGTCATCCTCTCGGACGGCGATGCCGTGTTCCAGCCACGCAAGGTCGAGCGATCCGGGCTGTGGCAGGCGTTCAATGGTCGCGTGCTCATCTATGTGCACAAGGAGCAGGAGCTCAATGACGTTGAACGCCTCTATCCCGCCGAGCACTACGTATTGATCGATGATAAGCTGCGCATCCTCGATGCGGTGAAGAAAATCTGGCGCGAGCGTGTTACCACCGTATTTCCCAAACAAGGCCACTATGCCCTCGATCCGGGCACTCTGGCCGAGTATCCGCCGGCGGACATCGAGCTTCCGCACATCGGCGCGCTAACCGATTGCGATCTGTCCGCCTTCCTAGAGGCTAGCGCCGCATGATGCACCAGGAGGAAATAATCGGCCGTGGGTGGACTGAACGGTTTTGCAATTCGGAAACCAGAAGCCGATCATTGCGCCGGCTGCGCTCGACCATGCGAGCGGCGGCACCGCAAACGGCGCTAAAGGCGGACTGAGCAGCCATGGCTGACGATCCGACAATTCTGATTATCACGGGCGTCTCGGGCAGCGGGAAAACCACGATCGCGACGGCCCTCGCGCAACGACTCCACTGGCAATTGCAGGAGGGCGCCGACCTCTATCCGGCGTCGGGCGCCAGCCGACTGTACGCCGGCCATCCCCTCGATGATCGCGACCAGTGGCCTTTGCTCGAAAGAGTGGCAGACTGGATCGATGGCTGGCGGCGGGCCGGCCAGTCCGGCGTGATCACCTGCGCGTTGTTCAAGCGCAGCCATCGCGACTTCCTTACCAGTGGGCGACCCGAGGTGCGTGTCGTCTTTTTGCATGGCGAGAAGACGCTGATTGGCACGCGCCTGGCCGCGCGCCAAGAGCATCTTCCGTCGACAACTCTACTCGACACCCAGTTCGCAGTTTTGGAGGAACCTGATGCCGACGAGGATCCGATCCGCGTCGACGTGGGTCGGCCGGTGGCGGACATTGTAGCGGTGATTGTGCACGAGCTCGATGCCCCGCGGTCTGAGGATCGATCCTCTGTCATTGCGCGCGATCGCAGCGAGCCACCTGCCAAGCCAGAACTCGAGCAAGCACGTATTGTCACCCGCCCGAGCGTTGGGAAGCAGCCGTCGATAGGCTCGGATCTGCCGCTGGCCATCGAGGACTATGCGCTGATCGGTGATTGCCGAACCGCGGCTCTCGTCGGTCGCAACGGCTCCATAGATTGGCTGTGCTGGCCGCGCTTCGACAGCAACGCTTGCTTCGCAGCCTTGCTCGGCACGTCCGAACATGGACGATGGAAGATTTTTCCTGCCGACCCGATGCCACGTGTCAGCCGGGCTTATCACGACGGCACCATGGTGCTGGAGACGGTATTCGATACTCAGGATGGCCGTGCCGCCTTGATCGATTTCATGCCAATGGGTCACGCCAATTCGTCGATCATCCGTCTGGTGAAGGGGCAGCGCGGCAAAGTAGCGATGCGATTGCACCTGGCGATCCGCTTCGACTACGGCATCACGGTGCCGTGGGTGACGCAGCTCGACGACAGATCTGGCCTCAGTGCCATTGCCGGGCCCAGCCGGGTGGTGCTGCGGTCACCTGTCCCGTTCCGGGGTAGGAATTTCGCGACCGTCGCGGAGTTCGATGTCGCCGAAGGGGAATGCGTGCCGTTCGTGCTGACGCACGGCCCGTCCCACCTGGCGCCGCCAGCACCCGTGGATTGGCGCCTGGCCTTACAGGAGACGGAGACGTTCTGGCGCGATTGGTCGGCGCGCTGCTCACAAAGCTGTCGCAATCGGGAGGCGGTACAGCGCTCATTGTTGACCTTGAAGGCGCTGACCTACGCGGAGACGGGTGGCATCGTCGCCGCGCCCACCACCTCGCTGCCTGAGCAACTCGGCGGCCAACGCAACTGGGACTACCGCTACTGCTGGCTGCGCGATGCGACCCTGACGCTTATGGCGCTCGATTCTGCGGGTTATCGCGAGGAGGCGAAGGCATGGCGAGCTTGGCTCGCGCGCACTGTGGCGGGAAGCCCAAACCAGCTCCAGATCATGTATGGCTTGTCTGGTGAACGGCAGCTCACCGAATGGGAGGTGCCGTGGCTGCCGGGTTATCACGGCGCCGCGCCGGTGCGCATCGGCAACGCCGCTTCCGTTCAATTGCAGCTCGACGTCTACGGCGAACTGATGGACGCCATCTACCAGGCGCGCAAGGGTGCTCTTGCTCCCGTCGAGTCGGCCTGGGCGCAGCAACACACGCTAATCGAGCATCTGGAAAAAATCTGGGATCAGCCGGACGAGGGGATTTGGGAAGTGAGGGGCAGTCGCCGTCAATTCACCTATTCCAAGATCATGGCATGGGTGGCTTTGGATCGCACCGTGCGGGATGTGGAACGCTTCAAATTGCAGGCACCGCTGGAGCGTTGGCGACAACTTCGCGAGCAAATGCACAGGACCATTTGCGAGCTTGGGTTCAACAGCAGCCGCAACGCTTTCACGCAAAGCTTCGGAAGCAGCGAGCTCGACGCGAGTCTGCTGTTGATGCCTCTCGTCGGTTTCCTGCCGCCGGACGATCCACGCGTGCGCGGCACCATTGCGGCCATCGAACAAGAGCTCATGGTAGACGGGCTGGTACTGCGGTATCGAACCAAGGCCGAGATTGATGGTCTGCCTCCGAGAGAAGGGACATTTCTCCCATGCAGCTTTTGGCTTGCAGACAACTACACGCTGCAGAACCGGGACGCCGAAGCATCATCCCTGTACGAACGCCTGCTATCGCTTCGCAACGATGTCGGTCTGCTCGCCGAGGAATACGATACTCAGGCGCGGCGGCAGGTCGGCAATTTTCCGCAGGCGTTCTCTCACCTCGCTCTCGTCGGAACGGCCCTCAACCTGCATGATGTCGGCCCTGCGCAGCAGCGCTGTGAGCACGCAAAGGGTTCGTGATCCGGCCGAGCCAGAAGCGCCGTTTCTTCACCCAGCAACGCGTTAGGCCACTCGCTCGAGCGTCAACTTATCAGGCCGCCCGCCGAAGAACTTGTTGAGGGCGGCTTGGAACACCGCCTCATGGGGCGCCGCTCGAGCAAACAACGTCATCGATGAGTGGAATTTGAGGTGATCTGGGTAGTCGAAGATGTACTCGATGGAGCGGCCCTTAGTCGCGTTCACGAGCTGCGTGCATGTTTTGAGCCTTGGCCCGAGGACGGGATGGTTGAGGTAGGCCTCAGCTTCAGAGAGCGACGAGATGGCGAACTTTTCTGCCGTCCTGCTGCTGCCGAGCCCGCTGATCTGCGGGAATATGTACCACATCCAGTGAGTGCGCTTTCGTCCGGCCTTGAGCTCAGAGCAAACCTGATCGATCACACTCTTCTGGGCGTCGACAAAGCGTTGCAAGTTGAATGGGTCTGTCATGGCGACAATTTACTCAGAACGGGCTCCCCGTCTGGGTTTTCACACTGGTCGACATCCACAAGGGTTTCACCAATAGCAGAGCGGCTTGGCACACTTAGTGCACCGTCACCGCTCCGCAGCACTTCTTGAATTTCTTGCCGGACCCGCATGGGCACGGTTCATTCCGCCCAACTTTGGGCCGGCGAAGCACCGGCGGCTCACTCCTGACAACTGC
>Ga0306920_100012683_pt1 | contig 11445 bp, 12 predicted proteins | sample flu12Cox44000170_FD_204666 | JGI IMG/M metagenome (GOLD analysis project Ga0306920, IMG submission 204666) | Lab enrichment of tropical soil microbial communities from Luquillo Experimental Forest, Puerto Rico - flux4day.12C.oxic.44.000.170 (v2)... | ecosystem: Environmental > Terrestrial >...
CCCGATCGCGAGGTTAGGGACGAAGTGTCCGTCCATCACATCGATGTGAATCCGATCAGCACCAGCACGCTGGGCTTCAGCCACGTGTTCACCCAAACGCGCGAAGTCTGCTGCCAGGATGGACGGGGCGATTTTTATGACATCGTCTCGCATCTCGCGAATTTCCTTTATCGACTCAGGCAGCACGAGTCCTGTCGCCGGCATTCTCAAAAATGCCCACAAACTCCCGATAGCGACGGGCAATCTCCGCGACAGCGGAGTCCCGAGTAATCTGGTTCGCGCGCCATTGCACAAGAGGGTCCCAGAAACTCGTTCGGCCCACCGCGAAACCGATGAAACCCGGCACGGTGGCTGCTGTACTCAGCCATTCCCGCACCTTCTGGTCGTTCTCTCCACGGCCCAGAATGATGCAGCCTACTTGATCGCGCCCGCCGCGACGCGCTGCAGCCACTACCTTTTCGCAGTCTTCACGGCGGTCGAGTCCCTCGATTTTCCACACATCGGGCTCCACTTGCGCATCCTGCAGTTCCTGGATGGTCTGGACCATCAGTCGAGGACGAAGCTCCAAATCGTAGGCCTTCTTGTCTCCCTTGAGCCGATCGAGCTGCTCCTTGTCCGGTGGCACCAACAGCTCGAACATGAAGCGGCTGCGTCCCTGGGACCGTAGGAATTCGGAAAGCCTTCTCAGACGGGCCGCTTGCCTCTGGTTTAAAGCACGATCACTTTCGGGGTTATAGCGAACCAAAACTTTGCAGAAGGTTGGGTGAAAGGCTTCGATGTGTTCGGCAAAGTCTTCACCGTACTCGAAGTCAAACTCCTCCTGGCCACTTTTCTCGGCGGGGCAGGCAGTCGTGCAGCCATTCGTCGCGGCATCGCGAAGAATGGCAGCACCAAACCGCTCGTCGACCAGAATGCCTGCCTTCTGCCTGGCTACACCCGCTTGGATCGCAGCCTTAAAGCCGTCATAAATTACTTGCTTCGTGGCGGCGATCTCGGCCGTCTGATAGGGACTTAGCGTGCCCTTCCACCCGAACATCTTGGTCTGGAACGACCCCCGGTGGTCGAACGGCAGGATATATAAAGGTTGGTTAAAGCCCAGGGCGGTCATTGGGCCTCCTTAAGCTTGCGGTACCGACGAATCAGATTGTTGGTTGAACTGTCATGGTTAAGCATTGGTTCGGGATGATTCTCGAGTTCCGGAATGATGCGCTGTGCCAGAACTTTGCCGAGCTCAACCCCCCACTGGTCGAATGAATCAATGTTCCAAACGACACCCTGCGTGAAAACGCAGTGCTCATAAAGAGCCACGAGTTTGCCCAATGTTTCTGGAGTAAGCCGCTCCACTAGAATCGTGTTTGATGGGCGATTGCCTTCGAAGACTCGATGCGGAACCAGCCAGTCTGGCGTGCCCTCGGCCTTTACCTGTTCGGGTGTCTTACCGAAGGCCAGCGCCTCGGTCTGGGCGAAAACATTGGCCAGTAGCATGTCGTGATGCCGGCCAACCGGATTGAGCGGTCTGGCGAATGCGATGAAGTCGCACGGGATAAGCCGCGTCCCTTGATGGATCAACTGGTAAAACGAGTGCTGTCCGTTTGTGCCCGGCTCTCCCCAGTAGATAGGACTAGTGTCGCGAGCGACGGATTTCCCATCGAGTGTGATGTGTTTTCCGTTGCTCTCCATCGTCAACTGTTGGAGATATGCGGGAAAGCGTTTCAGGTACTGCTCATAAGGCAAAATGGCCACCGTCTGGGCGCCAAAAAAGTCGTTGTACCAAACGGAGAGCAGGCCCATGATGACGGGCAGGTTTGCCTCAAAGGGAGCCGTGCGAAAATGCTCATCCATCTGGCGAAAGCCATCCAGCATGGCGCGGAAGTTATCCGGGCCGATCGCGACCACGGTGGAAAGCCCGATCGCCGAATCCATCGAATAACGCCCGCCAACCCAATCCCAAAATCCGAACATGTTGGCGGTGTCGATACCGAACTTCGCCACTTCCGCTGCGTTTGTTGACACCGCGACAAAATGCTTTGCGACCGACCGCTCATCGCCACCCAGCCCGGCAAGTGACCAGGCCCGTGCCGTGTGCGCGTTCGTCATGGTCTCGAGCGTCGTAAAGGTCTTTGAAGACACGACAAACAGTGTTTCCGCCGGATCCAAATCGCGTACCGCTTCCGCGAAGTCCGTGCCATCGATGTTGGAAACGAACCGGAAGGTCATATCTCGCTGGCTATAGTGCTTGAGTGCTTCATAGGCCATGACCGGCCCGAGATCAGAGCCGCCAATGCCGATGTTCACTAGGTTACGAATGCGCTTTCCGGTGTGACCTGTCCACGCACCGCTCCGCACGCGGTCCGAGAAATCGGCCATTTTGTCGAGCACCGCATGAACCTCAGGGACCACGTTCTTTCCTTCGACGAGAATGGAAGCGTCCTTCGGCGCACGGAGGGCCACATGCAAAACTGCGCGCTTTTCCGTGATGTTGATCTTTTCCCCGCTGAACATGGCGTCGATCTGTGCTCGCAAGCCGGACTCTTCAGCGAGTTGAACCAGGAGCTTGAGTGTTTCGTTGGTGACACGGTTCTTGGAGTAATCGAGATATAAGCCCACAGCCTCGATCGCCATGTGCTGACCACGCTTGGGATCGTCCGCAAACAATTGCCGCAGGTGCAGCTTCGAGACGCTTTTGTAGTGTGACCCGAGTGCACTCCACGCCAAGCGCTTGAGTGCTGGCCGCTTTGCTGGTGCTTGAGCGCGTGATGCCATGGGTATGCTCCTTTCATCTCCTCCCTCTTGTGCTTCCGGCGCTAGCCGGCGGCTTTCATCTTGGCGCTTTTTTCAAGCGAAGCGCTCTTGGAGGAAATCACCGTCATCAGGTCATTCCAGGACTTATCAAACGATTCGGCGCCTTCGCTTTGAAGCTGCGCAGCCAAAGCACCGACGTCGACGCCCGCCTTGGCGAACTGAGCCAGCACCTCTTCGCAGTTTCCGCCGTCGGTCGGGAGCAACTCGCCTAATTCGGTGTGAGTGGCCAGGGCTTTCAACGTGGCCTCAGGCATAGTGTTCACCGTGAACGGCGCTGCCAGGGCCTTAACGTAGAGAATGTCGGAGGCTTTGGGATCTTTGGTTCCTGTGCTTGCCCACAGCAGACGTTGCGGACGACCGCCGAGATTGTAGACACGCTGCCAGCGTGCCGAACTAAGCAGAGCGCTGGCCGCCTTGTATGTGCGCTTAGCGATAGCGATGCCAAGCTGGTTGCTCAGGTTCTCCGGCACCTTGCTGGCAACAGCGGCGTCCCAGCGGCTGACAAACACGGATGCCACGGAACTTACAAGAGGATTGAGGCCGGCATCGATGCGTCGTTCAACGCCGCGGAGGAATGCCCCGGCCGCCGCGAGGTAATGTTCGCGTGAGAACAAAAGCGTGACATTGATGGGAATGCCTGCAAAGATTGCCTCCTCGATCGCTGGAAGGCCCTGCTTGGTGCCCGGAATCTTGATTAACAGATTGGGGCGATTTGCGCGGGCGAACAACTCCTTGGCTGCGGCGAGAGTGTCGGCCGCGTCATAGGCAAGCAGCGGGGACACTTCCAGCGAGACCCACCCGTCAACCCGATTCGTCTTTTCATGAATCGGTCGAAAGAGATCTGCGGCACCCGTGAGGTCCTCCAGGGCCAACTCGAAGAAGAGCGCTTCAACCGAGGTGCCTTTCTTTAACTTAGTAGCGATCGCCGAGTCATAGGTGACACTGTTCTTGATCGCGTGGTCGAAGATCGTAGGATTCGAAGTGAGTCCGGTGATGGACAGTTCGTCGATGTATCGTTTGAGCGTGCCGCTGTCCAGCAGGTCGCGGGTAATGTTGTCGAGCCAGAGACTCTGGCCTTCGTCGTGAAGCAGTTGTGTGGCTTTCATCGTGTCACCTCGTTGTTTGCAAACTGGTTGCGCTCGCGTGGACTCGAGCGGCATCCTGCACGTTGGACGTGAGCACGTGATGGGTGTCGTTCCACAGCTGGATCGCCGGGTGCGAGATGCTGTGTTCGTACCCTAGTGCGCTCAGGCTCGCCGTGCCCAGCATGAGAGATTTGCCATTGATTGGCTCGAGGCCGATCCATTGAATGGCCAGCATTCGGAGAAAATGCCCGCTGGAAAAAACCAGAACGTCCCCGGTTACTGCGCGCACACGGCTCCCTACACGGTCAGCCCGAGCTGCGACTTGCTGTGGCGATTCACCGCCGGGACAGCCATCGCGGAACAATTGCCAGTCCGGGCGTTCCTTAAGGATGTCAACCGTCAGGCGGCCTTCGTACGCGCCGTAGTCCCATTCGACGAGATCGGCATCAATTTGAGCCACGGATCCGAAGCCGGCCAACTCGCATGTCCGGATGGCGCGCCGCAAGGGGCTGGTGAATACCTTCGCGAATGTCAGTCCACTGAGGCGCTCCCCTAGTCGGTGTGCATTGGCCTCCCCGCGCTCGGTAAGCGGCAAATCGGTACGGCCTGTGTGTTGGCCTGTAATCGTCCAGGCTGTTTCGCCGTGCCTGGCCAGATAAGCAACGGGGAGAGTTTTGTTCATGCTGCCACCCCGGATTTGTGCTTGTATGTCTCCAGTCCGAAGCTTGCCGCCCCAACCAGCGCAGCGCGGGCGGTAATCACGTGAACCGGGATACGTCCCATCAGGTCTTTGAAGCGGCCCTTTCTTGAGAAGGCTTGCATGAACTGCGGCTCCTTCAGAGCGCCCAGCATGTGCAAGGCAACCCCGCCAGCAAGATAGACCCCACCGGTCGCTAGAACTTTTAGTGCTAGATTGCCGGCTTCGCTTGCAAGAATCGAAGCCAACATTTCGATGGTGGCGCGGCACAATTCGCTTGGATTGTTCGGATCGCTGGCCGCCTCCACGATTGCTTTTGTGTGATCCTTGGCGGACGCGATCAATTGAGCGACCTCGGGCCTTACTGGTATGTGCTCGGCGTCGCGAAGATATTCATAAATGTTAGGAACGCCGATTCCGGAGCAGACCCGTTCGACAGCCACATGATCGAACCGCTGCAGCATGTATTCGAGCAAATGGATCTGCCGCTCGTCAGTTGGCGCGAAATCTGAGTGACCGCCCTCCGAGCTATGCGCCAAGTATTGCGAGCCGTCCCAAGTGAGAAATGATTCGCCCAATCCCGTTCCCGGCGCGATAACTGCGATCGTGCCTTTCGAGACGCGCTGCCCTTCATTGAGCGTGACGAGATCGATTGCCCGCAAAACCGGCACCGCCCGCGCCACCGCTTCCAGGTCATTCATCAGATGGACCGACTTGAGATTCAAGTCTTTGGCAAGCGAGATTTCGTCCATCACCCACGGCAAGTTGGTCGTTTTCACGTGGCCATCGATCACTGGGCCGGCAACATCGAAAGAGGCATACGCGACGGGGCTCTTCACTTGAGCAAGAAACTCGGAGACCATCGCCTGCAGGCTATGATAGTCGGCACTATGGAATTGTGCCTGAGCCAGCGGGGCGTGGGGCCCCGACTCGATCGAGTAGATGGCCAGGTCTGTTTTTGTACCGCCGATGTCGCCTGCAATTAGCATCGCCAAATCCCTTCCAATGTCCTAAGTGTAGCGTTCACTGGTTGGCTTTGAACCGCCCAGCGCGTAAAACAAGACTTCCACTTATGTCCCGGCTTCGTGGGCCGCCATCTCTTTTTCGAAATTGAAATCTGTCGGTGCACTCTTCCTGACCTATGGCTGCAATTGATTCTGTAGATTCGAAAACTGTCGGCGCCAATAGCGATCACTGATGTCGCGCAGAACTTTCGATCTGCGCAGCGCAGCCTTGGCACGGAACAGACGCGCCTTGGCCGCCGAAACGGAGGTGCCGATCTCCGAGGCCATTCTTTCTACCGAAAAGCCTCGCAATGTGTGCAGCTGAAGGGGGTGTCGGATGCTGGGACGAAGATCCGCAATGGCGTCGCGAACCAGTCTCACGCGCTCTTCCTCCGCGTACCGCTTTTCTGGATCTGGGGCCGGATCAGGGACTTCCCACGCTGTATCGTTTTCACCGTCGCTGTATACGGAAACTTCACGAGAATTGCGCTTCTTCCGAAGGATCACTAGCGCTGCATTAATGCCAATGCGTGTGAACCAAGTGGAAAAGGTCGATCTGCCGTCGAAGCTTTGGAGGTGGAGGAATGCGCTCAGGAAAGCGTCCTGAACTGCATCTTCGGCGTCTTCGTGGTTTCGAGTTACGCGACGGATGGTGCAAAAAAGCTTGTCCGCGTGCGCTCGATACAGCGCGTCAAGGGCCCCGGTTTCTCTGCTCTTTGCCGCAGCCACTAAGCTTGCTTCGTTCGCCCTTGATCCGATTGCCACCGCTCTATCCGTCCTCGCCATGGTCACCTTCGAAAGCCACCAGTCCGTCCCTGCCGCTTGGGGTGCGTGCCTGGCTGACTTCGTTTGGGGTCATCCCTCTCTGGTATAGGGCAAAAGGTGCAGCGCCGAGATCCCCTTCGCCTCACAAGCGTTGAGAAAGCGAACGCCTTCGATCTACGAGGTCCAATCCTCCAAATCCAAAACTGCTGGTGATTCGCAAAAGCTCGATTTCGGCTTAAACACGATCCAGGCTAATCCGCGATGCTTCCTTCGCACACTGGTAGTTTTGACAGACGACTACAGCTCGTTGGCCTGCCGAACCCGCTAACGGTCGGTCCTTAGAACGGAAGTCTGTCGAAACAGTTCCTTTTTGTGAAGAACTCGTACGCCCGCGTTCAAGGAGACGGTGGATTAAATCAACCCGATGGGTGCCAAGAGCGTCCCTTTTAATTCCCTCTTGGCATCTCAGAAGTCTTGCGTCTTGGTCATGCGGGAGAACCGCACGTGCAGTTTGAGAGGCGGGCGCCCGCACGCTTGGGACTTCCGCCACGCCGTTTCATGATCTTGTCAAAGGCCTCGAAATCCGCACCGGTTTTGCGGTCAGCAAAAAACGCCGCCGTTTGCACGCGTTGGGTCAGACTCATCGCCGTTTCTCGCTGGCCTCAACGCGTTGTCGTTCCGTATATAACGCGTCCAACCATTGGCTGCATGCTGCCACCGCTTCTTGCATCGAGTTGAAGTCCCCGAGCGATCCTGGCCTGCGTACTTGACCGGCTCGAACCTGTTCCAAGGGAAGATGCCAAGCTTTTTTGCCGGTCGTTGCACTGGGCTCAGCGCGGTACATAAAGCGTTCTTGGGACGAACCGGTTTTACTGTCGATCGTTTGCGCCACGCTGTGAGTCACAACAACACATTTTCCAGTCGTCTTGCTAGTCACTTGTGGCATCGGCAGCGGTTTCTCTTCCTGCGCGCGCGCTACCGACGCCAGGAGCAGGAGAACGAAGAACAGACCAGTCTTTCGGAGAAGCAGGTAAATAAACCCGACGTGAATCCAAACAGCTGCAACGTACTTCATGGGCTGGGGCCCTCCTACTTTTTCTTCCTCCAAACGACCATCCTCGTCACCGGCGGCAGCGACAGCTCAACTTTCTTGTGCCCGCGCACTTTTCCACGCTAGAAAGCATCATGATCCAACCTTGCGCGACGTTGTTTGCTGACGCGATGTATTCTTCCCTTCATGGTGTTTGAACTTCCGCCGAAATCTCCTAGCAGCATGCTGAGCGCCGCGCTTTGGCAGACAGGCAAGAGCCGGGGGATTTCTTTTGCGAGTACTCGACGAAGCTGCCTGAGATGCGAGCGTTCTGGGGACAAGCCGTTCGATATGTATATCTTCCAAGGGTTCGAAATGGCGTACCTTGTTCGAGCGCAAATGCATAAGCGCCGCCAGACTCCTCGCAAATGCTTGCTCAACCAAGGTTTGAAAGGCGAACCGCCTTTGAAATCGAGACGTTGTCGGAACAAGAAAGCGCAACTAACGCCAGAGAATCCGGTGGCAGTTTGGAATCTCTCAGGAACACAAATGGGTAAAACTGACGAGGCTGAGTGATTAGGACCCAAAACCTTTGAATGGGATGCTTATCGCGACAGAGGTTAGCAATGCCTAAGACTCTTCGCGGCGCTCGTGGAGAACACCCAAAAGAATTCTGTTAGCGTCCGGTGGCATCTGGACAGGCGTGGAAGACGCGGGGCGGGGCCGGCAAGCTGAGAGGATCGGTGGGCAGCAAACGAGCCCAGAGATTTTGCTAGAAGTCCTAAATTGAAGAAAACAGCCATGGCCCACTTTGTCAGATTAAGCACCTAACCGCTCCGAGATCACGGGCCTGGCATTTTTCTCTATACAATGCGTTCATGTGTTCGGTTTCTCTCTGGTCACAAATCAAAAGGATTCCTCACACGATCGTTGCCAGCTGTCTTGAGCATCGACGGCAAATTCTAGCAATCGTCGTTCTTCTGGTCGTCGTCTCCTTCCTCTTTGTCACCGCCTACTTGGGTCACCGTGCACCACAAGTAGACCAGGATGAGGGCCAATGGTTCTTGGGTACGGAAACAACTGCACCTGGACAAGTTCCTGCCTATGTGAAGTACTACAGGGTGGTGCTCGAATCTATCGATGAAGGATACCAGACGGCTCACTTGCGAGCCGACCTTCGGTACGCAGGGGGAACAGACCCCGCCATGTTAGTTCGAGCGCCACTGTTTACCTTCATAGATGAATCCGCTGAGACGCACGAAATCCGTAAGAACGATTCTGCTCCGGTTCAAGTATTTTTTAGTCCGTTTGAGATTTCCGACGCCACGAACGAATTCTCTGTGGGGGTTTTCGGACCACGCGGGTTCATCAATAATGTTCCATTAAAGCACCCTCCTGCGTCCTTTTCCGAGTCCGTTCCCAAGTCTACTCAGGCGGACGTTCGACTGTTGGGGGATCCATGGCTTTATCCATTTGACAAATATGTCATTGCAGCGCAAATCAAACTCATGATTGTCGCAACACCCGACTGGAAGCAGTATTTCAGAATTCCGGACGACCGTTACACGGTTTTGCCCAAAATACCCAATCTCATGGTCAGAAACATAAAAGCAAACGACCTGGAATACTGGGCCAAGTACTTTCAGCAAGACCCCAAGGAATTCGCTCGACTCTACAGGCCCGAGTTTTGGAAGGATGGCCGGATTGTCCTGGTGTTAGAACGTCCGTTGTTTCCGAAGTTTTTCGCCGTGTTCTTTGGTCTTCTGGCACTCGCATGGATTCTGGTGGTTGCCAGGAGTGCGGACCCAAAACAGTTGGCACTGAACGAGTTCGCATATTTTCTAGCTATATGGGCGATTCGAGCGCCGTTGGCGGCAGGTGCACCGAAGGCTCCGCTGCTGATGGACTACATAACGATGGGACTCTACGTCCTTCTGATTGGCGTGGCACTGGCGAGATTCATCTGGGGATTCCGCAAGCCGTGGCAATTTGAAGAAAACCTTCACCAAAGATGAATGGCTTCGATCTTCGCCCGGTAATCACCGTGCATACCGCGACACGTTTTCGTCTCTGCCAAAGAGGACAAGAAACGGTGCTAGCGTTCGTTTCTTTCGTCCGGCGCGCCGGGAATTCCGCTGGTGTGCCTGGACAACACCACGCGTCGTGTCGTAACGCCGGAGGCTTTCATTCACGAAAACGCCAATCGATATTGTTTGTTGCTCAGGCGTCTGTTTTGTTTGTTCATTCAACGCGTTACCCTTGCGGAGAGGAAAATTGCAGGTCAGCACGATTTCTTTTCTGTATGCCGTGGAGCCGTCGCCCGGTCCGCCTTACGACCTGTCGAGGGTAGAGATGTCGGCGAAGCTTACATTACTTCACAAGATGGCAGAGGCTTTCCCCTATATCTCGAAACAACGATAAGAAAAGGAACACGCTGTCTTGCTCGGACATTTAGACCACAAAGGGAACCCCAAGTCGACAATCACCGAGCCTCCATTACGAACTGCCTGGTTTACAGTCGTCACCTTGTTCCAATCACTTGGTGTGAGACCACGGGCGGGAAGGGCCACTAGCGTAAGCATGACGACGGCGCTGCTCTGCGCAAGAAAGGCTCCCTAACATGCATTTGCAGTTCCATCCGTTCCGATATGGGGAAAAGCAGATCGCTCTTTTCAATGTGATAATCAGTTATGTGGTCAGTCGTGTCGTCCACCAGCCACGCGACCAACGCAAGTTGAACCTTGTCGCTGCATTCCCAATCCACAAGAGCGCTGGTATTCACTCGCACTCGTAAAATATCTGGTGGCATTTCCCCAAATTCCATAATCCATCCGGCCGGGGGGCGGGGAAGAGCGGTGGTAAGGGTTTGTGGGGCCATGTCTTTGCAAGAGGCGACCGTGGGCGGGATTTCAACTACTTTTGCAGGCCAAACAAATAGAGATACGGCTACGCCGATATCCCAGCACCTTGTCCAAGGTTACGTACCCCCGCCGCCATCTTCCCCGTGGTTGTCCGCTTTTGGACTTCTGCTCTGTGCTCGAAGTGGCCATTTTTGGTTGCCGAGAGGAGCGTCTTCAAAATCACAGCCATCTGCTTTGGGAGCAACGAAGACTGCATCTTGTCAGACATGATATTTCCTCCGCCACTCGCTGGTTTCGGGGTCAGGCAACAACGTCGTTCGAACCAAAGTCGGCCGCTTTCATAGGTGAAGTTGAAGCCCCCTCCTCCGCCAGAGCAAAAGCCCCAGCTCACAACGAGTCGCCGCAGTCCGTTTATGGTCTAGCTAACCCTGAGAATTTCAGAACGGTGGCCACGTTGCGAAAGCCTATACTGGAAATTGTCAGTCTATGACCTCTTCCCGCCCCATCACTTGGAGCTTAGGAATCTGGGCGTTCGTCCTCGCCCTTTATGCCGGCGTTTCCTTGTCGCATTCGCGTGGCTCGCCAACGCTAGTCGCGTTCGGCGATCTGGTGCAGTGTACCGTGCCATTGATTGCCAACGCCGGGCTGCTTCTCAACGCGGGTACGCCGTATTGGCGGCGCAACATCTTTTGGATGCTGATCGCGCTGAGCTGCACGCTGTGGATGATCGGACAGTTTGAATGGACCTATTACGAGGTCTATCTTCATAAGCCGTTGCCCGGTCTGTACCCAGGCGACTTTCTGTTTTTCCTGCGGGGTATCCCGTTGATAGCCGCGCTGGCTCTTCAACCGCACCGCAAGCGCGGCGAGGTGCGCGCCCGGCTTGGATACTTGGACTTCAGCTTGTTGTTGGCTTGGTGGACGTTTGTTTACGTCTTTTTTGTGATGCCCTGGCTTTACGCAACGCCGGACATCGCTCAGTATAATCACAATTTCAACCTCATCACCGACACGCAAAATGGCCTCATTGTGGTGGGGCTCATCTTGTTGTGGCTCCGAAGCCAGGGGGCCTGGGAAAAAGTGTACTTCCATCTGCTGGGCGCTTCCGTGGTTTACATGCTGGCGTCTTTGGTCGTGGATGTGCAAAGTGATCTTGGCGGTTATTACACGGGAAGCTTGTACGATCTCGGGCTAATTTCCA
>Ga0306920_100012684_pt1 | contig 11444 bp, 12 predicted proteins | sample flu12Cox44000170_FD_204666 | JGI IMG/M metagenome (GOLD analysis project Ga0306920, IMG submission 204666) | Lab enrichment of tropical soil microbial communities from Luquillo Experimental Forest, Puerto Rico - flux4day.12C.oxic.44.000.170 (v2)... | ecosystem: Environmental > Terrestrial >...
AGGCCTGCTCCAAGGCGCTCGGCACCGGTATCCGGCAGGGGGTCTGGTGGCGGGATATGGGGGTTGTCAACCTGCCGGGGGGTCGTCCGACCATGCAGTTGACCGGCGGGGCGCTCGCGCGCCTGGAAGCGCTGACGCCAGAGGGCTTTGTGGCGAGGATCGACCTCAGCATCACCGACGATTGGCCGTTGGCGCAGGCCTTCGTCATAATTTCGGCGGTTGAAGCCCGCAAAGCTTGAGTCTAAGGGCCGGCGGGGCTCACGACACGCGCAACAGACCAAACTAATGTGATTTTTCAGTGTCTTGTGAAGTTTTGATGTGGTCGTTGATTGCGTGGCTGCGAACAACCGTCTAAAAGCCGCAGGAAACAGCGAACAGGGCGAATTCGGCGCCTCGCGCCGGAACTCGCCCCCAACATCAGAACCAGGCCATTTTCCTGACGCGAAGCGAGAACGATTCGCGTAAGAAAAATGTTCTGTCACCGCGCAGGACTAGCGGTCCGATTTTAACATTCCATCCCGTTTGGGCGGGCATGTTCGCGAATGTTAGAATCTAAGGACCGCCAGCAGTTATAAATTTGGTAGTGGAGTTTTGGATTTGACATTCGCTGGGCGAGTTCGGACCGGGTGGGGAGCGAATGTCAAATCCACTCCACTGATCGGTGGGGAAGCAGGAAAGCAATGAGCGTGACCTCCGGCACGAAATCCGAAAGCGGTTTGGGTGAAACGATCCGCGTCGTCATCCATGCTCTCCTGATCGCGCTCGTCATCCGCACCTTTCTGTTCCAGCCTTTCAACATTCCCTCGGGATCGATGAAGGCGACGCTTCTGGTCGGCGATTATCTTTTCGTCTCGAAGTATTCATACGGCTATAGCCACTACTCGCTGCCGCTGTCGCCGCCGCTTTTTTCGGGCCGCATCTTGGGTTCCGAGCCGTCGCGCGGCGATATCGTGGTGTTTCGCCTGCCGAAGGATGACTCCACCGATTACATCAAGCGCGTGATCGGGCTCCCCGGGGACCGCATCCAGGTGAAGGAGGGACTCCTCCATATCAACGACGTGGCGGTCAAGCGTGAGCGGCTGAGCGATTTCATCGGCGAGGATCCATGCGGCTCGGATGCCACCGCAAGGGTCAAGCGCTGGAAGGAGACGCTGCCGAACGGCGTCAGCTATGAGACGCTCGATTGCGTCGACAACGGCTTCTATGACAACACGATCGTCTATACCGTGCCGCCGGGCCATTTTTTCATGATGGGCGATAATCGCGACAACTCGACCGACAGCCGGGTTTTGTCGGCGGTGGGTTACGTGCCGTTCGAGAATATCATCGGCCGGGCCCAGATGATCTTCTTCTCGATCGGCGAAGGCGAGCATGCCTGGATGTTCTGGCGCTGGCCGGTCGCAGTGCGCTGGAATCGCCTATTCACCATTGTGCGATGAACGAAGACGCACCGGATATCCACACCTCCTCATCGCCAGGCGAAGCAAGCCTTCAGCCTGATCCCACCCGCGAGGCTGCACCGGGCAGGAAAAAGCGCTCCAGGGTCGGCGCCAAGGCGGCCACCGCCGCGCTGGAGGCGCGTATCGGGCACAAATTCGCCGACCCTGCCTTGCTGACCACCGCCTTCACCCACGTCTCCGCCCTGAAATCCTCGCGCAAGCGGGGCGAGAGCTATCAACGCCTCGAATTTCTCGGCGACCACGTTCTTGGTTTGATCGTCTCCGACATGCTTTATCGCGCGTTCCCAAGCGCCGATGAAGGCGAGTTGTCCAAGCGCCTGGCCGACCTCGTGCGCAAGGAAAGTTGCGCGGATGTGGCGAAGTCGCTCGGGCTCCTCGACGACATCAAGCTCGGTGCGGTCGGGGCCGGGGCAGGTGCCCGACTGCGCAAATCCGTTCTCGGCGACATTTGCGAGGCGGTGATCGGCGCGGTGTTCCTCGACGGCGGCTACGAGGCGGCGGCGCAATTCGTCGTCCGAAACTGGACGGAGCGGATGCACAAGCCGCGCCGTCCGCTGCGCGATCCCAAGACGGTGCTGCAGGAATGGGCGCAAGGCAAGGGCTTGCCGACGCCAGTCTATCGCGAGATCGAACGCACCGGACCGCATCACGACCCGCAATTTCGCGTGGCCGTGGAGTTGCCTGGCCTGACGCCTGCAGAGGGCGTCGGCGGCAGCAAGCGCGCCGCTGAAAAGCTCGCAGCCTCCGTGATGATCGAGCGCGAAGGCGTCGGCGGCGCCAGCAATGATTGAGGGGTCGCCGGCCGCAACGGCGGATGCCCCGACCCGTTGCGGCTTTGTGGCGCTGATCGGTGCACCCAATGTCGGCAAGTCGACGCTGGTTAACGCGCTTGTCGGCTCCAAGGTTACCATCGTCTCGCGCAAGGTGCAGACCACCCGCGCGCTGATCCGCGGCATCGTGGTGGAGAACCACGCCCAGATCATCCTCGTCGATACGCCCGGCATCTTTTGGCCCAAACGCCGGCTTGACCGTGCGATGGTGTCGACCGCCTGGAGCGGGGCCCATGACGCCGATCTCGTCTGTGTCCTCATCGATGCGCGCGAAGGCATCGACGAGGAGGCCGACGCCATCCTCAACAGGCTCGCCACCGTCCAGCACGCCAAAATACTCGTGCTGAACAAGATCGATCTGGTGCCGCGCGAAAAATTGCTGGCACTGGCAAAGACCGCCAATGACCGCCTCAAATTCGCGCAGACGTTCATGATCTCGGCGCTGTCCGGCGACGGCGTCGAGGATTTACGCCGCGCACTGGCCGAGATAGTGCCGAAGGGGCCGTTTCACTATCCGGAAGACCAGATGTCGGATGCGCCGCTGCGGCATCTGGCGGCCGAGATCACGCGGGAGAAGATCTTCCGGCAACTGCACCAGGAACTGCCCTACCAATCCACCGTCGAGACCGACAGTTGGACCGAGCGCAAGGACAAATCGATCCGGATCGAGCAGACAATCTATGTGGAGCGTGAAAGCCAGCGCAAGATCGTGCTCGGCAAGGCCGGCGCCACCATCAAGTCGATCGGCGCGGAAGCGCGCAAGGAGATTGCGGAAATCCTCGGTCAACCCGTGCACTTGTTTCTGTTCGTTAAGGTGCGCGAAGGTTGGGGAGACGATCCCGACCGCTACCGCGAAATGGGACTTGAGTTCCCCAAGGAATAGTCGCCTAAATCCAGCAATCAACCGGCGTCGAATGAAAATTCCCAAAAACGTGTTGCGCTTCGAGGTGCTGTTGTATTCGTCGCTGATTCTCGACGCGCTGTCGGTTGCCTTCCAGGACCGCACACCGAGCGCCGACATGACGGAATCGACGATCGCTATTGCTACCGTGCTCGCGGCCGGCCTGATCCTGCTGCTGTTCTATTTCGTCTGGCTTGCCGCCCGGCGGCGCAAAAACTGGCCGCGCTGGGTACTGTTGGCCACCCTGGTGCTTTCGGTGATCTCGTTGTTCCAGATCATCGACGACAGCGGTCTGCAGCTCGATAGCGCCATCGAAGTCGTCTCCTGCGCGCTTACCGCGGCCGGGCTATATTGTTCCTTCACCGGCGACTCGCAGGGCTGGTTCAACGCCTGAAGCAGGATCGGGAAGAGTGGGAGCCGGTTTTCCTGCGCGACAAACGCGAAGCGTTTGCGCGGAGATCATGCTTTAACAACAAACTTAAAGCGTGATCGCAATTCAATCAAAAACGATCGCGCTTTGGCTGCGCTTTGCGGCGGAATCCTGTAAACTAAAAACCATGGAATGGACCGACGAAGGCATCGTGCTGGGCGTGCGGCGGCATGGCGAATCCTCCGCCATCGTCGAGCTTTTGACCCGAAGCCACGGCCACCACCTCGGGCTGGTGCGCGGCGGCGCGAGTTCGAGAATGCGGCCACTCTTGCAGCCCGGCAACGGCGTCAGCGCGGTGTGGCGCGCGCGGCTCGACGAGCATCTCGGCACCTATCAGATCGAGGGCACGCGCATGCGCGCCGCCGCACTGCTGGCGTCATCGCACGGGGTGTATGGCGTGACCCAGCTCGCCGCACTGGCGCGGCTGTTGCCCGAACGCGATCCGCACCAAGAGATTTTCGCGATGCTCGAGCGGACGCTGGACGATTTCGACGATGCGCGGTGCGCTGCGGCGCATCTGATCAGGTTCGAGCTTGCGATGCTCGCCGAACTCGGCTTCGGGCTCGATCTGGAGGCTTGCGCCGCGACCGGGGCGACCACCGAGTTGATCTACGTTTCGCCGAAATCCGGCGCTGCGGTGTCGCGCATGGCCGGCGCGCCCTTTCACGATCGACTGTTGCGGCTGCCAGCCTTCCTGCGCCAGGACGAGGCGGCGGCGAACGGCTGGTCGGACCAGGACTTGAGCGATGGTTTTGCGCTTACGGGCTTTTTCCTGTTGCGCCATGTGCTTGAGCCGCGCGGGCAGGGCCATTCCGACGCCCGCGAAGGTTTTGTCAACGCCGTGATGCGTCGGCGCGCGAGATTCGGCTCCGCGGTTTGAGGAAAATGTCTGCTTGCATCGCGAGCAGTCACCGCCGCAAGCCAGATCGTGCGCTTAAACCAAGCGGTGAACCCTAAGATCCGCCAGCCTTGGGCCGCCGGCTCACCTGTCTGCTGAAGGTAGTCTCTACCATCGAATGGCTCGCTTGGGCGCCTCATCCATGGTTGTCGGGCGAGCTTCGTGACGACGGCTTGGTCCGGCCGCTATAGATCTGCCCGAATCATCAACAAACGTGGGTGGCTGAAACCGTCCTGAGAAAGCCCCACCGCGGTATGTCGTTATTGGAACGACGCAAGCGGCGGGACTACTCCGTTTTCCCCACCGTCGGGCCGGTGAAAAAGGCCTATCTTGCAGAGCGGGCGGCGGGGGTATGTGGGGGTGCTCAATGTCGAGTTGGGACGAAGAGATGTTCACCATGATGGGCGGGCTTGCCGTCTTTGCCGTGTTCTGCATCGGGGCCCTGCTCTGGCTGGTGTGACGCCGATCAGCGCCGGCTGGTGTCCAAGAACTGCAGATCCGACTCCGCCGTCAGCTCGTCTGCAAGGTCTAGGGTTACGTCTCCGCACCATCCGTCAGCGTTGTTGAAGACGACGATGCGGGCCCGGTTAGTCGTATCCGCCCGGACCAGGTCGTTGATATGATTGTCAACTGCAGCCGAACCGGCAGCAGGAGAGCGGCATCGGCTTCGGCGATGGGTATGCCTTCGGTGCAGGCAGCGGGATCAATACCTTCGACCTTTTTGGTTTATTCGAACTCGTCTGATCTGGCTCCATCGTGGCTTTCTTTCCTTGGTTTGTCCGGTTCAGCGTCTGCCATCACGACCCCAAAGCGATGGCCGAGCCGTCCAACCCTGACGTATTTGCATGGTTCCTATCAGTAACCGAACGAGTTCTTGCCCTCGCTGAAGTTCGGCCCGATGTCGGCAGTCGCTGCCGCATGCGCTGCAGACAAAACGCGGCTCAAGGTCGGACTGCCGGATATGTTCCGGCCACCGATCGCCTCGATCCAGTACGAGCACCTGAAGTCACTGCGATAGACGAGGATGCGGCGAACGACGGATTCGCGCATCTCGCCGAAGCTGACTTTCTCGGCCTCTCCCTCTGGCTCATGCGCAGACATTCCGGTCGCTGCTATATACTGGCCCGAATCGCCGCCTAGACCCCGATTTGGGAAACCTGAAAAACCCGGTGGGAAACCACTGAAAGCAAAGAGATTATGGGCAAAACACTGATTCCGCCGGATCCTGCCGAAGTCCACGAGGTGATGCTGCGTGACGCGCTCGAAGAGCGCTATCTTGCCTATGCCCTCTCGACCATCATGCACCGCGCGCTACCGGACGCGCGCGACGGCTTGAAGCCGGTGCATCGGCGCATCCTCTACGGCATGCGGCTGTTGCGGCTTGATCCGGGCTCGGCGTTCAAGAAATCCGCCAAAATCGTCGGCGACGTGATGGGTTCGTTCCATCCCCATGGCGACCAGGCGATCTATGATGCCATGGTGCGTCTGGCGCAGGATTTCTCCTCGCGCTATCCGCTGGTCGACGGCCAGGGCAATTTCGGCAACATCGACGGCGATAACCCGGCCGCCTACCGTTACACCGAAGCGCGCATGACCGATGTCGCGCGGCTTCTTCTCGACGGCATCGACGAAGACGGCGTCGAGTTCCGGCCCAACTACGACGGCCAGTCTAAAGAGCCGGTGGTGCTGCCGGGCGGCTTCCCGAACCTGCTTGCCAACGGTGCGCAGGGCATTGCCGTCGGCATGGCCACTTCGATCCCGCCGCACAACGCCGCCGAACTCTGCGACGCCGCGCTACACCTGATCGACAAGCCCGAGGCGCGATCGAAAACCCTTTTGAAATGGGTGAAGGGTCCGGATTTCCCGACCGGCGGGATCATCGTCGATTCCAAGGAGAGCATCGCCGAAGCCTACCTTACCGGCAAAGGCTCATTCCGTGTCCGCGCCAAGTGGAAACAGGAAGAAGGCGCGCGCGGCACCTGGGTCATCGTCATCAGCGAGATTCCCTGGCTGGTGCAGAAATCGCGGCTTGTCGAGAAGATCGCCGAATTGCTCAACGAGAAGAAGCTGCCGCTGGTCGGCGACGTCAGGGATGAATCCGCCGAGGACGTCCGCCTCGTCATCGAGCCGAAATCGCGCAGCGTCGATCCCGAACTGCTGATGGAATCCCTGTTCCGGCTCACCGAGCTGGAAAGCCGGATTCCGTTGAACCTCAACGTCCTGATGAAAGGCCGCATCCCGAAGGTCGTCGGCCTGGCCGAGTGTCTGAAGGAATGGCTCGACCACCTGCGCGATGTGCTGATCCGCCGCTCCAATTACCGCAAGGCGCAGATCGAAAACCGCCTGGAGGTGCTCGGCGGCTACCTGATCGCCTACCTCAACATCGACAAGGTGATCAAGATCATCCGCACTGAGGACGAGCCGAAACCCGCTTTGATCAAGGCGTTCAAGCTGACGGAAATCCAGGCCGACGCCATCCTCAATATGCGCCTGCGCTCGTTGCGCAAGCTCGAGGAAATGGAGATCCGCACCGAAGACAAGAACCTTCGCGCCGAGCTCAAGGAGATCAAGGGCATCCTCGCTTCCGAGTCCGAGCAATGGTCGAAGGTCGGCGAACAGGTGCGCAAGGTGCGCGACATGTTCGGGCCGAAGACGCCGCTCGGCAAACGGCGCACGCAATTTGCCGATGCGCCCGAGCACGATCTGGCCGCAATCGAGGAGGCCTTTGTCGAGCGCGAGCCGGTGACGATCGTGGTTTCCGAAAAGGGTTGGGTACGCACGCTCAAGGGCCATGTCGCCGATCTCTCGGGGCTTGCCTTCAAGACCGACGATAAGCTTGATCACGCATTCTTTGCGGAGACGACTTCAAAATTGCTGCTGCTCGGGACCAACGGCAAGTTCTATTCGCTCGAGGTGGCGAAGCTGCCGGGCGGGCGCGGCCACGGCGAGCCGATCCGAATGTTCGTGGATCTGGATCAGGACGCCGCAATCGTCTCGCTGTTTGTCAACAAGGGCGGGCGCAAATTCCTGGTCGCGAGCCACGAGGGCCAGGGTTTCGTCGTCAACGAGGACGATTGCGTCAGCAACACGCGCAAGGGCAAGCAGGTCCTCAACGTCGAACTGCCGAACGAGGCCCGCGCGATCACGACCGTGGCCGGCGACATGGTCGCCGTGATTGGCACCAATCACAAGATGGTAGTCTTCCCGATCGACCAGGTGCCGGAAATGGCGCGTGGCCGCGGCGTGCGGCTACAGAAATACAAGAGCGCCGCGCTGTCGGATATCGCCACCTTCGATTCGAAGAGCGGCCTTACCTGGAAGGATTCGGCGGGACGCGAGCAGAGCATGAGTTTCAAGGAATTGTCCGACTGGCGCGGCAATCGCGCTGATGCCGGGCGCCTCGCGCATGGCCTGCCCAAGTCGAACAAGTTCGGGCTCGCGATCGAATAACGGCGCGTTATCGTCCTGCGAGCAGCCAACGCCAATCGTGGCGGGCACCAGCGCAATGCGTCGCATCGCCCGCACGCGTCAAGATCATGGGTGCAGACCTTTTCGGATTCTGTAATATTGAACCCTTGTGACGGAGCGCTGCTGACCGGCACAATCGGTGCAGGTCTTCGTCGAAGGCATTTAATCGGATGGCGCCGGCTTTTTCGCCGGTTAACTCGTCGCGGATGGAGGAGTTCATGCGGCGGCGGGAATTTGTTGGGCTAGTGGGAAGCACGGCAATCCTGCCGTTCGCCGCGCGCGCGCAACCGGCGAATGCGCCCGTTGTCGGATTCCTGAGCAGCCGCTCGCCCGAGGAAGCCGCGGTTCATACCAGCGCATTCCGCCGGGGTTTGGCCGAAGCCGGCTTTGTCGAGGGGCAGAACGTCTCGATCGTGTTCCGCTGGGCGGAGGGGCACTATGAGCGCCTGCCCACACTCGCGAAGGAGCTGGTCGACCTTCGCGTTGCCGCGATCGCAGCCGGCGGTGGCGAACTCTCGGCGCGGGCGGCCAAGGAGGCCACCGCAAGCATACCGGTTGTTTTTGTCATCGGTGATGATCCTGTGAAGGTGGGCCTCACCGCAAGCTTCAATCGACCCGGCAGTAATCTCACCGGCGTCAGCTTTCTAACCGGGGAATTAGGGGGAAAGCGGCTGGGTTTGATTTGCGAGCTGGTTGCGGGCGCCGGTCCGGTTGCGTTGCTGTTGAATCCAAAGGATATGGGAGCCGAGCTTCAGAGACAGGATGTTGAGGCGGCAGCGCAAGCGCTTGGGCGGCGTTTGCTCGTCCTCTACGCGCGTACCGAGACAGATTTCGAGACCAACTTCGAAACCCTGAAGCAGAAGCAGGCTGGCGCCCTCGTGGTCGAGAACGATCCATTTTTCGATTCCCGGCGAGACCGGATCATGTCGCTTGCGGCACGCTACGGCGTGCCGGCCATCTATCATATCCGCGAATTCCCCGTTGCCGGCGGCCTGATGAGCTACGGCGCGAGCCTGGCAGACGCATATCGCCAGGCCGGCAACTACACGGGGCGGATTCTCAAGGGCGAGAAGGCCGGCGAGTTGCCGGTCATGCAGCCGACCAAATTCGAACTGGTCATCAATCTCAAGACCGCAAAAACGCTAGGACTGAACGTCTCACCCTCGTTTCTCGCACGTGTCGATGAGGTGATCGAATGAGGCGCCGCGCGTTTGTCGCAGGAATGACTGCCTCGGTGGTCGCCTGGCCGCTCTCCGCAAACGCGCAATCGCAGACACCGCCGCTGATCGGGTTCCTCGGCGCGGCGTCGCCCGAGGGTTACACGCCGGGCCACACGCCGGGTCACCAGTCGTTGGTGGTGAAATTGCCGAAGACCGGCGAGGTCGTGCTTTCGGGCGATGCCGTCCACTTCAAGAGCAACTGGGAAAATCGCGGCGTGCCTTCCAACAATGTCAGCAAGGAACAGACGTTGGCCTCGATGGAGAGGATCGCGGACACGCTTTCGAAGGACAAGGCGCAGCTCTGGATCAATCACGACAAGGCGCAGCGCGACGGCCTCAAGATGTCGCCTGAATTCTACGATTGAGCGAGCCGGCTTCATCTTGGGCCGGTTCGTTGCAGCGCTCGCTTCGGCATTGATGGCATGGAGCACGACGGCCGTGCGAGCTGAGCCGGTCCGCCAAATCGTCGCTTACGATGACGTCCGCATCGAGGTGATGGCGGAAGGCAGTGGACCTCTGGTCGTCATGCTGCCCTCGCGTGGCCGCGGGGCGGAAGACTTCGACGCGGTCGCCGGAGGATTGGCCAAAGCGGGCTTTCGCATTTTGCGGCCGCAGCCGCGTGGCGTAGGTGGCAGCCGCGGATCGATGACCGCGCTCTCGCTTCATGATTTCGCCCGCGACACGGCGGCGGTCGTCCGGCACGAAAATCGAGGTCCGGCTGTCCTGGTCGGACACGCCTTCGGCAGTTGGGTCGCGCGCGCCACGGCCGCCGATTATCCGGAACTCGTGCGGGGCGTCGTGATGGTCGCAGCGGCGGCCAAGGCCTATCCGGCCGGCTTTACGGGGGCGAAGGAATTATCGGAAGCGGTGAGGAAGTCGGGCGACCCCTCACTTCCCGAGAGCGAACGGCTGAAAAACTTGCAACTGGCGTTCTTTGCGCCGGGAAACGACGCGAGCGTATGGCTTAAAGGCTGGTACCCGGACGTCGACCGGGCCCAATCGGCGGCGGGCCGTGCGACCCAACAATCCGATTGGTGGGCTGCCGGCACGGTGCCGCTGTTGGATCTGCAGGGCGCGCTCGATCCCTTCAAGCCACGCAGCGCCATGAACGAGATCCGCGACGAGTTCGGCGAGCGGGCGAGGGTCGTCGTCATTGAAAACGCCAGCCACGCGCTGCTGCCAGAGCAGCCGGCGGCAATCGTTGCAGCAATCGCTGCCTGGATCGGCAGGTTGCCGCCCTCCGAACCGCGATGATGCGAGCGGCAATCTCTTCGGTCACAGCGCGGCGATCGCCTCGATCTCGATCAGGGAATCCGGACCATAGAGTTTGGATACCTCGACCAGGGTCACGGCTGGTGCTGCTGGCGGCGTCACCGACGCAAAGAATCGGTTTCGCGCTTCGCGATACGAACCGAGATTGTTCATGTCGGTGAGGAACACCGTCATTTTCACCAGATCGGACGCGTCGCATCCACGCGCCGCAAGTGCGCTGGCGAGATTGCGGAACACCTGAGCCGCTTGGCCTGCGAGATCGTTCCTCCCGACCAGATTGCCGTCGCGATCCAGCGCGGTTTGGCCCGAGATGAAGATGATCCGGCTGGCGGTAACGTCGACAATCTGGGAGTAGCCGGGCGGAGTGCCGAGCTCGGGCGGATTGCTGCGGATGATCGACGGGTTTGAGCTGCGCGTCATGCCGGTCCCCTTCTCTTGAGCGCGATTGAGCTAGTGGTCTGATTCTAACATTCGCTCCCCATTCGCCGCGGGCACTTTTGCGAATGTCAGAATCAATGGCCACTGGCAAATATGAGATTCTAGTGGAGTTAGGATTTGACATTCGCTTTCGAGGCTGCGGCGAGTGCCGCCGATTTGAAGTTCCTGCAGTGCAAGTGGCGCATTCGATCCAGGAACTTCAAATCGAAAAGTGGCACCGCAGTCATAGGTTTGCTAGTGCCCATGACTTTCCGAAGTTCGTGAAAAGGCGGGTGCTGCGATAGAGCACGAACTTCGGAAAGTGTGCACTAGGTGGGTAGCGAATGGTCAAATCCACTCCACTAATCTTCTGCTGCCATCTGCCGCCGCCTGCTGACACATGCCGCCATGGGCGCGCGGCGATGTGCAGCAAACATCCAACAGGGATCGCCGTGTCTTGCCTGCGTTTCTTTTCCTGTAGCAACATTCGCGAACGATCATACGGGAAAGTGAGGAGCAAAACGTGGGCGAGTGGATCGGCGTATTGA
>Ga0306920_100012686_pt1 | contig 11444 bp, 11 predicted proteins | sample flu12Cox44000170_FD_204666 | JGI IMG/M metagenome (GOLD analysis project Ga0306920, IMG submission 204666) | Lab enrichment of tropical soil microbial communities from Luquillo Experimental Forest, Puerto Rico - flux4day.12C.oxic.44.000.170 (v2)... | ecosystem: Environmental > Terrestrial >...
ACCGGGCGGTACTCAACGCGCCGCCAGCTCGACCGGCGCCTTGGCGATGCAGCGGGTCGGCACCAGCTGCACGAACTCGATCTCGTCGTCCCGGACGTCCCAGTCGCCCGCGGCGTCGAGCAGCACGTCGAGGGCGACGCGGACCTCCAGGCGGGCGACGGCGTTGCCCAGGCAGTAGTGGATCCCGTGGCCGAAGGTCCACTGGTTCTTGACCTCCCGGTCGAAGTCCAGCGCCTCGGGCTCGGGGAAGACGCTCGGGTCGTGGTTGGCCGAACCGTAGAGCACGAGCACCTGGTCGCCGGCGGGGATGGTCACGTCGTGCAGCGTCACGTCCCGCGTCGTGGTGCGGGCGAGCCCCTGGACGGGCGACGCCAGGCGCAGCAGCTCCTCGAGCGCCTGCGGCCACAGGGCCCGGTCCTCGCGGAGCCGGCGGCGGGCGTCGGGGAAGCGGGCCAGGATGGCCACGCCGAGGGCGATCATGTTCATGGTGGTGTTCTGGGCGGCGTCGTGGAGCAGCGAGCAGAAGCCGGCCACCTCGGCGTCGGAGAGCGCCACCTCGGTGTGGAGGATCTGGGAGATGAGGTCGGTCCCCGGCTTGTCGCGGCGGTCCCCGACCAGGCTCTCCCAGTACTCGCCCATCTCACCGTAGGCCTGCAGGGCGGCCGGGCTGGTGAAGTCGGCGCCGGCCAGCGTGTCCAGGTTCCACTTGAGGAAGCGGGCCCGCTCGCTGACGGGCAGGTCCATCAGCGCGCACATGGTGATGGTCGGGATCGGTTGCGCGAAGTCGGTGGCGGCGTCGAAAGATCCCCGCTCGCGCAGCTCGGCGACGAGCCCCTCGGCGTAGGCGCGCACGTGGGGCTCCAGATCGGTGATGCGCGACGGGGTGATGGCGCGCGAGAGGATCGTCCGCAGCTCATCATGGCGGGGCGGGTCCATGTTGAACATGTTGGGTGGGATGAGTGTGATGTCGGTGTCGACGAGCGTCCCTTGCGCCGACGAGAAGGTCCGCCAGTCGCTCAGGGCATCATTGACGTCTCCCGCCCGCGTCAGCATCCAGTAGTGGGGCCACACGCGGTGGTCCGGGATCTCGCGACGGTAGACCGGCTGCTGGTCGCGGAGGACCGCGTACGAGGGGTACGGGTCGCGGAAGAACGCGGGATCGAACGGGTCGAAGTCGATCACGGGCGAAGGTTACGCTCTGCCCGCGACGAGGGAGGCAGCGATGGCGTCGTCCGATGGGGAACTGGCGTTCGACCCGATGGACGCGACCAGGACCAAGGACTGGGAGCTCCTGTCGCGCATCCGCGCCGAACGCCCCGTGCTGCGTCCGGCCGAGGGTGTCGTGTTCACATCCAGGTACGACGACACGGCCACCGTGTTCCGCGACGCCAGGCGCTTCTCGTCGGCGGGGGACATGCGGGCGCCGGGTGTGGTCGTGCCCGAGGAGGAGAGCTTCCTCGGCGAGCTCGACGCGCCCCTCCATCCCAGGATCCGCCGCATCCTGCTGCGCGGCTTCACGGCCGAGCGGGCGGCCTCGGCGGAGCCGTGGACCCGCCGGTGGGTGGGAACGCGTCTCGGGGCGATCGCCGACGCCGGAGGCGGCGATCTGATGAAGCGGATGGCGATCCCGCTGCCGGTGGCCGTGGCCGGGCACGCCCTCGGCATCCCCGACGATCTCCATGACGACATGCAGCGGTGGTGCGACGAGCTGCTGCACAGCACCTGGCCGTCCACCGGCAAGACCGAGCGGGGCGAGAACATCGCCGGCGCCTTCCCCGAGTTCGCTGCCGCCATCGACGCCCTGATCGTCGAGCGTCGCCGGCCCACCGGCGGCGAGGCGCCCGACCTGCTGGCGGTGATGGTCCAGACGAGGGCCGAGGACGGGTGGTGCATCCCCGAGCAGCACGTGCGCACCCTGACCGTCAACATCCTGGCCGGCTCGCTCTCGACCAGCTACATGGTGGGCAACCTCCTGTACCGCTATCTCACCCACGGGGACGACTTCGCCGCCGTGCTGCGGGCCGACCCGTCGCTGGTCCCCGCCGCCGTGGAGGAGTCGCTCCGCCACGAGGCGCCCGTCACGTTCCTGTTCCGGCGGGTGCTGGCCGACACCGAGCTGTCGGGATGTCCGATCCACGGCGGCGACCACGTGATGATGGGCATCGCGTCGGCCAACCGCGACGAGGCCGTCTACGCCGACAGCGGCGAGTTCCGGCTCGATCGCGCCGGCGAGCCCGACCACCTCGCCTTCGGCGCCGGGCCGCACCTCTGCCTCGGCAACCACCTGACCCGGATGATCGGCACGGTGGTGCTGGAGGAGCTCCTCGACCGGTTCGCGCCCGGTCAGATCCGCCTCGCGCCCGGGTTCTCCTGGGTCTGCGTCGACCACCCCCTCGAGTACGGTCCCGAGACCCTCGACGTCGTCGTCGGCTAGGGCCCGTGCCCACCACCGAGCAGCGACTGGTCGGGACCTACCGGGTGCTGGCGATGGAGCACTACACCGACGACGGCGAGGTGGGCCGCCCGTTCGGTGACGACCCGCGGGGCATCATCGTCTACACGGCCGAGCACTACATGACCGCGGTGCTGATGCGGCCCGACCGGCCCGCGTTCGCCGCCGGCGACGTGTTGAGCGGCACCGACGCCGAACGGGCGGCTGCGTTCGCGACGGCCAACGCCTTCGCCGGCCGTTGGGAGCTCGAGGGCGACGAGATCGTGCACCGCCTCGAGGTGACCACGTTCCCGAACTGGGTGGGCACGCAGCAGCGCCGGCGTTTCGACCTGACCGAGACCCATCTGACGCTCTATCCACCGAGCATGCTCATGGAGGGGAAGCTGCGCCGCGCCCGGGTCCACTGCGTGCGGCTCGGGCCGTAGTCTTCGCGGTCGGACCGAGGGGAGGCACGATGGGTCGGGTCGAGGGCAAGGTGGCGATCGTGACCGGCTCGGCGTCGGGGATCGGGCGGGCCACCGTCGAGCGTCTGGCCGGCGAGGGCGCCAGCGTCGTCGTGGCCGACATCAACCGGACCGGCGCCGAGGAAGTGGCCACGGCCATCCGCCGGGGCGGCGGGAACGCGGTGGGGATCGGCGTGGACGTCAGCGACGAACGCCAGGTCCGGGCCATGATCGACGCGGCGCTCGACGCCTACGGAGGGCTGCACGTCCTGCACAACAACGCCGCCATCACCGCCGCCGACCACATGGTCCGGGACGGGACCGTGGTGGGCATGGACGCCGACGTCTTCGACGCCACCGTGGCCGTCATCCTGCGAGGCGCCATGCTCGGGTGCAAGCACGCGGTGCCGCGCATGATCGAGGCGGGCGGTGGGTCGATCATCAACACCTCGTCGCACTCCGCCCTGGGCGGCGATCTGACGCTGACCGCCTACTCGGCGGCCAAGGGCGGCATCAACTCCCTCACCCGGTCGGTGGCCACCATGTACGGCAAGCAGGGAATCCGCTGCAACGCCATCTCGCCCAGCATGATCATGACGCCCTCGGTCGCGGCCAACGTGCCCGAGGAGGTCGTCGCCATCATGGAGAAGAACACGCTCGTGCCGCGCGTCGGCCGCCCCGAGGATGTCGCCAACCTGGTGCTGTTCCTCGCGTCCGACGAGTCGTCGTTCATCACCGGGCAGGTCATCCGCATCGACGGCGGCACGCTGAGCCACCTGCCCCACGTCGCGCACCTCGTGGATCTCGGGGCGACGACCACCCGCCAGGAGGCCTGATCAGTCCCGCCGGCGGGCGTGCACCTCGCCGGCGGTCTGACCGCCGTCCACGACGAACTCGGCCCCGGTGCAGTACCGGCTCTCGTCGGAGGCCAGGAACAGCACGAGCTGGGCGACGTCGTCGGGCGTCCCCTGCCGGGGGATCGGGAGGGCGGCGTGGTAGGCCTCCTTGTCGACCGTGGCGAACTCGGCCCCCCTGGTCATGTCCGTGTCGATGCTGCCCGGGTGCACCGAGTTGACCCGGATCCCGTCGTGGCCCACCTCGAGCGCGGCGCACTTGGTCATACCCCTGATCGCGAACTTGGTGGCGGCGTAGGCCGCCGTCAGGGGACGGCCCCGGAGCCCGCCCACCGAGGAGACGTTGACGATCGACCCGACTCCGGTGGCCCGCATGGCCGGGATGGCGGCCTTCATGCCGAGGAAGCAGCCGAGCTGGTTGATCTCGAACACCTCGAGGTACTCCTCGACGGGGAGCTCCTCGATCGAGCCGACCTTGATGATGCCGGCGTTGTTGACAAGCACGTCGAGCCGGCCGAACGTCTCGACGGCGACGGCCACGGCGCGCTCCCAGTCCTCCAGGCGCCGCACGTCGAGGTGCTGATAGCGGGCGGCCGCGCCGATGTCGGCGGCGACGGCGCGGCCCAGCTCGTCGAGCACGTCCGTGATCACCACCCGCGCCCCTTCGGCCACCAGCAGGCGGGCCTCGGCTTCGCCCTGGCCACGGGCAGCACCGGAGAGCAGAGCCACCTTGCCGTCGACGCGGGCCACGTTCCCCTCCTTCAGTCAGCGGGCTGCGGCCCGGATCGCCTCCCACACCCGCTGCGGGGTGGTCGGCATGTCGATGTGGCGGACGCCCAGGTGCGACAACGCGTCCACGACGGCGTTGACGACGCAGGGCGTCGACCCGATCGTGCCCGACTCGCCGATGCCCTTGGCGCCGAGCTCGTTGTGGGGCGTGGGTGTCTCCATGGGGGCCAGCTCGAAGGAGGGCAGCTCGCACGCGCTGATGGCGAGGTAGTCGGCCAGCGTCGACGTGAGCGGGTTGCCGTCGGCGTCGTACACGATCTCCTCCAGCAGGGCCTGCGCGACACCCTGGGCCATGCCGCCGTGGATCTGACCCTCGAACAGCAGCGGGTTGAGGACCCGCCCGGCGTCGTCGCAGCCCACCAGCCGTTGCACGACGGCGCGCCCGGTCTCGGTGTCCACCTCGACCACGGCCAGGTGGGCGCCGAACGGGTACGTCGGCGTCGACTCGAACGCCTCCTCCGCCGTGAGCTCTCCCGCCGCCGCCACGTCCGCCCAGGTGCGGGTGATCGACGGTGCGCCGGCGACGTGGAAGCGCCCGCTGCCGACGTCCAGTCGGACGTCCTCGACGGCGGCCTCCAGCAACGCGGCGGCCGCCGCCCGTCCCTGCTCGACGACGCGATCGGCGGCCCGACCCACCACCACCCCGCACACCTGCGCCGACCGCGACCCACCGGTGGCCGGGCCGGGCGGGACGCGGTCGGTGTCGCCGTAGACGACGTCGATGCGCTCGATGGGGATCCCGAGGCGGTCGGCGGCGACCATTGCCCACGCCGTCTCGTGCCCCTGGCCGTGGGGCGTGCTGGCGGTGACGACGGTGGCGCTGCCGTCGGCGTGCACGGTGACGCGGGCCGGTTCGAGGCCCGGCATCCCGCCGGTGATCTCGACGTAGCACGCCAGTCCGATGCCGAGCTGCCGCGCGTCGCCCGCGGCCCGCCGGCGGGCCTGCTCGGTCCGGAGGTGCCCGTAGTCGCCGGCGGCGAGCACCCTGTCGAGGGCGGTGGCGTAGTCGCCCGTGTCGTACACCGTGCCCACCGCCGTGGTCGCCGGGAACGCGTCCGGCCCGATGAGGTTGCGCCGCCGCAGCTCGGCCGGGTCGATCCCGAGCTCGTCGGCGAGCACGTCGACGACCCGCTCGATGGCGTAGGCGGCCTCCGGCCGGCCGGCGCCGCGAAAGGCGCCCGTGGGCGTGGTGTTGGTCAGGTACGCGGTCGAGGTGAAGCCGATGCGGGGGATGGCGTAGACGCCTGACGCCATCACCAGCGTGAGCGCGGGCAGGCCCGAGCCCACGTCGGGATAGGCGCCGGCCTCCTGGAGGACGCCGACGCGGAGTCCGACGATGCGGCCGTCGCGCGTGGCGCCGATCTCGACGTCCTGGATCTGTCCACGGCCGTGGGTCATGGCCGTGAGGTTCTCGGTGCGGGTCTCGGCCCACCGCACCACGCCGCCCAGGCGGACGGCCAGCCAGGCGACCACGAGCTCCTCGGCGTAGGCGAGGCTCTTGGCGCCGAAGCCGCCGCCCACGTCGCCGCACACCACACGCACGGCGTCGAGCGGCAGGGCGAGGACGTCGGCCAGGCTCTCCTTGAGCCCGGCCGTGCTCTGCGTCGACGCGAAGTAGGTCAGGCGCCGGCCGTCCCACTCGGCCGCGCACGTGCGCGGCTCCATCGGCATCGGGGCGACCCGGCGGTTGACCATCCGCTGGCGGACGACGACATCGGCCCCCTCGAACAGACCGTCGACCGGCGGCAGGCTCATCTCGGCCACCGCGTTGGTGCCGAGGTCGGGGAACAACAGGACGTCGCCCCGGGCCGACGCCTCCAGGTCGACGAGCGCAGGCAGCGGGTCGTAGGTGACGGTGACCAGGTCGGCGGCGTCGGCGCCGTCGTAGCGGTCGTCGGTGACGATGGCGGCGATGGGCTCGCCCACGAAGCGCACGACGCCGTCGGCCAGCACGGGCCGGAGGAACCGGCTGTCGAGGTGCGGGAAGAAGGCGGGAGGCGGACGGTCGGCCAGGTCGAGGTCGGCGGCGGTGACCACGGCGACGACACCGGGCGCGGCGCGGGTGCCGCCGACGTCGACGGTGAACCGGGCGTGGGCCGCCGTCGACCTTACGAACGTCACCCGCCGGGCGTGCGGGAAGGCGATGCCGTCGACGTACCGGCCGGTCCCCGTCAGCAGGCGCGGGTCCTCCTTGCGGACCACGCGCGTCCCGAGGATGCTCACGACCGGGCTCCGGCCGTTCGTTCGTCGCCGCCGGCACCCATCACAGTCGGAGGAGGGCGGCGGCGTTGTCCCTGGTCACCAGGCGCAGCTCCTCCTCGGTGAGCCCGGCGCCGTCGAAGAAACGCCGGGGATCGGGATGTCCTTCCGGGTGCGGGTAGTCGGACCCGAGCAGCACCCGCGGGGCCCCGATCAGCTCGACCAGCGACCGCACGTCGTCGTCGTCGAAGGGGGCGACGGATACGTGACGCCGGAAGATCTCGCTCGGGCGGTCGTCGATGCGCCCGCCCAGCCAGTGACCCTGGGCTCCGGTGACCTCGGCCCGGTCCATCGTCCGGAGGAGGAACGGTACCCACCACGAACCGTTCTCGACGCTCATGGCCTGGAGCCGCACGTTGTGCAACACGAGCGAGGCCAGCGTGTCCATGATCGGCCGCTCGCCGAAGAAGCACGCCCGCTGGAACGCCGACTGCGCGTGCGCCGGCGGGCGCGGTTCCTCGCCCCAGCGGACGGAGAGCAACTGGTTGTAGCCGGATTCCGCGCCGTGGAACGCCACCGGCACCCCCGCCTCCTCGAGGCGGGCCCAGAAGGGATCGAAGCAGGGATCGCCGATGGAGCGGTCGTTGACCGGCGCGAACAGCAGATGCACGAGGCGGGCGCCGCGGCCGAGCACGTACTCGAGCTCGGCCACGGCCTCGTCGAGGTCGACCAGCGTCATCCAGGGCACGGCGAAGATGCGGTGGCGGTGGTCGAATCCCCACTCCTCGTCGAGCCACCGGTTGAACGAACGGAGGTTGGCCACACAGGCGGCGGGGTCGTCGCGCATCTGGATCTCGACGGTCAGCCCCAGGCTGGGCCACATGACGACCGCCTCGATGCCGTTGGCGTCCATCCACTCAACGCGGCTGTCGCGGCGGGCGACTTCGGGGATGTCGCCGGGACGGACGAGATCGGTCACCGCCAGCGGCTTGTAGCGCTCGTCTTTGTGCTCGCGGACCACGCCCGGGCGCCCGATCAGGTCGGCCGGGTTGCTGACGAGGTAGTACGACGGTGTGGTGCCGAAGTAGGGCCGGCCGAGGCCGTCGGGGCCGCGCTCGATGTGGAAGGCCCGGTCGGCGAAGGCGGGATCGAGGTGGCGGGTGAAGCAGTCGTCGGGCTCGTAGTAGTGGTTGTCCACGTCCACCAGCCGGTAGGGCTCGTCGGCCACTGCGCCTCCTGTCGATCCCCTTTCTACCCCGGGTGCGGCCGGGACGCGGCCGGGCGCCGGCCGGCCCGGTGCGGCGGTGCCCTGACAGAATTGCCCGCACCGGCGCCGACGGCGCGACCGACACGGAGGGCAGCGTGATCCTGATCAGTGGCTTTCTCGACTATCGCCCCGAGGAGCGCGACGAGGTGGTTGCCGGACTCATCGAGGTGACCAAGCGCAGTCAGGCGGACCCCGGTTGCGTCGACTACTGGTGGGCCGCCGACCTCGAGACGCCCGGCCGGTTCAGGTTCTTCGAGTGCTGGGAGTCGGAGGAGCAGTTCGCCGCCCACCGCGGCCGGCCCTACGAGGTGGAGTTCATGGAGCGCTACGTCAACAACCGGGCGATCGGTGCCGACGCGTCGGCCTATGACCCGTCGGCGCGGCGGTCGGCCATGGACGACTGAGACGGGCGGCCGGGCGCCGGCGCTGACGCTCACCGCGCCGGCCGGTCGTAGCATGGGGCGGTGGACCTGACCGTTGAGGACATCGTCGACCGCTGCCGCGCGGCCCGAGCCGAGCAGGGGCCGGCGCTGGCGGTGCGGGACGTGCTCGACGAGCTGGTGTCGGATCCCGACGGGCTCGAGCGGGCGCTCGGTCCGGTGCAGGAGGGTGGCATCGTCACCCTGCACCGGTCGGACGACCTCACCATCCTCCACGTCACCTGGACGCCCGGGATCGCCCTGAACCCCCACGATCACCTGATGTGGGCGGTGATCGGTCTGTACGGCGGGCAGGAGGACAACGCCTTCTACCGCCGGACACCCGGCGGCCTCGAACGGGCCGGGGGGCGCGAGGTGCCGGCGAAGGAGGTGCTGGTGCTGGGCGACGACGCCATTCACTCGGTGGCCAACCCGCGGCGCGAGTTCGCGGTCGCCCTCCACGTCTACGGGGGCGACTTCTTCTCCGCCGAGCGCTCGGAGTGGGACTTCGACACCTACGAGGAGCGCCCACGCGATCTCGGGCGCACGATGCGGCTGTTCGAGGAGGCCAATGCCCGCTGGCGGGCGCAGGCCTGATCGCGGCCTGGGACCGGGGGGCGCGCCGTGAAGGCCTGGCGGGTGCACGGGTTCGGTGAGCCCGAGGACACGTTCGTCGTCGACGACGTGCCCGAACCGACGCCGGCCGAGCTCGGCGGCATGAGCATGGATCTGAGCGGCTGGGTGCCGGTCACTCCGGGGCGCGAGCCGTTCGTCGACTGGGTCCTCCTCCGCATGCTCGTCGGCGCGCTGGCGCTCCCCGACGTGACGATGTCGCGGGGCACGTATCCGGTCCCGGTGGCCCGCCCGTACACGTCGGGGCAGGAAGGCGTCGGCGTCGTCGTCGACGCCGCCCCGGGCCGGCGGGGCCTGCTCGGCAAGCGGGTGGCGGCGGTGACCATGCAGCCGTGGGGCAGCCTGGCCCCGGTCTCCCTCGGCGTGTCCACCATCTTCGAGGTCCCCGACGGGATGACCGACGAGGAGGCCGGCGGCTTCCTGATCCCCGCCCACACGGCGTACCACGCCGCGGTGCGGCGCGGCCAGGTCCGGGCCGGCGAGACGGTGGCCGTCCTGGGCGCGGCCGGCGGCCTGGGATCGGCGCTCGTGCAGATCTGCCTGGCGCAGGACGCGCGGGTCATCGCCGTGGTCGGCAACGCCGCGAAGGCCGCCTTCTGCGCCCGCCTCGGGGCCGAACCCGTCGATCACTCGGCTGGTGACTTCGTCGCCGCGGTACGGGACCTGACCGGCGGTCGCGGTGTCGACGTCATCGTCGACCCGGTCCAGGGCGAGAGCGGTGCCGCCGCCCGCGCCTTCCTCGTCCCCGACGGCCGCCACGTGGTCTGCGGGCACGCCGGCGGGCTGGTCCCGCACGACCCGCACTTCTACCTGTACAACCACACGCTGGTCGGAGCGACCCTCGGCAGCTATCCGCGCGACGAGATGACGCGCATCCACGCCGAGACCCACGCCGCCCTCCTCGCCCTCGTCGCCGCCGGCCGGTACCGGCCGATCGTCGAGCGCTCCGTCGCCTTCGACGAGGTGCCCGCCGCCCTCACCGACCTGGCGGCGCGGCGCACGACCGGTCGCGTGGTGGTCCGGATCGCACCGGCGGACTGAGGGCCCGGCGGGGGTGCGTCGAACATGTGTTCCCTGGTGCAGGCCACGGAGGCAGCCGTTCGTCCCTACTCCCGGCGACGAGCTCGAGCTCCTGCGAGGGTTCCCGGACACCGTCCGTGGGATCGTGACCCGCCACATCGACGCCCTCGAGGAGCGCCCGGGTCGGTGACGTATCACTCGTCGCGGGTGGTGACGCCCGGGGCCGCCGGGGCTGGAATCGGCGCCGTGCGACGAGCCCCACGCCATCCCAACCTCGCCACGTTCCTCGCCGGCGGGGTCGTGCTTTCGATTGCCGCCGTCCTCCCGGCGGCGTGCGGCAGCGGAGGCAGGCTCGAGGGAGCGGTGACGTCGATCACGAGGCCGTCGCCGTCGAGCACGGTGGCGCGCCCGACCACCAGCCTCCGGCCGACCACCACCGCCGAGGGCCCGACCACGACCGGCGGCAGCGAGGGCCCGATCACGACCGTCACCGACGCGCCCACCACGGGCGTCGCCGCCCCCACGACGGCGGCGCCGACCACGGCCGCGCCCACGACGGCGGCGCCGACCACGGCCGCGCCCACGACGGCCGCGCCCACGACGGCGGCACCGACCACGGCCGCGCCCACGACGGCGGCACCGACCACGGAGGCGCCGACCACGGCTGCGCCCACGACCACCGTCGCGCCGGCGGCTCCCAAGTCGTCGAGCTCGACCCCGTGGGGCTGGATCATCGCCGGCATCGCCATCGCGGCGGCGATCATCGGCCTCATCGTGTGGCTGGTGAGCCGCCGCAACCGCAAGCGGGCGCTCGTCGCCTGGCGGAGTGGAGCGGAGAGCGCGCTGGACTCCGCCAACCTGGCCCGCACGCTGCTGCCCGCGGCCGGGCAGGACGTCCCTGACTCCGCCCACTGGCAGGCCGTGCACGAGCGGGTGGAAACCGCGGCCCAGTCGCTCGACCAATCGGCAGGCCGCGCACCGACTCCGGAAGGGGCCCAGGCCTCCCGCACCGCGGCCGACAAGCTCCGCGGCCTCTGGTTCGCCCTCGAGTCGGACCGCCTGCTGCGTGAAGGGACGACCCCGCCCACTCCCGAGCAGCTGGCGCAGGCCGACACTGTCACCCGCGCGCGCGGCTCGGAGCTCGACACCGCCCTCGCCGACCTCGAGCGCATCGTCAGGCCACCCCAGACCGGGGGCACCCCTTAGTGCCGCTGCGGCGGCTGCGTACCGTCGCCGTGGTCGGCCTGCCGTTGCTGATCGCCGCCTGCGGCAGCTCCGCGTCATCGCGGTCCTCGGGCGGCTCGGTCCCGCTCGAGGGGACCAACTGGGTGCTCGGCTCTGGTGTGTCGCTGGGTGTGCCGCTCACCG
>Ga0306920_100012687_pt1 | contig 11443 bp, 10 predicted proteins | sample flu12Cox44000170_FD_204666 | JGI IMG/M metagenome (GOLD analysis project Ga0306920, IMG submission 204666) | Lab enrichment of tropical soil microbial communities from Luquillo Experimental Forest, Puerto Rico - flux4day.12C.oxic.44.000.170 (v2)... | ecosystem: Environmental > Terrestrial >...
CTTAGCTGTCCCAATCATCGCCTAACCTCAAAACTACCCACACAAAACAGCGAAGGGGCGGATATCAAGATCGAAAGCGTTAAAAATTTACATAAGTGTGTAATATCATTCACCACCGCTGATCACAAGGAACTCCGCTTCGAGTGCGATGAAACTGCTTTACCACCAATTGTAACGGAGATACTTGAAAAGCACGTTTTCGGCTTCCGACTATCCGTGATCAGATGAACCGCTTTTCAAGGATTCTATAGGCGGGACCGAAAACGCGGTAAAGCTATTCGATTCCCATCACAAACAGGAGCAGGCTTTTACACATAATAAACAGATACAAAATCGCTCTTTACCGGCCACGCAGGGCCAGGGCGAGAGCAGTTGTCCGATGGGACGGCCCCGACATGCTTCTCTTCCGAGGTCGAGAAAGAAGCGCCGGAAAATCTTGCAAAATTTTCCGTCCATCGGACGAAAAGGGATCCGCACAGAAGGACGCAAAGATCACCAAGATTCAAATCGGCAGACGGCTCGACTCAGCTCGCCGAACTCCTTCCCTTCCACTACCAAAGACTTTGTTAGTCTGTTAGTCTTTTCCGCAACCTCTTGAATTGGTCCCAATATTCAAAGCTTTCATGCTTTATTAACGAGAGCTTATCAGCAAGGACTTGCGCCAATTCGCTTTGGCATACCCTTCCTGGACGACTGTTTAGGCTCATCTTACAAAATACGGCTCGAGTGGACAATAAACCTGTAAAAGAGTCGAAAAAAGTTGTTGATTTCTTAGACTGCCAGCGAGTGAATCGTCATCACCCAGCACAATTGGCGAGCCAGGTAACGATTCTGTCTTTGGGAGAGGACACTTTGGAACGCTTGCCGGTCCGTCAGTCGAGCCGTTTCGGCCCTTCCGGCGGCTTGCGCGAATTCCTTCTCCAGCGACGGCAGTGGAAAGCGGGGTTCAATTCTGCCAATGGCATAGACATAGCTGGGCATTGCGGTTGCCCGTCATCGCGTGAAATGCATCCAGCGGTTGAGCGCGGCTGCCCGTTTTTCGCAGCCGGCACAAGGTTTGATGCCCATCGCGTACGTGACTTTCCTAATCGCATCGCCAAAGCCTATCTCCTCATCTTTGATAAAGCCGGGGAGGCGAACGCGATGAGGCTGGCGCTCGATTTTGCCTACTGGTGCATTCTTTTCTTGGGTGTTCATGGTTCCTTAGTTTCTACGGTGTATCCTTTAGCAAGCATGACTTGGTAAGCCGACCAGGCGTCTAGCAGGGGCGGTACAATTCCTACGCGGCTCGGCCTTCGTGTCCCTCGCACCGCCAACAGCAGCTCAGCGGCGGGCGCAACCGGGAATTCAGACCACAGTAAAGCGATGGCTCCCGTTGCAAATGGAGCGGCGACACTCGTTCCACTGAAGGTAAACGGATCGCCCTCGGTTCCGAGGCTAGTGATATTCGCGCCAGGAGCAAGGGCACCTCCCCTTCCAATGGAACTGCCCAGGTTAGATTGACTAAGTGGCCTCCCCTCGAGATCACAACTTGCAATGGGAATGACCCATGGATGGCGCGTGATAACGGAGCTGCCAACGACTCCCTCGTTACCAGCCGCAGCGACAACGATGACAGCACGTTGCGCCGCGTAATCTAGAGCAGACTGAAGTTCGCCTTCGCCCCTGGCCGATTGCTGAGTTAGCGCTGCGCTCAGGTTAAGGATGCGTGCACCCGCTTCGATCGTTTCGACTATTGCCGAAGCCAGTTCCTGGGGAGTCGCACTGGGCATATGCCGGTCTCCAGAAACCGTCTCTGAAAAAATCGGGCGTACCAACAAGGTGGAGGCTTGGCAGATTGCTGGGGCAGCAGAACCTCGCTTCGCTAGCAGCATGCCGGCAACAAACGTCCCATGCCTGCAAGCGACGCTGTTGCTGCGGGCACAGCTTCCCTTCAGTTTGCCGGCGACTTCGCGGATGTTCTGGCTGGAAAGTTCCGGATGCGTGAGGAGAACGGGCCCGTCGATCAGGCCGACGCTTATTTCTGGCCGGCCACTTGTGCAAGCCATTAACGGGGGCAGATGAACAAGTTCCAGAGCTCTCTTAAGCAGCCGGTACCCCGAGTTTGAGGTGAAGAATCTATCAGACCGGAATCCTGGAGTCGATACTCCTTTCGGGTGATAATATTGGCCCGCGGCTGCAAGGGACTGCAGCCCTCCAAGTCAATGTCGTTTTCAGGGAGGGATGGCCTCCGTGCCGTCCCAATTTTGATTTCTCCCATGCCCTGGAGGGCGCCCGGTCCCTCGGCGCCGCGAATCCGGTAGGACAATGTTCTGGCCCCGCGGCTGCAAGGGACTGCAGCCCTCCAAGTCAATAACGGCTTGTGGAGTCCTCATCCAGACCTGGAGGGCGCCGGTCCCTCGGCGCCGCGAATCCGGTAGGACAATGTTCTGCCCCCGCGGCTGCAAGGGACTGCAGCCCTCCAAGTCAGGCACTATTTTGGCAAAATCCCTATTCTGCCCCCCGTCGCGGTCTCCGTGTCTCTGTGGTGAATCCGTTCCTCTCCGCGGACTCTCAAAAAATCCTCGAGAGTATCAACATCCCGGACGACATGATCAGTTTGCATCTGAACCGCAAATACCTGTTCGGGATACCGCCTGATGATCCGCCTGCAACCCACGTCGCCGACGATATCTAGAACCATCGCGCGATACGATGCGTCAAGAATTACCGGATTTCCCCTCCGATTCTCGAAGAACGGAACAACGATGCTTTTGCCGGCCCTCTTCGCCTCCGCAAAGGCTTGAATCAGCCGGCTTATTTCATCCGGTTGGATCAGAGGCTGATCAGCCAGGTAAATCATGATCGCATCCGCCCCCTTGGCAACGGCACTCATTCCCGTCCGCACCGATGTGCTTAAACCTTCTCGGTAGTCCGGGTTATGAACGAAATTGACCCGACGTCTCTCAAGCCGGCTTCGGACCTGATCAGCTTCATGACCGAGGACGACAACGATTTCATCAACGTCAGACGCTTTCAGCGTGTCCACAGCATGCTCTATCAACGATTTGTCGCCGAAGGGCATGAGAAGTTTGTTCTGGCCCATTCGAGAGGAAAGCCCCGCAGCAGGAACAATTGCACTGATCATTCCAAAACGGTTCGCGATCCGCTCATTTCTTTGGCCTCGAGCATCGTTCGACCCGAGCCGCCGCGACGCACCAAAACAATCTCGCTCATGATACTCAGGGCGATTTCTTCCGGTGTTTCAGCGCCAATATCCAAGCCGGCTGGGGCGCGCACGTTCGCTTGAGCCAGCCTGCCTTCATCAATCCCGCCAGCCGCCAAATAATCGAACACCAGTTGAGCCCGCGTTCTGCTCGCTACCAGCGCGATATAGGCAGCGCCGGCTTCGATCGCTTTCTTTATCGACAAGTGGTCGGCCTTATGTTGAGTCGCCACGACAACGTACGTATCCTCCCCGATTTTGATTTCGGCGGAATTGAACCCGGCGCTCACAATACGGCTAGCCGTGGGAAAAGCTTCGGACGTGGCGCCCGGATCAGCGACTGTCACCGAAAACCCGGCTATCTTACCGAAAAGAGCCAGCGTTTCAGCGATTCGACCATGGCCGGCGATGACCAATTGCGGCGGTGGCAAGATTGGATCGATATAAACCTTCATCATTCCTCCGCACGGCATTCCAACTCCAAAAACTTCATCTGTCAGGTCCACGGACACGATTCTTGGCCGGCCGTCTTTGATGCTCTCCATGGCCTCCTGTCGAACCACATTTTCGACGCAACCGCCGCCCACCCACCCCAATATCACTCTGGCGTCTGCATCAATAAGGGCCTTGGAACCCGGTTTGGCTGAACCCGAGCCTCCGATCTCAATGACCGTAGCGATCGCAAATGGTGCGCCTCGTGAACTGAGTTCGTTCATCGTTGAAAATATGTCCCGGTACATCTTGCTGGATTCTGAGGGATCGAAGCGTTTCAGGCAGGTGGCGAAGGTATTGGGTGCGTCTCAGGTTGTTTATCGAATTCATGTTTGCAACCGGCCGAGCAGAAATAATATGTCCGGCCCTTATACTCGGATATATGCGTGGCGCTCCCCGGGTCCACAGTCATTCCGCAGATCGGATCCACGGCGTGGATCGGTGCAGACGCCTCGCTCTGAGGAAGATTACGATGCAACGGTTTTCCGCTCCTTCTGATCAGGATAATCTCAGCAAGAATACTGATCGCTATCTCCTCCGGTCCCAGAGCGCGGATATCAAGGCCTGCCGGCGCCTTGACGCGGCTCAGCGCTTCTGGTACGGCACCTCTGCCAGCCAGAAACTGAACGATTTTCTCCGCCTTAGCCGGACTGGCAATAAAGGAAACATAAGGAACGTTTGTGAGAACGGCTTGTTCAAGCGCCTCTTCATCACCCTCTCCCTGCGTCGATACCACGATGTAGGTTTCCCGATCCAAGTTGAGACCGCGAACATCCCAGCTCTCCAGCAGGCGGTCGGCCTCGCGAAATTGCAGACGATCCAAACCTGGCCCGGCTACAATCACGAAATAACCGATCGTTTTCCCAAGCTTGCACAAGGCTTGAGCAACGAGCGAACGGCCAAAGATAAGTAGTTGCGCCGGGGGCAGGACCGGTTCGATATAAATCTCCATCGCACCTCCGCCGTGGCATGTCATGGTGTAATTCGCAACTCCGTATTCTGCTCCAAAATCCCGAGCCGGAGTGATTCTGACAAGTTTAGGTTTTCCGTCCTCGATAGCCCTTAGTGCTTCCCGAACGACAATCGGTTGCACACAACCGCCGCCAATCCAGCCTGAGATTTGCCCGTCCGCCTGGACAATGGCTTTGTCGCCCGGCTTCCCGGATACCGGTGGTTGGAACCGGACAACAATCGCGACGGCAAATGGACAACCATCAGACCGAAGCGCGGTCACCTTCGCCAGGAAATCGTCAAACATGTCTCTCCAATTCGAGCAGGCTCTGCAGATTGTGCGCGGGCGCGAACACGTCAATATAGGGCAGCGCCGCGCTCATGCTACGTGTAACCGGTTCGTATTCATCGAGGCCGAGTAGCGGATTCAGCCATATCAGCTTTTTAACGTGTTGCTTCAAGATTCTAAGCTCCCCGATCAAACTGCCGGGCTCGTCCGCATCCCAACCGTCGCTCAGGATAAGCACGGAGGTTTCGGTAGAGCGCATTCGCCGTCCGAAGCTCCGATTAAATTCCCCTAATGCGCCGCCAATTCTGGTGCCGCCTGACCAGCAAGTGGTGATCGTAGACAGCGCTCTCAAGGCATCGGGCAGACTCCTGGCTTTCAGTGCATCACTCACGTTAACAAGCCGCGTACTGAAGACGAAACAGCTCAGCTGGTCGAAATGCCTCCCCAGAACATAAGCAAACCTGAAAAGGAACACACTGTACGGATTCATGGAATCGCTTACGTCCAGCAGGATGACTAGTTTTACCGCCTGCTTTTTGCGGCTCTTGTGACGGAGCTCCATCATCTCGCCTCCGCGTGCGGCACCGGCTCTTATGGTCCGCCGCAAATCAATTCTGCCTCGCAAGGACGTGAGCCTGAATCTTCTTGAAAGTCGAAGACTCATCCTGCGTAGCAGTCTCTCCGATAGACGTCCGAGTTCGGCAAGGTCATCCTGGGGCACTCGCGAGAAATCAACCTTCCGCAGCCGATCCACTGCGCTTGCGCCGGTGACAACCTTGCGCTCTTCCTTAGTTGCTCCAGGTTCTTTGGAGGCAAGATTGCCAACCCCCAGATAAATGCCCTGCTTGTTACGCGCGCTAACTGCCGAATTGCCTGGGGCAATGCGGCGCACCGGTTTTTCCAGCCGGCGTCCGAACCAGAATGCATCAAACAATTGATCAAAAAGATCCCAATCTCTTTTCGAAGCAGAAAGAACCGCTCTGAGCGCATGTCTGGAGTCGTCAAGCCCGACCTGGTCGACGATCCTCACAGCGCGCACTGAGTCGATCGTTGCTCTGATGCCCGAATCCAACCCGTTCGCACGCACGAACCGGCAAAACTCCACAACACTCCTGATCGGTTCTAAATCACGGCTCATTTCGATCGCATCCAGCACTATGCGCCAGTCCTTAAAAGGAGGTTACCGACTCCCTCGCGCCTGATTTTCGCCAGATCATCTGCCGATTTTAAAACGCAACCCAAAACCTGTTCGGCTGTTTCGGGATCGAATTGTTTCCTCCTGAGAAGCATCAGCGCCTGCGAGAGGTCCAGGGTCTCCGCGATTCCCGGAGGTTTGGAGAGACTCATTCGTCTTACCAACTGCATGAACCGCACGACTCGGAAGGCGAGTTCGTAGTCGAATTCCGGAAGCCTGGTCCGCACAATTTCGGTTTCCTTCTCCAGACTCGGATATTCAATCCAGTGATAGAGACATCTGCGCTTGAGCGCATCACTCAGTTCGCGAGTGCTGTTTGAGGTCAGAATCACATGAGGAATTCGCTTCGCTTGAACAGTCCCGAGCTCCGGGATAGTGACCTGAAACTCCGATAGAATTTCCAGCAGGAACGCTTCGAACGCTTCGTCGGCGCGGTCGATCTCGTCAATCAACAGTACTGGCGAAGACGATTCGCAAAGAATCGATCGAAGAAGAGGGCGCTTCAAAAGAAAATCGTCTCCGAAGATATGGCGCTCCAATTCTTCTACCGGTTTGTCGCTTTTCTCCCTGACCCTGATCGCCAGCAACTGCTTCTGGTAGTTCCATTCGTAGAGCGCCGAGTGAGCATCCAATCCCTCATAGCATTGGAGCCGGATCAGCTCTGTTTTAAGGTAGGAGGCGAGAGCCTTCGCAACCTCTGTTTTTCCGACTCCTGCGTGCCCCTCGATCAAGAGCGGTTTTGGTAGTCGCACGAGGAGATACACTGCGGTGGCCAAAGCACGGTCCGCCACGTAGCCGAAACGTCCAAACCCCCGGATGAATTCGCTGATCTCTCCGCTCTCTTCCTCTTGTGTGTCATCGGCAAACGAAGGCATTGCGTTGTCCCCTTCCGAAATCAGCGAGACTCAACGATTAGTGCATGCACTAGTGTTCTTTCGGTCCTCTAAGGATTTGTTTCACGGACCGCGCAATACCCTCCCCGAGCGCAGAGGCGACCAGTGGCAGAGCCTTAATTGGTTGAGCCTCTGTGTTGCTTTCCTCAGGCTGCGAGGGCGCGGATCCACTTTCGGCCAACCGCTCTTTCTCCAGCTGTCGCTGCAGGTTGACCGTGAACTGTTCAAACATTTTGCTGGACACTTCGTTGATCATTCGAGCGCCGAGTTGCGCCAGTAAACCGACCACGTTCAGCTCGGAAACGGTGGTGATTTCGCTACTGCCTTCCTGCAGATTCCGAACCTTGCCCGTCATCTTCATTGAGGCACTCCCCTTACCCCTGACATCCTGACCTTTTCCCACCATCTCGATTTCGTGAGCCTGATCATCCAGACGTTCAATACGCACCTGCCCTTTGTAATCGGTAATGCTCGGGCCAACCTGCACCTTGATCAGCCCTTTGTAGGTGCGATCGTCGACCGCTTCAGTAATCTGAGCGCCAGGCACGCATTTCGCCACTTTGAGCGGATCGCTGAGAAACTTCCAAACGCTTTCCAACGGCTCCTGCACCTGGAAAACCTTCTCGATCTTGATTGCCATAACTACCTCCTTAAAAGAATCACTGAGGCGCGCGAAAAACTTGGAGGGAAGGCGCTTGCGCCTCCCGGAGCTTCGCCAATGCCCAACGTTGGACTATGTCCGCCTCGATAACGAGGGCGTCGCAAGCGACGCCCCTCCAGCTCACTGCCGAACTGCAGACCAGGTAGGGCCGGATTTCCGAGCCGGCCGGTTTTACAGTGAGGTCGTAAACTCAGCGCGAGCAATCCTGACGGTCCGCTCGGAGATCGGACCCTACCGCCGCCTATCACAGTGCTGTTTCTCACTCGCAATAATTAGAAGCGTAGCCAAAGAAGAAAGGGTCCTTGCCCAAGGCACAGAACCGTAGATTTCTGTGAACGCTACCTATTCTGCCACCCCTTTCTCCTTGAGAATCTGCCAAACCTTCCACGGCGTGATTGGCATATCGATGTGACGAACTCCCAAATGCGAAAGTGCGTCGACGACGGCATTCACGAAGGCGGCTGGTGAACCGACGTTCGGCGATTCGCCTACTCCCTTTGCTCCCAGAGGATGGTGGGGCGAAGGCGTGCAAGTCTTGTCAGTCTCCCAGTTCGGTGTCTCAACGGCGGTGGGTACAAGGTAATCCATGAAAGTTCCTCCCTGCACATTTCCACTTTCGTCATAGGCAATTTCCTGCATGAACGCGATCGCGAGACCTTCGGTCAAGCCACCGTGAATCTGCCCTTCAACGATCATCGGGTTAATAATGTTCCCGCAATCATCTACTGCGACAAACCGGCGGACCTTTATCTCCCCAGTCCCCTTGTCGATGTCGACCACGCAGATGTAAGTACCGAACGGAAACGTGAGATTCGGCGGATCGTAGTAGTGAACCGCCTCAAGCCCCGCCTCCAAACCTGGTGGAACATTCGTGTACGCGGCGAACGCGATCTCCTGAATCGTCTTGGCTTTACCCGGCACGCCCTTGACAAAAAATTTCCCCGGCTCCCATTCAAGATCTTCTTCACTCACCTCCAGAAGGTGGCCCGCGATTTTTCTAGCCTTCTCCCTGATTTTACGCGAGGCCATGGCTGTCGCGGCTCCCGCTGTTGGCGTGCTTCGGCTGGCGTATGTGCCGAGACCATACGGCGCTGTATCTGTATCGCCCTCTTCTACGGTGATGTCTGCGACCGGTATTCCGAGCTCTTGCGCTACAATCTGGGCAAATGTTGTTTCGTGCCCCTGCCCCTGGGCTTTGGTTCCCATCCGTGCGATCGCTTTGCCTGTAGGGTGAACTCGGATTTCACAGCTATCGAACATCTTGATCCCCACGATGTCGAAGGTGTGTGCCGGTCCCGCCCCGACAATCTCGGTGAAACTGGAAACGCCTATACCCATCAATTCGCCGCGTTTGCGCCTTTCTTCCTGCTCTTTGCGAAGCTCTCTGTAGCCAACCTTATCGAGGGCCAAATTCATGGCCGCCCTGTAATTACCGCTGTCATAGGTCCATCCGAGGGGAGATTGATAAGGAAATTTGTCGGACGGTATGAAGTTTTTGAGCCTCAATTCAACGGGGTCCATTTGTAACTCGGCTGCCAGAACATCCATGACCCGCTCGATCAAATAAGCCGCTTCGGTAACTCGAAAAGAACAACGATACGCGATGCCGCCCGGCGCCTTGTTGGTGTAGACACCGTCTACTTCGCAGAAGGCCGAAGAGAAATCATAGGAACCGGTGCAAACACTGAACAATCCCGCAGGAAATTTGGACGGCTGCGCCGCGGCGTTAAACGCGCCGTGATCAGCCAGCGTCTTGACACGGAGCGCTCGGAGCTTTCCATCGCGATCGGCGGCTAACTCGGCCGTCATGTGGTAGTCACGGGCAAAACCGGTAGACTGCAGATTTTCGGACCGCGTTTCGATCCACTTGACCGGCCGCCCAAGCTGAAGAGACGCGACTACAGCACACACGTAGCCGGGATAAATCGGCACCTTGTTGCCGAAACCGCCCCCGATGTCGGGCGCAATGATCCGGATGTTGTGCTCCGGAATTCCAGCTACGAGAGCAAAGAGGGTACGATGAGCGTGCGGGGCTTGCGAAGTCTCCCACACGGTCAGTCTGCCGGTCGCCGGATTGAAGTCGGCCACGCAACCGCATGTCTCCAGAGGCGCCGGATGGCATCGCTGGAATATGGCATTGACTTTGGCGCGGACCGGAGCGTTTTCCAGTTCTTGATTGGTCGCTTGCCTGTCCCCTACCTCCCAATGAAAAATGTGATTTGTCTTTTCCTCCCGGTCATCCCGAAGAATCGGAGCGTCGGCATCAAGGGCACGGTGCGGGTCAACAAGAACCGGTAGATCCTCGTACTCAACTTCAATCAACTCCGCTGCATCGGCTGCTGTGTAGCGGTCTTCGGCAACGACGAACGCCACTTCCTGCGATTGGAACAAAACTTTACCGGTAGCCAGCACCATTTGCTTGTCGTGAAATAGGGTCGGCATCCATGCCAGGCCTGCCTTTTCGAGATCCTGGCCTGTAATGACTGCCAGAACACCGGGATGCTTCTTCGCCTCTTCCGTATGAAGGCCAGTAATCCGAGCATGGGCATAGGGACTCCGGATCATTTGTCCGTAAACCATCCCGGGAAGATGCACATCGTCGACATAGGTGCCCCTTCCCTGAACGAAGCGCAAATCTTCCTTACGCTTCACCGGGTGCCCCATGCCGCCGATTTCAGGAGAGGTCTTTTGCAGCATAGCTTCCTCCAATCAGGCCTTTTTGTTAGCCGCGTACTGGACCGCTTTGATGATATTCTGGTACCCCGTGCAGCGACAGAGATTGCCGGAAATTCCCCAGCGAATTTCCTGCTCAGTGGGGTGAGGATTTCTTTCGAGGAGAGCCTTAGCGGTTAGAATCATTCCGGGCGTACAGAAGCCGCACTGGAGACCGTGCTCCTCCCTGAAGCCTTCTTGAAGCGGATGAAGCTTTCCGTTATCAGCCACACCTTCGATCGTCCGGATTTCCTGATCATCAACCTGCACGGTGAAAACCGTGCACGACTTTACCGGTTTCCCATTAAGAAGAACAGTACACGCACCGCAATTCGTCGTATCGCAGCCGACATGCGTTCCCGTAAGCCCCAAAATATCTCTTATGAAGTGAACAAGCAATAGCCGCGGTTCTACTTCGGCCTCGCGACTTGTCCCGTTCACCTTCACTCGCACAACCGTTTTCTTGGCCATAGTTAGTCGTTCTGCTAGTTCTCAGGAAACGCGACCGGAAGCTCTTTCGCGGGCAAGAACCAGCGCGCGAATAGTCAACTCACGTACCATCGAAGTTTTGTAGGAAGCGGGACCCCGCAAATCCGAGCTTGGTTGAGCATCCTCCGCTGCGATACGAGCTGCTTGCTTGATGCTCATCTCATCAAGACTTTTCCCTTTCAGAAAGTCGCTTGCCCGTTGCCCATCAAGGGGCGTCGGCCCGACATTTGTCAATCCGATGCCCGCGTAACTGCAAATTCCCGAAGCCTCAAGCGTCACCTGCGCGGCAACTCCAACCGTTGCGAAATCACCGACCTTTCGTTCCAGTTTACAGTAAGCCCCGCCGCTGCGTGCGGGCGGAGTGGGAATGCGGATTTCCGTCAAAATTTCATTGTGCTCGAGCACGGTCGTGAAGAGAGAAACAAAGAAATCTTTGATCGGTATAACTCTCTGGCCTCCCGGACCCGAAGCGATAACCTCGGCGCGCAAAGCCAGCATGGTCGCGGGATGGTCATTGGCCGGGTCGCCGTGCGCAAGATTCCCGCCCACAGTGGCC
>Ga0306920_100012688_pt1 | contig 11443 bp, 13 predicted proteins | sample flu12Cox44000170_FD_204666 | JGI IMG/M metagenome (GOLD analysis project Ga0306920, IMG submission 204666) | Lab enrichment of tropical soil microbial communities from Luquillo Experimental Forest, Puerto Rico - flux4day.12C.oxic.44.000.170 (v2)... | ecosystem: Environmental > Terrestrial >...
CCGCATACGATCTGCGAGGCCAATCGAGGTAATTGCGCGCTCGCGCTGCGATTTCGGATCATTTCACCAGCCCAGCCATTGCTTTAGCGAGGGAACGGCCTCGCCGATCAATCGTTATCACGAGACTTCAAGCTCGGGTGAATACGCATTTGGTCACGGGCTTTCACGGATTATGTCAACGCGACCGAGGTCAATCCGCCCAGTGCGACAAGAGAGGGTGGCATGAATCACTCGATGTACGGCGCTGATCGCGCCACCCACCTGAAAATCATTGTTATCGGGCTCGTTTGCGCGCTGCTGGTGGCAGCGATTGGCATATTTGCTCATGTCAGGAGCAATATTGACCTCGGCACGGCGGCCTTGGTCAAAGCCGGCCGTCCGACCAGTCTGGGCGGGGATGTCCCCGCCATCCGTTAAAATAATTTCGCTTTAGGGCCCTGTACCGTAACCAGCCCGGCCCGCTTACCCGGACGATCCAGGTACTGCCTCGATCATTCGGCCTTTGAACAGTATCGGGCCGCTGGGCGCGCCGGTTGCCGAGCCGGTCCCAGGCTCAAGCGAGATCGCATAGGTCGCGCTGCGCAGTGTCTCGACATCGATGTTTTGGGGAATGGGCCGGCTCGTAGTCTCGGTATTGCCGACCGACCCGAGCGAGACCGGCTTTGGCAATTTGGTTGAATAGAGCCACAACTCGTAACTGCGACCGCTGTCCGGCGCCGCAGTCAGCCGCCGCACGGCGATCGTCCGCTGCTGTGGATCAAGCATGACTAGAAAGGCCGGTGCTGTAGGCTCCTGCTGCAGCACGGCGAAAAGCTGCGGGACCGATGCAGACTGCGTCGCGCCGGCCGTGGCGGCCTGCCGTTGTTGAACACCGGGCGCGAACTGCCCGACGACAATGTAAGCGGCCAGTAGCACGGCGATCACGCTGGCGGCGATGGCGAGGCCGCGCCAAACCCCGACATTGTGATCGCGGACCACCGATTCCGCGCCGGCCGCGGTTTGCGGCGCGGTCGATGTCGGTGGCTGATCGTCAAATTCAGCTCGCGATTGCGAAGCCAACAACGTCGACGCCAGGTCGGCGGTGTCGGCAGTCTTTGACTCCTCGGAACCCTGCGCCGGTTCGGAGAGCAAATCCGGTACGGTTTGCACGGCCGGCTCGGCTCCCGTCTCGATCGGCGCGCCGTTTGCGGGCGCCGCCGGCTCCATGCCGGTGAGCTCGACCGTCTCGGAGGCCGCTTGGGTCCGCCGTTCGGCGCCATCGATTCCGGTTTTGATCCGCTCCCACAGATCCGCCGGCGGCTCGACCGTCTCGACCATCACGTTGAGCTCACCAAGCCGGTGCTCCCATAGCCGGACGGTCTCCGCAAATCCGGGGTCCCGCGCCAGCAACGCGTCGGCCTGCTCGCGCTCCTCCGCCGACAGCGTGCCTAGAACATATTCGGCGGCAAGAGCATCGCGGTCGTTGTCGTCCATCACTACCTCGACTGGCTTCTGTCTAGAGAACATGAGGTTATGCCCGCGCCGTTCGGTTCACGCTCCCATACACTCGCGAATTTCGAGCAGACTGCGGCGAAGCCACGTCGTGATCGTGTTCACCGGAATATCGAGCTTGCTGGCCAGCTGATCGCGGCTCCAGCCGCTGTAATAAGCCAGCAGCACGATGCGCTGCTTTTCCGGATCGAGCCGACCCAAGCATGACAGCAGGCGCTTGAGCTCCGCGGTCATCTCGCGCCGCGCCGGCGCCGGCGCCTCCGCCGGGGGGGCCTCGGCCGCCTCAGGCTCTTCATCGATCGAGATGTCTCCCCGCTTGCGTACGATGTCGATGGCGCGATTACGGGCGATGGCCACCATCCAGGTAATCGGACTCGCGGTGGCCGGATCGAACTGATCGGCCAGTTTCCAGACTTTGAGGTAGGTCTCCGCCATGACCTTTTCGGCCAATGCGGGTTTTCCCAGGATGCGGAGCAATACGCCATACAGCTTTGCCCGGGTAGCGCCGTAAAGGCGCTCGAATGCAGCCTCGTCACCCCTGGCGACGGCGCCCAGCAGCCAAACAAGTTCGGTCTGCATCAACATGATCGCCCTAGACCCGGGAAGGGCCTTCGGTCTCCCCGCCGATCAGGGGCCCACCCGGCAAAGCCGCCGTGCTTCAGCCCCAATGAATATTATCGCTGTGGAAAGGGGGTTTCGTCGAGAGCGAATGCAACGGTTTCCGGCGGCCGGTGGACCGCGGGCGCGCCGGACCCCGAGCTAGCCGATAGATGCCGCGAAAGTTTTTTGGCCGCTGATAGCGCGAGACCGATCAGGCCCGCAGGAGGCCGTGCAGATCCCCTCGCTCGGAAACGGCGTCGGTTTCCCGGTCGCGCATTTGATCGCGCACGTCGAGCAATTCGACCTTCTTGAGGTCGTCAAAGGCCTCGCCGAGCGCCGATTTCGCGTCCTCAAGCTGGATCCGCAGCTCGTTGATCGACCGCTTGAGGTTTTCGCGCCGCGCAATGGCCGCCTTGGCATAGGTCGGATAAGCAAAATGCGCCGGATCGTGTATGCCGGCGCGATCCTGTTCGATGCGGATTTCGCGTTCGAGATCGCCGGCCATCCGGTCGAACTCGGCAATCATGGTTTCGATTTGCGCGACCTTGCGCCGCTTCTCGTCGACCTGAAACTTCTTGAGCCGAACTAGCGTCTCACGGGACTTCATCGACTATCACTCCCCCCGAAGCCACGGATCAGGCGCCCCCGCCCACTCGCCCTCGCGACGGGGCGAGGAAGAGAAGGCATGGCGCCCGCGGTGGCAGGGATTGTGGCGCGATAACGTTAGCGATCGGTTTCCGCGGATCGCGCGCTTGCTGCCATCGGTCATTTTTTCGGACTGGGAGCCCTTCGAAGCGCCTCCTTTAAGCCTGTCGAGCCCCTGTTTGCGCCGCCGAAGCGGCCGAAACGGGTTTGCCGCCCCAATTTCCTGGTCTCGCCAAAACAATTGGTTACTGCCAGCCCACCGTTCTTAAGGGCTTGTTTACCCGTAGCGTTAATCATTGCCCGGATCGTCGTGAGGACGAAAGCCCGCTCGCTGTGCACTGGAGGGCGAGTCGGATGAATTGCTTAGCGCCGAGACTTAATCCAGCACATGCACGTAAGCCGTGGCCGGAAAACCACTAGGTAGCAAGACCTTGACCAACGTCAGGCGGGTACGTCTACAGGACTCTTGCATGACGGAATCAGGTTTTGTTAACCATACGTTCGTTAGTGTCCCGAATCAGTTTGTCTTTGGCGTTTTCCAGGGGCCGCTGCCGCGGCGCGCCGAGGTTAAGCCCGCGCGGCGAAGAAGGGGACTGGCATGCGCGTTCTGCTAATCGAAGACGATAGCGCCACCGCGCAATCGATCGAATTGATGCTCAAATCCGAGAGCTTCAACGTCTACACGACCGATCTTGGCGAAGAGGGCATCGATCTCGGGAAAATCTACGACTACGACATCATCCTTTTGGACCTCAATCTGCCGGATATGTCCGGCTTCGAGGTGCTTCGCAGCCTGCGCGTATCGAAGGTGAAAACCCCCATCCTGATCCTCTCCGGGCTCGCCGGGATCGAGGACAAGGTCCGGGGTCTCGGCTTCGGCGCCGACGATTACATGACCAAGCCGTTCCACAAGGATGAGCTGGTGGCGCGGATCCACGCGATCGTGCGCCGCTCGAAAGGTCACGCGCAATCGGTCATCCAGACTGGCGATCTCGTGGTCAACCTCGACACCAAGACCGTCGAGGTCAACGGCGCGCGGGTGCACCTCACCGGCAAGGAGTATCAGATGCTCGAGCTCCTCAGCCTGCGCAAAGGCACGACCTTGACCAAGGAAATGTTCCTCAATCACCTCTATGGCGGCATGGACGAGCCGGAATTGAAGATCATCGACGTGTTCATCTGCAAGCTGCGGAAGAAGCTTGCCAACGCTTCCAGCGGCAAGAATTACATCGAAACAGTATGGGGCCGCGGCTATGTGCTGCGGGAGCCGTCGGAAGAAGAGGTAAAAATCCCAGCCTGAACTCTTCCGCACTATTTAAAACCCCGGTCTCGGCCGGGGTTTTTGCTTAATGGAGATCCCGCTTAGCGGCCGCCATTAATAGCGATCAGGCGCGGCCGCGCGTGCGTCGTCCCGTGCTGCGCCAGAAGGCGTGGAGCGAAAGGCCTGACCGTGTAAAGACCCGCCTTGTCGCTGCGGATTTGGAAGCGATCGGACAGGCCGATCACGGTTTCCGCCGCGCCGAGGATTAGGTAACCGTCGCTCGCCAGGACTTCGCCCAGGCGGTGCAGCATGTCGATCTTGGTGTCCTGATCGAAATAGATCAGAACGTTTCTGCACCGGATAACGTCGAACGTTCCCAGCGTGGCGAGGTCCGAGAGCAGATTGGAGCGGCGAAACTTGACCATGCTGCGCAGATCCGGGGCGATCTGCCACGCCTTGCCGACTTGCATGAAATATTTAACGAGGAGTCCGATCGGCAGCCCGCGCTGCACTTTGAATGTACAAGCCGTGCCGCGCTTTATTGAGCACCGCGCCGGAGAGATCGGTCGCGAGTAATTCGATGCGCCAACCGGCGATCGCGCTCGCCATCTCCTGAAGACGTATCGCGAGCGAATAAGGCTCTTGACCAGTCGCCGGAGCCGCGCACCAGATGCGAATCGTCCGCGATTGTCGCCGCGCCGCCAGCAATGCGGGCATGATGGTGCGACGGAAATGCTCGAATGGCACCTTGTCGCGAATAGGAGGACGACTCATTGGTTGTCATCGCCTCGGCCACTGCGTGAGGCCGGAGCGTTGTTTTAAGGCCAGTCGGAGAAAATCGTAGTCAAGCGGGGTCACGATCGCAGTCTCGCATCGTCCTGTTGTCGTTTACGATCAGGCGCTGTCGCGCGCAGCTCAAATCAGGCCCACTTCGTGAAGTTTTTCTGCGACGACTTTGGGCCGGTCGCCGCCAGGAAGGCGGCGTAGCATGCGCAGTAACGGCCACGCCGTCCCGGAATTTGCCCATCAGCGTTTCGGCGGCGTGGGTGAGCGCCTCGAGCCGGCATCCTCGGCTATGCGCTCATCAAAGGCGTCAAGCCGATGTCCTCGAAACTGAGGCATATCGGAATGTTCTCCGGCATGACCATTCTCGGCGACGGCGCGGTCGTCATGGTCATCGATCCCGGCGTCTCGCCCAATCGCTTGCTGGCGCGGCGCTGTCGCGAAGCGAGCGTCTACTTAGCCTGACGCGAGCTGATTACCGCTGCTGGTTCATTTTATTGTGCCGTGACCCAGCGCCACTTCCTCACTTACTTGGCGCTGCGCTGGCGCAGTTACTTCCAATAGATTTCAAACACCAGCGCAAGCGTGCCAAGGTAGATGATAAGGCAGACTGACATTAGCGTGATTGTGGTCTGAGCATCAGCTTGCGCTGCACGTTTTCGTCTGGATACCGCGTCTAAATCTGTTGGCATGATCAGTCGCCTCTTAGAGTGACTGGGTCACTCTAGCGAAGCCACTTGAGCGCCTGTTTGACCTGGATCAAATCGCAGCTATGCCCTCCTCCCCTCGGGCTTCTCGAGAACTCGACCCAGGCTTCGTGGTAAAGAAACAGCACGGGCGGAAGACGGCAGTATACAAGCCTATGGAGGTGATCGTGAAAGCTCGGCTGCTTCTCACCAGTGCATTATTGATGCTTGTGCAGATCATCGGCTTTGACAAATGATTTAGGGTGCCCTCACCTCGTCGCTTCCCACCACCATGGACAGTCGAACAACCAGACACGACGCGTTGTGCGGCGCTCGTGCTGATTGGACAAAAAGAAAGGGTCTCGCCAGCTATGGGCGGCCCTTAAAGTTTGATCCAGGGAGGATCCATCCCCAGACAATAACGAAAGTTAGCATCCGTCGCTTTTAGCTCGATGCCTCTTTTGTAAGCGGTATGATGTCAACTTCGACACGCTGAGCCAAAGCGACGATCAGCGACGAGCCGAGAAGAATTGCTAAGCTGCCGAATTTGCTTCGGAAATAAAGCGAGCCCTAAACCAATGGCTAATTGGGTCAACTAAAAACTAGTTGAGTGCGCTGGGCATGGCCGTATCGTCCTTTACAAGGTTTTAACTGGACGGCCAGCCCCATCCCCCGTACCCCCAGGCCCGCTCAGTACCGAAACCTACTGAGGTGACAAACGAGCCCTTCAAGCGCCTACCGTGCTGAGGGCTCGTTTTTTTGTAGCAACTCACCAGAGACGAGGCGCGAACCATGACCTCTCGATCATCGTGGTACGGTCTTGCTCGTGATTGTGGGATGCGCGCCGCAGAAACCCGCGCCCGTGCCGATGACATGAGAGAGGCCGAGCCCAAGGCAATCATGCTCAGGATCGCAGCTGATTATGAAGAACTTGGCGAGTGGACCGAAAAGAACTCAATACCTTGGTGGGACAAAGAACAGAGTGTGAGCAACAAGTAGGCGCGAAGGATCCCGGCGAATATCGCCAAGCTGCCGGAGTTGGTGCGCAAGACTTAATACGCGGAACGTCTTCACATCGGTTGCCGCTTTGCAGTCAATGGGACCGCTTACGTGCGCTCAAGACGAGGTGCAATGAACCCCCACACCGTCAGTATTATTATCGCGCCAACGATTGCGCCGATGAAACCAGCGTTTTCGCCAGGTTGATACCACCCGACTGCCTGGCCAAGGTATGTTGCTGCAACAGCTCCAACAATCCCGAGCAGGGTTGTAAAAATAAACCCCTTAGGCTCGTACTTGTTTCCAGGATGAAAGAACCTCGCGATCAGCCCTGCGACAAACCCAATTATGATGGTCCAAATAATACTCATTGCGTCCTCTCCTTTGTCATTTCCGTCGCCCGCTTATCCAGGCCAATCCAGCTCGGTCACGAGCAAACCGCTAGCAAATGACAGCGCCAGCAATATCACATCTGCTGGTTGGCTGAATGGAACTGTCACGGGGCTGCCGATCTTGAGCTACGCCGCACGCCAATGATCGGCCTGTTTCTTATCGTTGAGATGGCGGACGCGGCCGACAAGCGGAGCATGGCTGTTCTTTCTCGCCCAATCGATAGCTTCTCGCTGTGTTTTGAACGTGGCAAGTACGTGATCGGAGTGATCTTCGACCACATAATCGTCGATATGGCTACCTTCGGAGCGGCCCTTGGGTCGCGGCTCGATATAGATGTTCGCCATTGCCAACCTCTCCATTTATCCTGCGCGCCTAAGGGCGCACATATACAGATGATTTGAACCACAATGGCTCAATCGGAAGTTTGATTAGGATCAAATCAATTAGACGCGCCGGATCGCGGTCGACGTGGCGAAGCTGCTCGACCACTGGTGGGCCGGGAAAGTCCTCGTCTTCATGCTGCATGTGCGCGCTTCAAGGCACTGCGTTGGACAACGCGCCTTAAGCGAGTACTACCTACGCATGCGCCCGTTCGACCCACCGTTCGGAAACAATCGCGTGCCCTCAGTTCATAAATGTTTGACAGTTGGTCACGAACTGACGAGCATCTTCAGTGCGCGCTTTCATCTCCTCGGTGAGCCACTCTGGCTCTCGGCGGTCTCGGTCAAAAACTCCCGCAACAACTCGTCCATGAACGCCTCGTGGCGCCGGCCAACGGTCCGGCCACCCTCCTTGCGTCAACGACGAACACTCCCTCAAAGGAGGCGGGAGTCTGTTGGTAAAGGGTTTAATTTCGGTTGCCGGCCCGGGAAACGGCCGGGTTTCTTCAACAGGCGGTTACGACGACCGCATCCCCGTCGAGCCGGGCCGAAATGGCAAAGCCGCAGTCGCGAGCCAGGATGCCGGTATAGAGCGGCTGGATCGCATGGGCGCTAACCGGCTCGGCCGGGGTGCCCGCGAGGAGATCGGCGGTCGCGGGCGCAAGGCGGGCGTTCGGCCCCCGCGCGGTGACCCGATAGCCCTCGCCCATCGGATCGGCGGTCAGTGTTCCGCCGCGCGGAATGCTCCCGCTCGCGACCAGGAGCATATTGAGGAGGAGCTTGACCCGGTTCTTGGCAACAAGCACGCGCGGCAAATTCCACACCAGCGTGGTCTTGCCGTCGTCGAGCAGTGCGCGGCCGGCCTTTTCGGCATCGCCAAGCTCGATTTGCGCCCCAGCCGACCCCGAGGCGCCAAAGGCCAAACGGCAAAATTGAAGTTTGGCAGAGGCTTGGCCAGCGCTCTTTTTAATCAGGTCGAGCGCGAAGGTCTTGGTTTCTTCATCCTTGTCTTCCTCCATCACCTCTAAGCCATTGATGATCGCACCCACCGGGCTGATCAGGTCGTGGCACACGCGCGAGCAAAGTAGCGCGGCAAGGTCGAGGGCGCTGATGGTGGTGGGAGCGGTCATGCGGTCTGACATGAAGACCTCGGCTCGGACATCCTGCCGTGCCTGTCATAGCGCACCTGATTCGGCAATCGTGGCGTGGCGCGGAGCGTGTTAAACCCCCTCGCCGGTAAGCCCAGCACGCTCGCGTGCGGTGCAAAACTTTTAAGGGAAAAGCCAAGGAATCCGTCGTGGCTGTGTTCGACACCAAAGCCTGCACGGCACTGATCGAGGAGTTGACGGCGATTGCCGCCCGAGCGGCGACAGCCATTCGGCAATGCGGGGCCACTTCGCTGCGCCACAAAGCCGACGGCTCTCCCGTTACCGCCGCAGATCAGGCGGCCGAAGCAGTCATTTTGCAGGAGCTCGAACGCCTTGCGCCCGGCATTCCGGCCGTCTCGGAAGAACGATCGGCGCAAGATCAGGCTCAGGATCAGGCTCGCGCGCCGCAAAGCGGACCTTATTTCCTCGTCGACCCGCTCGACGGGACCCGTGAATTCATGGCCGGACGCGACGAGTTCACTGTCAATATCGCACTGATCGACCGCGGCGCGCCGCTCCTCGGCGTTATCGCGGCACCTGCTGCCGATCTCGCGTGGCGCGGGATCGTCGGCCGCGGCGCCGAGCGTACGACACTGAGCGACCAAAGCGGACGGACTGCGATCCGGTCGCGGCGGCGTCCGCCCGCTCCGGTGATCATGATCAGCCGCTCGCATCTGGACGCCGGCACCAAGGCCTATCTTGCCGGTCTGGCGCAGGGATCCTCGGTAAGCTCCGGCTCATCAATCAAATTTTGCCGCATCGCCGAGGGAGATGCCGACCTTTATCCACGCCTCGCCCCGACCCACGATTGGGATGTCGCGGCCGGGCATGCCATTGTGGTCGCCGCCGGCGGCGAGGTCAGGGCTGCCGATGGGTCGCAGCTCCGCTATGGCACGCCCAAGCGCTTGATCCCCGATTTCATCGCCCGCGGCGATCCAGCCGAACGGTGAACAAGGCCTATTCGGCTTGAACGACCGGCGCTCTGCAATCCTTCCGTTTTCGCCGCGCTGCCGTCATAGTTCCCGCAAAGGCTGCGCTGTTTCGTACTGCTGCCGCTTTTGATTCGGCCTGTGCTCAAGACTTGAGGGAACTTCTATGACTCTGACGGGAGGACCTCGCGCCGCTCCGGCCATTCTGTCAGCCACGGTCTTGGCTGCCATCTTGGCCACGCTAGCTGCGGAGCTTCTTATCAGGCCGGTGGCGGCGCAGACCATGCCGCCACAGCCGCCGCCTACCATCGTCCCTGCTCCCCCGACGGCGCAGCCAGCGCCCACCAATCAGTTCTCGTCGAACGAACTGATCGATGCCGGTCATCGGTTCTTTGGCGGCGTGTCCCGCGGGCTCGCCACGATCGTGGAAAAGGCGGTGAGCCAGTGGGGCCAGCCGAACGGCTACATTCTGGGCGAAGAAGCGAGCGGCGCTTTTGTCGGCGGCCTGCGCTATGGCGACGGCACGCTCTATACCAAGAATGCCGGCGATTTGCGCGTGTTCTGGCAAGGGCCGAGTATCGGCTTCGACGCCGGCGCCGACGGTGCGCGCACGATGATGCTGGTCTATAACCTGCCGCGCACCGATGCGATATTCGAGCGGTTTGGCGGCATCAACGGTTCCGCCTATTTCATCGGCGGCTTCGGCATGACCGCGCTGGTGGCCAATAACATCACCGTGGTCCCGATTCGCTCGGGGCTCGGCCTGCGGCTGGGAGCCAATCTCGGCTATCTCAAATTCACCGAGCGGCCGACCTGGAATCCGTTCTGACCGCGCTTTCGCGAAATTTGCGGCGCCGCAGCGGAAAAGGTGGCGCGACCGTCAATCTCGGTTTAGGTTAAAACGTGCCCCGGGTGGTGCCATTTGCGCCGCATGGCATGGTTTACGGCCAAATTGTGAAGTCCGAGGGGTTTAAGGCGCAGCATCATGATCGAGTCGGTCATGTATTTCGGGATCGGGTTCTTGGTCGCGGCCTTGCTCGGTCTATTGTTCGTTCCTCTTGTGCATAATCGTGCCGTGCGGCTGACCATGAAGCGGCTCGAGGCTTCGACGCCGCTGTCGATCGCCGAAATCCGCGCCGACAAAGATCAGCTCCGCGCTGAATTCGCGATGACGACCCGACGCCTCGAAATGAACGTCGACAAGCTGAAGGCCAAAACCACAAACCAGCTTGCCGAACTCGGCAAGAAGACCGACGCCATCAATCAGCTCAAAAAGGAGCTCGGCGAAAAGACCGCCACGATCTTTGCGGTGGAGACGCGCGACAAGACCTTGCGCGATCAGTTGCGCGCGACCGAGGAAGAGTTCCAGATCAAATCCGGCGCGCTGCGCGAAGCGGAGCGCCAGCTCGCCGACAAGGAATCCGAACTCACCAAGCTCCTGGGCGAGCTCGGCGAGCGATCGCTGCAGGCCGACAGCCAGCGCGGCGAGATCGCCGCATTACATGCGCAGGTCGAGGCGCACAAAGTCAGCGTCGCCGATTACGAACGCGCGGTCTCGGAGACCCAGACCCGGCTTGCCCGCGAGCGGACCGATGCCGAATCAGCAGCCAGCGAATTGACCGAAGCGCGCGGGCGCCTCGGTGACCTCGGCGCGCGCACCAATGAGCTTGAGCGGCAATTATTCGTGCAGCAAACCGAAGCCGAGGTCCTCAACCGGCGAGTCCAAGAGCTCGAAAACCGGCTCGGCGAGCAAGGCCGCATGCTGGCCGAACGCGACTACCAGGTCGATCGCATGCGCAGCGAACTTGACGCCGCACGCAAGGTCGAATCCGACCTGCGCGACGAACTCTCTGCATCCGGCAGCCGCTCGAATACCGCGGTCGATCGCTTCCGCGCCGAGATCGCCCAACTCGAGGCGCAGCTTGCCGCCGCTATCGACGAGCGCAACAAATTCCAGCGCGAGGTCGGCACGATGAAGCGCGACGCCGAGTCGACCTGGGCGGCCGAGCGCGTGGAGAACGCGCTTTTACGCGAGCGCATCAACGACGTCGCCGCTGAAGTGGCGCGGCTGACCGCGACGCTGGAGGGCCCCGGCTCGCCGATCGAAACCATGCTGGTCGAGGCCACG
>Ga0306920_100012689_pt1 | contig 11443 bp, 17 predicted proteins | sample flu12Cox44000170_FD_204666 | JGI IMG/M metagenome (GOLD analysis project Ga0306920, IMG submission 204666) | Lab enrichment of tropical soil microbial communities from Luquillo Experimental Forest, Puerto Rico - flux4day.12C.oxic.44.000.170 (v2)... | ecosystem: Environmental > Terrestrial >...
GCTCAAAATCGAAGTAGGGCGACAGAATCTGAACGGTGACTTCCTCGATCGAATCGTCCTCCCGGCTCTCCAGAAGGGCGTAGACCGAGAGCTGTGTATTGTCGGACGGATCGGCGACGCGATAGGCGACAAACTTGAAATCGCAGATAGCGGCTCTATTGCCGTGGCGCAAAACTTCATCGGGCTTGCCGGTGAGCAGCGGCCGGATCCCTCTACGCAACCAGAGCCGCTCTTCTTTGACTGACCTGAATGGGTCTTGTGAATTGCCAAGCCAGCCCTTGATAAACTCCTCGCGTTTACGTTGTACTGTTTCCCAGTCCGCGCGCTCTTGGGGAGAGAGAATCTCCGGGCCTTGCGTATTGGCCAGATGTTTCTTTGTGCCCAGATCGGCTTCCGGGCTCCACTGGTGCGCGACCTGACCGAGAGCGTGGGCTTTGCGGCTCAACAGGTAGCTCGCGCGGCAAGCCAGGAGCCGGTCGTATTCGCTGGCGCTTGGCAAGCCGGCGCGTTCGTCGCCGTTATTGACAGGGAGCAGATGCATCAGGCCGCCGTCTCCTTGCTCTTGCGTAACTCGCTCGCCAGCTCGACCACGGTGTCCCACGACCCGACTGCTAACTCGAGCGTTTTGTCCGGGATATCGGCGAGCGACGAGGCGTTTGCGGCCTCGGTAATCTGGGCGCAACGCAAGATACCAAGAAATTCTTCCTCGGAGATCTTGCTCTGCTCCAGCCGCTCGCGCACCTTAGCCAACAGCGGGCGCTCCTGGCCGTTCTGGGCGCCTTTTTGAGCAGGCGCAGTCTCACTCTTAGCAGCGCCGTTCCCTTTGCCAGAGAGCCCATAGAACGCGCGGATCGCGTCACCGAATGTCTTCCAGTCCAATGGCATACAGAAAGGTAACTGAAACCGGTTCTTGGCATCCAAGCCCGGCCGGCTCTCGGTGTACATGATCCGGTTGCCTTCGCCATAAGCTCGAGTCTTGCCGTTGGTCTTGACCAGCTCGGTCTCGAACCTGGCGAAGAGCACCGCGTCAGCAGCCTCTCGAACCAGGGCCGCGGCTTTATCGTTGATCTTGAGCTGGTAACGGTCGTAAGCACTTGGAAGCTCAGGGTCTTGAAAACTTTTAATCTGAGCGTGCCCGATTAAGAGCACATGCATCTTGTCGTTGAGAACGGAGAGTTCCTTCAAGAGTGTGCGCCACAGGTCCAGCGCCCGGACATAGCCTTTGCCGTAGCCGCCGGCGTACTGCTCGATCGTCTCCACCTTGCCCTCGTCGCACACGGCTTTCCAGATCAGGGGCTCGACCCAGTCCAGGCTGTCGAGCACGACCGAGTCAAACTTGTGCTTCTCGGTCTGAAGGGCCCGGACCTGGGCCAGGAGCTCGCCGATCGATTCAACTTGCGGGAACCGGGCGACATCGAGCTGCTCAGTGCCCTTTTCTGTGGTGATAAAGACGGGGTTTGGCGCGTGACTGGCCCAAAAGCTTTTTCCGACACCTGAGGTGCCATAGATCAGGGCGAAGATGTGCCGGGGACGTTTGCCGCGCGTGATGGTTGAAAGAAGGGCTGACATGCTAGTAATAGTCGGCGAAAATGTACGACACTTTAACATACATTCAAGCTAAACGATGAAAATTTGATGTACATTGTTTGTCTAGCTGGCAATACTGATCGGGCATGCCGCGACAGAGAAAAGCCAATGGAGCTCCGGCACGTTCTTACGGACAGGGAAAAAGACCCAAGACATTCCGATTGACGCCAGAAACCATCCGTAAACTTAAAGAGGCGACGATCCGCAATGGAATGAGTGAAACGACCTACGTTGAACTCGCGCTAAAAGACCGCTTCAAGAATGACGGCATCAAATAATGCGAACGACCAAAAACTTCTCGATCACGGTAGCAAAACAACTGGCCGCTGAGATCGCCCGAGCGGGCAAGGAACAGTGCCGTTCAAGGTCGTCGTTCCTGACGTGGCTGATCCGGAAAGATCAAATCGCCCTGGATCGGTTGGTTGGCGCAAGACAAAACGCAAGGCGAGTGCATTGAGGAAGCACTTTTGCAATGGGTTAGAAAAAAAAGCCCAAGGATAATAAACCGATGTCACCCGTGCCGAGGCTAAAAGAATTCCTTCTGTTACTTCCATTCCTACTCCTTTGCTGTTGTGCTCAGAGTGTTTCATTTACTCCGAACTCCTCCGTAGCCAGCTACCAGCTTTCCAACTTCAGCCGATCAAATTTGCGGGTTGTCGTAAATGACTTTCGCACCGAACGAGAGAATTCTGCTGCCTTAACTGGAGCCATTCGTTCGGAGATCGAGCGGTCACTCTTTGGCCCAGCCAGTAATCGTCAATTTGTTCTGACGGTTGACGTGATCGAGCAACGATCGTTCTTCACACTGGGCAACTGGCACGCCACAACTCGGCTCAAATGGCGCATCGAGGGCAGCGGCGGGCGAATCATCAAGGACGGAATAGCTTCTGGCGAAGGTCACAGGTCGAATATGGGCGGGTATTTCACGGCCGCCGCGGTAGGGCAAGATTCATTCAACGCTGCGATGGCAGACCTGCTATCGTCAATCTCTGCGGTTCGGGCAACCTAGACCGCTATAGATCATGGCCCTTGGAACCAAGAACCGGCAGAAACAAACCGCCTCGCTTTGCAAACAGCATCTCCGGGAGAAATACCCGGACAAGCTGGAATTGGTCGAAGAGTTCATCGCTAAAATTGAGGGATCTCCCAAAATCCCGTCATGGCAGTCCGCTCGACGCAAAAACCTACTAACACAACGAGGTGATTCATGGCTTGCACTCCTGAAGTACTGAAACAGGTACCGCTCTTTGCGCTGCTCGATGAAGAGGAACTTGCGGTTTTAGCCGCACAAATCAACCTGACCAGGTTTACCGCGCGCCAGCGCATTTACAAACGGGACGAACCGGGCACGCGTGCCTACGTGATTCTCTCGGGGACCGTCCGGATCAGCACAGTGGATGAGGATCAACAGGAAGTCGTGGTGGATCAACCCGGAGCCGGCGAGTTCTTCGGCTTTGCGTCCATGATCGACCAAACCCCCCATCAGACGAGCGCCCTTGCCCTCGAAGAGGCGGTCTGTGTAGAGGTGGAACGTAACGACATTATGGCCTTACTGCAGCGCAAGCCGCATGCGGGCATGGACCTTTTGACTGCGCTGGGTCGTCAAATCCATGCCGCACAGCAGCTGGTGCGCAGCCGTTCGGCTCGCAACCCTAATGAGGTGATCGAGGAGCGGACGACCTTCGGCAATCGTATCGCCGATGCGGTCGCGCGCTTTGGCGGATCGTGGTCGTTCATCATTTCCTGCCTTGCCGCCCTGACAGTGTATGTGTCCATCAACATAATTTTGGTTCACTCGGCGTGGGACCCTTACCCCTTCATCTTGCTGAATCTGTTTCTATCCATGCTGGCCGCAATTCAGGCACCGATCATCATGATGAGCCAAAATCGGCAGGATGCTAAAGACCGCCTCCGTAGCGAGTTGGATTACGAAGTGAACCGCCGCGCGGCGGCCGACATTCAAGGGCTGGGGCGAAAGCTCAACTTGCTGGGTGAGCAGATCAGCGATTTAGAGGACCTGGTGCGCGACAAGCGAATTGCGAAGTGAGGGCTCGAGGCTCGATTCGAGAACTGGATCAATCCGTGAAGCGGAGGGTTTAAGTCCGGGATCAATCCTGAATTTCTCAGGCGAAGATCCTCGCCTAGCATAAAACAGAGGCTATTGCGAGCTGGAGTCTTCTAGACTGACGGATCGCTCGCCTGGAGAAAAGGTCCTATCATTGGTTTCCATGAAAAGGGCCCTTCTGCGTGCGATTTGCTTCTCCGTTCTATGCTCTCTTGCTCTGTCGCTGCAAGGAGCGAGTCCATCTGAAGAGAACTTTCCAACGCCGCTGCCGAACATAGCGATTCCCAAGCGGAAGCTCATCGTCGGCGTTGCGGTTGGCCCCCCGTTCAATATCAAGAACGCGGACGGTTCCTGGACGGGCATAAGTGTAGAATTGTGGCGCCAGATCGCGAAAGAGCTCGGAATCGACTTTGAGTTCTATGAGACCAACCTCATCGGAAATTTTGCGGGGCTCTCTCAAGGCTGGCTTGACGTTGCCGTCGGTCCCCTGACGATAACCGAACAGCGCGAGGAAATCTGTGACTTTACGCACTCCTATTTTGTTTCCAGCATGGCCGTAGCTGTGCCAACAAACCGCTTGCCGGCCAGCGCTCGATTTCTGATAGCCTTCTTCGATCCAAACGCCTGGTGGATTATTTTGAGGATCGTTACCGGGTTCTTCGCGATCATGGTGGTTGTCGCGGGATTGATGTGGCTTTGCGAACGCCGGGCGAATCCAGCGCAGTTTGGCGGTGAAGGCCGTCCCGCACAAGGGTTTGGCGCAGCTCTGTGGTGGTCAGCCGTTACAATGACGACAGTTGGTTACGGTGATGTGGCCCCGAGAACGCTCAAAGGGCGCCTGATCGCTGTAGCTTGGATGTTTGTTAGTTTGGTGTTGGTCTCGAGTTTTACAGCTACATTGGCTTCGATCTTAACGACGGAACGGCTTCGCCAAGACACTGCAATCCGCGGTCTTGATGATCTCCGCCAGATTCACGTCGGCACCTTCTCAGAGAGCTCCACCGCCCAATATCTGACGACAAATCACATCGATTATAAAGCCCTTGCACGCGCCGATCTGTTCGAAGCACTAAAAAAACGAAAGATTCAAGCCGTGCTCTACGACGAGCCCTTCCTACGTTATAAGATCCGCAACCAATACAAGGGTGAATTCACCGTGGTCCCGTTACACCTGGACACGCAGCTCTATGCGTTTGCAATCAGAGAAGGGACACCTCTGCGTGAGCCGATCAATAGGGTTCTGTTGCGAAAGATCCACGAGCCGGCCTGGCGCGACTTGGTCTATCAATACTTGGGAACCACGCCCGAGTAGCGCTCTTGGATTGCGCTTTGGCTCGCAATGGCGGCGACAGGGCGCAAGACGACTTCATGAGTTTCCGCGGTTAAGAGGGGTATTAAACTCAAAAAGTCGTCACGCTCTCTGGCATCAAAGACCTCGTGTGGAACGACCCAGCTGGGTTGCGATTTCGGCGTCACGCGTTTCTCTTTTCTCCACTCCCAGGGCGGCACCGGGTTCGGATCCCACCACAACCCGAGTTTGCCGGATTGTGCGGCTAACTGGGCTGTTCTGTAACTGGTTTGGATCTCGACCGATGCTTCGCCTACGTACTTCTCGTATACCCAGCAAAGGCCTTGTTTGAGTAGCTCGAGGCCAGCACCTTGACCCTCAACAAAGAACCTGGACAACCAGTCGGCCATAGCGGTCCATCGAGTGCGGAACGAGTTCGACATTACGCCCGAACACCAGCTCGCTCATGGCCTGCTTCGCTCGCTGGCCGAACGCTTGGCCCTTCTCCGGCGCATCAACAAAGGATACGAACACGGATTTGTTGTTTATCAGGAATCAACACACGAATCGTGTCGGCGTCGGTCACACCTACGCACTGCCCCTTGACCGGCTTCTGTTCCAAGCCCCATGCGTATGTCGTGGTCCTCAGATCATCGCGGCCGAAAACGGCCAGAGTTCCGTAGAGAACGAGCAAGGCGACGAGTTTTAGGAGCATTGAGGTTGCTCGCGCATCAGTGTTCAGGCCTTTTCCTTCTTGGCAGCTTTGGAGAGCTGTTGTGCGTAATCTGCGTCTCCGGCCCGATATGCCGTTGCGACACTACTAACCGCATCAAATGCTCGTGCAGTGCCGCCTGGCGCTTCACTGAAGGTGACCGCGTTCGCTATCGGTATTCCCATCTTAGCCCCCGTGGAAATAGCGTCCTGCTTGGCACCAAGAAAGATGAACTCCCAGGAGTAAACCTCGCGCTGGTGCTTGATCATTTTGAAGATCTCTTTGCGCTTGAATTCCTGCGAAGCGTTCTCCAGGCCGTCTGTCAGAATTGCTACGATCACCTTGCCTGGCCGTTCCGGTTTAGGTGTCTTATCGAGCCGTTCGCCGATCGTGTTGATCGTGCGACCGATTGCATCCAGTAGCGCCGTAGTCCCGCGGGGGACGTAGGTGTCATTATTGAGCGGTGGGACATTTTTGATCGGTACTCCGTCGTGAACGACGATGTATTCGTGATCGAACAATACGAGGGTCAGTCGGGCTTGCCCGGGGAGTTTCCGCTGAGATTCTAGGAAAGCGTTTATGCCTCCGACAGCTTCGTCTTTCATCGCATTCATGGAGCCTGAGCGATCAAGGACAAAGCCGATTTCACACAAGTTTGTGTTCAAAGAGGTCCTCTCCGCGTTTGTCCGTTACTTCTGGAATCTTCCGAACCCTTGGTGGCTGGAACAGCGTTTGATGGTTTCTTCCACAAGTCTTTTACCACATCCTGCCACTCTTCCCCACCTGTGATACGCCGCGTGAAGTTCACCAGTGCCAGAAGGGTAAGCCACAGTATGGCGATCCCGATACTAAAGCCTAAAAAGATTTCGATGATGGTGATCATTCGATTATGGTACCATAATCATTAAGGAAAGCAATACGCGTTCCTCCCAGTAATCATGCGCGCTCCGCTCTTTATGTGCCTGGGACCGTCTTATCGTCTTTGAGCCATTGCCTTAATGCGCCTTCGATCACGCGACTTCGATCCAGCTTTTGCAGTTTAGCGGCTGCATCGACAGCGGAAATCACTTGGCTATCTAAACGGATTTTGACTGCAGACCGGCCCGGTTGTATCGGAGGACGTCCAGCGCCGGCGCGGGGACCTCCCAGCCTGCTTTTCTTCTTGGTGGTAACCTTGGTTTTGCCTTGTTTTGGTGGAGGCATTCTTGAAAATGGTACCGAAACGCAGACCCAAGAGCAATACCCCACCCATGAACCACAAGAAAGACGAGATCATTTTCGGCGCCAGGTGTGCGGGAGTGACATGCTTTTACCAATTCAAAACACGTACCCAGCTTAAAAAAAGCGCGAGCCGGCGTAAAGAAACTCGGCCTAAGTTTAGCCCAGTGGCTCAGCTGGCCTTACCGTTGGTCAGCTGGCCGTGATTTCATCGAAGGACAGCGCAGGTTCACCTCTGAGGACGAAGAGGCTTCGACCTTGAAAGTCCAGATTACCCAATGCGACGGGTTTACGCGTAAATGTTTTGAGCGGCAGGTCGCTCTTCACGGCTACGAAAGTGTTGAAGACTTTATCGCCCAAGCCGCGCTGAATATTCTTGAGAAATTTGAGGACGATACGGTTTTAGATCCCAAGACCGGCGAAGCCATTTTGGATTATTCTGATGGCGGAAGCTTTATCGGCTGCAAGGTCGACAAAGACGCACCGGACCAACCGCCGGACAATTCTTGGGTAAGTGGAGTTGAAATCGTTTCAACTCCACCAATCGTTGAAACCTGTGTATGACAGATCCTTTCGATCTCGAATTATTATGATAATGATAATTGCGAGCCTGGGAACAGGCTGTGAACAATTTGGCTGCCCCCGGGATTACAGCATTAATGGCGTCGAAATTCATTATGGCGAGTTTCCGATCTTCTACCATAAGAACACGAATCATTCTGGTTGGGCGCACGTTTTTGGAACACCTCGTGCTGTGTTGTGAATAACTTTTTTGTTTTATAGTGTTTACAATAACGAGTCTGTAATGCGTGGCGTGGGAGGCAGACTGATTGCCGCTTGGGAATATGCGCCGCTTCGTTCGCTCTAGGGCGAAACTATCAATTTGTTCGCTGATGGCTCCTACGGGCAATCAGGACTCAAGTGGGTAAGTTCCTCGTAGTCGTGACTAAAAGAGATCAATTTCTTCGGTCCAGTGTCACTGATTCGAAGGACGTAGAGACTGTCATAGTCATCCCCCGCCCACTCAGGAACCTCCGCCGGATTTCCACCAAAAGCGCCAAGGAAGTTTCTTACCATTCGAACCAACTCATAATGCTCAGCGAGCACCTCCGGCCAAGCAGGGGTCTCTCTCCAGGCGATGGCTGATGCTGAAAAGGGCAAACACGGATCCAAAGGCTCATTTTGTTCCGCAACACTGGTTCTTCGGACGATCGTTTGACCCGATTTCAGGATGTGGACCCAAAAGTTTGTTCATCGCTTCCGGGAGTTTCCAAAATTACCTGATACCAACGACCATTGAGTCTGGGCCGCAGAGTGATTCGACGCGTGTTTCCTTGAATCCGGCGTCGAGCATCCAGCGGCTGCAATCCGCGCCGGTGTAGTCGAAACCGGCTTGTGTCTCGATCAACATGTTCAGGCTCCTGAGCAAACCAAACGTATTTTGTCGCCGTTGATCATCGATAATCGCTTCGCAGACGATGAGCGCCCCGCCTTTTGGCAGTGCGGCGTGCGCCTTAGCAATCAACTGGCGTTTCTCCTCCAGACCCCAGTCGTGAAGGATGTGACCCATAATAATTACGTCGGTGGACGGCAGCGAGTCCTTGAAAAAGTCGCCTGGATAAAAGCTGAGCCGCTGTCCCAGTCCGAACGACTGGACATATTCCTCAAAGATCGGCCCGACGACGGGCAGCTCGAAGTTGCCACCGGCGAGATGCGGATGAACCAGCGCGATCTGGACAGCTACACAGCCTTGAGCACCGCCGACGTCTATAAAACTTTTGTAATTAGCCCAAGGAAATTGAAGTGCCAGCGCCTTGGCAATACCCATGCTGAGGCCGGTCATGGCGAACAAGAATTGTTTCAGCCTGGCGGGGTCGGCGTAAAGCGTAGCGAAAAAGTTCTCCCCTCGCTTAGCCTCGTTCTGCGGCTCGCCGGTTTTGAGGCCGGTGGTCAGGTTGCCCCAAAAACCGTAAAGGCGTGCGTTACACATTTCCAGATAGCCGCCGATATAGCTCGACTTGGCTCGGTCGAGGAATAAATCGCTTTCGGGTGTATTGGCATACTGACCATTGTTGCGCTGTAGCACTCCCAGCGACACGAGAGCGTCAAAAAAATCCCTTGCGCTACGCGGGTGCAGGTCCAGGTGGGTTCGCAGCGACTCGCTGTCCTGCGGTTCTTTGGCGAGTTCAGTGAACACACCGAGTTCGACGGCGCTTAGAAAAGTCTTCGGGGCCCAGAAGCCAAGGCCAAGTTGCATGATTTTGTCGGGAGTAAGTTCCTGGCCCATAAAATTGCGATTATTTAGTTCACCGAAAGTCTGGGTCCTTGATTACTCGATAATCGAGCGACTCCAGCCGAACCGGTAAAACTTTATTTCTCAGAATGTTTAACGCATATAAGGCTAAGAGCCTCCGTCTCCTAGGACTGCGCTTGAAGGCGAATTGCAAGTAAAGCATCGAGATCAAGAGACCCGCTCACGCTCGCCGTTGCCCCAGGCTCTAAAAGCGTCAATCTGAAAGCGACCAGTTCCGAGTTCCCGGACTGCGCCTTCAAAAATCGGATACCTGCCTTGGCGGCCCTTGTGAACCTTTTCTTAACCCACCGCAAGGTTCGCTCGGCGCTTGCGCGATCTTTCAATTTCCAACGGCCTAAGGTGTTTTCGAGGTACTCGTCCTCGTAGTCGGGCCGGAAACACGTAAGCTCATCGGTCAATAAAAGGTTGACGATTTCTTCAAGGGAGAGACCGGTCAGTTTTACGGCGAGAGGCGAGCCCGGCCACATTTTCATCGGTGAGCGTGACGGTGGTTTTCATATTTCTGGCTATTTTTGGGGTAAGTGTTCAGAGCGATTTATTCGCGAACGACATCTTTCGCCTCCTTATCGGTTCGCAGCCCCAGGAATACCGGCTGACGCAACTGGTCGTCATGCGTCCACTCGGTGAACTTGACCTGGGCAATCAGCTCGGGCTTGATCCAATGGCAGCGTTTCATCATCGCCGGAGTGATCCCCAAGCCCCATCGCCCTTTGGATTTCTCCGGCAGGTTTACAAACGGACACTCGGACTGCTTCAGCTTCTGAAACTTGCCGTAGAGGTTCGCCAAGACCTTGTCCGAAAAACCGGTGCCGACTCTGCCGGCGAATATGAGCCCGTTCGGATTATTGTAGCCGACCAGCAATGAACCAAGATGGCTCCGGCTTCCCTCAGGCAGCGTGTAGCCGCCGATAACGAACTCCTGGGCTTTGGTGATCTTGTACTTGACCCAGGCGCCGCTGCGCCGGCCGCTTTCGTAGACTGAATTAAGGCGTTTGGCGACCAGACCTTCGAGGCCAAACTCGCGCGCAACCCGGAGCAGCTCCTCTTTGGTGCCGCGGAGCTCGTCGGAGAGGCGGATATTTTCGGGAGGTTTCTTGAGAAGGTTGGCCAAGAGTTTGCGCCTGGTGTTGAGCGGCTGATTGCGCAGGTCCTTGCCCTCCAAAGAAAGCAGATCGAAAGCGTAATAAACAAGTGGGACATCGCCAGAGCTTTTAAACAGCTGCAGGAGTTGGAACGACGAGCGGCCTTTCGCGTCGAGCGCAGCTATTTCGCCGTCGAGAATAGCTCGGGCGGGCGACAACAGCTTTAGGGCGCCGACCAGCTGAGGGTAATCGAGCGGCTTGTTGTTCCGCGAGACCAGGCGCACGTCTTTGTCGTCCTTAAAGGCCAGGGCTCGATAACCATCGTGTTTTATTTCAATGAGCCAATCGCCTTCGGGCAGCTTCTCGACCGGGAGTGCTTTCATCGGTTCGATGAACGAGAGGCTGCTTGAGGCTAAAGCGCCGTCTTTCATCGAGTGACAACTGTCTCCAGGCAGACCTGCCTTGTAATGCGTTTGACAGCTGAAGCTCGAGTTTGACTTTGCACTCGGTGATTCAGTTCGCTTTTGACGCTAGGTTTCACGTTTGACTATCGCTCCGAATCCAACTCCTAAGATTGGCGATCGCAGCCTGTTCTTGCTTTGTTAGGAGCAGTCGAGTTTCCGGAAACGTCTCGATACATGCTTCCACAGCTTCGGCGCCAAAATTAGCAACGCAAAACGCAGCGGCATAGAAGGCTTGCCAGCTTTTTCTCCAATCTGAAGTTGTCTGCATTGTCAAACGATGGGAAAGCCCAGAAAAGTTGAAAGTAGCTTTCTCCAAAAGTCGTATGTGTCGAGCCGGATTCCTCGCCGGGAAAGTATTTCGTCTTCGTGCAAAACGTGATTTTCCCGGCCTTTTCGAATGCGTCCACGGCGTCCCGGTTCAATGCTTTCCATCATTGCATCATACGGAGGTTTACCGAGGAACTCTCTGCCTTGTTTCTGTGCGGCGACAAGCTGAGCGTCAGTCTTCTCCGGAACGATATAATCCAGGGATTCAAGAGTTTCAGTAGCACTGTGGAGCTGCCAGACCAGCGAGCGAAACACCTTTTCTACTTCGGTTAAGCTTGTCTCAGAGAGATAGAAGAACACGATTGCGTCCTCCATAACTTGGCGGGCCATTACCGAAGCTGAGGAAAGATCGATGGCAAATTCAACTTCTCGTGCGTGAAAACGAC
>Ga0306920_100012694_pt1 | contig 11442 bp, 10 predicted proteins | sample flu12Cox44000170_FD_204666 | JGI IMG/M metagenome (GOLD analysis project Ga0306920, IMG submission 204666) | Lab enrichment of tropical soil microbial communities from Luquillo Experimental Forest, Puerto Rico - flux4day.12C.oxic.44.000.170 (v2)... | ecosystem: Environmental > Terrestrial >...
GGGCCCGCGCTGGTGCGCGCGGCCCGCCACGGCGGTGAACAGTACCTGCTCGAGCGCGGCCTGTTCCGCCGCAAGAGCACCGGGGCCGTCGTCCAGCCGGCGTATCTGGAGTTCGCGTTCCCGTACTACTGGCACTACGACGTGCTGCGCGCGCTGGACTACTTCCGGCACTCCGGCGCGGACCCCGATCCCCGGATGGCCGAGGCGGTCGCCGTCGTGCAGTCCAAACGGCAGCCCGACGGCCGGTGGCTGCTGGACCGCATCCATCCGGGCCGCGTCCACTTCGATCTCGAGGGCGTGGGCGCGCCGAGCCGCTGGAACACCCTCCGCGCGCTTCGGGTGCTCAAGTGGTGGGACGGAAACGCCTGACGGCCAGACGATGGGCGGCGAGCGGAGTGCTCGCATCCGATGGCCGGGGCGAGGTTGTTTCCGGGCCAGCTCGCCAGCAAGTATCGCAGCTACCGTCGGCTCATCCGGGTTCTTCACCAGCTTGGCATCCCCGCCCGGGCGAGTCGGCTGACCGCCTGGCGCGACCTGGCCCGTGAAGCACCACCCGGGGTCCTCGCTGACGCGCTGGGAGTCTCACTGGGCAGACGCCCGCCGGGCCGCGGCGGGCTCGCGCTGAGCAGCCCGGCCGTGCCCGCCGGTTCGCTGTTCGTGGGCGCGCCGTGCAGATCCGAGGTGGCTCAGTGATCTTTGACTCCTTGACTGGTCGGCTTCCCTGGCGTCAGCGTCAGTCGTAGGGCACTTGGAGTCCGTCATTGATCCGGGTGGTCCAGTTCGCGGTCGCGATTGCCAGAGCGAGCTCAATGATCTGTTCCTCGTTGAAGTGGGCGCTCAGCGCCTCCAGATCGGCCTCCTCAATATTCTCCGGGCGCGTGGTCAGGAGGTCGGTATACCGCAAAATGGCCTGCTCCTCGGGGGTGAAGAGATCGGCCTGGCCCTTGCCTCCCGGTTCTTTTAGCGCGCTGATCTGTTCGTCTGTCAGTCCGTACCGCTTACCCGAAACGGTGTGTGAGCGAGTTCAAAACCCGCAGCCGTCCAGGATCGAAACCCGGAGGTAGGCAAGGTGCTTGAGCTTCGCGGCGAGCGCGCCGTCGGCCCAGATCGCGGCGTGGAGCTGATTGAAGGCCCGCAGCACGTCCGGCTTATGTGCCAGTACCCTGAAGTAAGGCGCGACGGAGCCTGACCGCTGCTCAAGGGCTTGGTAAATCCTCCGCACTACCGGCGATGCCTGATCATCAGCTACTAATGAGATGCGCATTTCCGTGCCGCCTTTCTTCGCGTTTAAACGATAATTGCTCCCCTGGCTTTTCACACTCAGCAGTGAGTCTAGAGAAATCCAATCCGCGCCGTCAATCGGGGTTTCTGGTGGGCGCGTAGCCGGTGGCCCTGCCCGGTTCAGTCGCCGGGGAGGGTGAGCAGGTAGCCGACGGCGGGGGTCGCTTTGCAGCAGTTCCCCGCTTTCATCGCCGAGCTTGCGGCGATCCGTCATGCGTTCACCTTGAGGTAGTGCAGTTCCTTGACGTAGCCGGTCTCCAGACGTTCTCGAGGATCATCCGGCGGGTGCAAACCTTGCCGGTGTTGCGGGCGAGGTAGCCAAGGAAGTCGAATTCTCTGGGGGTGAGATCCAGGGATCGGCCGCGCAGGACCGCCTCGTAGTGGACTAAGGCTCCTTTTACTGACTCCTGCGGGATGGAAATATATTCGAAATAATGTCATTGCCAGTCGGGACGGCCGGATTGAACCGGCGACCCCTTGACCCCAGTCACGTTCCGGGCGTCGCTGGGTGTCGCCCGCTGTCGCTCACTGGGCACTTGACCAGCCTCAACAGTCGCCTGGCGTAGCTGGCTGTCGCCTGAAACCTGTCCACGTTGGCTCTTGGAATGGCTCTTTCGCGGGGAGGCTGGCCGCCCGCCGCCGGGACAGCGAGGGAGGGGGAGCCCGTTGACCCGGTGCCTTCACTGAGGTGATTCCAGCCGTGCTTGGCGCACGCAAGAGACAATCGCTGGTCTGATCCGGCATGCGCCTCACCTCATCCACCCGCCGGGTGTAGGGCGGAGGCCGGTCCCCCGGCCGGCCTCCGCCGGCCTTGTGCTAGAACGGGCAGTTGCCCGGGGCGGGCGCGTCGATCCGGGGGGACCCGCCGGGGGGCACGTTGAGGTAGGTCTGGACGACGGTGACCGGCACCGTGCCCTCGTTCCGCGCGATGTGCACGTGCCCGAACCCCGGATCGAAGAACCCGCTGCCCTGGCTGTATTGGTGCGGCGTGCACGCCGGGTCGGTGCCGTCGTAGACGGTGAGGGTGCCGGCGGTGACGACGATGAACGCCGGGCCGGGGTGGGAGTGCCAGCCGGTGGAGCCGCCGGGGGCGATCGTGGTGGTCAGCACGACCGTGTCGGTGGGCGCGTTGGAGAAGATCTTGAAGTTGGGCGAGGTCTCGTGGTAGGGGCCGAGGCTGATCCGCCCCAGCGTCACGCTGGACGTCACCCCGGAGGGCGGTGTCGCCTGCGCCACGCCGACGAGCATTGACGAGGTAAGGAGCAGGAAACCGGCGAGGATGATGGCGATGCGTTTCATGTGCGTGCAGTCCTTTCTGCGGTCGTTTCCCGGTCGGCGGCTGCGTCGCGTCCGGCGAATGGGGATGGGGGCTAGTGCGGGTCCGCCGCCAGCAGCGTGAGGGTCATGTCGAGCACGCCCGGGGATGGGGAGGTGAAGGAGAACTCGCCGCGGGCGCCGGCATAGGCGCCGGTCCCGCCGGTGATCGCGTGGACGACGGGGGACTGGGTGCCGAGGATGCCTTGGACGGTGATCTGGCCGCCGGGCAGTTGCAGATCCACGGTGGCCAGGTTGACCGAGTCGGTGGGGCTGACGGAGGTGAGCGTGCCGGCGAAGATCCCCACCCGGGTGGTGCCCGCAGCGTTGTCCAGGATGCCGCGGAAGACTTCCTCGTCCCCGAAACCCCCGTGATTGAAGAACTTGCGCTGCTTCTCGTGGGCCACCAGGTGGATCGTGTGCGGGGTCATGGCGCCGGTGGTGGCGGCTGGATGCGCGGTCGCGCTGGCTTGGGCGGCCGCCACGGTCGCGGACACAGCGACAAGCAGGCCGGCCAGTACGAGCCCGGCTGCGGCGAGGCGGCGGCGCCATGCTGGTGGGTGGCTGGTTTGTTCACGGGGGCACCTTCCTGATGGCGGGCTTAGTGCCGTCGGCGGCATAGGCCGTCGGCGGCAGTGGTGGCTATGGGTCGCACCTGGGCGGCAGTGTGTCGCCGCGGATGGGCGCGCCGGGCGGGGTGATGAAGGTCACGATGGTTTCGGCCGGGACGGAGCCGTCGTTGCGGATCATGTTCTCGTCGGCGGGCCCGTGTTCGACGAAGGCTTGCCCGGCGGTGTAGGTCTGGGCAACGCCGTCACGGGCCGAGTATTTGGTCACTGAGCCGGTTGTGACGATGACCAGGACGGGGCCTGGGTGGGCGTGCCAGCCGGTGGTACCGCCGGGGGAGAAGGTCACGTGGGCGACGGTGAAGCCGGCCGCGTCCATTGACTCGACGTTGATCCCACCGGCGTGGATCGTGAATCCGGCGAGGGTGGTGCCGCGGCCCAGGATATTGGTGGTGACGCCAGGGGGCGGCGTGGCGCGTGCCGGGCTGGCGGTCAGCACGCCTGCGGTCAGGCCGAGGGCGGTCACCGCCAGGGCTGCCGCTAGCATCGGGGCCTGCCTCCTAATACGCGTTTTCATGGGTGGGCCTGCTGTGGACGGGCCAGGTTTTGGCCCTTCGGCAAGAGCGTCCAAGACGTCTGTGACTCCGCTGTAACGGCGCCGTAACGCGGGCCGGGACGGTTGGCTGTTCACCGGTTCGGCCGGTGCGTTACCGTCATTGCGGTGGGGCGCGATGCTGGAGTTTTTGATTCTGGGGCCCCTTGAGGTCCGGACGGATGGCCGCCTGGTCCCGGTCCACGGGTTCAGGCAGCGGGCGTTGCTGGCCATGCTGCTGGTGCACGCCAACGAGGTGGTGCCGTCCGGGCGGTTGCTCGATGAGCTGTGGGGTGCCGGGCCGGGAACGGACACGGCGGTCCTGCGGGTGCGGATCTCCCAGCTCCGCAAGGTGCTGCGGTCGGCTGGCGGTGATGAGCTACTCCAGACCCGCCCGCCGGGTTACGCCCTGAAGCTCGACCGTGACCGGCTCGACCTCGGGCGGCATGAGCGCCTGGCCGCCGAGGCTGGCTTGATGCCCGGGCATGACCCGGCTCGCGCCGCGGTCCGGTTTCGCGAGGCGCTGGGCCTGTGGCGCGGGCCGCCGCTGGCCGACTTCGCCTACGAGCCGTTCGCGCAGACCACGATCGGGCGGCTGGAGGAACTGCGGCTTACCACGGTGGAGAAGTGGATCGACGCGGAGCTGGCGGCCGGGCGGGAGCGCGAGATGGTCGGCGAACTGGGCACGCTCGTCGCCGAGCACCCGCTGCGTGAAGGCTTTCGCGCGCAGATGATGCTCGCGCTCTACCGGGCAGGCAGGCAGGCGGAGGCGCTGGAGGTCTATCAGCAGACCCGGAGCCTGCTGATCGAGGAACTGGGAGTGGAGCCGGCCCCGGCGCTGCAGCAGCTGCACAGTGCGGTCTTGGCCCATGACCCGTCTCTGGACAGACTGCCAGTGCAGAGGCCGGCGAGTATCATCGCCAGCGCGGCCGCGCCGGCGCCGCCCGCGGCCGTTCGCCGTGAAGTGCGGAAGACGGTCACCATCCTGGTATGCGACGCCGACCCGGCCGGCCTCGGCGGGCGCCTGGATGCAGAGCTGCTGCGGGGCGTGATGGAGCGCTGCCATCAAGCGAGCGCGCAGATCGTGACCCGCCACGGGGGCACCGTCGAAACGTCCGCCGGCGACGCGGTCATGGCCGTGTTCGGCATTCCTGCGGCGCATGAAGACGACGCCCTCCGCGCAGTGCGGGCCGCCGTTGAGGTCAGACGCGCGCTGGCGGCGCTGAACGACGAGCTCGATGCCCAGTGGAAGGTCAGGCTGTCGCCGCGGTTCGGGCTGGACACCGGTGAGGTCGTGACCGGGGACGCCGTCCCCGGCCGGGCGCTGATCAGCGGCGAGGCTGTACACGTCGCCTTGGGCCTGCAACGCGCTGCGGGGCCGGGCGAGATTCTGCTCAGTGAGGCGACCTGCAGGCTCACCCGTGGTGCCGTCCGGGCGGAGCCCGCGAACGTGCTGACAGGCACGGGAAGGAGCCGCCAGGCCGCCGCGTGGCGCCTGCTGGAGGTCCGCGCAGGCGCCCCGGCGATCTCGCGCCGATTCGACACCCCATTTGTGGGCCGTGCCCGCGAGCTGGCCCAGCTGCGCAGCGCCTACGAGCGCGCCGGTGGCGAGAAGGCGCCGTGCCTGTTCACCGTGTTCGGCGAGGCCGGCATCGGCAAGTCGCGGCTCGCGGCGGAGGCCCGGCTTGAGCTGCTCGCCGAGGCCCGGGTGCTGGTCGGCCGCTGCCTGCCCTACGGCGAAGGCATCACCTTCGCGGCGCTGCGCGAGATCGTGCGCCAGGCGGTCGGCGGCGAGCCGGCGCGTGCGCTTGGCCTGCTGCTTGCCGGAGAGCCCGACGGCGCACGGGCCACCGGGGCAGTGGCCGGGCTGCTTGGGCTCATGCCGGTCGGCGCGACGTTGGAGGAGGGTTTTTGGGGCGTGCGCCGGCTCTGCGAGGCGCTGGCCCGGCCGCGGCCGCTGGTGCTCGTCTTCGAAGACGTGCACTGGGCGGAGACGACGATGCTCGACCTGATCGAGTACGTCGCCGAGAACGCACGCGAGGCGCCGATACTTCTTCTCTGCCTCGCCCGCCAGGAACTGCTCGATCAGCGGCCCACGTGGGGCGGCGGAAAGCCGAACGCGGCGACGGTCACGCTCGAGCCGCTGACCGAGCCGGAGTCTGGGATGCTCGCGGATTGGCTGATCCGCGACCTCGGCGCAGCCGGCGCGACCCGGGCGCGGGTAGTGCAAGCCGCGCAGGGGAACCCGCTGTTCGTCGAGCAACTGGTCGCAATGCTCGCTGACAGCCCGTGGGACGGGGACGAACTGCCGCTGCCGGGCAACGTCGAGGCGCTGCTGGCTGCGCGGCTTGACCTGCTCGGCCCAGCCGAGCGGGTCACGCTGGAGTGCGCGTCGGCCCTCGGCGACCGCTTCCCGGTGGCCGCGCTGGCCCAGCTCGCCCCACCGGACCTGGGCACCCTGCTGCCCAGGCACCTGGAAGCGCTGGTGCGCAAAGAGCTGCTGCGCCCGGCACGCCTGGCCGGTGGCGGCGACGGCTACCGCTTCCGCCACATCCTGGTTCGCGAGGCCGCCTACCGGCGGCTGCCGAAGACCGACCGCGCGGATCTGCACGAGCGCTACGCCGGCTGGCTCGAGTCGCTACCAGACCTGAACGCCAGTGGCGGCCGGGCAGAGCTGCTCGGTTACCACCTCGAGCGCGCGCACGCCTACCGGTTCCAGCTCGGGCCCGGCGACCCCCAGGTGGCGCTTCTCGCCCAACGCGCGGCAGCGCATCTGGCCACGGCGGGGGCGGAGGCGTTTGCGCGGACCGACTTCCGCGCCGCTGATCAGCTGCTCGGGCGCGCGACAGCGCTGATGGCCAGCGACGATCCTCACCGCCCCGCCCTGCTCTACGACCGCGGCACCTCGTTGATCACGCTCGGGCGAATGGCCGACGCCGACGCCGTGCTCGCCCAGGCGCTCGAGGCCGCCCGCGCGATCGGCGACAGGCGTACCCAGTGGCGCGCCCGCATCGACCGCGTCTTCACCCAGACCGAGGCCGATCCGGCCGCGCTCAGCGTTTCCGACCTCGCGCGGCTGGCGCGCGAGGCGCGGCGGGCACTAGAACCGCTGGGGGACGACCGCGGCCTAGCCCGCGCCTGGCTAGTTGCCGCCTGGGCGGAGGACCGCCGCGGCCAGGCAACCAGAAAGGAGCAGGCGGCCGAACAGGCCCTGAGATACGCACGGAGGTCAGGCATCTACCGCGAGCAAGCATGGGGGCTGTGGAGGCTGGCGGATGCGATCCTCACCGGCCCGACGCCTGTCGCCGCGGGAATAGCCCGGTGCGAACAGCTTCTGCAGGGGCGAGATGAACTGCGCGTCGGCGATGTCGGGGTGCTCAGGACGCTGGCGCTGTTCCAGGCCATGCAATGTCACTTCGAGCGCGGACGGCAGCTGATCGCCCAAGGCCGCGAACTCATGGAAAGCCTCGGCCACATCAAGGCGCTCGTGGAAACCATGTGCTGGCGCGGTGAACTCGAACTCTTGGCCGGGGACCCGGCGGCGGCCGAGGCCGTGCTCGACGAGGCACGCCATCACGCTGTGGTCTCCGGAATGGTTGAAACCGGCGCGATCATCGCCGCGCTGCTCGCCCGCGCCCTGCTAGGGCAGGGACGTGACACCGAAGCGGAAGGGCTCGCCGAGGTGGCCCGCGCCGGCGCGCCACCCGACAGCCGCCCGGCCCAAGCGCGCTGGCGCACCCTGCTGGCGGCGGTTTACACCGCGCGCGGGCAGACTGGCGACGCCATTGCGCTTGCCGCCCACGCCGACCGGCTCCTTCGCCCGACCGACCTGCTGCCGCTTCGCGCCGACGTCCTCACCGATCTCGCCTCGGCGCTCGCCGCGCACGGGGACACCGCAAAGGCCACCCGGGCGTCCGAACACGCACTCGCCCTCCACACCCAGAAAGGGAACATCGTCGCCGCCGGGCGCGCCCTCAACACCTGCGCCGCGCTCAGCGCCCGAACATGAGCCTCGCCATGAGCACCGAGCACAAGGCGACGCCGAATCCGGTCAACCGCAGCATGCCAAGAAGGCGCAGGACCGGATGATCTGCGTGCGGCCACCCGATGCGCTGTTGCGGCGCGGCCCGGATTAGGCGGTTTTGGCGACCAGCCGTGAGCCGCTGGGCATCGGCGGGGAGCGGGTGTACCGGCCAGCTGGACGCGGCTGGCCCGGCTGCGGCCGGCGCGGCCCGGCTCGCCCATCGCGGTTATTACCTGGCCTTGGCTGAGGCGGGCGCCCCGCACTTGGTGGCCGCATCGGGTGAGGCCGTGACGGCGTTGACGCCTCGCGAAGGCGAGGTATTGAAGCTCGTTGCGCAGGGATTGAGCAACGCCGACATCGCCCGCAGCTTGTTTTGAGTGAGCACACGGTCCACCGGCATCTGGCCAACATCCTCCGCAAGCTTGCCCTGTCCTCCCGTGCTGCAGCCGCGGCCTGGGGCGTTTGTGCGGGGCGGGCGCAAGCCTGGCCCGATCGGGCCATTCGCCGCGACCGGGTGAATCTGGCCCGTACGGGCGACGCGATAGCGCCGTGCCGCTGCATATCACTGACAACGAGGGCAGCGGGTTCGCCTGGGCTGGTCACTGGCAGGCGAAGCAGCTAACCGGGAGCGAGGTGTCGATCAGCCGGATCCTCGGAAACACCGCTCACAGGCCACACCGAGGAGACCGCGATGCCGACGCCATCAGCTTCCACCTGGCGCACGCCCGGACGGCCGCCCTGTGCCACGACGCCCGCAGTGACACCTGGGCCGATGGCGTTCCCGGCACCGCCCAAGCAGGCCAGCCCGCCGTGGCGGGTAATACACCCGCTCGCTGAGTCGGCGCCGCCCACGGCACGGCCGGCCAGAACATAAGGAAGGAAACGCCTCCGATGCCCGCCACCGACGTTCACCGCGGCACGCTGGCCAGACCGGCTGCCATGCTCGGGAGTCATCCCGTGACGCAACCCGGTCAATCGCGTCCCGTGGCCCACCCGGGTCCACCGCTGCATCCCGGACACCGTCATACGGTGCATCTGGGCCAGCCGTCCCTGCGAACCGCCGACGGACACCACCGCGATGAGCGGCGCGCCAGCTGGCTCGAGCTGTTCTTTGACCTTGCCTTCGTCGGAGCCGTCGGCCAGCTCGCGGGCGCGTTCCAGAGCCATCCCGGCCTCGGCGCCCTGGCTCGCTTCGCCCTGCTGTTCACCCCGATCTGGTGGCTATGGGTACAGCTCACGTTCTACGCCGACCGGCACGAGACCGAAGACGCAGCACACCGGATCTCCATCCTGGTGGCGATCCTGCTGTGCGTCGCTCTGGCCGCCAGCGCGCCCAGCGCCCTCGCCGGGCACACCGCCGGGTTCGTCACCGCCTTCGCCTGCCTGCGCGGCCTGCAACTGCTGCTTTACGCGCGGGCCCGGCGCCACCTGCCAGCCACCAGGCCGCTGTACAGCTGCTACCTGATCTGGTTTAGCGTCGGCGGCGGGCTGTGGCTTGCCTCTCTCACCGTCAGCGGCTCCGCGCGGTACGCGTTCTGGGCCGCGGCGTTGCTTACCGACGCCGCCGGATCCCTGGCCATGCTGGCGCCACGGCGCCGGCTGCCGCTGAACAGGGCACACCTTGCCGACAGGTTCCAGCTGTTCGTCCTGATCGTGCTGGGCGAGTCGATGGCCCGGCTCATCAGCGCCGCGGCCGCGCGTCCCTGGAGCGTGCCGCTGGCCATCGTGCTCACGGCATCACTGATCACGTTGGCCGCCCTGTGGTGGGCCTGGCTCACCGCCGCCGACCGCTGCGCGCTCAACAGCCCGGCGGCCATCGCCCGGTTCACCGCGCTCAATCTGCCGCTGGTGGCTGGCATCGCCGCGGCCAGCGCCGGCCTGCACCTCGCCATCCTCGCCGCCGACGGGGCGAGCACGATCGCGGCGGGCCCTCGCGCCGCCCTCTACGGAGGGGTGAGCATCTGCCTGCTGGCCAGCGTCGTCCTGCCATCCACCACGATGACCGCGTCGGCCAGGGCTGCCAGGCTGGTGACCGCCCTGGCCGCGATGGGCCTGGTATTCATGGGGGCGATCATCGAGCCCGTCTACCTGGTCCCCGCCCTGACCGCCGTGCTCACGCTCGGGCTGATCACCGAAGCGCGCCAGAGGGCATCCGCCGACAGCCCGGCAGCCGCCGGCCGTGCTCTCCAGGAGCAGCCATGCCCGCCTTCCTGACACCGCCAGCCGCCGCGAGGCCCGCCCGCGTTGATCCCGGCCCGCGCCATGCGCTCACAGAGCCGACGTTGGGCTCGGCGTGGCAGGCGGTGACGGGCACCACGATCGGCGACGACCTACTCGAATGGCCCCCGGATCTGTTCGCGCTGACCGAGGTGCTCCTGCAGCGCTCGGAGGCCTACCGCTTCGCCCTGTCCCCGCCCGCTGGCTCAAGCTGGCCGCCCGCTAGCTTTCCCGACTGGCCAGATGCGGTTGCCGACGCCGCTAGGAGGTGGAGCGGTTGGGCCGAGAACAGGGATGCGGCTCTCCCGGGCCTGCTAGCTCGGGAGTGGAAAGCCCTCTGCGCACGAGTTGAGGCTCCGCTCAGCGATCTCGCTCAAGCCCGGGACTGGCGGCTGTGCGAGGCGCTGCTGACCCTGCACGCGATCGCGGACGAGGCGTGCGCCGGGCTGGGCGTCGCCCGCGACGCGGCCGGTGCCGACGGTGTGCAGTACCGGGCCCGTGCCCGGGAACTGCTGGCCAGGACCGGATCCCTGGCCCGCATCCCGGCACGCCTCATCCGGGTGCTGCCAAAGGCCGGCACACCTGCGTCCGGGAGTTCGGCGCGTGTGCTCTCCCGCTACGCCGCAATCCAGGTAGCCGGTGTCGAGGCCCGGTGGTACAAGGCCCATGTCCAGGGCCTCACCACGCAGCCGTCCGTCAAAGAAGTCAGCTACCTGCTCCTGCCGTGGCCTCTGCGGATACGGGAGTCAGATTTCCGCCCGGTGGCCGGGCCGTTGCAACGGCTTGCCGGTGACCCGTTCGGTTTCTTCGGGTTCAACCCCTCCGACCGGCTCGACCTAGATCTCGCGGACCGGACACTTGCCGCAGCCCGAGACCAGGCCGGCACCGTCGACGTAGTCGTCTTGCCAGAGAGCGCGGTGGAGCACAGCGAAATCGAGGGCCTGGAAACCCTCTTGGCCCGGCACCAAGTGACCGCCCTGATCAGCGGGGTCCGCGAGCGCCCCGCGCAGCCGGGACGGTTCCCACGCAACTGGGTGCACATCGGTGTGTCGGTCGGCGGACAGTGGGTGCATATCCGGCAAAGCAAACACCACCGCTGGTCGCTCGACGACGCCCAGATCCGCCAATACCACCTCGCCAGCGCGCTGCATCCGCACACCCGCTGGTGGGAAGCGATAGAGGTGCCCCGCCGCTCGGTCCAGTTCGTCGAACTAGGTGGCGGGGTCACGCTGACCTCACTGGTTTGCGAGGATCTCGCCCAAACCGACGAGGTGGCCGGCGTCATCCGCACCGTCGGCCCGACCATCGTGGTGACACCGCTCCTCGACGGTCCCCAGCTCAGCTCCCGGTGGGGTGCGCGGTACGCCGGCGTCCTGGCCGACGACTCTGGCTCGGCAGTGCTCACGCTAACCTCCTTTGGCATGGCGCAGCGCTCCCGGCCACCCGGG
>Ga0306920_100012695_pt1 | contig 11442 bp, 10 predicted proteins | sample flu12Cox44000170_FD_204666 | JGI IMG/M metagenome (GOLD analysis project Ga0306920, IMG submission 204666) | Lab enrichment of tropical soil microbial communities from Luquillo Experimental Forest, Puerto Rico - flux4day.12C.oxic.44.000.170 (v2)... | ecosystem: Environmental > Terrestrial >...
CTGCGGTCGAAACCCTTCAGCACCTGGCCGGAAATGAGGCCGGAAAATTCGATTTTGTTTTCGTCGACGGCGACAAGGAAAATTACGACCGCTACTATGAACTTTCGCTCCTCCTCCTCCGATCGGATGGGCTTATGGCTCTGGATAACATGCTCCGCGCCGGTCGAATTGTAGATTCCGGAGACCAGACTTCCGACGTTCAGGTGCTGCGCGCCCTTAACGCGAAGATACGATCTGACGAACGCGTGACTCCCGCGGGTTTACCATTCGGAGATGGCCTCACTCTTGTGCGAAAACGCTGATAATCATTCGTCCTCGTACTCATCGTCGTCCTCGTCGCAACCCTCTGGGCCACGGCCAGTTGGCTCTTTCCGTCCAGGCGGCCGCCGGACGAAAGATATGCTTATTTCGCGGGGCAGGACACTAGCATATAATGCTTACCATTATATGCGAAACGGTACACTGGCCGGGCTTTTGCTCTCTCTCCTCCTGAGTTTAGCCTGCTCAAATGCAGAACCCGCGCTTCGTTGGGCGGCAGACCCGAACAGCAATGCACCCTACGCGTTTTATAGTTCCGGGAAAACGTTAGCAGGATTCGAATACGAGATTATCAATGCTATCGCTCGACGCCTGGGGCGCTCCGCCGAATTTGTGCAAAATGATTGGAGCGGACTCATTCCGGGGCTGCATCGGGGGCTCTATGACTGCGTTATCTGTGGCATAGAAATTACTTCCGACAAAGAAGAGGAAGTGGCGTTTAGCATTCCGTATTACTTCACATTCGAACAATTTGTAGGGCGAAGAGGGATGCCTCCGATCACGTCGCTAAGCCAGCTCCGTGGTCGAAACATAGGGACACTGGATCAGACAGCCGCACTGCGAATGTTGGAAGCAACTCCAGGCGTGATACCTAAGACCTATGACGAGGAACTGAATGCGTACGAAGATATCGTCAACGGACGGCTGTTCGGCGTGCTCCTCGACTATCCCATCGCAAAATATTATGCGTCGCCTAATCCGGAATTGGAGCTGACCGGACCTCCCTTTGGCCAAATCGCTTACGGCGTCGCAATCGAAAAAGGCAATCTCGCACTCAAGCAGGAAATAGACAGCGCATTACACGATATCATCTCCTCAGGGGAGCTTCGGGGCATTCTTTCGCGCTGGGGCTTATGGACAGAGACGGTGGCCGACGCTTTAAATCAGACCATCGATCCATCGGCACCGGAAACAGAATTTCAGTCCTTCATTTCCGCTCGCATTGCGAACGTCGGCCTTTGGCCTCGAATCCAGAGATACGCGTTCGCAGGGCCGCTCCTGGCACGTGCCGCCGTTCTCACCTTAGCTGTATCGGTAGGGGCGATGATCGCAGCAGTTTCGTTCGGTCTACTCCTGGCGATCGGCCGGATCTTTGGACCGGCACCAGTCCGCTGGTTTACGAGCGCCTATATTGAACTGCTGCGCGGAACCCCGCTTTTGATTCAGCTTCTAGTCATCTTTTACGGTCTGCCAAATATCGGTCTCAGGCTTTCTCCGTTTGCTGCAGCGGTGGTTGGTCTGGGATTGAACTATGCAGCATCTGAAGCCGAAAACTACAGGGCGGGTTTGCTCGCAGTGCCGGCCGGCCAATGGGATGCCGCGCAAGCTTTGGGGCTCACTCAAAGCCAATCTTTGCGGCTCGTGATCATCCCTCAGGCAATTCGTCTTGTCCTGCCGCCTATGACCAACGACTTTATCGCGCTTCTTAAAGATTCCTCACTGGTATCGGCTTTGACAATGGTGGAACTAACAGGCGCCTACCACCGGCTCGCCACTGAAACCTTTGACTACTTCGGCACCGGCTTGCTCGTGGCGTTCATATATCTACTCCTGGGTCTCCCTTTTGTCCGCCTTGCACGTTACTCCGAGTCGCGTCTGGCCAAAGACCGAAGAATTTCGGTTAGCAACCGTCCTTCCTCTCCAGGAGCGGGTGCTGCAAGGGCTCAAGGCGCAAAGAACGGCTCCTGACTCCTGACAATGGGCGCTACAACTCGGCTATCCTGGCTTGGAATTCTCAAAGACCCGCGATCTCTGAATATGGGAGTCTGGATCGTATGGATTACGGCGTTGTCATTTTTGGTGCTTCGCTATTGGGCCGGCGGCGTTCACCGTGTCTATGCGTTCAATGACTATGTGCTGGCAGGTTACCATTGGATACAGGGGGAATATCTCTATGGCAATTGGCGGGGATTCATCTACAGCCCGATCATTGCCGCATTCTTTGCCCCCTTTTCAATACTACCCCCAAAATTTGCATATCCGTTTTGGCTGCTTCTCAACGCTTCTGTTTTTTTTTGTGGACTGGCGACCCTCCTTCGGTCGAACATCATCCCCGGTTTCACACGCGATTCTTTCGCACCCGTCTATCTTCTCCTCGTTCCGTGCACACTTGGAAATCTGGATGTGGGGCAGGCCAATCCGTTAGTAGCTGGCCTCCTGATGCTTGCTGTCGCCGCCGTTCGTTGCCAGCTATGGAGCGTGGCGGCCATCTGCATTGCAATTGCGAGTTTCTTCAAAATTTACCCCTTGGCCGTCGGAATGTTGATTTGCGTCGTGGCGCCTCGCCGCTTCATCTGGCGACTCCTTCTTGCCCTCCTTGTTCTCGCTCTCGCTCCCTACCTGTTGCAGCACTGGTCGTATGTGACAGATCAATACAGAGCATGGATCGCAACGCGTGCCTCCGATAATCGACTCAACTATTCGATTAAATACGCGCCGGTTGACTTATGGTTTCTTATTCATGCGGTCGCCCATCTACCTATCCCTTCCTGGATTTATACCCTGATCCAACTTTCCTCGGGCGGGTTGATTGCTCTCTTCTGCATCTGGGGGAATTGGAAAGCCTGGAATGTCCAGCGCATACTTTGTGGCCTGTTCTTCCTGGTTTCGATCTGGATGACCCTCTGCGGACCGGCAACCGAAGCCCATACTTACCTTTTGATGGCGCCTGCTCTTGTCCTCGCGCTCGTAAAGTCTTTACGAGATCGCCAACCGTTGTTGCTCCGCGCCCTGGTTTCCGGGGCATTCCTTTTCCAGATGGTGCATACGACAAGGATCAACTACTTGCTTCACAATAAACAAGAATGGGTGTTCATTCCACAACCTCTTTCGGCGCTTCTGTTCTTGGCATACTCTCTTCTCTGGCTCCTGGATGACTCATTCTGGCCCGACAAGACGCCACCCGAAACCCTGCCCCGATGAATGTTTTCTTTTGTGTCCCGTTCTTTGGCTCCTCCGGCCAGATTACCGGTCAGCACCTCTATAAGGCTCTTCCTATTGGACCGCTTGCCCATTTGCCTTCATGCGCCGTCGACTTAATCAAGCGCATGATGGCCAAAGACAGGGATGAGCGACCACAAACTCCACGCGATTTGCAAGATGAGATCTTCGCCTGTCTGGAACAATTGTGCCAATCGGTGGATGCAATTATCGACCCCCTGCGATCGGCATAACTTCCCATCAACCGAAAACACTGGATGTGGGCGATATTGTAGCTGAAAACTACAAGCTCATTGAAAAGCTAGGCGAAACCGCTGAAGGAAAAAGGTTCCTTACCGAGGACACCCGGCTTGGCCGGCGCGTAAGCCTTCTGGCTCTAAGCCAGGAATTTCTTTCGCACACAGGCCGATTAACAGCTCTAAAACAGGCTGTAGAGCAATTGCGACATGCGACCCACCCGGGTCTGAGGAATGTCTATTCGTTCGAATCTGTAACTAATTGCAGTTTTCTGGTGGCGGAGTACGCAGTCGGGCCAACATTGTTAGAATTGCTCCGAACCCGCAGCGTTCTCCATCCGCTTGAGGTGGTTCGCATGCTGGCTCTATTGGCACCACCTGCAGATTATGCACGCCACTGGAAACTGCAGTACGTTGATTTCACACTGCTCGGAATTCAGCTCATCGGCCAGGGACCAGCTGAAAGCACATTTCGAGCCGATCTTCTGCGGCTCCCGCTCACAGCATGGGAGCATCTCGAACCGAAGGTAAATCCGATCGATTTTTCGCTATTGGCACCTGAGACCGGCACTTGGACTGGACCGACGACCTTGGTGAGAAGAGATTTGAAAGGCGGCGAGCGCGGCAGCTATGTGCGTTTATTAAGCTTGCTCGCCTATGAATTGCTCGGAGGCCCACGACAAAAAGTTGAAACAGCCAGCCTCTACACGCCGATCGCCGTATTAACGATAGAAGGAAACGCGGTCTTGAAGCGTGGTCTCTTCGACGAATTGTCATCTTCTGTTGAACTGGCCCAACAGTTGGCGGCTGCGGTAGCCATCAGCAATCCAGTTGCGTCTCCGGCATCCGGTGTAAAAGCAACCACGGCGGCGCGACTCACGCAAACCGTACCGTTAGAATCTAAAGCTTCCGCCCAAACCTCGCATAAATCGGCGCTGCCGGCTTTGCGTTTGATTCTGGGTATAGCCGCCGCTGCAATAATTGGATTCGCGGGATATTTCATCTTTCTGTGGTTAAGACCAGCGGCCGAGGTCGAACGAGCGCCGCCATTGAGGACTTCAGAAACGAAATCAAGTTCACCGGCACAAAATATCCTCTCCCCTCCTGCGACTCCGACCAGTGTCCCATCACTCTCTTCCGCTCCCATTCCCAACCCCACCGTCGCCGTAAGCCGTCCGGGCAGTCCACAGCCGGCAGTTGACACTAAAGAAGGTGTAGCTTCTCGAGCGGTGCGTCTACTGACGGGCCATTCCGGCCCGATCAGAGCGATTGCAGTGACGCCGGATGGTGCCCGCGCGATGTCGGCGTCTGATGACCAGACTCTGCGCTGTTGGGACTTGCAAACTGGCCAAACTACACAGGTACTAAGGGGCCACACCGGTGCCGTAACGAACGTGGCAGTGACCCCGGACGGTTATCACGCGGTATCGACGTCAGATGACAAAACGCTGCGTATTTGGGATCTGCAAACCGGCCAAGCGCGTGTGCTCAGTGGGCATACCGGCGAGGTCGATTCCGTTGCAATGCTGCCAGGTGGTCGCCGATTTGTGTCCGGTTCGCATGATGGTGAATTGCGTATTTGGGATTTCGAGACCGGCCAAACGGTTGGTGTACTTGGTCCCCACACGCACGCGATGGTGTTCGATTGTTTAGCGGCGACGCCAGACGGTCGTCGCGTCATTACCGGTTTGAGTGACGGAACATTACGTGTGTGGGACCTGGGAACCGGCCAAACAGTGAGCGTGCTCACCGGGCATACCGCGTTGGTTGATTGCGTAGCGCTGACGCCGGACGGCCGCCGTGCAATCTCTGCTTCGTGGGACTTCACGTTACGTGTGTGGAACCTGAAAACCTATCAAGCGCTGCGCATACTGAAAGGCCATACTGGCGCGATTGCTGGCGTCGCAGTAATCGCGCCCGGTAGCCGCGCCATTTCCGCGTCGTATGATCAGAACCTGCGCGTGTGGGATTTAGAAACCGGGCAGACAGTGCTCATATTCACCGAAAATACTTCAAAGTTCCGCTCGGTAGCCGTCACGCCCGACGGACGGTACGCTATCTCCGGTTCAATGGATGGAACTTTGCGTATCTGGGACTTGGGCGCTGCAGGCCAGCCGAAATGAGGGGTAAAAACAGCGCCAGGACCCTAATGGGTGTTGTTATCGCGCACGGGTTTGAAAACGCCTTCGCCTCTGACGTTCAGATTCTCAACAACAACCTGGTTCGCTTTTCCGTCCGGGCCGATTGCAAAGGTGACTCCGGTCGTGCCGACCGCGTTTTCGCCCTCGGTTTTGTAGGTGAATGTGTCGCGATCATAATGAGCCAGCAGGAAGATAGTTTTTTGCGAGCCCTCGACGATCGCCAGTCCGTTCTCCCTTTCGATAATCTGAATGTCTCCAAAGAAATTGTTGGTATAGGTTCCGAGGTATGCGGTATTCGCGAGCGCGGGCGATGGGGACGCGGGCGGCTTCGAGTAATCTGCTCCGAGAGATACGCCGATCGCTGCCGGATCTGAAAATCCCCGTCTGAACAGTGCGATCCAATCCCGCGTCGCTTTCCCATACAATGCGACATCGGCAAACGTATTCGCAATGCCTTCTGCAACTCCAATCGGGTAAGCATTGGTGAGGACCACGATACCCAAATGCTCCGACGGTAGCAGCAGTACGTTTGTTGCCGCTCCCAATGCGAACCCGCCCGAATGCCCAAGGCGTCGTCTCCCCTGTCGATCGTAATTCACATTCCAACCCAGTCCATAAAACGTCGGCAATCCGTCCAGCGAACTGAATGCGGTCAACATCTGCGGGGAACGCGCGTCGGATAATGCTCTGGCATCCACGATTCGTTTGCCGTCAAATTCGCCATCCTCGAGCTGTAATCGCATCCACTTGGCGAGATCCTTTGCAGATGAACTAACGCCGCCCGCGGGGGATTCTGTATCCGGATCGCGCTGGTATTTTTGGACCCACTTTCCGTTTTCTCGCACATGTCCGAGCGCCTTGTTGGCGCGTGCAACAAAATCCGCGTAGCGCGAACTGGTGGAGCTCATGCCGAGCGGGCGGTATAGTTTTTGGTCTGACGCGTCTTCCCAGATCATTCCGTATGCCTTGGCCGCCGCCACTCCGGCTTCTGTTATGCCGAAGTTGGTATATGCGTAATGTGAACGGAAACTGCTATCGGGCCTTTGGTAACGCAATCGATGCAGAATCTCCTGGCGGCTGAATCCCAGGTCTTCAAGTAAGTCCCCTGAGTGGGATGGGAGCCCGCTGCGATGCGAATAAAAGTCCCGAATTGTAATTTGGCGTGTGACCCAAGGGTCATACATCGCAAAATCGGGATCGAGATCGCTGATTCTCGAGTCCCAAGAGATTTTCCCTCCACTGCTGAGCGCCGCCACCACAGTTGCACCGATCGGTTTTGACAAGGATGCGAGTTGAAATACGGTATCTTCATCTACCGGCGCCCGTGTCTCGACATCACGCACGCCAAAGCCCGCAGTAAGCATCACGTGATTCTGGAACACAACAGCGATCGCGATACCCGGGACCGTATTATTATCGGTCTCAGCCTGGCAGACTTTTTCAACTTCCTGCACCGCCAGGTCCACTTGCGCCGGATTAATTTGCGATGCACCTTCCTCAGCGTCCGCCGTGCGTTGAAGAAAAAAGAACAGGATTACGGCTAGGGAGGCAATAGTAACGGATTTATCCACCTTGTTCATGACATCTCTTCGATCGCCCCTTGGTGTTGCTCCAATACGGTGCGGGGACCAATTCCTATTAGCATGCGATTTGTTCAATGGCTGCTCAATAGTCGATAATTCTCCGTAGTCGGAAATCTCGCGACCGCTTTAGTTCGTGAGATTTTCGGATTGACTCCCCCACTCCCGCTCCCGCTACTTGCCTGTTGGCTTCCTCGTCTGCTAGAATCCGCGTCATCCGATGCCTATCAAACGCCTCTTAAAGATTGTTCTCATCGCAATTGCGGTTGCTTCGGGTTTCTCCTCCTGTTGCTCGATAAGCCAGCGGCTCGGGGCGTACGGAATTGGCCCTGACGCCCCGATGGACGTCGATCCGCCGATAAACGGTGATCTGACCCATCGATTTGCTCTGTCAAATTTGGATTGCGATTAGCCTGGAAACCTCACCGCACCGGCTTCAGCTTCTAGCCAGCGTTTTTCACAACCACCTGCAGTTCTGTGACTTGCACAAAAAACGTGGGTTTTCCCTTCAGGTCTCTATCCGCCTCATCTCCACCCTGCCAGTCCGACCCGGTTGACAGTGAGAACGCCCGCGGGGCGTCGGATGTTTGGAAAGACATCCTCGAACAAAGGATTTCTTAAATTGAACTGAAACAAAATAGATTTCGGCCGTTCTAAGCTGAGTAAGAGTTAAAACTTTGAACGCTGGAAATCGCATGCTGAGCGCCAAATATCTCTGGCCGGCACTCCGGAAATGAGATCTCCGACAAAAACGCTCATCAGTAGCGAGCGTCAACAGTCGTTGGGCGAAGAAATCGCCAATAGCGTGAGTTCCGGTCTTTGTCTCCTGGCAATCATTGCGGGAATTCCTTTTCTCTTCCGTTCGGCAGTTCAACGCGGAGACCGATTGAGTCTTGCCGGTGCCATTGTTTTCGCCGCGTCGATGGTTGCGCTCTATTTAACATCCACGGTTTATCACGCATTACCGCAAAGCAGAGTTAAAAACCTGTTTCTTCGTTTTGATCAGTCTGCGATATTTCTCTTCATTGCGGGGAGTTATACTCCTTTCACTCTTGGAGCACTGCGAGGCAACTTGGGCTGGACGCTGTTCGGCCTGGTTTGGGCATCAGCCATTTTCGGAATAGCATTAACACTCTTCGGCGAATTGCAGAATCGTTGGTTTTCGACTTGGGTTTATGTTGGGATCGGTTGGATCGGGTTGTTCGCGGCTCGATCAGTTTCGCAGCACATACCCCTGGAAGGGCTGCTCTGGATCGTGGCCGGAGGACTCGCATACACGACCGGAGTTTTGTTCTTTATCGCAAAACGGCTCCGATACGCCCACTTCATCTGGCATCTCTTTGTGGCCGCCGGCACAGCATGTCACTTCTGGGCCGTCCTCCGGTACGCTGGTTAGCCTTCAGTGGGTCTGACTACTGAGCGCCCTTTCTCCCCCCTTCGGGTGATTGCCGCATACTCGTCGTTATGATTTAATAGCCGATTTGTAAGAATGATAGAAAGACACTGTATTCGCCGGTTCCACACGCTGCACCTACGACCACCGAGTTATGAGCATCATGATCAGCCATACCGCCACCGAGTCATATCTGGCTCAAGCGTGGCAAGACCTGCTGCATGAAGCATTTGATTTGCAGCGCGACTCGATCTGGTTTTCGAGCGACCCGGATGCATTTGACGCCGGTCCGTTCGCGGCTCAGATAGAAAGCAAGATCCGGCAATCCTCGGCTGTCATCAGCATTCAAACCGCGGTTAGTCGCTTCCGGCCATGGACGATCTGGGAGGCAGGAATAGCCCGCGGACTTGAGAGGCCACTCTTCGTAATTGTCTATGACTCGCCCCAGGTTCCCAGGGACCGAGGCATATTCAACAGGCTTGGCACTCCGCTGGATGCCTTGCAGCAGACTCCGGGTACCGACGCAGAAAAAATCCGCGGAGTTCTGGATAAATTGAGTAAAAAAATCGATAGAACCATCGTAAGCACGCGTTTCGAGGAGTCTTTGCGAAAATATATTAAGTCCGTATCGTGCCACCAACGCTGCTGGATTTCAGAGAAACGCATCTTTGACAAACGCGTCGAACTGGTTCTGGCCCTCGAAGAACGGGATCAAATTATCCAGCAACCGATTCTCCCTGACACTGTCAAAATTCGCGATGTTGACGGCTCAGCCAGGATCTTTGGTTTGGATGTGCCGGAGACTTCGTGGCGCGAATTCACTGCCAACCTGGCGTCACTGGATTTGGATGCCCCGTGGGCGGGAAGCGCAGAGCGATGGGCAAGGGGACTCGGCCGCACTATCAACTGTGCTCTTAGAGGCAGGCTGATCTCCGAGGCTGAAGGACTGCCGCTTTATTTCGATCCTCAGGAAAAAAAGACCTATCGCCCTTCGGTCTCTTCGCAGAAAGATCAGGGAAGCGAAACGATCTTCACCCTGAGCTTTACGTTGATTCCACCTGAATTGGTAGTTAGTCCAACCTCGGCCGCTGGGATTCTTGTGCAGCACCTCGATCTTTGTCGGATGTGGCGCTGGGGGATTTTGGAAGATTCCGACATCTCGGATTTCTTTCGAAATGTGAATTTCTACACCAAGAAGCGCGCGTCGGAAGTCATCTCTAGCTTCCTGGGAAAAATCTTCTCCGTGCGAACCGAGTTCTGGAATCGCGGACTTGAACGGGACGCGATCAGAAACGCCCTCGATAAGTCAGACTTAGGCGCTCTCGATGACATACTGCAGCGGTACTATGTCGCTGTGCGTGCTCTTGATCCCAATGACGAAGGGACGTTCCCGGATCCTATGCCTGACTACGACTTTCTCAAAAAAGTCTATTCCGATTTGCTCAAGGTAAACAAGGACTACTACCTGCTCGTGCACCGGGCCCTTGGAAGAGAGCTTGCGGGCCTTAAAGAGTCCATCCCGTAGAGAATAATCAGTTAATTCTACTAGTTGCAACGCCGCCAGCAGTTGCCGTTGGGCAACGGATTCTGATAGAATCGCTAGCATGCGATGGGTTCTTGCTTTCCTTACCCTCGCAACGTCCGCTTTCGCCGGCCAGAACTTGGACGTACTCATAAACGCGGCCGCAAGTTTTTCTGTCACAATTAGCCAGCAACTCCAGATGCTCCATAGCAATCCCTCAGCCGTCGTCTTCGCTCAGAAAACGATGAACTACGCCGCAGCGAAGGCCGCCTATTTCGAAGCCCTGAGAGCGGCCTTGCCTATATTGACAAGCGCTGCTTCCAACGAAGAAGAGCGATCGCCCGATGTTGACAAATTCGCTGCTGCGCTTGCCGTTGCCCGGGAAGAGCAGGAGAAGATGGCGGACAATCAAACCCTGGCTCTATTCGCCCGATTCCCACGCGACGCTCGCATCGAAAAAGCCAGGGTAGAATTCGAGCGCGCGCAGAAAGCCGAGCAAAGCTTCCACAAGGATTTCGACGCACTCGGAATCGGCGGTCTGTAAATAATTGAATTCTGTTGCGGGCGGACTCAGCCTCGCTAATTGCCAGGCGCTACCTTGTTGGTACTCTCTCACGATCCCAACAGGCGGTCAGCCTTTTCCGTAGCATGTTTCAATTTCTGGACAACCTCGCCATAGACCGAATCGCGCAACGTTAACGGCTGATCCGCCAGTTTTCTGTATTGTTTGATCGCCTGCATAAGTTCCGCTAACGCGCCTTGACGCTCGCGCAGCGCCTTACGAATCGCCTCCTTGATAATTCGACCTTCGAAATCGATTGTTTTCTTCTCGGGAGCAGGAATTTCAATCCCGGTGATGTCCTTTAGCACCCAGCGCAATTCCTGGAGAAGTTCCCATGCGCGTTTGCGCGACGCCCGCGAGGCCTCAAGTTCATCGAGCAGATCCTGGATGGCTTTTGGTGTTATCGCCACTCAAATAAGTGTTCATATGAACACTTATCAAGTCAAGTAATCATTCGCCTCCCGGCTTTAGTCTCCACGGGAATACTCCCCAAAAGGTGCTCAATCAAACTCAGCCAAGCTCTACGAAGACGCGAAAATCTCGCAATTCTATTCACATCGAGCGGATTCGGTAAGCAGGGTGGGTAAGGGTATCTTCTCCTTTGCCCGGGACGGATCATTGCTCTTTTCCTCCACTGACAACTCCGATCCGCGAACCAACGGCAGAATATATCGGATCGAGGTACCACACCGTTTATCGAAGGGCGTATTGCCTTTCTGTCTGATAGTCCCCCTCGGGACGGTATTAACC
>Ga0306920_100012696_pt1 | contig 11442 bp, 7 predicted proteins | sample flu12Cox44000170_FD_204666 | JGI IMG/M metagenome (GOLD analysis project Ga0306920, IMG submission 204666) | Lab enrichment of tropical soil microbial communities from Luquillo Experimental Forest, Puerto Rico - flux4day.12C.oxic.44.000.170 (v2)... | ecosystem: Environmental > Terrestrial >...
GAAAGAACGGGCACATAACCTCAACAACAGGATCGCAATCGGCACATTGATCTGCATCAAAGATGCGTTGGAGTGTCGCGGGGAGTGAGGCTAGCATTGTAACCAATCGCCGATCACAGCGGCACGCTGTTCGCGACCGTCTGGCCAGTCCTTTGGGAAGGTGTAGCTGCGCCGTCAGCGATAAACCCACCACAGGACTGCAACAATCGCTATTAAGATGAGCCCGACTAAAATTGGGGTTTCGAGCATGGATGCGCTCTACTGCGCTCACAATGAGGCCACCTAATCGGTGGCCTCAGTTACTCAAGGAGAACCATGAGACGCCACGTCCTCTCGCTGAAGGACGGGCATGTAAATTGAACAACAAGATCGCAGCCGGCGCAATAAGCGAGTTGGCAACACCCCTTACACGATGGAGGGGAGACTTCCCTGGCACACTCGTGGCATCGCGCATCGCCAACGCCTCAAACCACGTCTGTATTTAATGAGGGACCGCTTAACGCCTCGCGCTAATCATCTCTCCCGCTTGCCAGCGACTTGCTACTGCGTTAGAGCGTCGGGGAAAGCCAACAGGATCAGCCATTTATCCTCCACTCTGTCATGACCAGCAAGAAGGTCGGTAAGCGCCGGCGCCGCGCCACGGTAGGGCACGTGAAGGAATTGAACTCCGGCGGTGTCGGCGAAGAGGACTTGAGCAAGGTGCGTCGTCGAACCGGTGCCGGTCGAGGCGAAGGTGATCGCGCCGGGCTTCTGTTTGGCGAGCGCCGCCTGTTCCTTGGCCGTTGTGATTCCCATTTTTTGCCGCACGACAAAGAGCGTCGTGTTGGTGACGACTTCGGCAACCGGCGCAAAATCGTGCAACGCATCATATGGGATGCTCTCCATGATGTGGGGCGACATGGCAACGGCGCCGGCGGTCGTCAGAAACAGCGAATAGCCGTCGGGATCGGATTTGGCGACGTTATCGGCCCCGACTGTACCGTTGGCGCCCGCCCTGTTTTCGATATAGAGGCGCTGCCCGAGCAGCGCGGACATTTTGTCTGTGATGAGTCGGCCGACGAAATCGGTTGGCCCGCCGGGCGGGAAAGCCACCACCACCCGGACGGGCCGGCTGGGATAATCCTGCGCGGCGGCGAATTGCGGAATGGCAAGCGCTAACATCGTGGCGGTGGCGAGCAGGGTGTTGCGAAGTTGGGGCACATTTGCCTCCTATCGAAGCGAACGTGAGCGACAGGTACCCGAATCAACTATCAAGTTCGATCCTCGACGGGCTTGACCTTGGCGCAGCTTCCACCAACAAAGGGACCGATGAAACAGACGTCGAGCGAAAATCTGCCGCTCCATATGCGGCCGGAACGGTCCTTCCAGGGGCTTATCCTGGCCCTGCAGCGCTATTGGGCCGACCGAGGCTGCGTCATTTTGCAACCCTATGACATGGAAGTGGGTGCCGGCACGTTCCATCCGGCGACGACGTTGCGGGCGCTGGGGCCCAAGTCGTGGGATGCAGCCTATGTACAGCCGTCGCGCCGTCCGAAAGATGGGCGCTATGGCGAGAACCCCAATCGCCTACAGCACTATTATCAGCTTCAGGTGATCCTCAAGCCGTCGCCGCTCGATCTGCAGGATCTTTACTTGGAGTCGCTCTGCGCCATCGGCATCGACCCGATGCTGCATGACATCCGTTTTGTCGAGGATGACTGGGAGAGCCCGACGCTCGGCGCCTGGGGGCTCGGCTGGGAATGCTGGTGCGACGGCATGGAGGTTTCTCAATTCACGTATTTTCAGCAAGTCGCCGGATTCGAATGCGCGCCGGTCTCGGGCGAGCTGACCTACGGCCTTGAGCGGCTGGCGATGTATGTCCAAGGCGTAGAAAATGTCTTCGATCTGAACTTCAACGGTCGCGAAGGCGAGCAGAAGGTAACCTACGGCCAGATGTTCCTGCAGGCGGAGCAGGAATATTCGCGGCATAATTTCGAATATGCCGATACTGAACTGCTATTCGAGCAGTTCCGCATGGCGGAAGCCGCGTGCCGGAAATATTTGGAAGCCGGCTGGGCCGAGGCCGAGGACGGGCACAACAATCGGGGCCGTCATCTCATGGCGCTGCCGGCCTACGATCAATGCATCAAGGCGAGCCACGTATTCAATCTCCTGGACGCTCGCGGCGTGATTTCGGTGACTGAACGGCAAAGCTACATTCTGCGGGTGCGCGAACTCGCCAAGGCTTGCGGCGAGGCGTGGCTCGCGACGGAAGGAGGAGGGAAAAGCACATGAGCGAGTCGGCAATGCCCGAGATTGGCGGACGTCGTCCGATCCCGGTTAATGTGGAGGCAGGCAAGAGCCTGCGGCCGTTCCGAGAATCAGCCGCTTTGCGACGGCTCGCACAAAGGCACCGCCTTCACACCGGTCGAATACAAGCCGGCGGTTGCCGAAGAAGCATGGTTCTGCGCCTGCGAGCACTCCAGCAAAAAGCCAATGTGCGACGGGAGTCGTAAGAAGCTATAGCGGCCAGGATAGAGGCCGGCGACTTTCGCTTCCGCCACGGAGTGGTTGGGAGGGGGAAAAGTACAACCTGGTTATCGTTCACCCCGATGCCTGATCTACTGCTCGAACTCCTCTCCGAAGAAATTCCCGCGCGCATGCAGGCGCAGGCGGCGGAAGATTTGCGCAAGGCGGTCACCGACCGGCTGGTCGATGCCGGACTGACCTATGACGGCGCGAAAGCGTACGTCACGCCGAGGCGACTCACGCTTGCCGTTTATGGCGTGCCGGCGCGCCAACCGGATTTGCGCGAGGAAAAGAAAGGCCCGCGCGTTGGCGCGCCGGAAGCGGCGATCGCCGGCTTCCTCAAAGCCGCCGGCTTGAAGTCGCTGAGCGAGGCCAAGTTGCAGCCCGAAAAGAAGGGTGATTTCTACGTCGCGGTGACTGAGAAGCCGGGCCGCGCCGCACTCGATGTGGTCGCGGAAATCCTGCCTGAGGTCATCAAGACCTTTCCCTGGCCAAAGTCGATGCGCTGGGGCGTGCAATCGAAAGACGCCGGATCGCTGAGGTGGATCCGCCCGCTGCACTCGATCGTCGCCACGTTCGGGCCCGAAACCGAGGAGCCGGATATCGTGCCGTTCGCGGTCGACGGCATAAAGGCCGGCAACGAAACGCGCGGCCATCGCTTCATGGCGCCGGAGCCCATCACCGTCCGGCGCTTCGCCGATTACGCGTCAAAGCTCGACAAGGCCAAAGTGGTGCTCGACGCCGAGCGGCGGCGCAACATCATTGCCACCGAGGCGAAGCAGTTTGCCTTCGCGCAGGGGCTCGAGCTCGTCGATGACGAAGGGCTCCTTGCCGAGACGGCCGGACTCGCCGAATGGCCGGTGGTGCTGATGGGGTCGTTCGATGAGCACTTCTTGCAAATCCCGGAAGAAGTGATCCGCGCCACCATACGCAACAACCAGAAATGCTTCGTGCTGCGCGATGGCGCTCATGCCAAGCTCGTCAACAAGTTCCTGCTCGTCGCCAATATCGAAGCCGAAGATGGCGGCGGGGCAATCGTCGCGGGCAACGAGCGCGTTATCCGGGCAAGACTCTCGGATGCGCGGTTTTTCTACGAAACCGATTTAAAGACACGGCTTGAAGATCGCCTACCGAGGTTCAAGGACATCGTCTTCCACGAGAAGTTGGGCACCCAAGCCGAGCGGATCGAGCGCATCGAACGATTGGCGGGAGAGCTGGCGCCGCTCGGCGGCGCGGACGTGAAACAGGCAAAACGCGCCGCTCGGCTATGCAAGGCTGATCTGCTCACGGAAATGGTCGGCGAATTTCCCGAACTGCAAGGCACGATGGGAAAGTATTACGCGGAAGAGCAAGGCGAGGACGAAGCCGTCGCCCATGCCGTCGAAGATCATTACCGGCCGAAAGGGCCTGACGATCTCGTGCCGTGCGATCCGGTATCCGTCGCGGTGGCGCTCGCCGACAAGATCGACATGCTGGTCGGATTTTGGGCCGTGGACGAAAAGCCGAGCGGCAGCAAGGATCCCTACGCATTGCGGCGTGCAGCCCTTGGAACGATCCGCATCATTCTCGACAACAAGTTACGTCTGCGATTGCGATCGCTATTCGCGAGACACCACCGCGCTGTAGCTGGCCTCCAAATAATGAGGGATCGGGCTGGATCCCAGGGGCAAAAACCAAAAGGCCCCCAGCGAAAAGCCGAAGAGCCCGCGGACATTGACGATCTTATTGGCTTCATTGCCGACCGCCTCAAGGTGCAGCTGCGCGAACAAGGCGCTCGCCACGATCTCGTCGACGCCGTATTTGCCCCGGAAAATCAGGACGACCTTCTCCTCATCGTCCGCCGCGTCGAGGCTTTGGGAAATTTTCTCAATAGCGAGGACGGCAAGAACCTGCTCGCCGGCTTCAAACGCGCCACCAATATCATCCGCATCGAAGAAAAAAAGGATGGCCGCGAATATGTCGGCGCGCCGCAGCCGAAGCTCTACCGCCAGGCCGAAGAGAAGGCGCTTGCAGCGGCGATCGATGCCGCCAAGGCGGACGCCGGACGCGCGGTGGAGAAAGAGGATTTCGCGGCCGCCATGAGGGCCATGGCAAAGCTGCGACCGCATGTCGACGCTTTCTTCGACAAGGTGACGGTGAATGTCGAAGACAAGGCGTTCCGCGCAAACCGGCTCAAGCTCCTCAATCAAATCCGCGAGGCGACGCGCACGGTGGCGGATTTTTCCCGGATCGAAGGGTGAGCTTTATTCCGAAGATGTCATCGGGCCGCGCGACTTTGCGTTGGCTCGCCGGCTCGGGCCCTGCAATGATGGAGACTTAGCGATTCACAGTTCCCAAACTGCCACGCCATGCTAGAACCTAATGGCGGCTTGCGCGTTAAGTGTTTGTCATTTCAGCCGCGCCGCTAGGCCCTTCGCATTTTCATCCCAACCTAGAGGAAAATCATGGTTGTAACGGTCGCCGAACTCTCGCCGATTGTCGCGCTCATTGCCGGCATCCTTATTCTGATCGTGCCGCGGCTCCTCAATATTATCGTTGCGGTCTATCTCATCGTCGAAGGATTGATCGGGCTAAATGCTGTTCATCACTTCATCCGTTAAAGATGTAATCGAACGCAAAGCGTAATCGAACGCAAAACGCCATGGCCAAGTCGCGCTTGAAAGTTTCACGGCAGCCGGTGAAGAAATCACCCCTGCGCAAACCGGCAAAATCCGTTGGCAAGCCGGCGGCGGCCAAAGCCGCGCTGCGCAAATGGGTTTACGCCTTCGGCGGCGGCAAGGCGGCCGGCCGGGCTTCGATGCGCGACCTTTTGGGCGGCAAAGGCGCCGGCCTTGCCGAAATGGCGCAACTCGGGCTGCCGGTGCCGCCCGGCTTCACGCTCTCCACTGAGGTGTGCACCTATTTTTATCAGCACGGCAAAACCTACCCGAAGGACTTGAGCCGGCAGGTGGATGCGGCGCTTGCTGAAATCGAGCGCATCGCCGGGAAAAAATTCGGCGACGCCGACAATCCACTCCTTGTCTCGGTGCGTTCCGGCGCCCGCGCGTCGATGCCCGGTATGATGGATACCGTCCTCAATCTCGGGCTCAACGACGTGACGGTGAAGGCGCTCGCGGAACGATCCGGCGATCGCCGATTCGCCCAAGATAGCTATCGGCGATTTATCACAATGTATTCCGACGTCGTGCTCGGCATCGGTCATCATCATTTCGAAGAAATTCTCGACGATCACAAAGACCGCAAAGGCTATACGCTCGACACCGACCTCGACGCCAACGATTGGGAAAAAGTCGTCACCCAGTTCAAAGCGCGGGTGCAGGAAGAATGCGGCGAGCCGTTTCCACAGGACGCGAACGCGCAGCTGTGGGGGGCGATCGGCGCAGTCTTCGGCTCTTGGCTGAACCAGCGGGCCATCACCTACCGCCGCCTGCACAATATTCCGGAAAGCTGGGGCACGGCCGTGAACGTGCAAGCCATGGTATTCGGCAATATGGGGGAGAGCTCGGCCACCGGCGTGGCATTTACGCGCAATCCCTCGACCGGTGAAAAAAAACTCTATGGTGAATATCTGATCAACGCGCAAGGCGAAGACGTGGTTGCGGGTATCCGAACGCCGCAAGAGATCACGGAAGCTGCGCGCAAAGAGGCCGGGTCCGATAAACCCTCGATGCAAAAGGCTTTGCCGAAAGCCTTCGCCGAGCTGCTGCGCATTCAGGCCGCGCTCGAACGGCACTACCGCGATATGCAGGACCTCGAATTCACCGTAGAGCAGGGCAAATTATGGATGCTGCAGACGCGCGGCGGCAAGCGCACGGCGCAGGCCGCGCTGCGCATCGCCGTTGAACTGGCGCAAGAAAAGCTGATCAGCAAGGAGGAGGCCGTCAAACGGATCGATCCGTCGACGCTCGACCAGCTTCTACATCCGACCATCGATCCTAATGCCGAACGCAAGATTATTGCTACCGGGCTGCCGGCGTCTCCTGGCGCCGCCTGCGGCGAGATCGTCTTTTCCTCGGACGAGGCGGAAGCGTTCAAGAGCCAAGGGCACAAGGTGATCTTGGTGCGGGTCGAAACCTCCCCCGAGGACATTCACGGCATGCATGCCGCGGAAGGAATTTTGACGACCCGCGGCGGCATGACTTCGCATGCGGCCGTTGTCGCGCGCGGCATGGGCAAGCCCTGCGTCTCGGGCGCCGGTTCGCTCCGCGTCGATTATCGCGCCAAAACGCTGACCGCCGGCGGCACGGTCCTGAAAAAAGGCGATACGCTGACCATTGATGGCGCGACCGGTCAGGTATTGGCTGGAAAAGTGCCGATGCTCGAACCGGTCTTGGCCGGCGAATTCTCCACCATGATGAAGTGGGCCGACGGCTTGCGCGACTTGAAAGTCCGCGTCAACGCTGACACGCCGGCAGACGCGTGCGCCGCGGTCAAATTCGGCGCCGAAGGCATCGGGCTTTGCCGGACCGAACACATGTTTTTCGACGAGGACCGCATCCGCGCCGTGCGTGAAATGATCCTCGCGGAAGACGAGCCGGCGCGCCGCGCCGCGCTCGCCAAGCTGCTGCCGATGCAGCGCGGGGATTTCGTGGCTCTTTTCAAGATCATGGGCGGGCTTCCGGTGACGATCCGGATGCTCGATCCGCCGCTCCACGAATTCCTGCCGCACAGCGAGAGCGAAATCGCCGAAGTGGCGCGAACCATGGGCGCCGATCCGCAAAAGCTCGCCGACCGCGCGCGCGAGCTGCACGAATTCAATCCCATGCTCGGCTTCCGCGGCTGTCGGCTGGCGATCGCGTACCCGGAAATCGCGGAAATGCAGGCGCGTGCGATTTTCGAGGCCGCGGTGCGGGCCGGCCGCGAAACCGGCAAGCCGGTCGTGCCCGAAATCATGGTGCCGCTGATCGCAAGCAAAGTTGAGTTCGATCTGGTCAAGGAACGGATCGATGCGGCGGCGGGAAAGGTCGCAGCCGAAACCGGCGCCAAGCTAAAATACCAGGTCGGGACCATGATCGAGCTGCCGCGTGCGGCGCTCAAGGCCGGGGAGATCGCGCAGACGGCGGAGTTTTTTTCGTTCGGCACCAACGACCTGACGCAGACGACGTTCGGCATCAGCCGCGACGACGCGGCGAGCTTTCTCAGCATCTATACGGCAAAGGGAATTTTGCCAGTCGATCCGTTCGTGTCGCTCGACCGCGATGGCGTTGGCGAGCTGATCCGCATCGCTGCCCAGCGGGGCCGCAAGGTACGGCCAAATCTGAAACTCGGGATTTGCGGCGAACACGGCGGCGATCCGGCCTCGGTCGCCTTCTGCCACGAACTTGGGCTCGACTACGTATCGTGCTCGCCCTTCCGCGTGCCGATCGCGCGGCTTGCCGCGGCGCAATCCGCACTGGGCAAGAAGACGGCAATCGACGCGTAATCGCCGCATGTCAAATCGTGGTTAACGAACTCTCAAATTGTTGAGCTTCGAGCGCAGGACGGCCGAACTTCGGAGCACACATCGGCAAGGATGTTTGCCGTGCTACGCCGCATGCATCCGCGTCAAACGCGCAGTTAACATCTTCGCAACGTTAACTCGACAATAAATAAACCCGTCGCATTCGCGGCACTGCGGTGGTGTTTCCATAACCAAGTACGCGTTGCCTGTGCGCGTGTTGGCGTGAGGGGTAATGGTTGCGTCACGTATCGGGGTAACGGGCGCGTGCTGCTCTGCCCGCTTCTGGTTCAGTGCGTTCTGCGTTGCCTTGATGCCGACGTCGATCGGATATCAAGACCTCGCCGCGCTGATCGCCCGCGGACACGCCACTCCTGCAAAATGGCACTTGATCGCTTCCCCGTTCGGCACGGTCGAAGCCGCGACTTTCAGATACTCGCGCCCGATAGGCAGCGCGGTTCCGGAACCGCTCGGCTTTGAGCGAGTCAGTCTCGATCGGCGCTCGCTCGATGCCCTTTCATGGAAAGTCGACGAGCCGTTGAACGTGCGGCCAGCTCACCAGACCGAATATCCGACGGTTGATCGCCAGCGCAAGGGCGACCGCTTGCCGGCAAGCAGCGTCGCACCGCCGCCTGCTTCAGCGGCCGCTCCCACGCCGGCCACTGTGCCAGCCGCTATGCCAGCCACTGTGCCAGCCCCTGTGCGAGCCCCTGTGCCGCCCGCGAATGCGCCGCTGGGCGCGAAGAATGCAAAGGCCCAGCAGGCCGCACCTACCGCGTCGAAATTGGATGCGCATGAGGAAGAACGCGCGCCCCCACCAACACCATCCGGCCGCGGGGCCGAGGCCGAGGCCGCTCCGCGCGCGCAGGGGCCGAACGATGTTCGCAGCGCTGGCAATGGTGACGATGCGGCTCTTGCCGATAAGCCGCCGGAAGTTCCGGGCCCCGGCGAGAACGACGACGCGCCGCCGTCGCTTGGCGGCATGTCGTCGGTTGGCGGCATGTCGTTCCTCGATGCCGATGCATCCTATCGCAGCACCGAGATTTATTTCGGCGGTGGCTCCTTGGGTTCGCCCGCCGGGTTGCAAAGTTGGGCTCCTGGCGCCGAGCCCATTCTTGTAACGCCCTCGGAAGATTCCGGCATCAAACTCTCGGCGCTTGAAGACTCCGACAATGACACCGGCGCCGGCGAGTCGGTTGCCGGGAAAGACGATGCGAGTCGGCTGGAAAGCCCCGCACAACGGCTTGGCCTTGAAGGCAACGCGCGCGCCAAGGCGGAGAAATGCCTTGCGGATGCGGTCTATTTCGAAGCGCGCGGCGAAGTGATTAAAGGGCAGGAAGCCGTCGCCCAGGTCGTGATGAATCGCGTGTTTTCCGGCTATTACCCCCACGACGTCTGCGGTGTCGTTTATCAGAACGCCAATCGGCACTTGGCCTGCCAGTTCACCTTCGCCTGCGAGGGCAGAGACCTCAACAAGATCGACGAACCGGACATGTGGGAGCAGGCTAAACACGTCGCCAAAGATACGCTCGACGGCAAAATCTGGCTCGCCGAAGTCGGGCACGCCACGCACTATCACGCGTATTGGGTGCATCCGAGCTGGGTCCATGAAATGACTCGGCTCTATCGGTTGGGCGTGCATACGTTTTATCGGCCGCGTAATTGGGGCGATGGCGACGACGAGCCTGTCTGGGGCAAAGGCGCAAGCGTAATCACACTGAGCACGAAACCCGATGCGACGCCCGCCAAATCGGAAGGCGCTAAACCGGAAGCCGCCAAACCCGATGAGGTTAAAGGGCCACAGGCCTCGGCGTCGCCGAGCCTAGCGCCGGAGCCGTCGCAGACGCTTTCGTCGAATCTTTCACCGAACTCGGGCGCACGCGAAATCCCAAAGCTCTAAACGCGAACGGCCTCACATCGCGATGTCCAATCCGACATCGAGGTTCTGGACCGAGTGCGTGAGCGCGCCTGATGATAGATAGTCCACGCCCGTTTCCGCGATCGCTGCCACGCTTGCAAGCGTAATACCGCCCGATGCTTCGACGACGACGCGCCCAGCCGCCATGACGACCGCCTTGCGCATCGAGTCAAGGTCGAAATTGTCGATCAGCACGACGTCGGCAAGCCCGACATCGAGTACTTGCTTGAGTTGATCAAGCGAGTCAACTTCGATTTCTATTTTGACGAGGTGTCCGGCGGCTTTTTTGGCGCGCCTAAGCACAGCCTCGATGCCGCCGGCAACGGCGATGTGGTTGTCTTTGATCAGTATTGCGTCGTCGAGACCAAATCGATGATTGTAGCCGCCGCCGCAGCGCACCGCATATTTTTCGAGCGCGCGCAGCCCAGGCGTTGTCTTACGGGTGCAGATGATGCGCGCTCGGGTGTGTGAAACTCGCGCGACAAAGGCGGCCGTCGCCGTGGCGATACCGGAGAGATGACCCAGAAAATTAAGCGCGACCCGCTCGGCGCCCAGAATGGCGCGCGCATTGCCGGAAATTGTCATCAGCTTGGCGCCGCGTTGGACTGGCGCTCCATCGCGCGCGTGCGGCGCAATCTCGATTTCGGGAGACAAGCGGCCGAACGCAGCCGCGACGATCGGCAGGCCGGACATCACGCCGGCCTCCCGAACCACGAGCTCGGCGCGGCCCTGCAGATCCTCTGGGATCGTTGAAATCGAGGTGATATCGCCCGCTCCCCCCAGGTCTTCCGCAAGAGCATGCGTTACCGCGGACTCGATCTCAAACGGCGACAAAAAAGCATCGGGACACAGTAGTGACATGGCGATCCTTCGGCGCAAAATCCATAGTCATAACAGCCCATTCTGGCAAACAAGATCCGCGCTAGTTGGAGCGGCAACACCGCGATGCGCCCAATAGCGGAACAGCCATGCGTTGACTGCCCAGCCGAGCCGCAGTTTTCGTTTGGGACATCCAAAGCGACGCTTTATGCTGCGCGGCTTTCGAATCGTGCAAGGTCGCTATGAAGGACGACACTCGAACTATTTCCAGCTGGCGGACGCCGGCGCTCGTGATCGGCTTTGGCAGCCTGATTGCGCTTATTGCATTTGGGCCGCGCTCAACGCTCGGTTTCTTTCTCACTCCACTTTCGAGCGCCAATCACTGGGGTCGCGACGTATTCGCCTTCGCGCTGGCCTTGCAGAATTTGCTGTGGGGCGTCGGCCAGCCGCTGGGCGGGATTATTGCGGACCGCTTCGGCAGCGTTCGTGTGCTTTGCGGCGGGGCGCTGCTTTACGCGCTCGGCCTCGCGCTGATGGCGCATGCCACTAGCGCGCCGGTCCTCAATCTGTCCGCCGGCGTGCTCATCGGTTTCGGCCTCGCAGGCTGCTCGTTTCCGGTCGTGCTGGCGGCATTCGGCAAGATCGTGCCGCTGCAGCACCGTTCGATCGCGTTCGGTTTTGGCACCGCGGCGGGCTCGTTCGGGCAGTTTCTCTATTCCCCCATCGCGGTCGCGCTGATGGATACGTTCGGCTGGCAGCA
>Ga0306920_100012699_pt1 | contig 11441 bp, 15 predicted proteins | sample flu12Cox44000170_FD_204666 | JGI IMG/M metagenome (GOLD analysis project Ga0306920, IMG submission 204666) | Lab enrichment of tropical soil microbial communities from Luquillo Experimental Forest, Puerto Rico - flux4day.12C.oxic.44.000.170 (v2)... | ecosystem: Environmental > Terrestrial >...
CTTATCTCGTAAATTATCCACTCGGGCTTTACGAAGATCACACAACCAACATCCAGATTCTGAAGTTCTGGAAGTAAAATCGTTGCGGTGCCAACATCGGTGGCAGTATGCGTCTGACTTACCGAAGATACTTCCTTTCGGGGGCTTGTAGTTCTTCCTGCTGACGTACTGCGGCGTTTCGGCGTCACCGTACTTGTAGTAGAAGACTTTCTCACATCCTGTGCAGACATATCTAGATACAAACGCAAGATCGGGAGCCATCGCAGGCACACCCTTCTTGCGCTTCAAATCTTTGCGCCATAACAGTAACTTTGCTCCACGTAGTTTCACGTACTTGCCCTACGCCAACAGTATACACTCAGTAACCCTCACCCGTGTACTTGAGACAGTTCAGCCGCTGGCGACATCTATTGAACATAGGATCTTTCGTATCAGGTGATCCAGTAGACATACTACATCGCTCATCGTGAGGTGGTAGGATCCCTGATCTCCTAGCCTCCTTGAGGATCTTGTATCTTCGGGCAAGCTCAGCAATTATAGCTCTATCCCGAAACACGGGAAGCTCATAGTACTCCTGGGTGTTCTTGTTATCATACCAGATGATACCACGTCCAAGACGCAGAGCCATCATATAGCTATGCAACTGCCATTCATGGCCGTCGGCTGGCTGGTTGGGCTGTCTTACCCATTTGAACTTAGTATCATTCGCACCCTTGATATCTACTACAACCCGAACACTGCCATCTGGAGTTGGGATATCAAGCACATCATCTGGCGTCCCGCCCTGCCACCAGGGACGATACACTATACGATGCTCTAACGCCGCTACCTTCAAAAGTCCCTGACGCTCCATGCGCTTGAAAATAAGATGCCAACGCAAGTGTCGCCAGTTACCATCCAAAAATATCGCTTGCAACATTGGATCATCTACCTCTTCTCCCTTGAATTTCCAATAAGTAAACATCTGCTGTCGCAAGCAAGCATTAGAGCTAGATGGACTATGATATTCTAATGATCTAGTTTCTCGCCACTTAGCCATAAGACCTTTTACTAAATCAAGTTCTTCATCGGTATTATCATACAAATCTGCCGTCAAAAAGAACTGATCAACCAAGGGGGTAAGAAGAAAGTTAGGATTATGTCGGTTCGCCAAAAGTCTCTTCAAGTCAAAGCGCGGCATATATCTTTTCTCCCCATTGTTCTTCCTCACACTCCCAAAGTGTAAGAACTCTATATCCTGCTTGCCACGCTAACGTTACGAATCGCCAATCCTTCCATCTTTTTCTAATAGCTTCATCAGACCAACAATTAGGCCGACAAGTATGATAATGCCAGAAACAACCATTTATCTCAACAAGCAGATCATCCTTACCAAAGTCGAAGATATGCCCGGCTACTTTGACATGATGATCAAATCCTACTAATAATTTCAAGGCACGTTGTTCTAAACGAGAAAATAACCCAACATGCCTTCTATTCTCTCTAGCTTTAGCAGCGTAAGATAACTGCTTATCTCTATCTATTTCCCAAGCTAAACGATTTCGCCTGGAAAGTTGATCGCGAGTTTCTTTAGGACGAGGCTTACCAGCGACATTCTCCATGAACCATTTTCGGTATTCAAGATCCCTCCATCGTTCCCTCATAAGGCGGGCTTGATTTACTCTGTTGGGCACTATCTTCAATTATACCATCATGGTTATAAATGAGCCACCTGTTTAGCTCAAAGCTATCATACACTAGGTACTGGTCGCTAACAATACCCTCTTTTGCGATAGCATACTTGACAGCTTCTACAGGAGTCTCCGCATTACCCATCCAGACTTTCTCTCTGGCCCTGACTACGTATGTTCTCACTAGCTTACCCTCAGGGGTCTGTATGTATCCGGGTGGCAGATTAGGCATGTGTCGTACCTACATTTTCTATCCTTTACTGGGAATCCTTTTTTGTATAGCATATGCTGAACACATGAATTTATCTTTAGATCAGTAGAGAACACCAGGACTCTATCAAGCTTCCCCCTATAGACAAAGTCCTTGAACCGGACTACCCTGCGGGTTAGAAAGACAGTGCGCCAGTAGACTCTATAGATCCTCTTAGATAGGGTCTGGGGTGGAATAGCCGCAATGTAGGTTCGCATGGGTTTGATTGCGGCTAGACCTCGCCTATTCGTCGCTGGACTACAATAGCCATACCCAAAATGGTACAGCTCCGCCATTCGGTCTGGCTATGGAATCAAGTACACCAGCTCTACCGGACCAAGACTATTGAACTGGCTCCTGTTCAAGGTATCATAGACTCCACGGTACCCAGGAGCAGAATTTGCAACCCAGAGCTCACCTCCACTAACTCCCCGCATACCCATGAAATGATACATACCTTGAGGATTGATTGTCCCAGTAGTACCTTCCATGATCGCATATGCCTGATCAAAAGTTACATAAGCAGAGCCGACCTTCAAACCATAGCTTGTCAGAACGTCTTTGATGCACTGTGTACTCATGCAGCCGTACACTTCATTCACACAGTTGGGATAACCCATACGCTCGCCCACGGTATAACGAGCATCGTAGATATTACTATCGGCATACGCTGTCCCGGTAGCTTGGAGCACCCACGTCGCACTACAGACGCTACAGGTCCATTCATATGCCTGATTTGGCATCGGCCAATTGGGATCCCAACTTACGCTTTTGGGGGTTCGCCTCCGACGAACTCCGACTCAGTAATTGGAACATCCAGCTCGAGAGTACCTGTCATGGCCGGATCTAGTGCGTACAGGATTCCCTCAACAGTCTGTGCGCCATGTGCCCAATTCCCCTGCAACATCTCCTTCAAAGCCTGGGTAAAGAGCATCTGCTGCTCCTGAAGCTGTGCGATCTGAGCAGCTTGATCCGCACTGAAGCTAGAAGTATCCATAGCTATACCGGAGTGAGTGTGATAATGCCAACAGCCGGTGCTCCTGGCACGATCTTGTAAAGAATGCTGCGTGCTTCGATAGTCACATCACCACTAGGTGTCTGAGCTATCAAACGGAACAAACCATCACTAGCATGGAACGTGCAGACGCCAGTTTCCTCATCACTATCACCAAGGTCTGGCTCGATCGTGACTACCGTGGTTGGATTATCCATCTCATCATACACCAGCCAGGTAGTATCGGTCTTACTGTGCGGAATATCTGCGCTAAAGCGATCTTGCCAATCTACGCGGCAAGGGCAATCATCCGAAGGAATGTCACCTGCGGCTTGCGGTTCTGGGGTTTCGGTGGTCATGGTACTAAGAAGCTCCCGAATCCTAGGGCTAGTGAAATATCTACTGTATCCAACGGACCAAGGGTCTTGGTCCCAAAGGCTGCGATAATAAACCCTATCACAGCTAACACCAGTAGTATCCACCTTAGTGGAGTCCACACTACAACATGCGATTGGGTAGCCATCATCACTCTCCCGGTATAGGTATGATAATAAGTTCTACCCTTTTTCCGCCCTCCTTCACAAAAGTAACCTTGTAGCCAGCCATACGACCATTTTCCTTCTGGGCTTGCTTCACCAAATCTTCCCATTTTCTCAATGAGATCGTAAAGCTCCCACGTTCTGTCTGCTTGCAGTCCCAAAGGTAGTCTTCGTCGCGGACGTCTGCCTTCCTGACCCATGATCGTCCGCTATTTGGCTGTAGCTGACCGCCTTGCCGTTTCTTCCAATCTCGCTCATCCTTCTGATTATCTAGCCGCTTACGGTTTGCCCACGGCGGCTCGTTCACTGTCCCTTAGCCTGACGCCAATCCTGCGTATCCGATGTAGTACTCACCATAGGCACTACGCTAGTTTGTCCAGGTGGAGCAACTATAACACTCTTGGGCCTGGGATCTGGGATCGCCAAGTTAGTCAGATCAAAATCACCAGCGGTAGTCGCCGCTACTACTGTCATACCCGAAAGCACCGGAACAGTAGTAATGACTGGAGCTACAGTATCGTAAGTTACACTCTGAATCAGGTGAGCATATCTATCTACAAACGCCTGCAATGCAGTGTAGAATGCGTTATATCTCTCGAGCGAGATAGCAGGATTCATAACGATATTGGCAACAATACTCACGTTACTAACTGGCTCTGCCGCCACCGTGAGCATGACTCTTATGTTCTGTCCGTTGCTGGCCTGACCACTACCATTTACTCTATTCACAGGAACTAGCCAGGATGTATCTGCGTTCTGGGTAGCTGCTCCAGTAACCGAATAGTTAGAGTAGTTGCCAGTATTGTTCGCCTGCTCTATATGGATAGTATCGCCCGCAGCAAGAGCACCCAATACAGGCGTAGCATCGGTAGATGCATTATCTTGTCCCCAGAAGCTGAGTGAATTTGCTCCTGACCAGTTGCGGCTTTCAGTGCGTAGCTCACCCGTAGCAGCCGGAGGATCTTGGCTATTCCAGGTCCAAGTACCAGTATACTCTATCATCAATCCTCCGATTGCATCTTAGGTCTATGGTTACGAGACACTTGTAGAGAAAGTTTCGTGTACGCGCTTTCATTTGATTTGAGCATATCCATGAATGCCTTACGCATCATGGGCGCTCCATCTGCCAGGGCAAGACGGCGGCCTGTTACTGCCACCAAACCATCCTCAATTGCTAACTGAACCACGCTATCCATTACGTCTACGCGCCCTGAACGTGTGAAGTATTTGAAGCTTTCATCCCGGCCCATGTTCGGTCCCGTTTTGTCCTTATCAAGTCGAACACGTACCACCGTACCAATAACTACGTCTCTACTCTTTTGAGTCTCGCCTACCCAGAACAGCTTAGCTGTCTTGAGAGCCTCACCCTGCCGAAAGTTTACCCGCTGACTAGCATAGTGGCCTAGAGCCTTGCCGCCCGTCGGTCGCTCAGGATTGCCCCAAAGAACACCAATAGCATCTCGCACCTGATTAGTTATAACAAAAGCTGTTCCGCCCGTATTGACCGCTGTAAGCTTACGCATCATACGGGATGTTAGCTGTCCCATACGGCCCATCGTACTCTCTTCAGCAGTTTTCTCTAGCTCAGCTTTCGGAAGCAACGCTGCCACACTATCTAATGCTATCACACCAAATTGATGCGACCGCATCATCCACTCGATATAATCTACAATCTCCTCGCCCTTTTCACTATCCCCAATCATTACCAGCTGATCAAGGTTCACGCCAAGATGCTTTACGAAGATTGGATCAAACGATTTCTCTGTATCCGCCAGGGCGCAGGTCATTCCGTTAGCCTGCGCTTCGGCTATTATGAGAAACGTTGCAAGACTCTTGCCTGCCGAGAATGGTCCGTAAAACTCAGTAGTCCGCCCTAATGCAACGCCTCCGCCTAACAACCTATCTAAAGCGGGGATCCGTGTAGAAATACGACGTATCCGAAAACGAGAATCGGAAGCCTTGAAGAGAATAGGTTTCTTATACTGTTTTTCTAGCTGAGCAGCCAACTCGTCAACACTAAACTCTTCGGCCACTAATTTTTTAGATGGCATGACGAATTGCCCGTATTTGTATCATACGTCTTCGGAAGAAATGGTAATCCCTGAGCCTGTTTCTCTCGCTAGCTTGATAAGTTCCTCTCAATGGCCTGGTGAAAATAGCATACCGATCTTCAACAAGGCTCCTCCAAATCTCGAACTCTTTTGCTTTTTTACTCCGCAATGGATACTGCGTAAATAGAGGTACTGCTACGTTTCGCAGAGCAGTAAGACCAAAGAGTCCCCATTGAGCATAACGGTCTCGACCGTTCTTCTTGCACAACCCATACTTACCACCAAGATTAGTATGGATATATTGGATCACACTAAGATCATCTGCTCGCAACCCAAGCTCCAACCCAAGCCTGTACTTTCGCCAAGTCCCATCCTCGGCTAACTGAATAGTACAAACCAAGGTACCCTCACCATCAAAAATCCCTGAGAACCAGTATCCAAATTCAGGAGAAACGCGGATCCTCGTCGAGATTTGCTCTTTCAGAGCTAGGGGGTCGGATGCGCGATATAATACAGGTTTCTTGTATTCCTTCTCCAGTTTGTCCGCCAGTTCGTCGACTCCCGTGGACTCTCCGAGATGTAGTTTTGCACTCCTCGCAGACATAGATTACTACGACTTTCCTAAGCTGCGGCCGGTTCGGCTGGTAGCTCAAGTCGTTCGAGAACAATGCTTCCTCGCTCATGCTGGTACTTTCCGTATACAAGTACGACCCTCCCGCGAAGTAATGAATGCAGATACAACCTCCATACAGCTGGGAAAACTACCACGTCGTACTTACCTACTCCGTCATAGGTCACCTCAATGAACCCCATTTTCTCACCTGCTCGGGTAACAATCTCCCGAACACCTGTGATCAAGCCGCCTACCCAGATGCTTGCATCATACGGTCGGGACATCTTGTTGAGGTTTGTGGATGACTTCATTTTCTTGTCAAGCACAGATTTATAATTGTCCAACGGATGTACGCTTACATAGGCTCCTAACAGTTCCATCTCCGTTTTCGCTCGTTCAGAATCTCCTGGCACTCCAAGTGATTCCAACGCTCCGATACGCATAAGCTGATCAAGTACGCGTCGGTTACATCGCCTCCTATCAACTCCAGTCTGGAGCTCCTCAAAGGATTTGAATGGTCGTTTGGTCATCAGTTCTTCGCAAGCCTTTGGGCCTACACCAAGTATAGCAGTCAAACCGTACCTTATCGTCCTGCCTCCAGTTGGCGTGAAACCCGCATTGCTCCGATTTACATCTGGAGACCTGAATTTTATCTTGAAGTAACGCTTGGCCTCCTCAATGACGATAGGACGTTCCCGCGCCTCCCTATGACTTAGAAGAGCACAATAGAACAACTGCGGATAATATGTCTTCAGCCATGCTGTCTGATAAGCAATCATGGCATAAGCCGTCGCATGTGCCCTGTTGAAACCGTAGCCCCGATAGTTGTAAATCATATCCCAGATCTGGGTAGCTACCTCCTGGCTACAGCCATTGTTCAGTGCGCCTTTACAGTGTCCTCCCTTATAATCCCCGCCATCAAAGAACAACGGCTTGAGGTCATCCCACACATCTGCCTTCTTGTACTTTATGGCTTCTTTGAGCTCGTCAACGACATGGTGGTCCATTCCGGCAATTTGGAGTCCGATCTCCATGACCTGCTCCTGATAGAGCACAACCCCTCTTGGCAGAATGCTACGTAGTCGTTGATCAGGAAGCACGCGCCGAAGATGTGCCGTTCCTTTGTCCCGACCCTCTTTATAAGCACCAACGAACTGATTCGCGCCGCCTCGACCAAGAGCCATGACGGCAATGAGATCTTCGAATGACTGCAACTGTAAGTCACGTACAACCTGTCTGGACGCAATCCCTTCAACTTGGAAAACACCAGCACAAGCCCCACGGTTGATCGTGTCCCAGACATTAGGATCCTCGTACTCCGCCATCTCTTGGAAGGGATCCTCACCAATGTAATCGACGCACTCTTGGATGATGTCAAGGGTGTCAAGGCTAAGTATGTCAAACTTCACCACCCCTAACTTCTTCAACGCATTCATATCATACTGCGTGACTACAGCAGTAGCTCCTCTACCCTGCCCACGCCCTACCGTCATGGTTGGCACAAGCCTTCCAAGATCGAATGTGCGATCTGCAATAACTACACCCGCCGCGTGCTTACCTTCGCCATTCACCATTTTCTGTATGGTCGTACACCAGTCGTAGAAACCATTGTAATCGGCCATAGCCTGCCGAACTACATAATGCTGGTCCGCTCCTCTAAGTAGATCGCCCAATTCTCCGCTAGCTTTGTTGTTGATAATCTCGGCACTGTCGGGGAAACTCTTGCTTGCTGCCATGCACTCTGCCGGCGTGTAGCCCAGGACCCTAAGTACTCTTTGGATCGTACCGCGTGGACCAAGCCTCGCGAATGTGCCAACCTGTCGTGCCTGATACGGCGCTTGGTTATATCTTTCAATGATGTACTGTACGACTTCGTCCCGACGCGAACGTGGGAAATCGACATCAAAGTCAGGTAATGATGGGCGCGCAGGATTGAGAGCACGCTCAAACATGAGATCATACCTGATAGGATCAACATCGACAAGGCCCATAAGATAGGCGCTGAGAACCCCTGCCATAGAGCCACGACCAGGACCAACCCGTATGCCGTGACGCCTAGCCCAACTGATATAATCACGGACAATAAGAAACTCCTCCTCAAACTTCGCGCCGAAGATGATTTGAAGCTCGTATTGTAACCGAGACCAGTATACATCGCTATCCGCCGCGAGCGTACCATTCCTCTCTAACCTCCTAAGTGCTTTCTCACACAGACTACGCATATAGTCTGCTGCATTGATTTCTTGATTCTTCCTAGGAGCTACCGGGATATGCCACACTCGGTTCTCGAACTCTGGTATCCTAATGTCTACGTTGCCTACAAGATCCTGGATCCCATCCAGGCTTGCTTTCCAAACATCAGGCTCCCACAGCGCACGTACTTCACTGGTCTTTTTCAAATGGTAGCCATAACCACTGAACTGAAAGCGGTTAGTATCTTTCCACTTGGCTCCGGTCTGCATTGCCAACCACAGATCGTGGATACTATGCTGCTCCGCGGTTACGTAATGGCTATCATTCGTAATAACCATCGGCACATCATACTTTGAGGACCAGCGTATAAGCCTTGAATTCACTTGATTCAAGGTCTCCCCATATTCATAGTCCCGTGGGCTGTTTACCTGTAGATTGTGCCGCTGTAGCTCCAGATAGAAGAATGGAAATAGTTCCCGAAGATACAATAGCTGGTCCCGCGCTTGACCATACTTACGATCCAGGATCAAGCTTGGGATATGACCGTTCAGACACGTAGTAGTGATAGCGATACTTGCCCTATCGCGCTTACTCAGTTTCTCTAACACATCATAATCAACACGCGGTCGATAGTAGAAGTAATCAGGACTGTTGGCTATACTGCTGAGGTTACACAGTACCTCATATCCCCGCTTGCTCAAAGCCAGCATCAACAGGTGATAAGTCTTTGGTCCTTCCTTCTTACCAGTTTCAGGATTCAAAGTACGCGTCCTATCTGCATGATCATCACACAGATAGAACTCTTGTCCAATAATCGGCTTTATATCTTCCTTACGGCAAGTGGCGTAGAACTCTGGTGCGCCTGATAACCTGCCATGATCTGTCAAAGCCAGAGCAGTTTGCCCGTTCTCCTTGGCCTTGTGAACAAGATCCTCTATAGGCGCAAGCCCGTCCAGAATTGAGTACTCCGAGTGCGTATGTAGGTGAACGAACTTATTCGCCACGTCCTAACCTCACTAATCCTCTGGCTATAGATTGTCGCTTAGAATGAATGAGATACAACCGCTTGCCCAATTGTCTAAACAATCTACGCTTCTGCCGCGCTACTTCACTATCTAATCCTTTTATTTCAACATAATTCACTATGGACGTGAAGGTGAACAAATCTGTTGCGTAGCATACTTCAGTATGTTCTTCAACTGTTCATCAGTTACTTTATAATCCCCAAAGAATGACAACTGGACTATCGTAAACTCTGGAAAACCCTCCATATAACCCAGATCACACCACGCGTCCTTATTCTCCACGCGCCTTGCCATCAAGGTATTGCCAGAGTTTATTAGCTCAAGTTTGGGTCGGGTCATCTAACCTCCTCAAAAGATATGTCATGGCACACCTACATTTTACCAGCCTAGATTTATTTAGTTGTCAGCAGCCTCCGATTGTGTTGAACTCTCTACCTCTGCCTACCGACAGCATCCAGATGACGGCCTGTCTATTAGCAGAAGCGTTGAATACCGAATACCCTGCTTTCCCTTGTGGGGTACTCGCCCAAGTACCCGGCAGGAATTGTCCAAGACCAGATGCCCCACTACGGCGGTTCACCGCGCCAGGGTCGCCTTGACTCTCCCTACTGATTATACAATCAGCACGTCGAGCTAGACTACTATTGGTCGAGGACTGGATAGGGGGCGCGGCAGAAACAGCTACCTTGAGCGTAAATGTCTCAGCCCCATTGGTGAATTTTGGTAATTCGCCTAGACGGTAGACAGCAAAGCCAGTCGTAGTAAGTTGCACTGCATCAGCATCTAGCGCTGGATGTTCATCCTCTATAGGATTACCCATAACGTCGCCTAGCTGTGCCTTCAAAGCCGCGAAACCAAGAACAAACGTGTGATCCTCTTCCTGCGGATCTCGGGCATATGCTGTTCCAGCCGTCGCTCCAAAGAGAGCGATTACCACCAAAAATCTCAATAGTACCTCCTTCTATGTAAGGGTGCCATGACATCAGAGTTAGATAGGCAGTGGGGTCTGAATCCTAGCGAAAGGATCAAACCTACGCACCCTGCCCCTTCCACGCACAGGACTACCATCTGGTTTCTTTCCCATGCGGAGTTTCATGTACTTGCTGAACTCACACAGACAGTTCTCGATATCACTGGCTACTATCCTGGTACCCTGCCAGTACGGGAATAGCATCCCATAATCTCGAAAGTATGCCTCTTGCTGATCCGCAAGTGCATGAATAGCTTCATGATAAGCTTTCGTACCTTTGATAGTGGGATACAACCATTTTAGCCCGTTTATGCAGCCGGGACCAGCTTCTGCGAAACTGTTCCTATCAAGTCTCCTATCATAGTATGCCCAATCTACCGCAACCTGGAACGCTAAGAATCTCCCGTAGCCACTTACCCCGAGGAACGAACGATACGCTTTCTCAAAGTTCTCAGCTTCCTCCAATCGCGCCACTATATCTGGGACTTTATGCTGGATAAGTTCCATCAAGAAACACACATTGCTTATCTTGTCAGTATACCCACCAAACTTGACACCCGTTACCGTGAAAGCGCTGGTGAACACTTGCCCATGATCATTGCGCTCCCAATACTTGAGGTATCCTGCCTGCTCTCTATGATTCCACGGCTCATCCCAAAGCAAATACGGCTTATCATCCCGCAAGAACTCGAACGCTGGAATGCTGTTGAAGTACCTGTAGACCAGTATGTTCCATAGAGCATCATAGCCATGCTCTATTTGAGACAGGATATCAATGATATACTCAGTGCCACGATCTAGTTCCCGATAAACGTTACAGAAGTGGTGGCTTGCCAGCACCGGATCTTCTGTCCACGGCGGTAGATGCTCAAGTACAAATCGTCTATGATAAATCATCTGGCGCTCATACACAAAGCACCAGAAGTAGAGCATGTTCTCAGGATTCTCTATCATGTAGTATTGTCCGTTACCAACCCAAGTTTAGCAAGTGCAGCTATCAAAGATGTCAACGCCTCATTATCCCCCTTTGACCCTTCAACAACCGCCATGCTTGATGTATACACCGCATTAGATGCATTGCTTCCTCCATAAGCCACTATATCCCAATCGGGAGAGAAAGCTCCAGGAATAAACAG
>Ga0306920_100012701_pt1 | contig 11440 bp, 13 predicted proteins | sample flu12Cox44000170_FD_204666 | JGI IMG/M metagenome (GOLD analysis project Ga0306920, IMG submission 204666) | Lab enrichment of tropical soil microbial communities from Luquillo Experimental Forest, Puerto Rico - flux4day.12C.oxic.44.000.170 (v2)... | ecosystem: Environmental > Terrestrial >...
ATGCGGGCGCGGTCCTCGGTCACGCGACCGGGCTCGTCGTTCGAGCCGAGTCCGCCGTTGAGGGTCGCATAGATGCCGTCGGATATGCCTCCCTCCCGCGTAAAGAAGGCGTGGCGGATGCCGGGAAGCGCAGAAAGCGAAGCCGCCCGCAGCAGGCGCGTCGGCAGCCCGTTTGTAGCCACCCCGTTCACCCCTCGAAACCGGGAAGCGAGTCAAGGCTCGGACCGGATAAGGCGATCACCTGGATGAGCCGGCCCATGCCGGTGCGATCCTCATTGGTGAGGCGTCCAAGCGCCGCATCAATCGTGCTCGCGTAGCTCGGCAGGGCGCCTGTCTTCAGCGCGGCCGCCCTTTGTGCGATGCCCAGGCGGCGCAAGAAACCGGCCTGGGCGATCGGCCCATGCACCCGCGCACCCAAGCCCTCGGCTGCCTCGGCGAACGCCTGAAAATCGACATGCGCGGTCAGATCGACCAGACCCGGTGCCGCCAGCGGATCGGCGAAGTCATGGCCGCTGACGGCTTGCAGCGTATCGCCGAGGGCGCTCCTGGCATGGCCATAGTCGAGAACGAGCGCAACACCGCCCGATGTGGCAATACGCCGCCCGATCTCGAGGGCAGCCTCGTCGGCGCGCCATTCGAATATCTCTCCGATTTTTGCGTCCCGTATCTGGGCTGGGAGAAAGTCGTCGAAGAGCGGTATGGGGTCGCGATCGATGCTGAAGTGCAGCTTTCCGGCGTCGCCCACCTTGATGACGCGTTCATGCCATCCATCCGCGCACATCACCGCTTGGTGGACCGGCAACGCGTCAATGAACTCGTTGGCAAGAATGATAAGAGGGCCGTCCGGGACCTGCGTCAGGGCGCTGTGCCAGTGGGCCGGCACATCGCTTGCCATCAGAGCTTGCCGCTGCAGGCGTTCAAGTGTCGGGCTCACCTCGACCATGTGCAGCACGAGAGCAGCGCGGAATGCGGGCAATACCTTTGCCGCGCGCAGAATATCGAGCATCATCGTACCACGGCCGGGTCCGAGTTCCACCAGGCGGACGTTCTCCGGCGATCCCATTGCGCGCCAGGCCGACGCCGCCCACAGACCGATCAACTCGCCAAACATCTGGCTGATCTCGGGTGCGGTGATGAAGTCTCCGCGGGCGCCAATTGGCACCTGCCGTGAATAATAGCCGTGCTCGGGATGCGTGAGGCAAAGCGCCATGAATTGCGCAACCGGCAACGACCCGAAGCTCTCGATGCGCCGGCGGATCTCTGCTTCGAGCGGCATGAAGCCGGCAGATGCTCGCATCGCTGTGTTGCCTTGCGTCTTCACGGCCGCTCCTGAGGTTTGCGCCGCATCGTGATCGCCATCAACGCCGCGCCCGCGAGGATCAGCGGTATCGACAGCAGCATTCCCATGGTCATGCCGCCCCAGAGAAAGCCCAGCTGCCTGTCCGGCTCGCGAAAAAGCTCGCAAGTCGTGCGCGCGACTCCATAGCCGAACGCAAAAGCGCCAATGATGAAGCCCGGTCGCTTCAGCGCGCCCTGACGGATCAACGCGGTGAGCGCTACCCACAGCAACAATCCTTCCAGCAAGGCTTCGTAAAGCTGGCTGGGATGGCGCGGTTGCGGTCCGCCGCTCGGGAACACCATCGCCCAGGGAACGTCGGTTACGCGGCCCCACAGCTCGCCATTGATGAAATTTGCTATGCGACCGAGAAAGATGCCGATCGTACCTGCTGCACAAGTCACATCGCCAAGCGAGAGTACGGACAGACCGCGACGGCGTGCGAACAGCACGACCGCGAGCACGCAGCCGAGAAATCCGCCGTGAAACGACATGCCGCCCTTCCAAAGCTCAACGGCTTCCAGCGGATGCGCGGCGAAATATTCTGGATTGTAAAACAGCACGTAACCGATGCGGCCACCCAGAATGATGCCCAGCGTCACCCAGAGCACGAAATCGTCGTAGTCGGTCACCGTCAGCGGTGGCGGGCTGCCCCATAGGGTCTCTCGCTTGATGACGGCACGGGCATAAAGCCAGCCAAGAAGAATGCCGACAATATAGGCGAGGGCGTACCAACGGATGGCAACGGGCCCGAATCGCACAAGCACGGGGTCGAAAGCAGGAAATGCAATGAAGTAAAGCGGCATTGGCGACTCGCAGAGCTGCAACCGGTGATGCGGGCAGCCTATGGAGGAAGTCAAGCCATCCAGCCGCATGCAAATGGTCGGGGCTTGTAGGGCCGACGTATCGTCACCATTATCCTGTCGCGACAGGATCATTTTCCTGCAGCGCGACGAAGCGGAAGGCTTGAGCCATGACCCAGACTACCAATCGCTTTTTGGACGAGATCGCCCGGCTGATGAACGATGCGGCCGGTGTGGCCTCGGGCGTTCGTCGCGAGGTGGACGCCGTCTTCCGCACTCAGGCTGATCGCATCTTGCGCGAGCTTGATGTGGTCAAGCGCGAGGAGTTCGAGGCGGTCAAGGATATGGCGCGGATTGCACGCGAGGAGAATGAGGGCCTGAAAGCGCGAATCGCAGCGTTGGAAGCCAAAATCGGCTCCGGCAGTGCCGGATGATCGTCGGGAGCGAACCCGGTTCGCGAGACACTCGTAAACTCGCACGTTGCTTGTATTCCCGTACCCCCCTCGCTATAAGCCCGCCGACGCCGCGTGGCTTGTTGCGATGATGGGCTGTTCGCGGCCACCGGTGTTCCCATTCAAAAGGGTTCAACATGGCGACGATCAGGCAAATGAAGGCGACCGCGCGCCAGGGAGCGGGCAAGGGCGCCGCCAGGGCAGAGCGCCGCAGGGGCCGCGTGCCGGGTGTTGTCTACGGTGACGGCAAGCCGCCGGTGAACGTGTCAGTCGATCACGCCGAGCTCAAGCAGCGCATCTATGCCGGGCGCTTTCTCACGACAATTTACGAGCTTGATGTCGACGGCGCCAAGCAGCGCGTCATCCCGCGCGACTTCCAGCTTGACGCCGTCAGGGACCTGCCTCTCCATGTGGATTTCCTGCGTCTTGGTGAGGGTGCGCAAATTCGTGTGCGGATTCCCGTCCATGTCATGAATGCCGATCAGGCCCCCGGCGTGAAACGCGGAGGTGCCGTCAACATCGTCACCCACACGGTGGAAGTGGTTTGTTCGGCCGATGCCATTCCGGAGTCGATTGACGTCGATATTTCCGGTCTGGAAATCAATTACTCGAAGCACCTGAACGAGATTACGCTGCCTGCCAATGTGCGTGTGGTCGGCAGGCTCGATCAGACGCTCGTCACCATTGTGCCGCCCTCCGGCTACGCTGAGGAAATGAAGGCGGCTGCGGAGGCGGCTGCGGCCGCTGCTGCCGCGGCGGCGGCTGCCGCGGCGGCCGGCGTCCCCGCCGAAGGCGCCGCGCCAGGTGCTGCGCCGGCAGCGACGGGCAGCGCTCCCGCCGCGGCGCCGGCGCCCGAGAAAAAATAGGCAATTTGATGGGCTGAGTCCTTATAGGACCCCATGCTGCTGTTGGTCGGGCTCGGCAATCCCGGTTCGCGCTACGTCGGCAATCGGCACAATATCGGCTTCATGGTTGTCGACGCGATTGCCAAGCGCCACGGGTTTGCGCCGTGGCGCCGGCGCTTTCAGGGGGTTGCGGCGGAAGGCTTCCTCGGTGGAGAGCGCACGCTGCTCCTTCTACCCGGCACCTACATGAACGAGTCCGGTCGAGCGGTGGCGGACGCGGCTCATTTCTACAAGCTCGGGCTCACGGACATCGTCGTGTTCCACGACGAGATCGACCTTGCACCCGGCAAGGTGCGGGTGAAGGCGGGTGGCGGGGTCGCCGGGCATAACGGGTTGCGTTCGATCTCGGAGCATATCGGCAATGACTACCGACGCGTGCGCATCGGGGTCGGACATCCCGGGGCGAAAGAGATGGTGCACGCCCATGTGCTCAACGATTTTGCCAAAGACGAGCGGCCGTGGGTCGAAGCTTTGTGCGGTCTTGTCGCCGACAATGCCGACCTGTTGGCGAAGCGGCAGGACGCGAGCTTTCAGAACAAGCTTCACCTCGGCCTGCAGGCGAAAGGCTTTTTCCATCCTAAGGGGACGGAGCCGTCGGATGGACGGCCTTCTGCGTAGGCGCAACGACAGGCACATTCTCATGGGCTTCAAATGCGGGATTCTCGGCCTGTCCAACGTCGGCAAATCGACCCTTTTCAATGCGCTCACCGCGACCGCCGCTGCGCAAGCCTCGAACTATCCCTTCAGCACGATCGAGCCGAATGTAGGGGAGGTCCTGGTGCCCGATCCTCGGCTCGACGTGCTCGCAACGCTCGCCAAATCGGCGAAGATCAAGCCGACAAGGCTGACCTTCGTCGACATCGCAGGCCTGGTAAGCGGAGCATCGCGGGGCGAAGGGTTGGGCAATCAGTTCCTTGCTCATGTCCGGGAAGTCGATGCAATCGCGCATGTCGTGCGCTGTTTCGAGAATAAGGAAGTCGCGCATGTATCGGGGGCGATCGACCCTATCACTGATATCGACACGATCGAGACCGAGCTGATGCTGGCCGACCTGGAGAGCCTGGAGCGCCGTGTCGACGGTCTCGACAAGAAGGCCAAGGGAAATGACAAGGATGCAACGGAGGCCAGGCAGGCGCTTGATCTGGTGCGCCGCGCCCTCGTCTTCCTGCAGGAGGGCAAGCCAGCCCGCCTCGTCGCGCGCCAGCCGGAAGAGGAAAAGCAGTTTCACATGCTCGGGCTGCTGACCTCACTACCGATGCTCTATGTCTGCAATGTGGATGAGGACTCGGCCGCGGCCGGCAACGAGTTGACCAGCAAGGTTGCGGCGCGCGCGAAGCAGGAAGGCGCTGCCTGCGTGATCATCTCCGCCAAGATCGAAGCCGAGATTGCGGTGCTGCCCGCGCATGAACGCGGCCAATATCTCTCGGCAATCGGTCTCACCGAGGCCGGCCTCGACCGCTTGATTCGTGCCGGCTACGGGCTGCTCGATCTGATCACCTATTTCACCGCCGGCCCCAAGGAAGCTGCGGCGTGGACGATCACGCGCGGGACCAAGGCGCCCCAGGCCGCTGCCGTGATCCATTCGGATTTCGAGCGGGGTTTCATCCGTGCCGAGACCATCGCCTACGATGACTACGTGAAGTTTGGCGGCGAGGTCGGCGCGCGCGATGCGGGCAGGATGCGCCTCGAGGGAAAGGCTTATACCGTGGCCGACGGCGACGTGATGCATTTCAGGTTCGCGACCTGATGCGCGGGCAAGGGAGGACGTCCGTTCCGCCTATATCTGTCCGCGCTGGCGAATGGCGCCAAGATGCTCATTGATACGAAACATGATCAAAAAGAACTCGCACACGATGCGCGCAAAGATGACCCCGATTACCATGCTGACAAGGCTGCCGAGGATCCAGAACAGACCGCCAAGCGGATGAAGCGACATGAGCGCCAGACCCGAGATGATGCCGGAGAGCCCGAACAGGGCCGAGATGCCGACCGCCAGCCAATAACAAGGCTTGATGATCGATGGCGTGATGAAGCGCTCCCACTGGAACAGGTCGCGATAATCGAACATGGACGTCCTCCTCCCGCGCAGCGGCCAGCGGAAGCTTCCACCCGCAGTTCATGCCTATGGACAGTGCACTGCCGGTACCCGACGGTCAATCGAGCTCACATTGGCTCAATGCGTCCCCGCGCTCTCTCAAAATCCGGCAACGTGCGCGACCTTTATTGACGCGGCAATCGTGGAACCATCGAATTCAGACCTTCGTTATCCCGCCGGCGCAAATTGAAACAGAGGCGCGGAGGCTTGCCATGAGATCCCGGGTGCTTGCATCGACGACCGTCGAGGCCATGCTGTGTGTCATTTGCCTGCCTGCCAAGGGGGCTGATCCAGGCGCCATTCGGGTTGCGCAGGCCGATCTCGGCGCGCGCATGGGTCCGACCCGCAGTCCGAATGTTGTGATCGAGGAGCCTCGCCCGCCGAATGCGGTGATTGAGACGGAAGGTCGAAGTGGGCGCGGCAACTGCCATTCGGTGACCGTCACCGAAAGGCAGGATGGCGTGAAGGTGACACGCACCGAGCAGCAATGCGACCGCTGACCTTGGATTGCGCTGGTCCGCGCTGCAGAAATTCCCTGATGAGACGCGATGGAGCGAGAGGATCGCTGCGTCCAGCTCCCACGGAACCAAGAACGAGCAGACGCGCGCCTTGCTGCCGGAGGAGTGCGTCACATGCTCATTGGTCCTGTCATCGGTCAGGGTGAGCGGCCTTGCCGAATGGTGTCGCCGGAGGCAGATTTGCCTCCGTACCGGCCTGTGCGAGACACTCCTCTCTTTGCACGGCAACAATGCGCCCGTCAGTTCTTCGGCAATTGCCCGATCCGAGTTGATAGCCGCTTTTGCAGGGCTCACCCGTATAGGGATAAAAGTCGGCGCTGCGATTCACACAGTATCCTTGAGGGTCGGACGGAGCTTGGGCGCCCGTTTGAGCGGCGTTCGCCAAGATCAGCGTCAAACACATCGTAAGGCAGGCAAGTAAGCGCATGGTGGCCTCCGGCACGTAGTGAACATCTACCACTATCGCGATGGGCAGACCCGGACTCGGGGGGTAAGCCAACACCCTCGCCAACCGCATACAGTCTGCGCGCCATAGGGACCAAAACAAGGCGCACCATTGCCGGATGTGAGTACGATCATCACATGGCGAGGACGTATCTCATATTCGGTGACATCGAGGGCAAGCTCGGTGTGCTGCGCGTCGAATGCACGCGATGCAGCCGCAAGGGCCGTTACAGCGTTGCAAGCTGATCGAGCAACACGGGCGCGAGGCCAGCATGATGAAATGGAAAGAGCAGCTCAATTTCCAGATCACTGCCGCGAACACAGTTGTCGGCTTCGCCGTGGAATTTTTCCGGGTACCTGCTTCCGCCGTCCTGGGGGATAGCTGCAAGATCATTTTCACGCGACTGCAGTGACACGCAGGCGTTTCCCGCTGGGGGAACGTTCGGGGCGGAGAAAAAAGCCCCTGTTGAGTAAAGGGTACGGCGATAGCCTCCGCCCATACGCCCCCGATCCCCATGGCGGTCAGGGGCTATTCTTTTGCAACCGAGCGCCATTGCCAGCTTCGCGATATTCGCCGCGATCCGCCGCGCCTCGTCCTTGGTGAGCAATTTTGCTCGCCGGCGGATACGCTCACGCAACGACATTAGCGTACAACAAAAGATTGGTTGCGCCGATGCTGGCAGGATTGGTAAAAACGCTAGGCAACTAACGAGAACCGAGATGGAGCAAATCGCGCTCTATAAGGACTTCCGAATCCGCGCGTATCAGGATTGGTCGGGGCAATGGTTCGCCGAGGCCAAGAGGCCGTTCGATGCCAATCCTGAGTACATTGCCACGCCGTTTCCTCACCCAACGGCAGAAACCGCTGTTGATCTCGTAAAGCAGCTCATCGATAGTGAGGGCACACACGGCAGTCCTCAAACGAAACCCAGCAACGAAGACAACTCAGGATCGGCGATGTTGGCCGCGCTTCGTGCCGAATTTCCGGCGCACATCTTCGACAACGTCCCCCGGAAACGCAAATGATTCACCTTCCAAGAAAGGTCATTTTGCTGATCTGTTTCAGCCATTCCGGCCCAAGCGCGCGGCCCCTTTAGACGGGGGTGCGAACTTCCCCACGGCATCACGGCCAGATAGAGCTACTTTTGGGCCTGCTCGATGTCATCGCCGAAGGCGCTTTGAACGTACCAGACCGGCGGTAAGCCTTCCCGCCGACTTTAAGTCTGTGTGGAAAAGATCATCCGCAAATATGTCGCGCGCGGTACGGCAACGCGAGCGGCCATCCAGCAGCTCAACGAGGCCAGAAGGCGAACATAAGCTGTAAAACCGCCTGTAAAACTCCCGGCCGGAAAACGGTTAAGCCGTTGAGCCAACCAAGAAAGGCTAAGCGCCGCGACCTGCCGCTCGGGCAGGTTGCTGCCGTCGATGCCTGTCAATCATGTTGATGGCATGGCGGGCGGAAAGCAGCGCCCCCTCCTGCCAGGCGCCGACGTGACTGAGATGCTCTCCTGCGAAGTAGAATGGCCCGTCAGGCTCGCTCAGGACTGCGTAATTGCCATCCTGATCGGAGGCGTATCGGGCTGCAATGCCGAGGCTGTAAGGCACTTTCGACCAGGTGATCGCCATCGGCTTTTCAAGCTCGCGACCGTGCCCCGGATGCAACCCTTCGACCGCGGCGCGGCTCAGTTCCAGCTGCTCGGCGAGCGGCTTCGCTGCGAGCCCGTCGGCGGCATCGCGGAATCCGTAGCCGCCGAGAAGGATTCCCTTCTCTGAAAAAAAGCGGTCGCTGGGGTACCAAACCATGACGGTGGGCCCCCTGACCCAGGAGATCCCGCCGTAAATCTGGTTATCGGTTTCCCAGAACCGCCGTGACTGCCATGCGATCTTGACGGCGTCTCCGTAAGTGACGCCGCGAATTGCAGCGGCATGGTGGACTGAAAAGTCGGCATCGATCGCGGAGAGAACCTTGAGCGGAATGGTAACGAGACAGTAGGCGGCATCGATTGAGCTTCTCCTTCCGGATCGCTTGTCCAAATAGGAAATGCTCACCCCACTGTTGGTCCGGCGGATCGCGGTGACTTCGCTCATCAGGCGGACGGCGCGTCCAAGCTTTCTTGCGAAAGCCATCGCAATTCGATCCATCCCGCCGACCGGCTGGAACATGGTGGCCTGGAAGTCGAAGCCTTCCTCGAACAAGACGGCAGCCCACATGTTCATATCGAGCAGCACGCCAAGCGGCACCGGATCGCGCGGTACCCCGGTCTGGCCGGCGGCGCCCGGCAAGGTCCTCAATCCCGAACGCGTCGAGCCTCTGAAAAGCAGGTCCGGCGAAAGGTCGCCGTATTGCCGCAGAAACGCGATCATCCGCTCCTTGTCATGGACGCTCAATTCCTGATCCAGCGCACCGCTGTCGAGCGCCTTGGCCAGGAGCTCCGAGATTTCGCCGCGCGCGTCATTGACGACCTGACGAATCTCGATCGGCTTGCCATTGTTTGCGGCTGGATTGAGCAGCAACGCGCCGCGGCTGGTATTGACCTCGACCTCGAGCGGAACGCCGAGCTCGCGGCAATAGCCGAGAACCGCTTGATGATGGCTGGGCACACGCGCCGGACCACAGTTCCAGTAGAGGTCCTGATCAAATTCACAGACCTGCCGCGAGCCATCGCTCATTTCGAGCCTGGTGCCCCTGCGGATGGTCCAGTTGCGCCCGCCGACACGATCGCGCGCCTCCAGCACGGTCACGTCGTAACCGGCTTTGCCCAGCTCATATGCGGCCGACAGGCCCGCCATCCCGCCACCGAGCACGACGACCTTGATCGCGTGGGCGGTGCCTTTTTCGAGCGACAGCGGCTCGGCATCCGCTGCGCTCCCCAGCAGGCCCAGCGCCTGCATGCTGAGATAGGTGGGGCGATATCCGCCGATGCGGGAGACCTGAAGCAAAAAATCTCGACGGGTTGCACTCATTGCGTCTGCGTCCCTCCTGTCGCTGATCGCGGCTTCAAATCGAGACGGATGCCTTCCGGGCATTGTATCCTTGGCAGGGCAGGAAGCACACAGCGCGTCGGATAGGCGAGCCCGGCACCATCGCGCAGCTCATCTCCGTGGATTGCATGCGAACGATCAGGAATCCAATCGAGCACGGTCCTGCAACCTTCGGCAGGCTTCGATCCGAGACAGCTCCGGCGTTGCTCGCAGAGCATGCGAGGCACAAGGCCGGCATGGTTGCGTTTCGATCAAAGCATCGGGGGATCTATCGGGAAAGAACGTGGCGCGATTATGCGCTCCTGGTCGGCGCGTGCGCGCTCGGGCTGCGCGCTCTGGGACTTGATCGTGGCGACCGTGTCGCGATCATGGGTGACGCCTGCGAGGAGTGGGTGATCTGCGATCTCGCCGCGCAGGCTCTCGGATGCATCACCTACGGCATCTACCCGACCGCATCCGCTTCGGAGCTCAAATATCAGATGCACGACGGCGGCGCTGCGGTCTTCGTCGCCGAAAATCAGGAATATGTCGACAAGATTTTGCCCCTGCTCGAGGACCTGCCGCAGCTGAAATGGGTCGTCGTCATCGATGACTCCGCCCTGTTTTCCTATCTTCACCCGAAACTGCGCAAATATTCGCAGATTGCCGAATCGGATCGTTGCAACGTTGAAGACTGTCTTGCCGCGCTGGGCGCCATGGCGCGACAGCTCGACCCGAGTGATCCGGCCTTCATCGTCTACACATCGGGGACCACGGGTCCGCCCAAGGGAGCGCTCATCTCGCACGGAAAGCATCTGGCAGCGGCCTACACCATTGTCGATCACTACCCCACGCTCGCGCGATCCGCGCATCGCACCGTGGTGTTTCTCCCGCTCTGCCACGTGTTTGGACGCGACGTGGCGATTACGTTACCGCTGATCTCCGGCCTCGTGCCGCATTTCGGCGAGGACATCGACGACTTGCGCCAGACGCTGTTTGAGATCGCGCCCAGCATCCTTTTCACCGTCCCTCGTTATGCCCAGAAGTTCGCATCGCAAGTGCTGGTCGGGCTGAGCAACACGACCGCCAGCAAGCGCGCGGCCTACCGCGCCGCCATGGCGCTGGGGCGCACATGCGCGCGATGGCGCTGGGCGGGGAAGAATTCGCTCCCCGCCTCCGCCCTCGCGTTCCTGGCGTGGGGTCTCGCGTTTCGGGGCATTTTGAGCAAGCTTGGGCTGCATCGGATTGAGCTGATGGTATCCGGCGGGGCGCCGCTGCCGCCCGAAACGGCGGCGCTCTGGCAAATATGGGGCGTCAATCTCGTTGAGGCCTACGGCCAGACGGAAGCGGGTGGCGCCTTCATTTCCGGCCAGAATGCCGCGTTTGCAAAGCCCGGCAATGTCGGTCGTGTGGTGCGCGGCTGGCGGATCAAGCTTGGAGAGGGCGGTGAGATCCTTGTCAACGGGCCGGACCTGTTCGAGGGCTATTGGGGACGGCCGGAAGCAACAAGAGAGGTGATCGACTGCGAGGGATGGATGCATACCGGCGACGTCGGCGATTGGCAGGACGAAAATCTTCGTCTTGTGGATCGTGCCCGCGACTTCATCGTGACCTCGGGCGGCAAGACCATCTCGCCTGCATTCATCGAGAACCTGCTGCGCGCGAGCCCGTACGTCGGAGAAGCCGTCGTTTTCGGGCACGGACAAAAATATCTTACTGCGCTGATCGAGATTGATGTCGACAGCGTAGCCGACTGGGCACGCAGCAACCAGGTCTCCTATACCGGGTTCGTCAGCCTCGCTGCCAGCGAGCAGGTACGGGCATTGATCGCAAGCGAGATTGAGCGCGCCAACGCGGAGCTTGCCCGCGTCGAGCAGATCAAGGCGTTTCGGATCCTGCCGAAAGAGCTGGACCCGGAGCAGGAAG